>RRZT010912006.1_pt1 | contig 19006 bp, 15 predicted proteins | sample 2165551 | NCBI WGS metagenome assembly RRZT01 (sample SAMN10456910, study PRJNA506462) | wastewater metagenome | biome: wastewater; feature: sludge; material: wastewater sludge; isolation source: wastewater sludge with Escherichia coli K12::gfp cells carrying plasmid... | place: USA: Moscow, Idaho... | reverse complement strand
GTTGCAGCTAAAAAGCGTTATAACAGTGCTAGGCCTGTTAAGGGTTGTTACTGTTACAGTCGTTAGGAGTGTTTATTGTTTACTGATTTGGTTTTTGAAGAAGGGTTGACCAAAGTGGATGCTGAACTCGATGTGATTTTTGTGCCCACCGATGATTTGGTCGTTGAAGCCATGTTGAAAATGGCGGCGGTCACTCAGGACGATATTCTTTATGACTTGGGTTGCGGCGATGGTCGTATCGTCGTGGCGGCCGCGATGGAGCGTGAAGCGCAGGCGGTTGGTGTTGATATGGATCCGCGCCGTATTGCTGAAGCCAATGCATTAGCTGAGACGGTTGGCGTGACTGATCGAGTTAGGTTTATACAAGAGGATCTGCTCACTGTCGATTTTAGCAGGGCAACAGTGCTGACCTTATACCTGTTGCCATCACTCAATCTAAAATTGAAAGCGCGCATTTTAAGTGAATTAAAGCCAGGTACTCGAGTGATTGGGCATGCCTTTAATATGGGGCGCTGGCAGCCAGACGCAAAGCGTGCGATGGGTGGCGTGTATCTTTACAAATGGGTGGTTCCTGCGCCAGTGCATGGCACTTGGGAGTGGTTGAGCGAAGAAGGCAAGGTGTACCGCGTTGAGTTGCAGCAAGCCTTTCAAATGCTCAGCGGTCAAGCATGGATTGATGGGCAAAAGGTTGATTTGCAAGAAGCGAAAATGCTGGGTGAGCGTGTGCATTTATCGATAAAAGCCAGTGATGCTGAAGAAGCCGATTTGTTTGTTTCGGTCTATCGAGACGGCCAGTTGCTACCGGCGGCAGATAGCAAACAAGTGTCGGTTGGCGTACGAATGACTGTTTAACGCCATTAAGGACAATGCCCAGACAGGGTTTAACTGCTCTGGGCATGCTTACATTTACGACTTTAAAATGTTGCGCAATGAGCACCAGAGGGTGCTTGGCCTGAACCAATGGCAATAATAGGGGCTTCTAAGCGCAGGTTAACGGGCTCAGAATTGTGCCAGTCCCAGACAAAGAAACCGACCAATACAGTCCAGAACAGTACAATACGTAGGCTACTTAATCTATTCATCTCAATATCCAAAATAACGGCGCACACGCACACCAATCAGCGAGCCTAAAAACGCCATCACAATCCAAATCCAGCCGTGAATGCTGCCGGTGGAAATACCGCTGACCATTGCCCCCACATTACAGCCAAAGGCTAAACGTGAGCTGTAGCCTAATAGGAAGCCAGCAATGATGCCGACAATCCATTGTTGCGTGTTGAGCGTGTTGGCCTTGCCAGACTTATTGCGCGATAAAATCCATAGCGCACCGGCCAAAATACCAATATTGGTAATAGACGTCAGATCTAAAAATACCGACTGCTGCAAGGCTGTGGCATTAACCGGCTGACTCCAGAACGCATTAACCGTGGGGTCAAATAGATTGGCGGCTTGGGCTATTTTAGCTGCCCATAAACCGAAGCCATACACCACTCCCCAAGGCTTGCCAGCAATGACTAAGATCAGCACAGCTAATACGGCAATTAGGACAGCGCCAACGATTAATTTTGTATTCAATAGGCTGCGCGCAACGCTGCTGGTTTTTGACCACCACCAAGCCGCTAAGCCGAGCACAATCAAGCCGAGGTAAGTCAGCCCGAGTGCACCGCTCAAACCCACTTCTTCGACTAAGCCCACGGGCTGCACACTGCCTAAATCGAGCCACCAGCCCAAGTGTGCCGCGCCTAAGAAACTGCCTAGCGCAAATACTGGCAGAATCGCCATGTTCAATGGAATGCCTAAGCCCGCTTTATACAGGGTGCCAGAACCACAACCATCGGCAATTTGCATGGCGCCGCCAAATACTAAAGCCCCCACTAGAAGGCTAATGCTCGGTGGGCCTAGTGCAGCACTAAGTTCCGTTGGGAAGCTGGCCAGCAGCGGCATGGAGAAGGCAGCCGCAATGGCCAGCAAAATCAGTTGCGCAAAAACGCCACTGGCATCGCGTTGTTCAATTAAATGACGCCAGCCCGTGGTAAAACCAAAACGAGCGCCAGCCAGTACCGCGCCTAGACCTATCCCTACAATGAATAGCAAGCTTTGCCGCACCGAGACAAACCAAAACAAAAAAATGGCAAAAGCTGCAAAAGCCACTGTTAACGCGAAACGGTTTTTCATCTTAGTTATTCACCAAATTAGAAAACATGGCCTGCAGTTGCTCCAGTCGAGTGGGTGTGTTGTCCATCGGTAAGCTGGCTTGTGCTTGTGTCCATTCAGCTAACGAAGCAGGGTAGAGACGCACATTTTGCAAGCCGGCAAGCTCAGAGAGGACAAACCAGTTGGTGGCTGCCCAGTGACCGGTATTACAAAAAGATACGGTTTCTGGTGCTTGATCTAACCCTTGGCTGTGCACCAACGCTTTGATTTGCGCAACTGGACGAATGCGTGTGTCATTGTCATTAAACCACTGGGTAAAAGGCGTGTTTTGTGCCGTGGCAATGGTGCCGCTGGTGCTGGCTGTAGGTGCTTTGACCTTACCTTGGTAAAACAGCGGTGGACGCGCATCAAGTAACTGATAGGTCGTGTCCTGCTGAATGATTTTCTCCAGCAATTGATCTTTAGATATGACTAATTTTGCATTGTTTTGCACCGCTAATTGGCTGGCTGATACTTGAGTTGCATCGTTGCTAATGGCGTGCTGCGCCAATTGCCATTGCTGGAAACCACCATTGAGCACACTTAAATCAGTTAAACCTAAGTATTTAAGAGTCCAATACACTCGCGCGGCGGCGCCAAAGTCGGTTTCATCGACACCGCTGGAGTAGACCACAATGGGCTGTTGATCGGTTAAGCCGAGTTGACGTACAAGGGTTTCAAAGTAAAGGTTATCAGCCAGTTGCCCTGGGTTGTGCGCCGGTCCGCGCCATTGTCCGTATGGCGCCGATATGGCACCGGGAATATGGCCGGCGGCGTAATCCTCTGCGCTACGGATGTCGATTATTTGCAGTTGTTGGTCAGCTGCCAGCACTTCATTGAGTTCTGTTGCTTCTACCAAGGGCTGATAAGTGGCGGCTTGAACACTGGTCAATGCCAAGGATAAAAAAAGCGCCAAGCTGGCGTAGAGATATTTCATGTTGGGAGCTCCTCAATCTATGCGGCATATAATCGCATAGCTCGCCGTGTCGCCAAAGGAACTATTTAATCTATTGTTATATAAAGTTTATTTTTTATAACTAAAGTTTGAGCGTTGCTAACGCCTATGCTGCGAAGGCCAAATAGACAGAATCAATCAGTTTGGCAGCTGCTTGGTTGCAAGAGGATAAGCTCGCAACGCACCTGTGCGCCCTTTAGTGGCGTACAGGTGCGTTTAAGCGCTTAGTTGTTTTCCGCGAGGAAGAACCAGGTATCCAGCACTGAATCTGGATTGAGAGAGACGCTTTCGATGCCTTGTTCCATTAACCAGCGGGCAAGATCGGGATGATCGGATGGGCCTTGACCGCAAATGCCAATGTACTTATTGGCTTTAATGCAAGCTTGAATGGCCATCGACAGCAGTTTCTTAACCGCAAGGTCACGCTCATCAAACAAGTGAGCAATCACCCCAGAATCACGGTCCAGACCTAGAGTCAGCTGGGTCATGTCATTGGAACCGATGGAGAAACCATCAAAGTGCTCAAGGAACTCATCGGCAAGCAGGGCGTTAGAAGGTAACTCGCACATCATAATCAAGCGCAAGCCATTTTCACCACGTTTTAAGCCGTATTCTTCCAGTAAACTCACCACTTGTGCGGCTTCATTGACAGTGCGTACGAAAGGCACCATCAATTCAACGTTGGTCAGCCCCATGACATCACGCACGCGCTTCATTGCACGGCATTCCAGTTCGAAACAGTCACGGAATGATTCGCTGATATAACGCGATGCGCCACGGAAGCCCAGCATTGGGTTTTCTTCAGTCGGCTCATACAGCTTGCCACCAATCAGGTTGGCGTATTCATTCGATTTAAAGTCAGATAAACGTACAATGACTTTTTTCGGCCAGAACGCAGCGGCTAAGGTGCTAACGCCTTCAACCAGTTTGTCGACGTAGAAATCAACCGGACTGGCGTAGCCGGCGATACGCTTTTCTACGCTTTCTTGCAGTTCACTGGGTAAGCTGTTGAAGTTCAACAAGGCTTTCGGATGTACACCAATCATGCGGTTGATAATGAATTCAAGTCGCGCTAAACCCACGCCCGCGTTCGGCAGTTGCGCGAAATCAAAGGCACGATCTGGGTTGCCGACGTTCATCATGATTTTAAATGGCAGCTCTGGCATGGCATCGACAGAGTTGGTACGAATATCAAAATTGAGTTCGCCATCAAAAACAAAACCGGTATCACCTTCAGCACAAGAGACTGTGACGCCTTGGCCATCTTTCAGTAGCGCGGTCGCGTTACCGCAGCCAACGACTGCAGGAATACCGAGTTCGCGAGCAATAATTGCGGCGTGACAGGTACGCCCACCACGGTTGGTGACAATTGCGCTGGCGCGTTTCATTACCGGCTCCCAGTCCGGATCAGTCATATCCGAGACCAGCACGTCACCAGGCTGAACTTTATCCATTTCAGAAACATCATTGATCACGCGCACGGGACCTGCGCCAATACGTTGACCAATGGCGCGGCCTTCAACCAAAACCCTGCCTTGTTCTTTCAGTAAATAGCGCTCCATGACATTCAGATTGCTACGGCTTTTCACTGTTTCAGGACGGGCTTGGACAATGTACAACTTGCCATCATCGCCATCTTTGGCCCACTCGATATCCATTGGGCAACCGTAATGCTGCTCAATGATGACGGCTTGTTTGGCTAAGTTGGTGACTTCTTCGTCGGTGAGGGCAAAACGCATGCGGTCAGCGGGGGCAACATCAACGGTTTGTACTGATTTACCAGCGCTAGCATCCGCGCCATAAATCATTTTTAAGGCTTTACTGCCAAGGTTGCGGCGTAAAATAGCTGGGCGGCCCGCCGCTAATGTTTGCTTGTGTACATAAAACTCATCGGGGTTTACCGCCCCCTGTACGACAGTTTCACCAAGGCCGTAAGCACCGGTGATAAACACCACGTCACGAAAGCCTGATTCAGTATCAAGACTGAACATCACACCGGCCGCTGCCGTTTCAGAGCGCACCATACGCTGCACGCCCGCAGACAAGGCGACGTTGCGATGATCAAAGCCCTGATGAACACGGTAAGAAATGGCGCGGTCATTAAATAATGAGGCAAACACTTCTTTGGCGGCACGGATTACATTGTCCACACCACGAATATTCAAAAAGGTTTCTTGCTGACCTGCAAAGGATGCATCAGGTAAGTCTTCGGCTGTAGCCGAGGAGCGCACAGCAACGGCCATATTGTCATTGCCATTGGCCATTGCCGCGAAGGCGCTACGAATATCGGCATCGAGTTGCGCTGGGAAATCAGCGTCTAAAATCCATTGACGAATTTGTGTGCCTGCTTTAGCCAAAGCATTGACATCGTCAATGTCTAAAGTGTCCAGCAGATCGTGGATGCGTGCATCTAGATTATTGGCCTCAATAAAATCACGGTAGGCTTGTGCGGTTGTGGCAAAACCACCGGGAACGGATACACCGGCACCTGCAAGGTTACTGATCATTTCGCCTAGGGAAGCGTTTTTGCCCCCTACACGCTCAACATCATGGTTACCGAGCTTATCGAGGGAAACTACGTACTCAACCAAGGTGATCTCTCCACGTCTGTATTGAAAAGGCCAGTGTAATCTATTGGCCTTGTTTGGGGAAAATGGGTCACAATGTCGCTTAACAACATGTCTGGTAAAAAACCAGCCTATAATAACCGAGAAACGTCCACGACTTAAGGTTTTTGGCAATTATGAAACGTACAGCTTTTTTTATCTCTGATGGAACAGGTATTACTGCCGAAACGCTTGGGCAAAGCTTGCTTGCACAATTTGGCAATATTGACTTCCGTCGTTTGACCAGACCTTACATTGATACCGTTGAAAAAGCACAGGCTATGGTACAGCAAATTAACGCTGTCGCCGATACTGAGCAGGTGCGGCCCATTGTCTTTGATACCATCGTCAATACTGAAATTCGTGACATTCTTGCCACCGCCAATGCATTTAAAGTGGATATTTTTTCAAGTTTTCTTTCCCCTTTAGAAGAAGAGCTCAATGAGCGTTCGTCTTATTCTGTGGGTAAATCCCATTCAATAACCCATAGCGCTAATTATATGGAGCGCATTGAAGCGGTGCATTTTGCCTTAGATAATGACGATGGCGCGCGCACCCGACACTATGACAGTGCGGACATTATTTTGGTTGGTGTATCGCGCTGTGGCAAAACCCCAACCTGCCTCTATATGGCGATGCAGTATGGTATTCGCGCGGCCAACTATCCATTGACTGAAGATGATATGGAACATTTACAACTGCCATCCTCATTGAGCAAATATAAAGATAAGCTGTTTGGCTTAACCATTGATGCTGATCGTTTAGCGGCCATTCGTAATGAACGTAAACCTAATAGCCGTTATGCCAGCTACGCGCAGTGTGAGTTTGAAGTGCGTGAAGTAGAGGCTTTATTTCAACGCAACACTATTAATTTCATCAATACCACGCATTTTTCAGTGGAAGAAATTTCCGCAAAAATCTTGGTGGAGAAGGGGATTGAGCGGCGCTTTAAGTAAGGGGTGTAAGCGCTTGCAGAATAAGCAAAGCGTGCAGTGTTGTTCAGCTGCACGCTTTTTTGTCGCTATGGATAGAGAGCCGCCTAAGCCAACTCGTCCCAGCCACCCATTTCTTTCCAGCGGTTGACGATGCCGCAGAATAACTCTGCAGTTTTTTCCGTGTCGTAACGCGCATTATGTGCTTCGCGGGTGTCAAAACCGATCTCTGCCGCTTCACAGGCTTTGGCCAGTACGGTTTGACCGTAGGCCAGCCCGGCTAGGGTTGCGGTGTCAAAGCTTGAGAAAGGATGAAATGGATTGCGTTTAATGCCACAGCGTTCAACCGCCGCATTTAAAAAGCCTAAATCAAAATGGCTGTTATGACCGACTAAAATGGCACGCTTACAGCCACTGGCTTTTAGCGATTTGCGCACACTTTTAAAAATTTCTGCAAGGGCATGCTCTTCTGATACGGCCATGCGCAGCGGATGGTCAAGTTTAATGCCGGTGAAATCAAGCGCCGCTTGCTCAATATTTGCACCAGCAAAGGGTTCTACACGAAAGAACAGCGTATGTTCGGCGTAGAGTAATCCTTCATCGTCCATGGCAGGAATCACTGCTGCAATTTCTAAGAGCGCATCCGTTGCCGCATTAAAACCGCCGGTTTCTACATCAATCACCACCGGTAAATAACCACGAAAACGACGGGCCATTGGCGACTTCAAGCCGCCAGTGTGCTTATCTGTACCATTGCTCATGTACTCTTCTTCATAGTCTTGCATATCAATTTCGTGGCTCATGCTTGAGTTCCTAAAATACGCCAGTTGAGGGTTTCACCTGCGCGCAAAGGAATCAACTGCTGCTCGCCAAAGGTTAAAGAGGAGGGTGCAGTCCAAGGCTCACGCACTAAAGTGATCGTGTCTTGATTGCGCGGTAACTGATAAAAGTCTGCACCAAAATGACTGGCAAAACCTTCCAGTTTGTCTAACGCATTGCGTTGCTCAAAGGCTTCGGCATATAACTCAATTGCCGCATAAGCGGTGTAGCAACCGGCGCAACCGCAAGAGACTTCTTTGGCATTTTGTGCATGGGGCGCTGAGTCCGTGCCTAAGAAAAACTTAGCAGAACCGCTCGTTGCTGCATCCAGCAAGGCTTCTTGGTGAGTATTACGCTTGAGAATGGGTAAGCAATAAAAATGCGGGCGAATACCACCGGCAAGCATGTGATTGCGGTTATAGAGTAAATGGTGAGCAGTGATAGTGGCGGCAATCTTGTCGGATGCCTCGCGGACAAACTGCGCGGCATCAGCGGTGGTGATGTGTTCAAATACCACTTTTAAATGTGGGAAACGATTTACCAGGCCCACCAGCTGATCATCAATAAAGCGTTTTTCACGATCAAAAATATCCACATCAGCATGGGTGACTTCACCGTGCACTAAGAGTGGCATGCCTACATCACTCATGGCTTCTAGGGCTGGGTAAATGGCCTCAAGAGCGGTTACGCCCGAGTCAGAGTTGGTTGTGGCGCCAGCCGGATACAGTTTGGCGGCATGGACAAAGCCACTGTTTGCCGCGTTATGGATATCGGCAGCCGAGGTTTGATCGGTCAGGTACAGCACCATCAGCGGTTGAAAAGAACTTTGGCTTGGACGTGCATCGAGAATACGCTGACGGTACTGCTGGGCCTCAGCTGCATTGCGCACCGGTGGCACAAGGTTAGGCATGATGATGGCGCGGGCAAAAGTGCGAGATGCATCGGCCACGGTACGTGCTAATAACGCGCCATCGCGCAAGTGAATATGCCAATCGTCAGGTCGCAGCAGGGTAAGACGGTCAATCATGAAAGCTTCCAGTCAGTCGAATTAAATATAATGTGCTGAATGCTACCGTAAAAGCACGATGCGGGCATCTGCTTTAAAGTTTTCTTAGCTATGACCGATATAAATGTTGGGCATTTCTGAACTGGAGAGCGCGATGCGCTTACTTGTATTTTCAATTTTAGCGGGCATTGCAGTGACGCCAGCGCTGGCGTTAACCTTTCAAACGCCTCTCGAGCATGTTGAGTGGAAGGTTGTAGGTGATCGTTTTGAATGCCGTTTGATGCAGCCTGTTAAAGGTTTTGGCCAAGGTGAGTTTGTTCGGCGCGCCGGCGAAAGCCCAATTTTTAAGCTGCAAGCACAAGAGCAATGGCTGAGCCGCGGCTCAGCGTTGTTGGTTGCAGCAGCGGCGCCTTGGCGTATCGGACAAGGTGACATTAGCTTGGGCACAGTCACCATCAGCGACAACGGCAATGGTTTGCAAACTTCGCAATTGCAAGCCGGGCGTTTACTCACCGGGTTATTAGAAGGACGCGGCCCACTGATTCGGCATCGCACGCAACAAGGTGATGCATTAGAAGTGCGGATTATGCCAGCGCACTTCTCTGATGCGTATCAGCGCTACCTTGACTGTACTGCCGGTTTGCTGCCTTATAATTTTGAACAAATTAAACAAACACGCATTGCTTTTCCCGATGAAAACTTAGCTCTGAGCGCGGCGGCACAAGATCGCCTGCAGTTGATTGTTGACTATATAAAGGAAGACCCAACGGTTAATCGCATTGAGCTGGATGGGCATTCAGACAGCTTTGGTAATCGGCTCAGTAATCGAGAAATCTCCCGCCGTCGCGCGTTAGCTGTTAAACAGTACTTTATTGACCAGGGTATACCTGAAGAGCAGATCGTGGTGCGCTTCCATGGTGAGCGTTACCCACTTAAACCCAATAATAGTGCGGCCAATCGAGCTCTCAATCGTCGTGTTAATGTGGTGCTTTCACGGGTGCCGGAAAGCACCTACAGCGCTTTAGACGAGGCTGTCAGTGAATAAAAGTTAAGGCTTTTTAAAGTGCTCTTGAGTGAGTTTGATTACCACCGGGCTCAATACCAATAGAGCAATTAAGTTAGGTAGTGCCATTAAGCCATTCAAGGTGTCGGCCAATAGCCAGACTGTATCAAGCTGACTGACCGCACCCAACGGAAGAATAAGCACCCAAATAAGGCGATACGGTAAAATCGCTCGCGCGCCAAACAAGAACTCCCAGCAGCGCTCGCCGTAGTAACTCCAACCTAAAATAGTGGTAAAGGCAAACACAACCAGTGCTGCGGTTAAAATGTAGTTGCCTGTACCTGGCATGGCTGACTCGAATGCAGCTGAGGATAAAGCGGCACCGCTGAGGCCATTGCTCCAAACGCCCGAGCAAATAATGGCTAAGCCTGTCATGCTGCAGACAATCAGCGTGTCGATGAAAGTGCCCATCATGCCAATCAAGCCAGAGGTGACAGGGTCTTCACTGGTGCCTGCTGCTTGCGCAATACCTGCGCTACCTAAACCTGCCTCATTAGAAAAAATGCCGCGAGCCACGCCAAAACGAATCGCTGCAATCATTGCCGCACCAGTAAAGCCACCAACTGCCGCATGACCATTAAAAGCTGAGTCGAAAATCAAGAGCAGCGCATCAGGAATGGCGTGGTAATTCACGATCAGCACCACCATGGCGGCAATCACATAAGCCAAGCACATAAAAGGCACTAGGGTTTTTGCCACAGCGCCAATTCTTTGAATACCGCCGAGAATCACTAACCCCACCAGCACCATCACACAGACACCACTAAGCCAAGCAGGAATGGCGAAGGATACGCTCAAGCTCGCGGCCATGCTGTTGACTTGCACCATATTGCCAATGCCAAAACTGGCCAGACCACCAAAGATGGCAAAGCAGGTACCCAGCCATGCCCAGCGGTAACCCAGACCATTTTTAATCGCATACATGGGGCCACCCACGAAATGGTTATGGTCGTTTTTCTCACGAAAATGCACAGCTAACACCACTTCGCAGTATTTGGTTGCCATGCCAACTAAAGCCGTGCACCACATCCAAAACAGTGCGCCCGGTCCGCCGAGCACGATCGCAGTGGCAACGCCGGCAATATTACCGGTGCCTACGGTGGCCGCTAAGGTGGTCATTAGCGCTGCAAAGGGACTGATTTGGCCGGTGCTAACATCGCCCTGTGCACGGCCTTTCCATATTTCTACAAAACCGCGCCTGATATTCAAAATAGGCATGAATTTCAGTGACAGCATAAGGAATAAGCCGCTGCCAAGAATAGCAATGAGCATGGGTGTACCCCATACCAGATCATTGATAACGGTGATTGCTGTTGTGATTGCTTGCATAAGAAAACGGATCGATGGCTTGAGGGAAAGGGTTAGATGTGTGACTTGTAGACGTTAGACAGCCCATGTCATTGTGGACAATAGACTCGCTAGAATGATCCGCATTATGCGGGAATGAAGAAGGTTGTACAGAATTTTATGACATTGACATTCTCTTCGACCTAAAAGATAGGGATTCCAGCCGCTCGACGAGCATGGCTGATTGCCAGAATATTGCCTGCTGCGTTTATATTCTGGGCCGTGTGGGCGACACTGACGCAGGCAATTAAGGCTCTATTCAAGTGGTCAGTAAAACGAGTATTGCATTGCTGTGAAAGCTTTATTGATAAATATCAATCAATAATGATTCTCATTTAGGTTATAGTGCTTCGCATTCATTTATCAGGTTTTCTGATTTTATTCGTGCGGAGTAGTTGTTTATGTCCTTTCCTTTAACTCGATTAACCCTAGCCTGTCTGACGGGGCTTAGCTTCTTAACACATGCGAGCGAATTGCGGCTTGATGATAGTGTGGTTACTGCGCGTGGTTACGTCAGTGACAGTTTTGCTACACCGCAAGCAATCAGCGTGATTAAACCGCAAGCGACCAGCCAAGGGCCGGCTGGCAGTCTGTTACGCGGACAGCCGGGAATGGCGGTGCAAAGCGATGGAGCCTGGGGACAAAACCCAGTATTGCGTGGTTTAAAACGCGAAAGTGTCGTGGTCATGGTCGATGGCATACGAGTGAATTCGGCACAGCCGCAAGGTGCTTTGGCATCGTTTTTGGATTTAGGCCTCTTAGAACGCGTTGAAGTGGTGAAGGGACCGAGCTCGGTGATGCATGGCAGTGGTGCAATGGGTGGAGTGGTGAATGTGCTGACCCCAGAGCCACGCTTTACTGAGCAATCTGAGGTGGGTGGTCGTTTTGGCGCATCGGCCAGCAGTGTTGATCGTGGTTATAGCAGTGCATTGTTATTGCAGGGCAGTAATGCTGAGCAGGCATTTGTGCTTGGTTTGGCTGGGCGTGATATCGGTAATTACAAAAGCCCTAACGGTCGCGAGAAAAAAACAGGGTATGAGTCCGATACGCTGCTGGTTAAATATCAACACAAAATTGCCAATGATTATGTGCTGCGCATGAATGTGCAGCGCCACAATGACGAGGATGTATGGTACCCAGGATCTGCGCGCACGGGTGGTAAACCCGGTGGTGCAGGTTTGCCGCCGCCTTTGGGCAAAGTCACTATTCACTCACCTAAACAGCACCGAGAACTCTACGCTTTAGGTTTAGATGCCCCTTTGCTCGGTGGCACGCTGTCGACTGATGTCTATCGCCAAGAGGTTTACCGGGAGATTCGTGCGTATTCTGAAAAACTGCAGCGCAACTATGTGCGCAACGATGTCAGTTTTATCACTCATGGTTTGCGCAGTCAGTGGAATGGCGCTTTAAATGACGGGCATTGGCTGACGCTAGGGGTTGATGGTTGGAAGATGACCGGTGATCCTGAACGCTATATGAATAACAATCCGCCGTTCTTTAATAACAATATGCGCAATGATCCTTTTAAAGACGGTGAGGTATCATCGGTTGGTCTGTTTGTTCAAGATGAATTTTCCATTGGCAGTACACAATTAACGGCAGGTTTGCGCTACGACCACACTCAGGGTAATGCCAAAGTCAAAGGCGTTGGCGCAACTGCACAGACCTCAGGTTTAAGCAGCAGTGATAACAATCTGTCGTGGTCATTGGGCGCTGTTCAGCCTTTAACCGATACGCTAAATCTATACGCCAATATTGGGCAGGCTTATCGCGCACCTGATTTACGTGAACGTTTTGAGGATTCAGCACGCGGTGACGGCTATTACCATGTTGGTAACCCGCAACTGGACCCTGAGCGCTCTAGCAGTGCAGAAATCGGTTTAAAAAGTCGCGATGGTTTGCAAGCTTTTCAGTTGGCAGCCTTTTATACGCGCATTGATGATTTTATTGCCGGTCGCGATACCGGGCGTTTGTACGTGAATGGTCTGCCGATTAAACAAACTGAAAACCTCAGTAAAGTGGTGATCTATGGTGTTGAAGCAAATCTAGAGATACCGATTAGTGTTTTTGTTGCCGATGCAGGCTTCACTTGGATGCGCGGTATCAACAAGCAAGACAATGAACCCTTGTATCAAATGCCTGCTAATGAATTACGTTTAGGCATTGGTCAACCTGCTGAGCGCGGCTTTACTTGGCACACAGGTTTGCGCGCAGTGGCCAAACAGGACCGTATTGCTAAGCGCTTTAGTAATGACAGTGAAGATGAAACTGCTGGGTTTATCACGGCTGATGCACGTATTGGTTATGGTTTTGGAGCCATGGCAGGTCTAACCAGTAGCCATATTGATCTGCAGTTGAGTAATTTAACCAACAAAAAATACCATGAACACCTCACCGACGGCATCAGTGGTCAAGAACTTAAGGCCCCGGGCCGCGGTGTGACCGTGGCATTTAGCGGTGCGTTTTAGTTGTAAGAATTTTTTTCAGTACAAAGCTTGTATGCCTTGGTTAGAAAAAATTGCAGATTCAGAAATATTTGTCGCTCCTCTAGGAGCGACAAAGTCGACCGTTCAAGAATTTTGCATTGGCAGTCTTAGTCTCTGATGTATAATAATTCTCATTGCTGTTTGTTTTCACAATATTGAGAGCACCATGGATTGCGTTTTAGCTTTAGCTGAAAAAAATAAAACATCTATTGTTGCGCAGCTTGATAAAAGCTTACTGGGGAGTTTGCTTTGTGATGCAAAACTTATTCAGTTTGTTGAGCATGAGCATGTATTTCGCATGGGACAACCCGCCACGCATTTTTATTGGATAAAAAGTGGAGAAGTGAGTTTATATCGCCTTTGTTATGGTGGTGAGGAAAAGATTTTCCGCACTTTAAAAGAGGGCGATACTGTTGCTGAAACCGCTATGTTTATTGATGGTGGAAGTTACCCTTTAGCTGCTCAAGCACAAGGTGATGCTACATTATACAAAATACCTAAAGAAAGTTTGCTGGCGCTTTGCCATTGCAATCCAGCATTAACGATGCAGCTTTTAGAAAGCATGGCTATTGCTATATCACAGTCGGTAAATCGTATCGATTTACTCACTATAGGTAACGCAGCGCAACGTATGGCTAGTTATTTGTTAGATTTGTATATAGAGCAGCGTTCAGCATGGTTTAGCTTACCGGTTCGTCAAGCGATTCTGGCCAAGCAGTTAAATATCGCCCCGGAAACTTTCTCCCGGCAACTGACACAGTTTCGCCGGGCAGGTTTTATTGGTGGGCGCAATCCAGAGATTGTTTTGCTGGATATTAACGGACTGTGCGCCAGTGTGGGCCTGCCTGTGCCTAAACTGAATTTGCAAAAGCCTCGCTGTCGAAGCGCTTCGTTGGGCACTGGCTTATTTGAATGCTGCAGTTACTTCAAGGAAATTTTGACGTAATCATTCAGGCTATTCAATTAAAGGTTCTGCGCATCCGGCTTGTCCATCAGTGCGCGCTGTGCTTAAAGTTTTAAACACGTGCACCGCATACAGTACAAAACCGCCAACCCAAAACAGTCCGGCACCGATCAGTAAAGTGTTAAATAACGGTGCAGCGCTGTAGAAACCTGCATATGCACGTATCAGCGCGGCGATCACAAAGAGTGCAGCGGCGCTTGGAATCCAAAGTCTACGATCCAGCCATAAGCCTGAGTGGATGCGTGACACGATACTCATAATAGTAAAAATCGATAAGGTCATCGCGCCGACCGTCAATAAGTGACGACCGGCTGATGGCAGTAACGGGGCACCTAAATAAGCAGCCCCCAGTAGTCCATAACCTAAAGCCATCAACCAGTAGCTGGCATATAACATTAAGGCTAAGCGAGAAAATAACGGACGGCCAACATGCCAGTCATTGAGTAAGTTAAAAATGGCGGCCATCGCTGCCAGTGCTATCCAGCCGGTGACTGGGTGAGCGCCTAAAATGAACTCAGATAAGGCACAGATGATAATCATGACAATGGCTAAGTAGCGGCGTGGTGGGCGTGCTAAATAAGGTGTTGTGTCAGGGTCGCTGCTGGCTTCTTTATGTTCCACACGGTTATTCACCACACTCATCGAAACGCGACTGGTTGCGACGATAATTAAAATCATTAAAGCGTGGATGCCAGTGTACAGCCATTTTAGTGCAGTGCCGGGCTCGGTTAAGGAGATAAAAAAACCCGTTTGTAACATAGCTAAGCCGGCCACTACCAAGGAAAAGCTGATGTGTTTACGCTGCGGGTCGCGCCATACTGGTGGGCTGATGTACAGTAACAGTCCCAACCAAAAAAGCAGATTTAACAGCAGAGCAGGCCACGGAGTGATCCAAAACGCCAGTAAGTAACTTAAGCGCGCAGCTAGCCATAAACCCACTAAGTTGAATAAGGGTAACTGGCCCAGCGATTTGCTGTTGGTGAATTCAGGAATTGCGGTTAACGCAAAGCCTGCGGTCGCCGCGGCGGCAAAACCAAAAATCAGCTCGTGAGCATGCCACAATAACCAACCGCCAGTGATCGACCACGTACCCAGCCAGCCTTGTAAAGACATGAGCCAGAGGCTCATGAAAAGTATCGCGCTGGTAGCGGTCAGGAGAAAAAAAGGACGAAAGCCGCATAACAAAAGAGGTGATTGTAAGCAACGTTTTAACAGACTCATATGCTGCACCCCGAATGCTGTGTGTGGGCGTGCTCGGCTCTCTCAAGCGAGCCTTTAGCCAAGCCAAAACCGATACGAATATTGTCGTTGGCCATCAGTTTTGCGGTGGTTTGATAAATCCAGGCATCGCTACGCTCAGTGTGTGGTTTTTGCAGGGTGAATTCACCAATCAGGCGACCAGGGTCAGGTACCATCATCACGATTCGATCGGCTAAGCGTACGGCTTCCATTAAGTCGTGAGTAATCATCAGCACTGCCGTACCGCGTTCAGTGATGTGTTGGCGCAACAGCGTATAGAGCTCTAGTTTTAAGCCAATATCTAAAGCAGAGAACGGTTCATCCAATAGCAATAGGTCGGGTTTGATAATTAAAGCGCGGCCTAGTGCGATTCGGCTTTGCATGCCGCCGGATAACTCATGCGGATATTTTGCGAGATCATCGAGGGTTAGGCCCAAGGTCTCAGCCATTTGCTGTGCTTGGTGCTGGCGTGCCCGCTTAGGGATATTTAGTGCTTTTAAGCCCAGAGTGATGTTGTCCTCTGCAGTTTTCCAAGGCAGTAGACGAGGCTCTTGAAACATACAGGCAGAGCCACGAAAACCTTGCTCAATAACCGCTTCGCTGGCTGTTAATAAACCAGCAATAATGTGCAATAAAGTGCTTTTTCCGCAGCCAGAAGGGCCGACTAAAGCCAAGGTTTCTCCAGCGAACAGATCCAGATTAATATCGCTGAGCACTTCGGTTAAAGCGTACTTGTGCTGTAAATGACGGATATGCAAAGCGCTCATTGACTGACCTCCACGCGCCAGCGTTCTAAATGCCGTTTAATCGGCTCCAGCAGTAAATACTCAGTGGCCAATAAGACGCCTAATACCGCAACCACCCAAGCCAACGTGGTTGATGTGTCGAGTTGCGCGCGCGAGACGGCTAATGCAGCACCAATCCCGTCAGAGGTGCTGAGCAATTCAGCCATCATCACAACTTTCCACGAAGTACCTAAAGCGGTAATCCACGCGGGAAATAAATAAGAGGCTAAATGCGGTAGATAAATATCGGTGAGGCGCATGTGCCAAGGTAGTCGGTACACCTGTGCCACCGCTTTTAGATGATTATCAAGAGTACGCGTGCCTTGCATGGCCCCAGCAAAAACAATCGGCAAGCAGGCGACAAATACGGTAAACACTGGTGTTGCATCGCCCAAACCAAACCACAGCATCGCCAAGACCAGCCACGCAATCGGCGGCATACCCAACAGCAATGTAATCAGTGGGCGAGCGAGCATTGAAGTAGTGATTGAAAAGCCTGCAAACATCCCTAGTAAGCTGCCTACCCCTAGTGCTAAAGCTAAACCGTAAAGCGTGCGTCGCCCTGAGATAATCAGTTCAGGGCCTGCGATGCCGCTGCTAAACATCTGCTTTAATTGTGCAATCACCTCCAGTGGTCCTGGCAGTATGAGCGAGCCATAATGCTCTGCGGCCAACTCCCAAACGGCACAAAATAACAGCAAACTGGCTAGAGCTCCCCAACCACTCCATAGATAGCTGAGGGTGTTGGGTAAAAGATATTTCAGTCGGTTCATGGTGCAGGGCTATTGGGGTGGGCGTAAAAGTTAGCATCTGGAAGTTTTCCGCCGACCGATGCCGGTTGTTTGTCCAGAAGGATTTGTAAGAAGGCCTCGAGTTCATGTTTGGCGTCGAGTGCCGTCGCATAATGAGTAATTTGTGCTGCTAATGCATCGCTGACAGCTTCGGGCGACAGCATAGGAACTTGCGCGGCGACTTCTTTGCCACATTGTTGCTGATTGTCTTGGCACCATTGCGTTGCGGCTGCATAGGCCGTTTCAAAGCGTTCAAGCAATTCAGTATTCTGACGTTTCTCTCCTAATACCGCGATTCCCGCTTGCGGAATACGGGCTTCACTGCCCATTACTCGCGACCACTCTTGTTGTAAATCTACGCTGCGATACAGTTCTGGAGCAATCAGCGATAGAGGAAATGATTTGGTTTTACGTAAGGCCATGGATACCGCAGGCTCAGCCAGTAGCGCATGATCAACACGGCGCATAATTAACAGCTGCATGGCATCCATCGGTGTTGCGGTGTAGTTTAGTTTGAAATCTTTATTAGGGTTTAAGCCTTGGCGTTCGGCGAGGTGGGTGAAAACAATATCAGGCATGTCAGCACGGAAAGGGATGGCAATTTCTTGGCCCTTAAAGTCGGCTAGAGTTTTCATATTAGGATCGCGTGAAATCATCCACAGCACGCCCCATTGCGAGACATTGAGTAACGCAAGCGGTGCGCCACGGTTATATAAATTGGCCGCGACATTGGTAGGCAGCGCAATAAAGTCGACTTTGCCGTTAAGTGCTAAAGCGCGTAATTGGTCGGGGTTGCTCCAGAGGATAAATTCGACTTCTTCGGCGATATCCGCAAAGCCATCGCTTGCCAGCATGTGAATTAAGCCATTGGAAACACCTGCCGGAGGCCCGGCAATCACCAGTTTCTTCACCGGTAATGTCTCACTGGCTAAACACGCAGTGCTGAGCAGGCTGAAAACACCAAACAGACCTAAGCACATAGCGGCCATTGTTTTAATCATTGGTTTCAAGATGAGACTCCGGTTTGGTGTGGGTGCGAGGTGGTGCAAGCTCAACGAGAAAGTATTGTTCAAGTGATTTTATGCAAATAATAACCACTCTCATTAAGAGGTTAGCTTAAAGAATATCCCCCTGAAAGAACAATGATAATTATCAACTACTCGTTAACGAACCACAGGAAGAAAGGCGTTTGGGCCTGAGATTGCTCAGCATTCAGCATTCAAGGGGGCGCTGTTTAAATGATCGGTGATTTTCTACTTAAGAATTGTTAAGCGTTTTTTCTCGGTGAGCGTTGTGCTCGAGATACACATATTTTAATGAAAAGCTCCGGTAGATGATAATTATCATTCTCATTTAGATTTGATCTTCGCTAACGTGCAAGGCTGTTGAACCGCCATAGAAAGGAGTGCCCTTTCGGCGAGCAAGTAGAAATGACGCTTAAGCCTTTACACTAATGATAATCATTTACATTTAGGCTTGAGTGTGATTAGGCTTGAGTGTGATTAGGCTTGAGTGTGATATTTATATAAACAGCTTTGGAAAGTGTCGTTCCATCGACGCATTGACCGAGCAGGAGGATCAGGGATGCTATTTGAACGAAAAAAACTGGCAATCATTATTTCAGCGCTGTGCCTATCAGGGCCAGCAGCGCTTGTTGCTGCACAGGAGCAGCAAACCGCTCAACAAAAAAATGCGTTACCGCAAACGCTTAACGCTACGACGCAAACTGATGTGCAACAAAAAAATGCAAAAAACAGCGATGACAAACAGAAAAATGCTGACATTGAGTTACCAACAGCGGTCGTAACGGGCGAGCGCAC
>RRZT012458348.1_pt1 | contig 19010 bp, 15 predicted proteins | sample 2165551 | NCBI WGS metagenome assembly RRZT01 (sample SAMN10456910, study PRJNA506462) | wastewater metagenome | biome: wastewater; feature: sludge; material: wastewater sludge; isolation source: wastewater sludge with Escherichia coli K12::gfp cells carrying plasmid... | place: USA: Moscow, Idaho... | reverse complement strand
GAAGCACTCAAAGAGTTTCGGGCGCAAGAACGTGCCAATCGTGATCCCGACTTCCCGCTTGAGCGTGTCGATGGTATTCAAGTCTATCAAGAGCCCGATGTGGTCGAACATCGCCACGATGCAACTGCTCGCACGTTGGAAGGCTCCTTGAAAAAACTGCGCCTGGACGTCAAAAAGCTCAAAGTAAAAGACTCCATCGCGCTGGCCAAACGAATGCTCTTCCCCGCAGAAACCAGCTCTTCATGGAAGCCACGTCTGCCTGGAGATGCATTCGATGTGCGCTTGCATCAGATGGACCCGAACTACGCCCTGCACGATGTGGATGCCCATATCTATCCGTCAATTGGCCGCCAAATTGCTGCTGCGGAGGTACGCCGCTCCGAGTCCATCGATTCTGTAGTTCAAGTTGGAGCCCGTTTCGTCGCAACACAGCTCTTGGAGTTGACCCCCACCAGTCCCAAACCGTTTGAAGACCTCTTGGAACACATCAACGACATTGACTTGCCTATCCGTGCGTCCATGACGTTTTACGGAGGCAACGACTATTTTGCCGGCAAAATAAGCAGCAAAAAAGGTTTGGCGTACCTCGCTGCGCTGACGTACCCGGCGCACAATCGAAAGATTTCCGCAGCTGGCGAAACGCTGGGTGCCGACATCGACGAAAAAGGCCGCAATCCCTGTGGATTGAGCATGGCAGTTTCAACGTGGGGCGAAACACGCCGCATGGCTTCCGAACGCATCAAAAAACTTGGCCGCGCCATGGACGCATGGGGCGATACCCAATCGGCCCCAGAGGTTGGGGACCCATTCTTGGCGTTCACCGCTACAGTCCCGGGGTGGCCAGATAACCTACGGCATACCCTCATCACGACGGTGGACCGAATGCTGGGCTCCATGCCCTTCAACGTGGTGACTTCGCCTTGGAAAGAGGGGGTTCTCTTCTTCAAAAATAGGCAAGGCGGGATTTTCCCGTACGCCCCGCTATCCTCGGAGCAACAAACGACCAATATTTTGACGTTTGCTCCCCCTGGTGGCGGTAAGTCGGTATTGATTTCCACGTTGATCCTCGCAGCTATTTTTGACCCCGTGTTGGAAGGCTTGCCCAAAATTGCCGCAATTGATATCGGGAACTCATCAAAAGGCGTTATTAACTTGCTACGGGAAATCAGTCCTCCCGACATGCGGGACCGGTTCATGCACGTTGAGTTCGAACTCAGCGAGCGTTTTGGTATCAATGTGATGGATACCCGCGTGGGGTGCCAAAAACCCACGAGTGCTGAACGGGGTTTCTTAACAAACTTCTTGACCCTTGTTCTTACGCCGGTGGGTAGTACAGAACCTATTCAAGATGCGACGCAAATTGCAACAATGCTTATCGATGAGCTTTACACGGTTTGCGCAGAAGACAATCCAACAAAATACATCGACGGCCAAGACAAATTGACCACCGCCTGGCTGCAAAATCAACGCGATTTTGAAGTCAACAAATCGACCACTTGGTGGCAGGTTGTGTATTTTGCAATGTCCAAGAAAGCGTACGATGTCGCAGGCTCGGCGCAACGATTTGCAGTGCCAAGCTTGAAAATGATGCCTTCGCGTCTGGCTATGTCGGATTCGCTGAAAACTCTTTATGGGCAAGATAACCCTATTTTGGTGGATGCCAAACGGCTTATTTTGGGTTTCATCCAGCAATATCCATCGTTGTGCAAACCAAGCAATTTCAACTTCCAGGAAACGGATGTTTGCATTATTGACTTGAATAAAGTAACGCAAGACACAGGGCCAGAAGGAACACGCCGCACCACGATTGCATACATGGTATCGCGTTACCTGCTGGGCAAGGATTTCTTGACCAACAAAGACATTTTGAACGAAATGCCCCCGGTGGCCCAAGAGTTCTACCGCAGCAAAGTTGCTCAACTCGAAGTTGTCCGCAAATACTTGATTTACGATGAATTTCACCGTACCCAAGGGGCTACAGCTGTGCAACGCACGGTACTGGACGATATGCGCAATGGCCGTAAGTTCAACTTGATGGTGATGCTTGCCTCACAGAACTTCAACGACTTCAGCGAAGATATCGTCAAACAAGCTACGGTTCGTTTTGTAATGCGCGTGGATAGTCCTGAGGACGCCGATGCACTGGTGGCCAAATATGGATGGAGCGACACCATTCGTACAGCGCTCATCAAAGAAGTTCGGGGCGCAGGCCGCCATGGTGCAACAATGCTGATGCATGCCTCGGGTCTCAAAGGAGATGAAGCCTCTTGCACCCAGGTTTTGACCAACATCATTGGAACCACCGAACTTGCCGCTTATGCTACCACGCGTGAGGACGCCGCGTTGCGCGATGCTGTCCTGGAAGAAGGCATTCCGTACTGGGAGGCTGTCACACTGATTGGTCGATTCTTCCCCGGTGGTGTGAAAAGCATTGTGGAAGAAAGTATGCGTACCAAGCGGGGTAGCATTGAGGCCGTTCAAGTTGAAAACGAAGACGAGCAAATAAAAGGTGCCCTGGCCCCGATGATTCGACAGATAAAGGATGTTTACGCTGCTGCCAAGCTCAATGGCGTACCCGTATAAGCGTTTGCCTAGTTTTTTCCGAGAATCGACGCGTGCTTGTTTAGCGACCAGCACGCTTTGAAGCGGGTCCCATCCGGCATCGTACGCCAGAACATCAATCCTTGGCAGATGCTACAAACACCACAAGGCGCGTCAATGCCCCCTTTGGGTTGTTCAGACATTGTGTTTTTGCATCGGTGGCAGAGGTAGAAGGGGCCGTGCTTGCCCATCTTGCGCTCGTGGAATATTGCGCAGCCAGTCGGGCAGTTGCGCGACTCGATAATGGGATCCAGTTTATAAATCGTACTCATTGAACTCTTTTTCGGGTAAAATTAGTTTAAACGACGATTCACTCTTTGCACAACATGACTTCTACGACCCCCCAATCCCCCAAAGAAAACCGCAGCGGCAGCAAAGGCGGGCTCGCATCCGTTGCGAACGGCCGCTGGGTTGAGATCATGTCGGTACTGGCCCCAGAACTCGAAGAAGCCATTGACTCCCACCAATCACGATCACCGCACGTGGGCTGCCCCAACCATGGCGGAGCCGATGGCTTTCGCCTATTTGCTGGAACGGGAACAGGTTTCAATGATACCGGTGGTGGTATTTGCAACACCTGCGGTTCCATGCGCGATGGTTTTCGCATGTTGAGTTGGGTGTACGCTCAGCGCGAACTGGGCAAGGTGGAATCGAATTTCAACATGGGTGATCATCCGGATATCATGCGAAAAGCATACGCGGACGTCGCATTTTACCTTGACCATGGTTATGCCCGTAATCCCGATTTGCGCAACCGAGCACCCCGAATTATTGCGGCCAAGTCCGCCGAAGAAATTGCTGCGCAAGAAGAAGCCGAACGTTCCCGGCGGGCTGCTCTCATGAGCATTGGTCAAAAAATGTGGGGTGGTGCCCGGGCCATGGACCCGCTTATCAATGCCTACTTCGCTACGCGTGGAACGGCAGATATGGAACTGTCCGAAATGATGCGGTTGAACCCCCAAACACCCTATTACGCGGACAGTGGTACCACCTACCATCCGGCCATCGTAATGCCTGTATCGCGGGTGGACGATGGCAAACTGAAAGTTGTTGCTTTGCACCGAATTTATATCGACGAACATGCGGATGGGCGTGTCACCAAAGCCGCTGTAAAATCGCCCAAGAAAATCATGCCTTGGGGCGATTTGGAAGGTGCTGCCATTCGTTTGTTCAAGGCCAGTGGGAAAGTTCTTGCCGTAGGTGAAGGCGTGGAGACAATGCTCAGCGTTCACACCATGACGGGTCTTCCAACATGGTCATGCGTTACGGCCTGGGGCTTGGAAACGATGCAGATTCCAGACGATGTGGAAACCATCCTCATCGCAGCTGACTACGATATGTCCGGCAAAGGACAAGAATCGGCATTGAAGCTTGCCGCGCGAATCGAAAAAGCGGGGAAAACCGCAATCATCATGTCGCCCCAAGATTTTTACAACCAAGCCGTGCACACCAAGGGTGTTGACTGGGATGACGCATACCGTGAGGATCCAGCGCGCGCTAAGTTGATGTGGGAGCCCTACATGGAAATTGCACCCCCAGAAATCGAGCCTACCAATAGCAATACTTGAAAGCACGCGACGATTGCACTAACGTAGGCAAAGAAAAGGCCTACTATGAGCGGTGGAAAAAATGACCAGGGCGACATGTCCCTGTCGGCAATTATTTTGGGAATGATCCTGATTTTCGGCTTGGTCTGGGCTGGAACAGCCTACGCCGAAATTGTATTGATTCCTTGGAAGGCGCTGCGCCTTTTCGAATTGGCCATTACCTTTCAATGGGGTACTCTCATGAAATTGTGGCATGCCGATATCGTGACGTATGACCAACGCTTTGACTATGTCAATGACCGAGTTTGGTTTGCAGCGCGCTTTTTGGCTATTCCCATGGCCTACTTTACCTTCAAGGCGTTGAAATCTGTGAATCTAGGTTGGAACATGGAAGACCACTTGCAAGTGCTCAACCAACGTTTTCGCTGGTTGAGCCTTGTGGTCGAAATGCCCAAAGGCATTCAATTGATGAAAAAATTCCCTTTTTTCAAAATTTCGTTGGCCCCAAACTATTTGGATGCCGATTTCCCTGAGGGCATTGAACCGTTGGATTTTTTTGCAAAATACCGGGAAGATTTGCCCGAGAAGCTTAAAAATCAATTGGGTCCCATGATCAAAACCGAGAACAAGAAAATTGTCTGGGCCGATAAATATGCTAAAGATTTAGCCATGGAGTGCTACAAACGTATTCCTGACAAACGCCCGATGCCCGACGCAAAAAGCTGGCGCGAGCAAGCGTGGCAGACTTGTGTTCAAAACCATCGTTTCGAGCGTACATTTGCCTTGGGCATGCTTCAAGCCGCCCGAGATTTCGGTGTCATGAGCGCCATGGAAGTGTTGTATTTGCGCAAAGCTGCTGGGATGGAGCTTAAACAAAACAACGAGGGCGCCTTCAATTTCTGGCGTGCTGTCGTGAGTTTTGGGGGGCGTTGCGTGTACGCGGAAGGCTCTGGCATCATTTGCCACTATTACTTTGAAAAAGGTCTGACGGATTATTTGGTGCAAAATCCCAAGGATAAAGAGGTCGCGTGGTACCTTCGTGCACAGCCATGGATCAAGAATGCGTTGGATTCGTTCTTCGATGTTGACAATACCGTGCTGAATGCACCTGACGTGGTAGCTCTAAGAAAAGCTGGCCTGCTGCGCCGGTAAGCGAGCAGGCCATGCAAAAGGCAATACGAGACGCATTTACATGTGGAATTCGGGATTCCACATCCGGTCAAGCAACTTGTCGATATTCGAAGAGCGTTGGCCCGGCAGATTTTTCAAGACGCTTGGAAATTTCTCGTTGAGAATGCGGGCCACTTTGTCCTGCAACTCTGGGGGAATTTCATTGAAAAAGGGATGCTGGTACGCGAGGATGTTGAGCTTGGCCAAACGGACATCGGTGTCGCCCCGCCAGAGATCAGATTTCGTTGGATCATGTTCGGCAATTTCAGCCAGGATGTCCAACGCAGCCTTTAAAGGTTTCTTGGTGCCACTGTAGGGATTGATGAACATCACGGTCAGTTCAAATTCCGCCAACGCCTGGTTGCGGGCATGGGTCGACTTGAATGCTGGCAACGGATTGCGGAGGTACTCCGCATGCATGTTGATGAGGTAGTCGTAAAATTTGAAATAGCCCTCGGGATCAGAATCAGGGTGGTCGATTTTGCTGACAAGCGTCATAAATATATCCTTTTGAAACAAAACAAACAGAGTATACCAACATTTACCTCCTGCACCAATAGGCACTTGTCGATTTTTTCAATTTTTTGTAGGATGGGGCATGCCTGACTTGACCTTGACCAACATTCCCCCTGCCTTACTCCAAGAATGGACGGAATACGCCAGCCAGTCTGGGCTTCCATTGGAATACCTTATTTTGGAGGCTGTTACGTACAGTGTCCGCAGCGATCGTCTCGGTGTAGAGGCGGCCAGGCTTTTATGCGCGCAAAGGCAAAAAAACCTTGCGTTGGCAAAAAAACACGTCCAACGCAATGGCCCCACCCCACAAGAGAGTTTTCAAGACCCTGCACCATTGGGTGCGCCCTCAGCACAACCTGCTACGCATCAGCCCGTCCCAATGGCTACCAGCGACAGCGATGAGGCCTCCCAATCGGCACAGGTTGTCCATAATGTACCCAAGGAATTCATGGACTCCAGTGAATCTTCCGCTGCACTGGAAGATTTTGTTCCCCGGCATCTCTAAGCTTCACGGTAAATACGGATCTAATGTTTGACTGGCTTCGGGCATGTCGCTACGCTTACCCTATTACTCGATTGTCACTGCGGAGAATTTAAACATGGCCCATCGACTGCTTCTTGGACTTATCGCCAGCACCCTCACCCTTGTCGCCAACGCACAATTTGTCGTGCTGGAACCAAATACTGCGGTGCAGGTTGCTCCTACTGCTGGGCCCACCGTGGTTCGCACCAACAATGCCGTTGCGGTTCCCGCACAAGGCGGTTTACCTGTGAGCGATTCAATTCGTGCACCGTATCTCAAAGATACACTGCGCAAAATTGTTCCCCCAGGCTGGAACGCCTACGTGGACCGCAACTTGAATGTCACCATGCCGGTGGACTATGTCCCCGCTGGCGATTGGAAAGAATCGCTGCGCAATCTCGCCAACCGCTACAACCTTGTGTTCAAAGTGGACAATGACGGCAAGAAGGTGTTTGTCGATGCTGGCCCCGGCGGCATGCGCGACCTTCAAGCGGACAACCGCAACCTCTCCACCGGTCCAACATTGGTGGCAGAACGTCAGCCCGTGTACCAAATGCCCGATGGCCGCTTGCGTTTTGAAGTTCGCAATGGCCAACGCCTGTCCGAATCGCTGCGCCAGTTCTTGGCCGCCGGCAATTGGAATTTGGTGTGGGAAGCCGGTTCGGACGTCGTGCTGCCACGTGGGTTTGTTTCCGCAGGAACCGACATCAAGGCCATCATGGACGATGTATTGCCCAATTTCCGTATGCACGCTGTGATCCATCGCGGCAACAATACGGTGGTCATTATGTCCAACACAGCCATCACCGAATAAACAAGGAATATCAACAATGAAACGCAATCCCTTTTTCCTCTCGATCCTTGGTGCTGCCACGCTGGGTGTGTTGAGCGGCTGCTCGACTTTTTCGTCCAAAGAGATGGCCACCAGCGTTCGCCAGGAAGTGAAGGCAACGACGACAGCACTGACTGCGCCCAACAAGCGCGTGGTGGAAAGCAAAGTTGTTGACTCTGCCTACATCAACGGCAACATTGTCGACTACATCGATCCTGAAAAAGGTTCGATTTCCATGAACGTGGCGGGTCAGCCACTGTTTGCGGTCTTCCAAAGTTTGGCTGAGCAAGCCAAGTACTCCGCAACGATTTCGTCGGAAGTCCTGGCAACCAAGCCTATCACAGTGGACCTGCGCAACGTTACGCATGAGCAGGCATTGCGTGACGTTGCGTCCGCCGCTGGCTACATTGCTGTGTTTGACCATGCCCGCAAAACAGTCACCTTGACCGAGACGGCTTCGTTCACGTTCCGCCTGCCTTCGCGTCTGTTTAGTGACACCGTTGCAAGCAAGTTCAAAATGAGCAACAACCCTGGCAGCTCCGCTGGTGGCAGTGGCACGTCAACGACAACAGATGCTAGCGTTGAAGGTGGCTCCATCAAGCAGGGCAGCAAGATGCTGATGGACTACATCAAGAGCATTGCGGGTCCTGGCGCCGAAGTGCAAGTGCTGCCCGAAGCCGGTATCATCACTGTGCGTAGCAAGGCCCAGCAATTGCGCCGCATCCACCAGTCGTTAACCGACTACGCGCGTCTTGCATTGACGCAGGTGGAGCTGGAAGTGTCCATGATGGAAGTGAACCTCAGCGATGACATGGCTTCCGGCATCGATTGGAAAAAGCTCATCGAAGTCTCGGGTGCTCCTTTGAACATCGCTCTGAGCACAGCAGGTACGGTCACGAACAGCGCAGCTAGCGTGAACTACACCAGCGCCAGTGTTCAAGCCATGGTCAATTTGTTGGAAAAGAACACCAATGCCCGGACGTTGGCACGCCAACGCTTCCCCGCGTTCAACAACTCGTTGTCCATGATGTTCGACGGTCGCAAGGTGCCTTACGTTGGCAAGATTGAGCAGTCTGTCTCAGGTACCTCGGGTACAACCAGCTCTGGCGGTTCTTTCGAATACGCCATGGACGGTATTTCGACCGCTGTCTACACCAACGTGCTCGACAACAACCAAGTGGAGTTGACCCTTCTGCCAGTCCTGTCGAGCATCGAAGGATTTGAGCAAGCCGTTATCGGTGGCAACACCATCCGCGCTCCCATTCAACCCCTGCGCCAAGGCTACTTCCCATTCATCGGCAAGCATGGCCAGACGCTGGTATTCGGTGGCGGACGCTACGGACGTGAATCCATGATTGCAACCGGTCTGCCTGGCGTTTCCGGTACAGTGCTGAACAAAGCCCTGGGCGCACAAAACTTGGCCCAGACGCAAAAAGAATTGGTGTTCTTGGTCAATACCAAGATCATTCCAATGACCAAATTTGAACCTCTTGTCCGCGAGTCCCTGTAATGGCAAAAAAAGCACGTTCACTTAGCCCTGGTCGAACGTTTGACACGTTCTGGGTCATGATCAACCTGTCGGGGCCGCGCTACTGGAAAGTGTCCCCTACGGGCATTGAAAAAGTGGGTGCGCCCTTGCCGCATGAAGGCCCCGTGCTGTGCTTCGATGAGACGTCCGATTTTCGAGTGGCATACCCGAAAAATGGCTCCATCAAGCAAGCGGCAAAATACTTCTTGACCGAAAAACAAGAGAAGTGCCGGGTCTTCATGGGCTCCAAGTACAATCTTGGCGCCGGAAACTACACGCCATACTACGGTACGGCTGTCAACCGCGTTGACCAGTTCGCCCACCGTTTGTTCCCTGGTGCGTATTTCATCGACCAATTGGTGGTTCGTCAGAAGATCAAGTTGTCGGAAGACCGCGTCGTCGGTTTCCGATTTGAGGAGCAAACCGATTCGGGCGATGGTTTCAGCATCATCATCTTGTACGGTCTGCGCACGAACGGGGACATGACCGATCCACAGGTTTCGCTCAACCCGCCTGAGTTGGAACTGATCATCCGCGATTATGCGCAAACCAACGGCATCGAAAACTTCGAGCCCATGCTCTTCACCATCGAAGACTTGTCACGCGTTCCACAAGGCATCGGTTACCCCGTTGAAACCATGGTGGGCACGGTCCCCGTCCGGTATTTCACAAGCATGGTTGCCTTGGGACTGTTGGGTACAGCGGGACTCTCGTTCGCGTACTCGGGATACCTTTGGTTGAGCATCGAAAGCGCCAAGAGGGACGCGACCGTGGCCGAAAAACGTGCCAGCGATGCCAAGAAGAAAACCGAGCAGATGCTGATTGCCAATTTGCCACAACTGGCAGAGCGCACCAGCGTTGATTACAGCCGTTTGTTCAAGTACTCTGAGCTGATTTACAACCCTGTGATGAGCATCAAAGAAGCCAGCATCACACGGGATACTGGAACCATCCACGTTGACGTATTCATCTTCGGTGGTCCAACCAAGGAGCTTAATCCTTACAACGAGATCTCCGCTTTGGTGAATAGTGATTTGCCGCCTGGTTTGATTCGTAAAAACACATATGTCTCCGGAGATAGCAATGCCTACAAAATTCAGTTTGAGTTCCAATCATTGGATTCTACTATCCATAGTCTTATTGGGCTTAAGTAGTTATCCCTACAACCAGCTGAAAACGCAAAAAGACAACATCGATTCGCGGGCGCGCGCAGCGGTTCAAAAAGCCAAGAAAGAAGAGCAAAACGCCAGCGCTCTGGAAACAGATTTGCGCAAAGCCAAGGTTGCGCCTACAGCGGCCGATTCCAAGCCTTTAACGCTCAAATTTCAAGAATTCATCTACGGCATTAAAGCGGTGGGTGCGCAGTACGGAGCGGACGTGACGGCTATCGTGGCAAAGGACGGTCGTAGCCTCAGTAGCACCGCGCGGGAGTTGAACGCTGTGGCGGTTCCCCTGACCGCCGCGCCGGGTGTTAAAGTGGTAACGGTCGAGGTCAAGGGGAAATTTAAAAGCGCGGATGACCTGAAAAAGTTCTTTGACTTTTTGGCCGCCCAGAATTTGGCAATCGCCAACGTCGTGGTGGCAAGGGATGCATTTTCTGTGACAGTTGATATTTATGGGGTATAATATTCAATGACATCGTCTTCCGCGCCATCGCGCATCAAGTTCAGCAAAGGTACCGAACCTTCGGTTATCCTCGGTAAGACCACCAAACCGGCCGAGTCTTCGGCCGATGTTAGCTCCGTTGAATCGATGATGACGCCGAAAATCGTTATTGAAGAGCGGGACGGCAGCCATCCGTTGACCCGCAAACTGGACATTGGCCTTCCTCCGCCTGGTTCCGGTGGATATCGCAACGAAGAAATGGAAACCATTTTGGAAAAAATGGGCGTACCGCCCGTTCGTGTTCGATACGCCATGGCCCGTAAAGACCTGACGAACGAGCATTTGTCGCAAATCATGCGCGACTACAACTTTCTGTCGTTTGAAAACGTGGCCAAGGCATTGGCCATTTTGACCAATTTGGACTTTTTCCCCAGTGAAAATATCGCCAAAATTGATCCGACCCACTTTGAAGGTTTCCGGGAACATATTCCAATCTACCAAGGTTTCGCCCCCATCCATTTCGACGGGACGCACTTGATCATCGCGGTATCCGATGCTAGCGGTATCGCAGCTGCCGGTTCGCGCTTCTACGAGTACAAGACCAAGGTAGTGATTGCCGCTGAAAGCACCATTCAAATGGTGTACCGTCGATTCTTCTCGTCGACAGAAATGGCGTTCCACAAACTTCTCGAGCAGTACGTGGAGATTGAAAAGAGCAAGAACGAAGACTTGGAAAACCATCCAGGACTGTTGCGTGATTTGCTGGGCTCGTTGTTGCGCCACGCCTGCACATTGAAGGTCAGCGACATTCACATGCACATGACCGAATACGTGGGCCTTATCAAGCTCACCGTGGATGGCGTAAGCAATATTTTTCGCGCGGTACCCAAGGACTTGTACAACCGTTTGCTTTCCAAACTCATCACAGATGCCCGTGTGAAAGTTGAAGAGCTTCGTGCCAGCATGAAGGAAGGTGCGGTTGAATTCAGCGAAAACGATGCCGAAATCTATGCCGACGTGTTCACGCGGTATGGCTTTCGTTTACAGCTTGGCGACGCCAAGGGCGGCTACACGGCGGTTATTCGTATTTTGGACCGCAACTCCAATGCCGCCGAATTGGCAAACTTGAATTTTGACGTATGGACGTACAACGAACTCATGCGCATCATTGGAACGTCCGACGGTCTGATGCTCGTGACAGGCCCTACCGGCTCAGGTAAAACCACCAGCCTGTATGCCATGCTCAAAGAAATCGATCCCGTTTCGCGAAGCATCCAGACCATCGAAAACCCAGTTGAATACCGACACGGCTTGTGGATGCAATACGAAATTAGCCGCGTGGCTAAAGTTGAAGGCGACGAATGGGGCAAGATGCTCAAAGGTCTTCTGCGCAATGCGCCCAAGGTTATTTTGATGGGTGAGGTGCGTGACGCTGATACGGCCAAAACACTGATTGAAGCGGCCAATACGGGTCACTTGGTGTTCACAACATTGCACACGAACACGGCGTCCATGGCCATTGCTCGTCTGAAAAAGTTGGAAGTTGACATGGACTCCCTGGCGGGCATGTTGCTCGGTATTCTTGCCCAGCGGTTGACTCGCGTGCTTTGTACCGCTTGCCGCGTGGTAGACAACCGCGACTCGACCATGAATTTGTTGAGCGAAGCGCACCGTGGTTATCTTGACGAGTATCGTCCATTCAAATTGTTCCGTGCAAGCCCACGGGGCTGTGTTCACTGCGGTTACACTGGTTATACGGGTCGGAAAATTATTTACGAACTGCTTATCAACAAACCTGAACTGCGTGGTTTGATTGAGCGCGGCTCCAACACGTCAAGCATTGCTCGTGTCGGGCTGCGTCCAGGGTACAGTATGTGGGATGCCGGCCTTCGTTTGGTTGCACAAGGCATGACCAGCATGGATGCCCTTAAATTGGTGGCCAAAGAGGAAACTCTCGAAGACAATGACAAGAGTACCGACAAGTCGTCGGGCGAATAACTCGTGTAGAGAGGATCAACGACAATGGATAAGGCATTCAACTACCGTGCAAAGAACCGAAGCCGAGACATGATGGATGGCGTCGTGTACGCCGCCGACGCCGACTCTGCTTATTTGAAGTTGACCCAGATGGGGTATGTTCCTTCGGAAATGCCCACCCTGAATCCCCACTACACAATTCGCAACTTAATCACCAAGGGTTTTGACCGTAAGGAATTGGCGCGCTTTTATAGCTCCATGTCCAAACGTTTGAAAAACGGTCGCTCCGTTCCAGAAGGTTTGGACAACGCCATCGAATTCGTGGATGACCCTCGTTTGAAGCAGTCCTTGGCAATGATGCGCCAGTTTGTACAGGAAGGCAATTCCTTGGCCGCCGCCATGAAATTGTCGGGTTTCCCTCTGCGTGACGTAGAAATTGTCCGAAGCACGGCCGAAGCAGGTAAGACAGCGGAGTCGTTGATGCGGATTTCGCAAGAAATTCTCCGTGCAGAGACACTACGCAAGTCCATCATGGCCGTGATTCGGATGCCCGTAATCGTTTTGTTCATCATGTACTGCGCCATCTGGGGCGTTACTGTCTTTATTGCTCCCGTAATGATGAAGTTTTTCAAAAGCGCACTTGGTAACGTCAAGCTGCCAGCATTCGCTAAGGCCTACTACGATTTCGCAGCCGTTTTCAAAGCAAATTTGACATTATCGACCATTTTATACGTGGCCGCTTTGATTGCGATCGTATGGTTCGTCCGTTCCCCTACATTCCGCATGCTCTTGGAAAAAATCCCACTGGTACGCATCATTTCGGAGCGTTCCGATATGTCCAACCTCTGGACCTCCTTTGCCATGCTGTACGATGCGGGTATCAACACTGAAGAAACAACGAAGCTACTGGCTGCGGCTGCTGCCCGTCCGGAAAGCAAGGATGCTTTCATGAACATGCACCGCTTACTGCGCTCAGGTTCCTCCATTGAAATTGCCGTGCAACGCTCCCAGTTCCCAATTTATGTCATTCGGGGTATTCAAGCTTCCGTATCGAGCGGCGACTTGGTTGGTGGTCTGGAAGACATGTGCCGCGACCTGGCCACCGACGTCGAAGAATACACATCAAAATTGAAGGACAACATCCAATTGTTCGCCACCGCTATCCTCTCTGCATTCGTGTTGATGTTCTTCATGGTCACCTATTACCCAATCATCAGCGCCACATTGTCGCAGGTTTAAGGCGAAAACCATTTACAGACGCTGAAAAGCGTCGTAAGGTGATCAAAGACAAATTTTTTGTGCTAGTCTAGTCTAATCCCAACTTTAATCAAGGAGTTTTTATGAAATTGCAACGGGGCTTAACACTGATTGAAATGGTGATCGCAATCAGTCTTTTGGCCATTATGATCTCCGCCATCGTATTTTCCTTCGATGGCTCCAAATCCCGCGCCCAGGTCCTGGTAGCGGCCATGGAAGAATACACCGGCGCTCTCGAGCGTATGAAGACCGACACGTCCTGCTACCCACGTAGCCTGGCCGCGCTGATCGACCGCAGCAAGGCTCTGACTGGTGCCAATAGCTGGTGCGGTGCCGACTTGTCCCTGCAATGGAATGGTCCTTACGTGAAGGCAGCTCCTACCCGTGAAGGTACGGTTGTAGCTGGACAAGACGTTATCTTGATGTCCCAGTTGTCCCCTGACCTGACACTGCGCATTGCACGCAATGCATCGCAGTTCGGCGGTGGTGGTCCTTTGACCTGGAAGTGGTTCATTGTGGCCGATCAAGTGCCGCAAGAAATCTTGACCCAGGCGCTGTCGGTTTGCAATGGTTTTGATGGAGATGTGAACGCGACGACTACGACGACTGGTACACGCAAGTGCGCCAAGAACGGTGACTCTCCTGGCTATGACATCGGTACGCTAAGCCTGCAAGCAGCAGCTGATGGTACGCCTGGCTCGTTCAGCCTGTTGTTCGCTGAAACCCGTCAATAAAAACCCAAAGACTAGCACGTCTGGAACGGCTACGACTCCTATGATGCATAAAAATCAACGCGGAAGCGCTCTCATTATCATCGTAGCGATCGTAGCCGTTGTTCTATTATTGATTCTGGTTGGCAACATCGCGGTCTTCACTAAAGACGCGGCCAATCAGTTACCCACAAACAAGGCCGAATACTTGGCCAAGGCCGAGCAGGCCATCGCGGTGTGGTACCGTAAAAATGCTATTCGAATCGACGCGCCGGATGCCGGCGGTACATGCCCTGCCTTCACAGAGGAGCAGTTGTTCGCCGAAACCATGCTCACACGTGACTTTGGCGCGCGTATGACCATTACCCCCTGCCTGGACGTGCAAGGTCCATCCGTAATTTATCGCAATGTTGCTATTTGGATTCCAGCAGCAGCGGTGCAAGACACGTCCGGTTTCACCGTATCCGGTGTATTTCGCCCAGGCAACTCCCAAGTGCAGTACCGACTGGTCAACGGGCACGCCATTGAGGCCCAAATGGTAGCCGAGACCCGAAGTCAGCTGCAAGAAATGGCACGCGCATTCGAATTGCGCGTCAAAGCCAAAATAGATGGGGACCCAGACCGAGACTTGGGCATCAATCATTTTCGTTCGATGTCCTGCGACTTTGGTGAAATGCTCCCCGAGGAAATCCCATGCTCTGCGGCCATCAACGGTGGCGGGTCGGGCGCTAGTGGCTACGTAGTGTTGGACGACAACGCCTTCAAGACACTAAAACTTGCACAGTTGACGTCCATCAGTCAAAGTATGAGCAGGGATTCGTGGGGGCAGTACATTGTCTTCAACAATGTTCTAGATGACGCCGGAAATGTATGTCTGCCCGAAGACACGACAACATCCACCGCCGCCACTCGGAACAGTCGTCCACCATATCGAATGATGCTCCAAACCATTACACCGTGGGGAGCCGAAATAACGGTCTGCCCTGTTCAACCGGTCAACTAAAGGTTCTTATGCAAAATATCGCCACCCTCGTCAAACAGATCAACAAAGAGCGCCATAATTACTCCGACATTCTCGTCAAGGATGGCGAGTCGTTTCAATTCCGTTTGCCCAGTGGCTACGCTCGTACGCAAACCGAGCCAGTAGAAAGCCAAGACATCCTGAATTTTCTACGTGAAGCAGGTAAAAGCGATGGCACGATGGATTACAACGAAATTGCCGCCTCCAACGGTGGACACATGGACTTCGCCATCACGTTTGATGATGTTCGTTACCGCTGCAACCTGTTCCGCTTTGGTGGCGTGGGCCGCCTTGGCATGTCGATGCGTAAGCTCAACGACAACATCCCGTCTCTTTCGGACCTGGCACTTCCTCGTTTGGCCAAATCGTTCGCTGACCGGGCCACGGGTCTTGTGTTGTGCACAGGCGCAACAGGGTCCGGCAAATCAACTACCCTTGCGGCCATGATTGATCATATCAATTCGACGCGCCCCGGCCACATCATCACGCTGGAAGACCCCATCGAGTACATCCAACGCAACAAAAAATCGTCTGTAACGCAACGCGAAATTGGTGAAGATGTATCGACATTTGCGCATGGTCTAAAAGCCGCTTTGCGTGAAGACCCCGACGTTATTTTGATTGGCGAAATTCGCGACCGTGAAACATGCGAAGCCGCCCTGGCGGCGGCAGAAACAGGTCACTTGGTGCTTTCCACACTCCATACGACATCGGCACCAAAAACCATCGAACGTTTGCTCGACTTCTTCCATGGCGATGAAAAGAACGCTGTTCAGAGCGTGATTTCCAGCGTTTTGACGGGTGTTATTTCGCAGGTTCTGCCTCCCAGCCTGGATGGAAAGTCCCGTGTGTTGGTAGCAGAAGTTATGGGCAACTTTTCCAATATCTCGAGCACCATCCGCAATGCCAAGTTGCAGCAGCTGCCCAACGAAATGGCACAAGGATTCAAAGACGGGCAAACCCTCCTCAACAAAGAGTTGGTCCGTTTTGTAAGTGAGGGCCACATCAGCAAGGAAGTGGCCCGGATGTACTCGTATTCGCCGTTTGAGTTCGATGCCGAACTCAAAGCTTCACGTGGAGCCAACTGATGCGTTCGATGCTGTTACAAAAGGGCTTTACCCTTATTGAAATCGTCATTGCCATTGCATTGGTGGTGATGATAACAGCCGTCATCACGTCGGGCCTTGGTCCCTGGATCAAGTTCAAGCAACGGTTGGAGACCGAACAAAAGCTACAAGATTTGTCCCAAGCTGTTACTGCTTTGTACAAGGCCAATGCTTACATGATTGACAATCAAGACCCCGTTGGAACAGCAGCGCCTGTTATCGGGCCAAATGGTGCGTTAGCTCTGGACCCGACACTGCCACCCCCCATGAATCAGTTTGGCACCAATTGCCAAGCTGGCGATCCAGCGGATACAGCATCCGTCGAGCAGTCTTTGCGTCCACTACAACCTTATGTGTCAAAACCGGTGACGGAGCTGTCACAAGACGGTTTTAACAACAAAATTTGTATTTTGGTGAGCCCACGACAATACCGCGATGTCAACGGAACCCGTTTGTATTACCACAGTGTTGCGTTCATTTCACGCGGTGACAACAACGAGCTGGATACGGGCACCGATTTCCTGGACAATGGCACCAGCATGACGTTGACGCTTGCAGGAGACGATACCGGGCAAATGGTCGATGGTTTCAAAATTGCACTTGCGAATTACCAACTCACAATGACACGTTTGCAGCGTCTGGCCGAAGCCTACGAGACGTACTTTCATATTCGTTTTCTAACCAAAGCGGATCGTGATATCTCTATCAATTACTTTTATGCCAACAGTGGCACCAACAACGGCGACCCAGGAGACCCAACCAATGGCGATCCAGGTCCAACCGCGCCCGAAACAAGGCCCGTGCTTGGTGGGACCTGGACCCACGCGTCGTTCGATAATGTCATCGATGTCGTGACGGCCAGTACAGGCTCCAACCGATTCTCGGCTATTTTGGGCATTGGCGATGCCGAAGGCCGCGATGCATGGGGCAGACCCCTGCTGGTCGACAATCGCTCAGCGCGGGTTAAGTCTGGTGAGCAGGCAGGTATCAAAACGCAACCGCCCTACTCAGCGTCGTTTGGTGCTCTTCTTCCAGGAAGCTCTACACTTTGCGCGGATTCTCCAGATACCCCTGGCTCTATCTGCCTGACGTACATCTCTGCAAATGCAGTTGGCAAGTACTGATAGCCGGCAGAATAATGGCGCTGAATGAAATTTTTTGATTGAATAAGACGAACAGGAGTTTCGAATGAAAAAAAGCATGCTTGCACTCGCGATTACGGCACTGGCCTCGACGGCTTGGGCACAAGTGTCGCCCGCCCCAATGTCGCCCGTGGCCCCTCTGGCGACAACTCCTGCTCCGCAGGTCCTCCCACCCCTCCCCACCGGAGCCAACCCGTTCACGGGCGTGACCAAAGCTCAAACAGAAATTGAACGCAGCGAAAACGATCTGAAGCGCTTGCGTGCTCTCTCGGCCCAAAAACTCTCGCTGCAGCGCGACGAACTCGACGCTTTACGTATTGAATTGGACAAGAAGAAAATTCTCGATGCGTTGAACCCGCCCAAGCCAGTGGAAGTCAAAGTGGTACCTACGGGTCCCGTAACGCCGGTATCCAATGCACCAGGCGCCTCTTTGTCCTCTTCGGGAAAAACAGCTGCACCCAAAGTGATTGCAAAGGCTGCGCCTGTTCAAAAACCCGCTCCAACGCCACCCCAAATCTTCGCGCCAGCCGCTACAAAATTTGAAGCACCCCAAGTGCTTGGGGTGATCGACATCGCTGGCCAGAAAGTGGCCATGGTCAAGTTCGATGGACAGACATTTCGCGTGATGAACGGATCCACCGTCGGGGGCAAGCCCGTAGCTAGCATCGAGCCTAGCGGCGTGCAATGGGGCAACTCGTTTCTGAGCGTGGCTTCGGCCACAAGCATTCCCCCAACGATGGCAATGACGGATGACCGTTCAGACCCAAAAAACCGCGCAATCAGCGCTCCTATCAGCGCGGCACCACAAGCACCCCAACCGGTAATGGCGCAACCCTACATGGGCCCATCCTCCCCAGTTACCATCTCCCCTGTTGGAGCAACGCGGTCGACCAACGGTGCAGCGGGACCGACAGGCGTTTTGCAATTGCCCCCTCCACCACCCAGCCTGGTTCGCTAACCTCAGAAAAAATCGCCCCCGGGCGATTTTTCACTATAGTTCTAGCAATTTTCTGGTATTGTAAAAGACACCTGACGCAGGAGTAAGAATGAATAAATTTCAAAAACTGGCCATTGGCTTCACCATCATTGCCGCTTCCATTGCTTCTGCAGTTGCAGCCCCTAGCGCTACAAGGCATAGCAAACTGTTGAGTATCAAACAACGCGTGATGATTGATTCGGGTGAATCCCGAACGTCCGCCAGTTTGGTGTCCCCAACGGCCCATAGCAGCCGTGCCGGTTTGGTGACGCTAACGAATGCATTTGCGGCCATTCCCTTGGCCGGCGAAGACGTTGACCGGTTTCATGCCGCCCGCGTCCCACGTTTCAATTACGATGCCTTTTGGGTCACCATGACCCAAATGCAAGCCTGCGAAGACCAGCTTGCTGCCAACGCTGCTGCGTACAGCGCTCCTGCGGGAGACGCAGGCGAGTACAGATGGTACGTGAGTCAAGCCGAGCCGAAATCGGCAAAAACG
>RRZT011356311.1_pt1 | contig 19014 bp, 16 predicted proteins | sample 2165551 | NCBI WGS metagenome assembly RRZT01 (sample SAMN10456910, study PRJNA506462) | wastewater metagenome | biome: wastewater; feature: sludge; material: wastewater sludge; isolation source: wastewater sludge with Escherichia coli K12::gfp cells carrying plasmid... | place: USA: Moscow, Idaho... | reverse complement strand
TGTTCGCCTGTGCCGCAGGGCAGCTGCAGCGGCAGCTCGGTCACGATGAAGTCCTCGTTGAGGGCTTTCAGCGTGGCGCGGGCGCCGCTGGCCGGATAGGCGTGGGGCCACGAGGGCAGGGTCGTGCAGGGGGCGTGGGTCGCGTGGGTCATGTGAGGAATCCGAGGCTGGAGGCCGTCCAGGCCGCGATTCTCACCCCGCTCGCCTGCGGCGCTCGAGGATCTGCAAGGACAGCACCGGGACAGAAGCCGGAAACGACAAAGCCCCAGCAGGTGGGGCTTTGATGCGTCCTTGTCGTGCAAGGCAATGTCTGGTCGGGGTGAGAGGATTCGAACCTCCGGCCTCTACGTCCCGAACGTAGCGCTCTACCAGGCTAAGCTACACCCCGAAATCTGGCGTCTGGCTGACATGGATGCTGAAGAAGCTGGTCGGGGTGAGAGGATTCGAACCTCCGGCCTCTACGTCCCGAACGTAGCGCTCTACCAGGCTAAGCTACACCCCGTGTGCTCTTCAGTCCTGAACTCATCTGATTGCTCAGGAAGTTCTGTCAACCGCCAAGACTGTCAATCTTAGCAGCGCATCCTTGAATTGGGAAGAGGGGAGCGCAGAAATATGTTCGCGAGCGCGTTCGGCCTCGGCCCGGGCGGCTTCGCGGGTGATGTCCAGCGCACCGGTGCGGCGCACGATGGCGACGATCTCGTCCAGGCGCTCGACCTCGCCGTTCTGGATCGCATGGCGGATCAGCTCGCGCTCCTCGGGCGTGCCGCGGCTCATCGCCGCCAGCAGCGGCAGCGTGGGCTTGCCTTCGCGCAGGTCGTCGCCGACGTTCTTGCCCAGCGCGGCGGTCGTGCCCTCGTAGTCGAGCAGGTCGTCGGCGATCTGGAAGGCGGTGCCCAGCGCCTGGCCGTAGGCGGCGCAGGCGGCCTCGAGCGCGGCATCGCTGCCCGAGAGCACCGCGCCGATGCGGGCGCTGGCCTCGAAGAGCTTGGCGGTCTTGTAGCGGATGACACGCAGATAGTCCTCGACCGAGATGTCGGGGTCATGCATGTTCAGCAGCTGCAGCACCTCGCCCTCGGCGATGACGTTGGTTGCGTCGGCCAGCACCTCGAGCACCCGCATGCTGTCGACCGACACCATCATCTGGAAGGCGCGCGAGTACAGGAAGTCGCCCACCAGCACGCTGGCGGCATTGCCGAACAGCGCGTTGGCGGTCTGGCGGCCGCGTCGCAGCGAGGACTCGTCGACCACGTCGTCATGCAGCAGCGTGGCGGTGTGGATGAACTCGACGGTGGCGGCCATCTCGAAGCGCTCCGGGCCTTCGAAGCCGAGCGCGCGCGAGAACAGCAGCACCAGCATCGGGCGCAGGCGCTTGCCGCCGGCGCTGACGATGTAGTGCGAGATCTGGTTGATCAGCACCACCTCGGAGGCGAGCCGACGGTGGATCACGGCGTCAACCTGCGCCATCTCGCCGGCCATCAGTTCGGTGATGGCGGCCTGGTTGTTCGAGGAATCGGTGGCGAGGCTCACGAGGGAGGACTTCTCAGGTCGGGAGGGCACAATCCGTGGATTATAGGAAGCCTGCGGCCCCCGCCTGCCCGTGACGGTATCGCCCGACAGTCCGGCGGCGCGGGTGCGTCGGCCCTATCCGACAGGATTGCGGACTGCTTGCATGAGCCGTGCTACAATCTTCGGCTTCGCGCGGAACGGGTCTGCTGCTTCACAAGGCAGGTAGGCCACGGCGCGCGATCAGGAAGTTCTTTTCCCCACGAAAGGGTTGACATGTACGCGGTCATAAAAACCGGTGGCAAGCAATACAAGGTTGCAGCCGGCGAAAAAATCAAGGTAGAACAGATCACTGCGGACGTCGGCCAGGAGATCGTGATCGACCAGGTGCTCGCCGTCGGCAACGGCGCGGAGCTCAAGGTCGGTGCACCCCTGGTGGATGGCGCCTCGGTGACGGCCACCGTCGTCTCGCACGGTCGTCACGACAAGGTCCGCATCTTCAAGATGCGTCGCCGCAAGCACTACCAGAAGCGCCAGGGCCATCGCCAGAACTACACCGAGCTGCAGATCAGCGCGGTCGTGGCCTGATCCCCGGTCCTCATTCCAGATCTCCCAGGAGCTGAAACATGGCACAGAAAAAAGGCGGCGGTTCCACACGGAACGGCCGTGATTCCCAGCCGAAGATGCTCGGCGTCAAGGCCTACGGTGGCCAGGTCGTGAGCGCCGGTTCGATCATCGTGCGTCAGCGCGGCACCCGTTTCCACGCCGGTCCGGGCGTCGGCATGGGCCGTGACCACACGCTGTTCGCGCTGGTCGATGGCACCATCTCGTTCGCCGTCAAGGGCGCCGAGAACCGCAAGACCGTCGTCGTCACGCCGGTCTGAGCGAACGGACACACCTGTCCTTTCGCCTCATGCGCATGAAGCCCCGGCGTGCCGGGGCTTTTTGCATTGCAAAGATCTCTCGTCCGGAGAACACGCATGAAATTTGTCGATGAGGTCACGATCGACGTGGCCGCCGGAAACGGTGGTGCCGGCTGCGCGAGCTTCCGGCGCGAGAAGTTCATTCCCTTTGGCGGCCCCGATGGCGGCAACGGCGGCCGCGGCGGCCATGTCTACGCGCTGGGCGACCGCAACCTGAACACGCTGGTCGATTTCCGCTACACCCGCCGCCACGAGGCGCGCAACGGCGAGGCCGGTCGCGGCTCGGACCAGTTCGGCGCCGCCGGCGAGGACGTGGTGCTGCGCATGCCGGTGGGCACGATCATCCGCGACGCCGAGACCGAGGAGATCATCGCCGAGCTGCTCGAGCACGGCGAGAAGATCGTCCTGGCCAAGGGCGGCGACGGCGGCTTCGGCAACCTGCACTTCAAGTCCAGCACCAACCGCGCGCCGCGCCAGAAGACCCCGGGCTGGCCCGGCGAGATCAAGGCGCTCAAGCTGGAGCTGCGCGTGCTGGCCGATGTCGGCCTGCTGGGCATGCCCAACGCCGGCAAGTCGACGCTGATCACCGCGATCTCGAACGCGCGGCCGAAGATCGCCGACTATCCCTTCACCACGCTGCATCCGAACCTGGGTGTCGTGCGCGTCGGTCCGAGCCAGAGCTTCGTCGTCGCCGACGTGCCGGGCCTGATCGAGGGCGCCTCCGAGGGCGCCGGCCTGGGCCACCTGTTCCTGCGCCACCTGCAGCGCACCCGCGTGCTGCTGCACCTGGTCGATGCGGTGCCTTTCGACGAGAACGTCGACCCGGTCGCCGAGGTCCGCGCGATCGCCAGGGAACTGAAGAAGTACGACAAGGCGCTCTACGAGAAACCGCGCTGGCTGGTGCTCAACAAGCTCGACATGCTGCCCGATCCGGTCGAGCGCAAGGCGCGGGTGAAGGACATCGTGCGCCGGCTGCGCTGGAAGGGCCCGGTGTTCGAGCTCTCCGCGCTGACCCGCGAGGGCTGCGATCCGCTGGTGCATGCGCTCTATGACCATGTCTCGAAGCTGAATGCGCCGCCGATCGAGGCCCCGGATGTGCGCTTCATCGAGGAGTCGGCCGAGCCGGCGCCGGTCGAGGCCGCCGCGCCCGCGCCGCGCCGACGTGCCAAGGCCCCGTCGAAGCCGACTGCGCCGAAGGACGACGAGGCCGCCTACGTGCCCGACTCCGACGATCCCCGCTTCCGCTGATTCCGTCTCCACCTCTTCGTCCGCGGTCGCCGCGGCCCGCTGCCATGAGTGATGTCCTGAAGAACGCCCGCCGCATCGTCGTCAAGGTCGGCTCCAGCCTGGTCACCAACGAGGGGCGCGGGCTCGACGCCGCCGCGATCCACGCCTGGTGCGTGCAGCTGGCGGCGCTGGTGCGCCAGGGCCGCGAGGTGGTGATGGTGTCCTCGGGCGCGATCGCCGAGGGCATGAAGCGCCTGGGCTGGGCGACCCGGCCCAAGGAGATCAACGAGCTGCAGGCCGCGGCTGCCGTCGGCCAGATGGGCCTGGCGCAGATCTACGAGACCTCGCTGCGTGAGCAGGGCCTGGGCAGCGCGCAGGTGCTGCTGACGCACGCCGACCTGGCCGACCGCGAGCGCTACCTCAACGCCCGCTCGACGCTGCTGACGCTGCTGGGCCTGGGCGTGGTGCCGGTGATCAACGAGAACGACACGGTGGTCACCGACGAGATCAAGGTCGGCGACAACGACACGCTCGGCGCCCTGGTGGCCAATCTGATCGAGGCCGATGCGCTGGTCATCCTGACCGACCAGAAGGGCCTGTACTCGGCCGATCCGCGCAAGGATCCGGACGCGAAGTTCATCCACGAGGCGGTGGCCGGCACGCCGGAGCTCGAGCAGATGGCGGGCGGCGCCGGCAGCTCGATCGGCAAGGGCGGCATGATCACCAAGATCCTGGCCGCGAAGCGCGCAGCCGGCAGCGGTGCCAGCACCGTGATCGCCTGGGGCCGCGAGCAGGACGCGCTGCTGCGCCTGGTCGAGGGCGAATCGATCGGCACGCTGCTGGTGGCGGCGACGCAGAAGGTCGCCGCGCGCAAGCAGTGGATGGCCGATCACCTGCAGCTGCGCGGCGCGGTGGTCGTCGACGACGGCGCGGCGCTGAAGCTGCGTGACGAGGGCAAGAGCCTGCTGCCGATCGGCGTGATCGAGGTCAGCGGCGAGTTCGCGCGCGGCGATGTCATCGCGGTGCGCACTGCTGCCGGCGCCGAGATCGCGCGCGGTCTGGCCAACTACGCCGCCAGCGAGACCCGGCGCATCGCGCGCAAGCCCTCGTCGCAGATCGAGGGGCTGCTGGGCTATGCCAACGAGCCCGAGCTGATCCATCGCGACAACCTGGTCCGGCTCTGAATCCCGAGGAGTTCCCGGGGGTGTCCCCCCGGTTTCCGGGGGAACATGAAATAAGTCGGTGAATTGCCTGACGGTCTTCGCGACCTACCCCGTGAATGAGGGTGGCGTGTTCGCAGGGCTTGCCTAGACTGGAAAACCACGGCAGCAATCGCGTCTGCCGATCCATGTCCAGGAGATTTCCCCGATGACCACCCGATTCCTGAAGCGCCTGCCGCTGGCCGCCGCCCTGCTGACCGCCCTGGCGGGCGCCGCCCAGGCCCAGTCCATTTCTCTGCTCGACCCGACCTTCAGCGCCTCGGATCTCGGCTATGCCAACGGTTCCTGGAGCATCGGCTCGGGCACGCCCGAGCTGGTCGGCGGCATGCTGGATCTGGACGCAGGCGACTCGGTCTACCAGTCCTTCTCGGTGCTGAGCACGGCGGTCTACCAGATCAGCTTCACCGTGGCCGGCGAAGGCCGCTCGCGCCTGTTCCTGTCGAGCGATGTCGGCCTGAGCAACTTCACCACGCCGGTGGCTACCAGCGGCACGGTGCTCAACGAGGTCACCGACTGGGGCTCGACCCCGGTGACCGCCAGCTACAACTTCAATGGCGTGGCCGGTACCTCCTACCATCTGTACTTCTCGGGCTTCGGCTCGGGCGTGACCCTCGACAACGTCGCGATCTCGGCACCGGTGCCGGAGCCCGAGACCTACGCGATGATGCTGGCCGGTCTGGGCGCGCTGGGCTTCATGTCGCGTCGCCGCAAGGGCGCGGCTCGCCTGGGCTGAGTCACCGCGGCGAGCGTCTTCCGCGGACGATGTCCGCGGTGCGTTCCTTGCAAAAGGGCACCCCTCGGGGTGCCCTTTCTGCTTGCGGCCGGCTGTTGGCGCCGGCTCGGATCAGCCCAGCACCGGGGCCAGGGCACGCCGCGCGTCGGCCAGATCGAGGCCGGCGCGGGTGGCGTAGTCGGCGAGCTGGTCCTCGCCGATGCGGCCGACGTTGAAGTAGGTCGCCTGCGGGTGGGCCAGATAGAAGCCGCTGACCGAGGCGGCCGGCGTCATCGCCAGGCTCTCGGTCAGGCCCATGCCGATGGCCGGCGCATCCAGCACCTCGAACATCGCGCGCTTGACGAGGTGGTCCGGGCAGGCCGGGTAGCCGGGCGCCGGACGGATGCCGCGGTAGGCCTCGGCGATCAGCTGCTCGTTGGAGAGCGCCTCGTCGGCCGCATAGCCCCACAGCTCGGTGCGCACCCGCTGGTGCAGCCGCTCGGCGAAGGCTTCGGCCAGGCGGTCGGCCAGGGCCTTGAGCATGATGGCGCTGTAGTCGTCATGTTCGCTGAGGAACTGCGCCTCCTTCTTCTCGACGTTCAGGCCGGCGGTGACCGCGAACAGGCCGATGTGGTCCGGCTTCGTGCCCTTCGGGGCGATGAAGTCGGCCAGCGAGCGGTTCGGCCGCGCCACGCCGTCGATGACCGGACGCACCGTCTGCATGCGCAGCGGCTGCCAGCGCATCAGCACCTGGCTGCGCGACTCGTCGGCGTAGATCTCGATGGTGTCGTCGTCGACCGTGTTGGCGGGCCAGAAGCCCATCACGCCGCTCGCCTGCAGCCAGCGGCCGTCGATCAGGCGCTGCAGCATCTGGCGGCCGTCGGCCAGCACGCGGGTGGCCTGCTCGCCGACCACCTCGTCGCTCAGGATGTCGGGGTACTTGCCGGCCAGGTCCCAGGTCTGGAAGAAGGGCGCCCAGTCGATGCAGGCGGCCAGCTCGGCCAGATCCTGGTTGCGGAACTCGCGCCGGCCGAGGAATTTCGGCGCCGGCGGCGTGTAGGTGGCCCAGTCGAGCGGCGTCTTGTTGGCGCGCGCCTCGGCCAGCGTGACCAGCGGCGTGGCCTTCTTGTTGGCGTGCTGCTCGCGCACCCGGTCGTAGTCGGCCTTCAGCTCGGCGATGTACTGGGGGGCGCGCTCCTCGCTCAGCAGGTCGGAGCACACGCCCACCGCGCGCGAGGCGTCGGGCACGTACACCACCGGGCCGCTGAAGTTCGGGGCGATCTTCACCGCGGTGTGCACGCGCGAGCAGGTCGCGCCGCCGATCAGCAGCGGCGTGGCCCGCTCGGCGAAGTAGGGGTCGCGCTGCATCTCGGAGGCGACGTGCTGCATCTCCTCCAGGCTCGGCGTGATCAGGCCCGACAGGCCGATGATGTCCGCGCCTTCCTCCTTGGCCTTCCTGAGGATGTCCTGACACGGGACCATCACGCCCATGTTGACCACCTCGAAGTTGTTGCACTGCAGCACGACCGTGACGATGTTCTTGCCGATGTCGTGCACATCGCCCTTGACGGTGGCGATGACGATCTTGCCCTTGGGCTTCACGTCGCCGCCGGCGTCCTGCAGCGCCTTCTTCTCGGCCTCGATGTAGGGCAGCAGGTGGGCCACCGCCTGCTTCATCACGCGCGCCGACTTGACCACCTGCGGCAGGAACATCTTGCCGGCGCCGAACAGGTCGCCCACCACGTTCATGCCGGCCATCAGCGGGCCTTCGATCACATGCAGCGGGCGGCCGCCCCGCGCGCGGATCGCCTGCCAGGCCTCCTCGGTGTCGGCCTCGATGAAATCGGTGATGCCGTGCACCAGGGCGTGCGACAGGCGCTGCTCGACCGGCGCGGGCTGTTCCGGCGTGCCGCGCCAGGCCAGCCGGGCCGATTCGTCCTTGCCGGCGCTCTTGGCGCGGTCGGCGATCTCGATCAGGCGCTCGCCAGCGTCCTTGCGGCGGTTGAGCACCACGTCTTCCACGCGCTCGCGCAGCTCGAGCTCCAGATCGTCGTAGACGCCGACCATGCCGGCGTTGACGATGCCCATGTCCATGCCGGCCTGGATCGCGTGGTACAGGAACACCGTGTGGATGGCCTCGCGCACCGGCTCGTTGCCGCGGAACGAGAAGCTCACGTTCGAGACGCCGCCCGAGACCTTGGCGCCGGGCAGGTTCTGCTTGATCCAGCGGGTGGCCTCGATGAAGTCGACCGCGTAGTTGTCATGCTCCTCGATGCCGGTGGCGATCGCGAAGATGTTCGGGTCGAAGATGATGTCCTCAGGGGGAAAGCCGACCTCGTCGACCAGCACCCGGTAGGCGCGCTCGCAGATCTCGATCTTGCGCTGGAAGGTGTCGGCCTGGCCCTTCTCGTCGAAGGCCATCACCACCGCGGCGGCGCCGTAGCGGCGCACCAGGGTGGCCTGGCGCCGGAACTCGGCCTCGCCTTCCTTCAGCGAGATCGAGTTGACGACGCCCTTGCCCTGGATGCACTTCAGGCCGGCCTCGATCACCTCCCACTTGGAGGAGTCGATCATCACCGGCACGCGCGCGATCTCCGGCTCGCCGGCGATCAGGTTGAGGAAGCGCACCATCGCGGCCTTGCTGTCGAGCATGGCCTCGTCCATGTTGATGTCGATGATCTGCGCGCCGTTCTCGACCTGCTGGCGCGCGACGGCCAGCGCCTTCTCGTACTCGCCGGCCAGGATCATCTTCGCGAAGACGCGGCTGCCGGTGACGTTGGTGCGCTCGCCGACGTTGACGAAGAGGCTGCCCTGGCCGATCTCGACCGGCTCCAGGCCCGACAGGCGCATCGGCGGCGGGGTGAGGGAGGTGTTCATGTTCTTGTGATCCTGCAGGCTTCAGTCGCCGATGAGGGAGGTGAACGGCGCGGCGTGGCGGCAGCGCGGCTGGTACTTGGCCACCCGCTCGGCGATCTCGCGGATATGGTCCGGCGTGGTGCCGCAGCAGCCGCCGGCGATGTTGAGGAAGCCGGCCTGCGCGAACTCCTCGACCAGCCGGCCGGTGATGTCGGGCGTCTCGTCGAAGCCGGTGTCGCTCATCGGGTTGGGCAGGCCGGCGTTCGGGTAGCAGGAGATGAAGGTGTCGCCGGCGATCTTCGACAGCTCTTCCACATACGGCCGCATCAGCGTGGCGCCCAGCGCGCAGTTCAGGCCGATCGCGATCGGGCGGGCGTGGCGCACGCTGTTCCAGAACGCGCCCACCGTCTGGCCCGACAGGATGCGCCCGGACGCGTCGGTGACGGTGCCGGAGATGATGACCGGCAGGCGCTCGCCGGTCTCCTCCATCAGCTCGTCGACCGCGAAGATCGCGGCCTTGGCGTTGAGCGTGTCGAAGATGGTCTCGATCAGGAACAGGTCGGCGCCGCCGTCGAGCAGGCCGCGGGCCTGCTCCTTGTAGGCCTCGAGCAGCTCGTCGAAGCTGGTGTTGCGCGCGCCGGGATCGTTGACGTCCGGGCTGATCGAGGCGGTCTTCGGCGTCGGGCCGATCGCGCCGGCGACGAAGCGCGGCTTCTCCGGCGTGCTGAACTCGTCGCAGCACTGGCGCGCCAGCCGCGCGGCGGCCACGTTCATCTCGTAGGACAGCGCGCCCAGGTCGTAGTCGTCCTGCGCGACCCGGTTGGCACCGAAGGTGTTGGTCTCGATCAGGTCGGCGCCGGCGGCCAGGTACTGGCGATGGATCTCGCCGATCACGTCCGGGCGGGTCAGCACCAGCAGGTCGTTGTTGCCCTTGAGGTCCTTGGGGTGGTCCTTCAGTCGCTCGCTGCGGAAGTCGGCTTCCGTGAGCTTGTAGCGCTGGATCATCGTGCCCATCGCGCCGTCGAGGATGACGATGCGCTGCTGGAGCAGCTCGGGCAGGCGGACGGCGCGGGTATAGGCGGGGGTCGGGGCAGTCATGGCGGCAGATTGTAGGTAATCGTGCCGCTGCGGCGTGGATGCAACAGTGCCGCAGGACAAGGGTGATTCAATGCGGGAAGCGTGCTTTCGATGATCTCTGAAGAGGAAGAGAAAGAGGAACGGATGGACACGACACAGGACTTCGAGCCGGTGCAGGCCGGACAGCAGATGCTGGCGAAGGAAGCCGGCATCACCGGCTTCGCCGCGCTGGCCGCCGAGCTCAAGGGCGGCGTGCGCCGCTGAGGCCGGGCCCCGCCGGCCGGGACGCGCCCGGCGGCGCAGTCTCCCGGGGGGCGCCGTCGCCCAGCGTCAGTGCGTGAAGCCGATCGAGCGGCGCTCGCGTACCTGCGGCTTGACCCGGTGCTCGCTCTCGAGCTGGGCCAGGAACTCGTCGGGCTCGAAGGCCTCGCCGAGAATGTCGACCTGGCGGCGCACCGCGGCGAAGTCGCCGCAGGCGAGCTGGTCGAGCAGCGCCAGGCGTCGACGCTGCTCGTCGCTCAGCCGCTCGGCCGCGCCGCCCAGCGCCTCGGCGACGAACATGCGCTCGCGCTGCTCGGCGCGCAGCGGCAGGAAGCGGATCTTGAAGGTGAAGCGTCGCAGGGCCGCCTCGTCCAGGTCCTCGAACAGGTTGGTGGTGCAGATGAAGACGCCGCCGAAGCGCTCCATGCCCTGCAGCATCTCGTTGACCTCGGTCACCTCGTAGCTGCGCTCGGCGCGGCGGCGGGTGCGCAGGAAGCTGTCGGCCTCGTCGAGCAGCAGCACCGCCTGCTCGGCGCCGGCCTCGGCGAACATGCGCGCCATGTTCTGCTCGGTCTCGCCGACGAACTTGCTCACCAGGTCGCTGGCCTGGCGGATCATCAGCGGGCGGCCCAGGGCCTGCGCGATGTGTTCGGCCAGCGCGGTCTTGCCGGTGCCGGGCGCGCCGTGAAAGCACAGCGCGCCGTGGCCGCGCCGGCGCAGCGCCTCGACGATGCGCGGCACCTCGAAGCGGCTCTCGACATTCAGCAGCGCCAGGTCATAGCCGGTCACCGCCGGGCGCGCGGCCGGGCGGGTCGCGTCGGTGTTGCCCAGCGCCAGGTCGGCGTGCGCGATCTGGCGCTCGATCAGGCGCTCCAGCGCCGTGGCGTCGCCGGGTGTCGTCTCGCCGACCAGCCGGGCGAAGCGCACCGCGGTGCGGATCTGCGCCGGCGTCAGCGCCTTGCGCTGCGTCAGCCGCTCGATGAACTCGGCGCTGACCTCGGCCGGGCCCAGCGCCCGGCGCACCAGCGCCTCGCGCGCGCCCGGCGGCGGCGACTTCAGCTCCAGGTGGTACTGGAAGCGGCGCCGGAAGGCCGGATCGATCTGCTCGATGCGGTTGGTGACCCAGATTACCGGGACCGGATTGCTCTCGAGGATCTGGTTGACCCAGGCCTTGCCGTTGACCGAGCCGGAGGCGCCGCCGTCGCCGCTGCTCTCGAGCCGGGCGATCAGCTGCGCCGCGTCCGAGGAGATCGGCGGGAAGACATCCTCGACCTCGTCGAACAGCAGCGCCACCTCCGGGCTGGCCTTCAGGAAGACCTGGCTGATCTGCAGCGAGCGGTAGCGGTCGCGGCCCGACAGCGAGTTGCCGTCGCGGTCGGCATGCTCGACCTCGTAGAGCTCGAGCCCGGCCTGCTGCGCCACCACCCGGGCGAGTTCGGTCTTGCCGGTGCCGGGCGGGCCGTACATCAGCACGTTGACGCCGCATTCGCGCCGCGCGACCGCGTTCCTCAGCAGCGCGGTCAGCACCTCGACCTCGTCGGCGACGAAGTGGAAGTCGGCGGCCGTCAGCTCGCTCTTGACCGAGGGCCGGGTGAAGACCGCCATCAGGTCCTGCGGGTCGCGGTACTCGCGCATCAGCACAGGGGGGAGCTGGTCGGAGACCTTCATCAGGTCGGCCAGGTCGGTGATGTTGTGCTCGGAGATCAGGTTCTCGATCATGCCGATGCGCTCGAGCCGGCTGCCGGCGCGCAGCGCCTCGGCCACATCGCGCTGGTCGACGCCGGCCACCTCGGCCAGCGTCGCGTAGGCCTCCTGGGCGCTGGCGACCTTGAACTCGACCAGCAGGCCGCGCAGGTCGCGCTGGTAGCGCGCCAGCGTGCCGTACAGGATCAGCGCACGTTCGGCCGGATTGAGCTGCAGCAGGCCGGCCAGCAGCTCGACGTTCTTCTCGACCAGCGTGTCGTTCTGCCGCAGGTGCTGCGCCAGCCAGTCGCCGGTGGTGCCCAGGATCGCCATCAGGTCCTTGGGCGCGTCCTTGATGTATTCGTCGAGGTAGAAGTAGAGCGTGCCTTCCTCGTAGGGGCCGCCCCACCAGCCGTGGCGCTCCAGGAAGGCCGCGTCGTCGAGCTGCGCATGGCCCGACCAGGCCTCATGGTCGCGCACCCGGCGGCCCAGGAACTCGCGCAGCCGCTGCAGCACGCTGACCGGCCAGACCAGATGCCGCGCGGTCAGCGACAGCAGGCTGTTCCAGTCGCGTCGCCCGGCGAAGCGGCCGGCCTGGCGCAGCGTCAGCGTCAGCACGAAATGGGTGCAGAGCTGATCGAGCACCGGCGAGTCCAGCAGGCCCGGCGACAGCAGCACCGGCGCGCCGCCCTTGCGGCTGCGCGAGCGGCGGACCGGCTCGGGGCGGGACACTTCCTTGCGCATGCGGTCTCCTCGCGATCTCGGGAAATTCTCGGGCCATCTCGAGGCCTTCTTCGGCCTGCTGGTCTGCCATCTTCGCGCCAACCGGGCGAGACATGCAAGGCCGGACCGCGCGCCCCGACGCGGTCCGGGGGTGATGGTGCGACGGCGCGCGACCGGCCCGACGCCCGAGGTTCAGTGCAGCACCACGGGATGGTGGGCCAGCGTGGTGTAGGCCGACAGGAAGTCGTCGATGTGCATCTCGTCGACCTGATCGCCGATCAGCCGCTCGACGCCGGCCTGGAAATGCTCGGCCAGCAGGCCCGCCAGATAGATCTCGCGCCGCGAGGTCTTGTCGACGATCTCGAAGCCGCCGTGCGGATGGCCGTCGCCCATGTGCTGCATCACCGCGAAGTTCTCGGAGTTGTAGAGCATGTGCATCGTGATCTCCTTGGGAAACGGTTGAGGAACGGTTGAGTGACGGTTGGAGGAAATCTGGGGCAGGCGCGGCGGGATTCAAGACGCGAGCAGCAGCAGCTCGAGCGCGTCGCCGTCGGCCTCGCTCAGGCGCAGCCGCTGCGGCCAGTGCGGCGCCTGCGGCAGCGTCCAGACCTCGGCGCGGGTGTCGAAGGGGCCCTCAGGCTCGCGGCGCAGGTGCCAGCGGCCGGCCTCGTCGCGCTCGATCAGCGTGAAGACCCAGTGCTGCACCTCGCCGCCGGTGCCGGCCACTGGCATGAGGATCTGCCCGCCCGGCTTCAGACCGGGGGCATCGAGCCGTGCGGTCAGCTGCGCGATCCAGCTCAGCCGGTCCTGCATGCCGGGCTCGAGCGGCTCCTGGCCCTCGCGGCTGGAGAAGCTCACATGCGGGCTGGCGCCCTCGCGCACGAAGCTGACTGCGCGCTCGCTGCGGCGCAGTCGCCGCTCGGTGTGGCGCTCGGGCGCGACGCCCTGTGCATCGATGCGGCCGCTGCTGTTCTGCGCCAGGATCAGCCCGACCACCGGCACGCGGGCCTCCAGCCGCATGCGGTAGCGCTGGCCGTCGCTGTCCCAGTCGATCTGACCCCGGCCGACCAGCGCGCCGCGGCTCATGCGGTAGTCAAGTCGGACCGAAGGCGGCACGACCGGTCCGGCCGCTGGCAGCGACACCAGCGGCCGGGCTGCCGCGGCCAGCAGTTCGGCTGGCGGGGTCTCGGACTGGGTGGCGGCTGTCTGTATCGGGGCGGGCAGGGCCTGGACCGGCGGGTCCGATCGTGCGGGGGCGGCAGGCGCGCGGGGCGCCGGCATCGGCGCGGGGGCCTGAACCTGCGCCTGGGTGACGAGGGATGCCGCCGGCGCGGCGGGGGAGGGCGCTGCCTGCGGAGGCAGCGGCGCCGGGATCGACAGCAGCTCGACCGGGCGGGCCGGTGCGGGAGGCGCAGCCGCAACGGATGCAGAGGCAGGGGCGGTGGCAGATGCAGAGGAAGAAGTCGCCGCTGCCGGCTGCCAGCGGTCGATCAGCCACAGATGCAGCCCGGCGCTGAGCGCCAGCAGGCCGGCCAGCGCCCGTCGGGAGCGCACGGCGCGGCGCGGGGCCGCAAGGGCAGGGCGATCGGGCAGCAAGCGGCGGACCTCCGTGACGCATTCAAGTGGCGTTCGCCCCAGTCTGCCACGTCTGCGATCATTGCGCCCATGAAGCTCGCGACCTACAAGGACGGCTCGCGCGACGGCCAGCTCGTCGTCGTCTCGTCCGATCTGACCACCGCCCACCATGCCAGCGCGATCGCCTCGCGGCTGCAGCAGGTGCTCGATGACTGGTCCTTCCTGTCACCGCAGCTGCAGGATCTGGCGCGCACGCTCGACGAGGGCCGGGCCCGCCATGCCTTTCCCTTCGATCCGCGCATGTGCATGGCGCCGCTGCCGCGCGCCTGCCGGGCGGTCGAGGTGCAGCTTGGCGACGAATCGGGCGTGGACGAGGCCCAGGCCTGGCAGCCGCTGCCGGGCGACGGTCTGCTGGGCGCCTGCGACGAGGTGACGCTGGCGGGCCCGGCGGCCACGCTGGCGGTGGCGCCCCGCTGGATCGTGCTGAGCGGCGAGCTGCCGGTCGGGGCCTCGCCGGAGCAGGCGCTGGGCAGCGTGCGTCTGGTCGGTGCCGGCCTGCAGTGGCAGCAGCAGGACGAGGCCTGCCCGCGCCCGTGGCTGAGCCTGGCGCCGGTGCTGATGACGCCGGACGCGCTGCAGGCGGGCGAGCGGGGCGAGGGGCGCAGCCGGCTGGCGCTGAGCCTGACGCCCAGCCTGTCGCCCGAGGGCCTGCCACCGGCCGGCGCGCCGGTGCAGCCCTCGCCGCCGATCGGACCGCTGCTGGCCCGGCTGGCCCGGGCGCGGGGCGTGCGTGCGGGCACGCTGCTGGCGCTGGGTCCGGCGGCGCAGCCGCTGGGCGAGGTCGAGCGGCTGGTGCTGACGCCGCTGGCGCCGCGTGGCCAGATGCCGCTTGGCACGCTGGACGTCGGCCTGCGCCGGCTGCGGCGCGACTGAGGGCCGAGGCGGATGCTCGCCAAGCTGCTTGCGCGCCGGCTGCTGGCCGTGCTGCTGTCCGTGCCGATGCTGATGGCACCGGGTCTGCTGCGGGCTCAGGCGCTCGAGGCGCCGCTGGCCGCCGAGGCGCTGTGCCCGCCGCTGGCCGAACCGCCGGCGCAGGCGCAGTGGCTGCAGGCCTTGCCCGGCCCGGTCGATCGCGGCCTGCTGTGGCGCATCGAGAAGGACGGGCGCGTCTCGCATCTCTACGGCACGGTGCATGTCGGTCGTCCGGACTGGATCTCTCCGGGGCCGCAGGTGATGGCGGCGCTGGCGGCTGCCGACCGGGTCGCCTTCGAGCTGGATCTGCTCGATCCGGATGTGCTGCAGCGCCTGCAGCGCGCCGCCCGTGCGCCGGCCGGTCAGCCCCGTCTGCCGGACGCTCTGGCCGAGCGCCTGGCGCAGCAGCGCTCGCTGGCCTGCGTCGGCAGCCTGCTCGAGGGCCTGAGGCCCGAGCTGCAGGTGATCACGCTGGTGTCGCTGTCGCTGCGCGGCGACGGGCTCGATCCGGCCTGGGGCATCGACGGCTGGCTGGCGCGGCTGGCCCATGCGCGTCGCCAGACGGTGCTGTCGCTGGAGACGCCGGAGCAGCAGGTCGCGCTGCTGGTGGCGCCGCGTCCTGCCGAGGTGGCGGCGGTGGTGCGCCGTGGCCTCGACGAGCTGGAGGATCCGGTCACCCGCCGGGTGGCGCTGCGGCTGGCCGAGCACTGGGCCGCGTCGGATCTGGCCGCGATCGAGAACTTCGCGCAGTGGTGCGGCTGCCTCGAAAGCGAGGCCGAGCGCCAGGCGCACCAGGCGGGCGTGCTGGCGCGCAATCCCGCCATGGTCGAGCGCATCGCCGCGCTGCATCAGCGCGGCGCGCGGGTCTTCGCCGCGGTCGGCGCCCTGCACATGACCGGCCCCGAGGGGTTGCCGGCGCTGCTGGCCCGGCGCGGCTTCCAGGTCGAGCGGGTGCTGCCGGCGCCCGCACCGGCACCGGTGCGTCAGTGACACGTCCGGCATCGGTCGGCACAATGGCCCGGCGCGGTGGAAATGAAGGAAATGCAGGAATCCTGCAGTTCTTGACGACACACGAACACGACGGCACGAAGACATGAGGAGCATCCGATGAGCGACAGCAGCAACCCGTTCGGCAACACCTACTCGCAGGCCTGCACCGAGGCCTTCGCCAAGTTCGTGCCCGGCTTCGACTTTCTGCAGGGCCTGGTGAAGAACGCCGGCCAGACCCTGCCCAGCATCGGGCAGTGGGTGGCGCCGACCCTGGCTCCGCAGGAGCTCGACAAGCGCATCGGCGAGCTGCGCACCGTGCAGTTCTGGCTCGAGCAGAACGCGCGAATGATCGCCACCACCGTGCAGGCGCTGGAGGTCCAGCGCATGACGCTGGGCACGCTGCGCACGATGAACGTGCCGATGGCCGATCTCGGCGAGGCGCTGAAGGTGCGGGTGCCCGATGTCTTCAGCGCGGCCGCGGCCGCTCCGGCCCGGGCGCCGGCATCCGCCCCGGCCCCGGCGCCCGCTCCGGCCGCAGCGGCCCCGGCCGCCGCCGAGCCGGCGCCGCCGGCGGTCGATCCGATGCAGTGGTGGGGCGCGCTCACCCAGCAGTTCACCGAGCTGGCCACCCAGACCGTGCAGGCCACCTCGAGCGCCGCTGCCGAGGCCCAGGCCCGTGCCGCCGGCGCGATGCAGGATGTGATGAGCAGCGTGGCCGCGGCCGCCGTCACGCCCCCGGCCGCACCGGAGCCGGCGCCCGCTGCGGCGAAGAAGGCTGCCGCGCGCCGCAGCCCGCCTGCAGAGCCTGCATCGGCGCCGGCGCCGGCCAGGAAGGCCGCCCGCAAGACCGCGGCCGCGTCGCGCAAGACCTGAGCGGCGGCCGGCCCCGAGCAGCAGGTGTCCCGCGTGCCGACCCCCGGTTTCCTGATCGCCCATGCCACCCATCCCGACGCGACGATGGCGCTGGCGCTGGCGGCCGCCCAGCTCGACGGCCAGCGCGCCTCGCGTGCGCCGGTCGATCGCGGGCGCCTGGCACCGCTGGGCTTCATCTACATCACCGACCACCATGCCGACCAGGCCGACGCGCTGCTGGCCGAGCTGAAGCTGCGCTGGCCGGGCGTGCCCTGGGTCGGCTCGGTCGGCATCGGGGTGGCGGTCTGCGGGGTCGAGTATTTCGACGAGCCGGCGCTGGTGCTGATGCTGGCCGAGCTGCCGCCGGGCAGCTTCGAGCTGTTCAGCGGCGAGCGCCCGCTGCTGCGCGACGACCTGCACGCCGCGCTGGTGCATGCCGACGGGGCGATGCCCGACATCGGCGAGCTGGTGGGCGAGCTGGCCGGGCGGGTCGGCAGCGGCTACCTGTTCGGCGGCCTGAGCGCCTCGCGCCGGCGCGGGGTGCAGTTCTGCGCGCCGGTGCCGCCGGCCGGGCTGCCGGCGCCGGCCGGCCTCTACGACAGCGGCATGTCCGGCGTCGCCTTCACCGCCGAGGTCGCGCTGCTGTCGCGGGTCACCCAGGGCTGCCAGCCGGTCGGTCCGGTGCGCCGGGTCGAGGCCGCGCAGGACAACATCGTGCTGAAGCTCGACGGCCAGAGCGCGCTGCAGTGCCTGCTCGACGATCTCGGCATCGACCTGGGCCGTCCGCGCGAGGCGGTGCCCCGGCTGCGCTCCACGCTGGTCGGCCTGACCGATGCCGGCGACGATGTGCTCTCGCGCGGCCAGTTCGGCGCCGACACCCGGGTGCGCCACCTGATCGGCCTCGATCCGATGCGCTCGGCGGTGGCGATCGCCGACCGGGTCGAGGCGGGCATGTCGATGACCTTCTGCCGGCGCGATGCCGAGGCGGCGCGGCGCGACCTGATGCGCATCTGCGCCGAGATCCGCGAGGAGCTCTCGCCCGAGGACGGCAGTGCGCCGGGTCGCATTCTCGGCGCGATCTATGTCAGCTGCTCAGGCCGGGGCGGCCCGCACTTCGGCGGACCGTCGGCCGAGCTGCAGATCCTGCGCCATGCGCTGGGCGAGGTGCCGCTGGTCGGCTTCTTCGCGGGGGGCGAGATCGCCCGGCGCCATCTGTACGGGTACACCGGAGTTCTCACGGTCTTCGTGGAATATTGAGCGCAAGCCCGCAAAACAGGGGGTCAAGCCATTACAGTGCGCCCCCATGCGAGGCAGCCGGCGAGCTGCCCGCCCCAGCTGGAGAAGATGTCCGATGAATGCCCCCCTGCCGCAGGATGCGCTGGCCGCCGGCCCGGCCGCTGGCAGCGTGCGACCTGATACCGCAGAGAACCTGTCGGCCCGCCGCGAGCGCCAGCAGCGTCTGGTCTCGGCGCTGAGCGGCGTGCTGCCGGCCCACGCGCTGCTGTGGCATGCCGAAGACACGATTCCCTACGAGTGCGATGGCCTGAGCGCCTACCGCGAGCGTCCGCTGCTGGTGGCGCTGCCCGAGACCGAGGCGCAGGTCGCCGCGGTGCTCCGGACCTGCCGCGAGCTGTCGGTGCCGGTGGTGGCGCGCGGCGCCGGCACCGGCCTGTCCGGCGGCGCGATGCCGCACCGCGACGGCGTCACGCTGTCGCTGGCGAAGTTCAGCCGCATCCTGAAGGTCGATCCGCGCGAGCGCGTCGCCGTCGTGCAGTGCGGCGTGCGCAACCTCGCCATCAGCGAGGCGGCGGCGCCCTACGGCCTCTACTACGCGCCCGATCCGTCCAGCCAGATCGCCTGCACCATCGGCGGCAATGTCGCCGAGAACTCCGGCGGCGTGCACTGCCTGAAGTACGGCCTGACGCTGCACAACGTGCTGAAGGTGCGCGGCTACACCATCGACGGCGAGGCGGTCGAGTTCGGCGGCCTGTCGCTGGATGCGCCGGGGCTGGACCTGCTGAGCGTGGTCATCGGCAGCGAAGGGATGCTGGCGGTCGTCACCGAGGTGGTGGTGCGGCTGATCCCGCGCCCGCAGCTGGCGCGCTGCATCATGGCCAGCTTTCCCACCGTCGAGACCGCCGGCGAGGCGGTGGCCGAGATCATCGCCAGCGGCATCATTCCGGCCGGGCTGGAAATGATGGACAAGCCGATGACCGCCGCGGTCGAGGACTTCGTGCATGCCGGCTACGACCTGGACGCGGCCGCGATCCTGCTGTGCGAGAGCGACGGCACGCCCGAGGAGGTCGAGGAGGAGATCGGCCGCATGACCGAGGTGCTGACGCGCTGCGGCGCCTGCGGCATCGAGGTCAGCCGCGACGAGGCGCAGCGCCTGAAGTTCTGGTCGGGCCGCAAGAACGCCTTTCCGGCCTCGGGGCGGATC
>RRZT011384121.1_pt1 | contig 19022 bp, 16 predicted proteins | sample 2165551 | NCBI WGS metagenome assembly RRZT01 (sample SAMN10456910, study PRJNA506462) | wastewater metagenome | biome: wastewater; feature: sludge; material: wastewater sludge; isolation source: wastewater sludge with Escherichia coli K12::gfp cells carrying plasmid... | place: USA: Moscow, Idaho... | reverse complement strand
CACGAAGCCGGGCGATCAATTCGTCGTCGAGCAACAGAGTGGGTGAAGAATTGGCGGACCTGAGAGATGTCATTCCCCAAGTTTATCGCGGTACCGGACGAAGGCGCTTGTCGGACGTACGGACAAGGGTGCTGATAGGACATCACAGCATGGCTTTAGCCCGCCTAAACCCCCGTCTCCACCGGAATCACGCCCTTCTTCGCCGCCTTCTGCAACGCCTCAAAATCCCTCTCGCACTGGTCGGCATAGTTTTTCGCCCAGCTGGCGATCGCCTTCGCGAACTTGCCCGTGGACCCCACGTATCCCGTCACCGCATGGGCGAGGGGCGACTGACTATGCGCGCGAGCCAACAGGTTCCCGCACAGCTCCACATAACGCGTGAACTGTGTCGCGTTGAGCGCGCCCAGATCCACCGACCCCTTCATGTCGCGGAACTGACGGAAGTAGTAGTAGACGCGAGATTCGTCCCCACCATCCGCGGCGCCGTCGTCGGTCAAAATCGAATGCGCCACCGGTTCCTGACCCCGCACCGGGTACTCGTACCAGCCGAGGAACGGGTCGGACTGAGCCTGCAACACGCGCTGCGCGGCCACCACGCGATGTCCCTGATTGTGAATCGGCACCGCGTTGAGCCGGTAGTGTTCCGAGTGCTCAACCTTCCCCATGATGACGGGCGGCATGCCTCCATAGCGCACAAGCACCGAGGTGGTTGCCTCCTTCATCTGCAAGAACAGCGGCTCGCCGGCTGGCCCTTCAAGCAGCGCCACGTAACAGCGCGTCCCGACGCTTCCCACACCCACGACCCGCAGCACGAAATCGACGAGGTCGAACTGGGTGAGCAGCGCCGCCGAGTCCTCGCGCATGCTCGCAATGTAACCGAGATACGCGTGCGTGAGTTCTTCCAGCGAGATGGCGTCCACATGCCGCGTGATCGGTGGCTGATCCACAATCACCCGTTTACCTGCTTTGTCCTGCGTGGTCATCTTGCCGAGCACCTGGTCCGACGTGCGTCGCTTCGCCTTCTTCGCAAGGCGCTGTGCCAGCTTCCGTTCGTTCGGATCGGAGATGAAACTTTCCACCTGCTCGACATTAACCTGCAGGTAAAAACGCTCCATCGCCGTCAGCTTCATCAGTTTGGACAGTGAGTTCTGATAGGCGACGACGGCGGCGCGGGTCGCCTCCGCACACTGCTCCTCGGTGAGTCCCGAGTCCCGTCCGCCGATATGCACACTGGCGGCGAGACGCTTGAGGTCCCACTCCCAGGGTGCGACGGCGCCCTCGTCGAAATCGTTGAGGTCGAAGAGCAGCGCACGTTCGGGGGAGGCAAAGAAACCAAAATTAGAGATATGGGCATCGCCGCAGGAGACGACGCGCAGGTTAGTGGTGGGGCTGGCCGTGAGGTCGTAGGCCATCGGGCCGGCAGTGCCGCGGTAATACGAGAATGGCGACTCCAACATGCGTCCCATCCGAACCGGAACGAGGTCTTGAAGGCGACGGGCGTTCTGCTCGACGAGAATAGCGACGGGGTCGCGATCATCGGGCAGGGTAAAGATCTCTTGATCACGACGGCGAAGAGTATGCCGGATTTCGTGGCCATAGGCGCGCAGGTCGAAGGCGCGGGTGGTGGGAAAACTCGGGGCGGTAACCGCGGTGGAATCACCAGAGACAGACTTTTTCGGGGACTTGTGCGAGCCGCCGTTTTTGCCGGAACCGGGGTGCTTGGCCATCGCTGGACCTCTCCATCGTCTGTCGTGGTGACGTGCCCACGCTGGCGCGTCCTGACCACAGATTAGCAGGGGAATGTTTCCGTCTCGTGGTTCCGGCGAGGTGTGTGGATAGCATAAAAATCGCGGCGCATCGCAGAAAGTCATGTGGACGTTAAAGTTCTGCATACGTTATGGACGGCGCTGGCGGTGCTTTGAAATGGACCGGTAACGTGGCGGGAGAGCTACGCCTTCTCCCGCAGTTCTCCTCACGCCACCGAAGGAACATGATGTCCACTCCCTCCTCGCCGCATTCAAACTCTGCTGGAGTGGGCCAGCAAGCTGTGAGCCAGTGGGGTGTCTCGCAGTACCCAGCCCCGAAACGACGTAAAACCACAATGATCGTGGGGATTGTCGCCGTCGTCGTTCTCATCGTCGCAGGAGGTGTGTTCTATGCGGTGAACTTGTCCGGAGTGAAACAGGGTTTCGTCGATGACAGGTTCCGGTTCTCGAACGCGTGGGTGAACGGAGGCGAGCAAGTGTGGGTACTGTCGGACATCCCAGACACCATCGACGGTCCGGTCGTTGCGCAGAACGATCGGATGGTCATCGTGACCAAAGATCCCGCCGACCCAAACGGGCGAGTCCTCACGGGATACGACATTGAGGGGAACGATCCGAGCCTCGAGTGGAGTCGGAACATCGTTATCGATCCCGAACTAGAGGGACCGGTGATGCTCATGGATACCTATGTTGTTTACGCAGGCCAGATTTTCGATATCTACGATGGAGAATTCCGTGATTCTGCATGGGCTCGTGACGCCAAGATTGTGATTGATCCGTCGTGGCCAGACTCTATCGCCTGTGTCCCTGGTAGGGAGTGTACGGGCAACACCTGGGAGACGGGAGAGGAGTGGCGGATACCGTTTGAGGGAACCGACGTTGCTCCAATAATTCAGGACGACCTCGAACTTTTCACACTCGTGTATTCGGCCGGTGCGCGGGATTCCCGGGCAACCATGATCAACGTGCGGACCGGCGAGTGGATGCGGCTGAAGAGCCCGCTCGATGGTGTCGTGGAGGTAACCGCGCTGAAAGATGGGTGGCTCACGTATGACAATGATTTCCGGCCGCTTCTTATTTCGCTCGACGGAACAGTCGAGACATTGGATGGTCCCGGTACAGGTGCGAGAGACGAGAAACGCCTAGTTATCACTCCGGGACCGGTTCCCACCCTTGACGATTTCCGGCTTCAATATGCGCTGGATAAGGATCCGGGGGATGAACGGGTAGTGGGAGATTTTGATAGTGCGAGCTGCGTCTTTACCATTCATGGGAATGACGTGGATTTCTCCGAGGAGAAGAGCGGGACGCGGTCGCTTGAAGGCACAGGGACGAGCGTGGGCAGCGGAGACTCCATTGGAAGCGACCCCTCTGGTGAAACTGGTGGCGGATCCGGCTGTGAGACGCCGATGGCTTTCGTAGCTACCTCTCCCGACGGCAACGTGGTTTCAACGCTGGTGATGACCGAGAACAGAGCGATGGATTACGTACTCCTTGACGCCAGCACCGGCGATGTGGTGTGGAGAGTTCCGTTGGGCGACGGCGTGGTTGTGCCGCGGCCAGACCTTGCCATCGTCCTAGACGATGGTGTGCTGAGCGGCTGGAGTTCGGTGAGCTAGTCGGCGTGTGCCTCGCTGTAGGTGTTCTCATACCTGGACGGGCTCGCCGACGTCTCGGCGGCATTACTCTCATTGACTGATCGAGGTACTTTTCTCCACAGATTCCGTTTGTACATTTGTAGGTAGCCCTCGGAGGTACGCCTCAAAGATCGCTTGCTCGTCAGGGTGGGCTCCGCGGATGATTCGTTGCATAAGCATTCCGTCAAGTAGGCCGACGGCGTCGCGCGCGTTCGTTTCGGGATCGCTGACGTTGAGCCTCCGAAAGAGTTCAGCTGCCATCTGAGTGAACGTCTCGCGAATAGCCGGCCGAGCGGCTAGCGCCTCACTGAGAATTGGATCGTTGCGGCATTCCATGTGAAGAAGCAATCGGGCGCGGTGGTCGTTCTCTCGATGCATGAGGGTGTCGAGGGCCGAGACCATCAGCTGTGCAACAACCTCCGGGGTTGGTGCTTCGGGCAATTCGTGGGCGGTGGCATCGTTGCCGGCACTGCCAGCTAGACGTTGCACGATGAGGTTGACGAGGTCGCGCTTAGTCCGCGCGTAATACGAGGTCGACCCTGCAGGAAGGCCGAGCTCCTCGTCAATCGCGCGGTGTGTGAGCGCGCGGATTCCGCGGGTGGCGAGGAGGGTGATGCCTGCGTCGGCGATCTGTTCGCGGCGGTCGGTCACACTGTGCTCCTTTAGTTGGGGATACTCGTTTAGTCATGCTTTCTCGGAATTTATTATTCCTCTACAACTATAGAGTATGATCGACATGGCTCTACAAAAATAGAGGATGGAACAATTGTGATTCTGTGGTTTGAGAACATTAGTGCGTCAGATACCGGCGCTGTGGGAGGCAAAGCTGCCAACCTAGGGGAGTGCGCGCGAGCTGGACTTCCCGTACCTCGTGGCTTTGTGGTGAGCACCGAGGCCTACCGTCAGGCGACAAGTTCCGTTGCGGCTGACACCGCTCGTTTGGCTGCCCGCGGAGAAACCAATGCGGCCCGCTCCCTCATTCTTGGCGCGGAATTACCCGCGTCCGTCAGCGACGAGATCACCACCGCGTACCGGCAGCTCGGAGAACCGCCGGTGGCCGTGCGATCGTCGGCCACCGCAGAGGATCTCGCCGACGCCAGCTTCGCCGGTCAGCAAGACACCTACCTCAATATCCGTGGAGTCACCGATCTACTCGACGCCATACACAACTGCTGGGCCTCACTATGGAGCGACCGTGCAGTCGAATACCGCAGACGCCAGGGAGTGCAATCGGATGGGTTGGCGCTCGCCGTCGTCGTCCAAGAAATGGTGGCCCCAGACGTTGCCGGGGTGCTTTTCACTCATCATCCTGTCACCGGCGACCAGGACAAGATGCTGGTCAGCGCCTCGTACGGATTGGGAGAGTCAGTGGTGAGCGCACTCGTCACGCCGGATACATTCGAGATTGCGCGAGCCACCAGGGCCGTGACTCTACGCGAGATTGGAACCAAGGAGACGCGAATTGACGCCGTGTCGAGTGGTGATTCTGTGGGAGCCCCGACAGAAATCGACAGCCGTTCGGCTACTGACCGCGGCACAATGTCGGGTAGTCGCATCACTCTCGGAGATACCGTAACCAGCGACGTCCCGCTAGAGGATCGCGAATGCTCTAGCCTCACCGATACCCAGCTGCTCCAACTCCTCGACCTCGGCGAACGGGTGGAGAAGCATTACGGTACCGGCCAGGACATCGAATGGGCATGTGTGGGCCAGAAGCTCTACCTGTTGCAGGCGCGTCCAATCACTACGGAAGCTGCTGATGTTCCCGGTCATGAACCCATGCGCGGCCGATTTGGTACGTTCGTGCGCGGCGATCTTATCGAGCATTTCCCTGCTCCGTTTCCTCTCGATGTCGTCGCTGTGCGGAGCGTCCTCGATGGAGCGTTACGCGCCTTTGGGGTGAGAGGTGTGCGAGCAGCAACGTTGATTCAAGGAGACGACGACGGCGTCATCCGCCTGACGCTTGCGAAGTTTACGCCAGCAGGCTCTTTCGCAAGGAACTTGCCGCGTACCATGCGCAGGGCGTTCCGTCATGATCCCTTGGCGTGGCCGGAGGAAGAACGTGAACTGCGGCGAAGACTCGATGTGATGACGGAAGCTACCGGCGACCTTAGCTCTGCTGAGGATGCCGCGGTATTGCAGCTGCTGCTGGACGTGGTGGAGCAGATCGGGACAATTACTCATGACCGTTTCCTTTACTACCTCACTCCAATGATGACGCGCCGTAATAATGCCATCGCACTTATTACACTGGCGCGTTTGAGTGAGACGGTGACTACCGAGGATCTATACGCGGGAATTCCCTACAAGACGGCGGAGATTACGGCGGCCTTGAGGTCGCTCATGGATCGGGCACGGAAGATAGGCGTTGTCGATGCCATTATCTCCGCTCCGCAGGGTGGCATCGTTGCCGCTCTGGAGTCTTTGCCCGAAGGGTGCGAGTTCCTGGTAGCCGCGAACAAGTTTCTCACTGATTTTGGCGCGAGGACTGCTCGGCTCTACCTTCCGTTTTCAAACCGGTCGTGGCGCGAAGATCCTGAAACGTTCTATGCGCTTTTGGCCGCGTCGTTACGTGGAGGGAGCCTTGATCGTGAGTCTGGAGATGACCCCGCGAGCCGTGTTGAGCAACGCCTACCCCGGCCCTTGCGGCGGTTCTGGAAAACAAATACCGAACAGATTCGCGCTATGCATCTTGGCCGGGAGGGAACGGTTTACCTTATGGAAGAGTTCCTCTGTGTGGCGCGAGTGGCGAGCGACGAGATTGCACGGCGGTTGGTTGCTCGAGGGCAACTCGCCCTCGAGGACGACCTCAGGTTCCTCTACCTGGAGGAAATTGCCGAGGCGCTCGGCGGGTTGGCTGGCGCGGAAGATTTTGTCGACGTGGATAGGTCGATCAATTCACCAGACACAACTGGCGCGCACGGGACAGTTGATGTGGGGGCGGTGAGTGATCGGGGCAACCGCATCGGCTCCACGCGTGGATGGCTACAACGGAAGGTGGCGCGCCGCCGTCGTTATCGAGCGATTGCCGAATCGGTGTGGTGGGATCGCGGAGAGTCCGTATCTCCCGACGCCTCAAAACGATCCGAGAAAACCACGTGGGATCTCACATCAGCTGCCACATCCTTCCAGCTCACGGGCCTCTCCGCGAGCGCGGGTGTGGGCCGCGGTCCGGCCCGTATTGTCCGTTCTCCCTCCGACTTCCATCTTCTTTGCCCCGGAGATGTACTCGTCTGCCCGTACACAGATCCCACGTGGACGCCGTTGTTCTCGCTCGCTGCCGCCATCGTTGCCGAAACTGGTGGTCCGCTCTCGCATGCGGCGATTGTTGCGCGCGAGTACGGAATCCCGGCGGTTCTCGGGGTGGACGGCGCAACACATCTGCCGACGGGAGCGGAACTCATCGTCGACGGCGGCAAAGGGACCGTCTCCATGTATGCCCCACGTAATCGCAGCTAGATGTTGTGGTACCACGGTATGACTGGCCGCTGTGACGTGCAGGTTTGAGCCCGGCGCCGTTGTACTACAAGGCGACGCAACACATTCGGAGCTATGGGAGACTGGGACGGTGCAAACGACTTTCCCAGCTAACCGGGCGGAGGCCGCGCGATGCCCAAGCCGATAAACGCCCGCGATCCTCTGTCTATCGATCTGCCAAGCCCTCCCGGCGGATTCCGCAGAGCTCTGCGTGAGCACCCGCGCGCCACCGACTGGGCGATTGTTGCAGTGTTTCTTGTGGTCACCGCCGTGATTATTGTGGCCACGTGTTTTATCCCGATTGATGGATTGTCCAACGACGAGTTCCGCATCCAGTGGGATTTCCCCGACTACCTGCGCTTTCCCCGCGTTCTTTTGATGGTGCTTTTCGTCGCGGTGACGGCGATTGCTTTGAGGATGCGGCGGAGATATCCGCTGGCGTCGTTGTCCGCAGCGCTGGCGGTGTCGGCGGTGGTTCCGGAGGACATGCCGCCGTCGGCAGCGGTGACGTTTGCTGTCGCTATCCTGTTGTACTCGGTACCGGTCTACAGATCAGTGCGGGCAGGATGGGTCGGTTATCTGCTGGCCAACCTTGCGATGGTTCCAGCTTCCGTTGTCAGTATCGAGGTCAACCATGAAACGTTCGATGGTGGCGCTATTGTTGCGATCATTACTCTGGCCTTGATCATGTTGGTCCCTGTGTCGCTGGGAATTAACGCGGGTAACCGGCGCCGTTACACGGACGCCATCATTGACCGGGCACACCAGCTCGCGCGTGAACGTGACCAACTGGCCCGCCTGGCGGTGGCCGAAGAACGCACTCGCATTGCCCGCGAAATGCACGACATCATTGCTCATTCCGTGTCCGTGATGGTGACCTTGTCCGAAGGTGCGGCTCGGGCGGCCGAGATTCAGCCCGCGGCTGCGGCTGACGCAATGCGGCAAAGTGCCGAGACTGGCCGTGCGGCACTAACGGAAATGCGCCGACTTATTGGAGCTTTGCGAGAACCGAACGACGGCGGCGCGATAGCTGGCGGAGCCGGACCTGGGGCCGGAGGATCTGAGACCGGTCGGGTGGGAGCGTCGAGTACCGTCTCTAGCTCCGGCGGGGCCGAGCTAGCCCCCATGCCTGGCCTGGACGATCTTCCTGAGCTTATTAAGGGATTCCGCGCTGCCGGATTGAACATCGACTTCACCCTCAGGGGTGTGGCTCCAGAACGTGGCGCTAGCGGTGGTCAGGGCCGCGACCTGGCAATTTATCGCACGGTCCAGGAAGCGCTCACTAATACGCTTCGGTATGCGGGAGCTGGAAGCTCCGCGCGAGTTGTTATTTCGCAGGGATCTGACGGTACGAAAGTTTCCGTCACCGACGACGGCGGCCTGCCCGGCAACCGTCCGATGACCGGGCTTGGTTCGGGGCAGGGACTCGTCGGGCTTGGAGAGAGGCTGCGAGTGTTTGGTGGGCACCTGGAGTATGGGCAGGTGGATTCCGGTGGATGGTTTGTGACGGCGACGTTGCCGGCGGAAGAAGAACCGAAGGCAGGCGAAACTGAGGAGGAAGTACGTTAAGGTCGTGCGAACGAGTGTTAATAGAAAAACCGTTGTTAACGAGAAACGGTTACTGACGGGAAATAAGAAGAATGTCTGAACAGATTCGCGTGCTGTTGGTAGATGACCAGGACTTGATTCGTACTGGATTCCGGCTTCTCCTCATGGGAGAGCCGGACATTTCCGTGGTGGGGGAGGCCAAGGACGGTCAAGCCGCACTGGATGAGTTGGCCCGACTCGAGGGGGCATGCGATGTTGTGCTTATGGACGTGCGTATGCCCAGGATGAATGGCATCGACGCCACGGCGCAGATCGCGGCGCGTTTTCCCAATGTACGAGTGCTCATCCTCACCACCTTTGACCTGGACGAATATGCCCAATCTGCCATTACAGCCGGAGCCAGTGGCTTCCTTCTGAAGGATGCTCGACCCACTGAGTTGGTTGACGCGATCCAACGCGTTGCGACGGGCGACGCCGTCATGGCGCCTTCCGTCATGAAGCGCATGCTGGAACAAATGCGAGCGAACGGGCTCATGGGACAGCCGCTGGTGGATCGGACCGATAGGGCTGAACCATCCGAGCCTTATCCCCCCACAGTGGCTGTATCACCAGAGCATCCGAGGCTCACGCCCTCCGAACTCGATGTGCTGACCGAGCGTGAGCGCGAGGTGTTGGAACTCATCGCCGAGGGCCTCAACAACGCTGAGATTAGTGCGCGGCTATTCCTCTCAGAGTCCACTGTTAAGACACACGTGGGGCGCGTACTGTTCAAGCTGGAACTGCGGGACAGGATTCACGCCGTCATTTTTGCGAAGGAGCTCGGACTCTAGTACCCCGGTACCAGGCACCCCTGAGTCCGCGACCTACAGCGGTACCAAAGGACAGCACCGCTGGCCGACGCGCCGCACCACCTCTGACGACCATACTCGAAGTATCAAGAAAACCTCTTCGAGTAAGGATTCATCATGATTAAGGCACGCGGACTCACCAAGCATTACGGCGACAAAGTCGCGCTCGATGGTGTGTCCTTCTCTATCAAGCCCGGTGTAGTGACCGGATTCCTTGGACCAAACGGTGCGGGCAAATCGACGTCGATGCGTCTCATGGTGGGTCTCGATAAGCCCACCTCCGGCACCGTGACGATCGGTGGCAAGAAGCTTGCCGAGCACGCAGCTCCGATGCAGGTGGTTGGAGCATTGCTTGACGCGAAGGGTGTCCACCCCGGACGCACCGCCCGCAGTCACCTGCGCGGACTCGCAGCCACACACGGCATTGGCAACAAGCGAGTCGACGAAGTTTTGGATATGACGGGTCTCGCGGATGTTGCCAACAAGCGCGTGGGCGGCTTCTCTCTCGGAATGGGCCAGCGCCTCGGAATTGCTGTGGCACTCCTCGCTGATCCCCAGGTTCTTATTCTTGACGAGCCGGTCAACGGCCTTGATCCCGACGGCGTCATCTGGGTCCGCAACCTCGTTCGCTCGCAGGCAGCCGAAGGCAAGACAGTTCTCCTTTCCAGCCACCTCATGAGCGAAATGGCTCAAACTGCCGACCACGTTATTGTTCTCGGACGCGGCCGCGTGGTGGCCAACGCCCCGATCGGAGACCTCCTCGCTGGTGGAGCTCCCCGCGTTCGCGTGGCCAGCCCTGACGCCGCCCGCCTCATCCGAGAATTGCGCTCAGGCAGCGTGCTCGGCACTCTCACCGGTGTCAATCCGGACGATGTGACGATCGACATCCAGTCCGACGAATCCTTCGTCATCCGAGGTATCGAGGCTGCCTCGATCGGCTACCTCTGCTCGCGAGACGGCATCATGCTCCACGAGCTCACACCAATCAACGACTCTCTCGAAGAGGCTTACATGGCCCTCACTCGTGACGAAGTTGAGTACCAGACCACCGGACTCGTGGGCGTCTAAGTCCACCTCCGCCATCCGTACAGCCCGGACCACCCGTCCAGCTCTCCGCCACGTCATTTTTCCTCGCCCACGCTCTAGTTCCCAAAGGACCACGATCATGACCACCGTCAACGAAACCCATGCAATGACCGACACTGCGACGCCGTCGTCGAACAGTACCACCACCGATCCGAAAACCCACGTAACAGAACACAAGAACCACCGATTGACGCTTGGTGGCGTCATCCGGTCTGAGTGGATCAAGGCGATGTCGCTACGGTCGATTCGCTGGACGATGGCGATCTCGATCGGGCTTGGTGTGGCCATGTGTGTGGTCATGGGCTTTGCCCTCAACGATTTCTTCAACGATCCGACAAGCCCGATGACGGCAACCGAGTACGTTCTCGCCGTCACGACCTTCCCGGCCACGTTCCTCGCCTTCGTGTTCGGCGTGTTGGGGGCCTTTGTATTCTCTAGCGAGTATGCCTCGGGAATGATTCTTTCCACGCTCACCGCCGCACCCCGTCGCGGTTACGTCGTCGCCGCTAAGGCTCTCGTCCTCACCGCTATCTCGGCTGCCGCCGCCTTCATTGTGGTTGGTGCAGGCATTGCCGTGTCGGTGCTTTATATGCCCGGGGTTGCCGACGTACTTGGCTCCACCCAAGTTCTCACCGGCATGCTAGGAACAGTATTCTTCCTGGTTGCGATTTCACTTTTCGCCTTCGCCGTGGCCGGAATCGTCCGCAGCACCGCCGGTGCAATCACCGTGGTGATCGGCATCTTGCTGCTCGTGCCGATGATCCTCCAGATCATGTCCGGTGTGCTCGACTGGAACTGGCTTGTCACCATTCAGAACTACCTCCCGATGACCCTCGGATCGAACCTCGGAATTGGCGTGACCGACGCGGCGGAACTCAGCCTGCGGGTGCAGATGGAGCAAGCCGATACTGGCTACGCCGAAGTGCTCAGCTACGGTGACTCCGCCTTCAATCTTGCACTGTGGGTTATTGTCCCGATGGCTGTCGCGGTCAGGCTCTTCTTCAGCCGCGACGCAAAGTGACACGAGAAAGAATCCGGATGCAATGGGCTGACCGGGGAGGCTTCACCAGAGAACTGTAGTCTGGTAGCAGAGAAATAACTGAACGATACGGTGGTGACGGCGTCGGTTCGCTTTTCTAGCGACGGCGCCGTCACCACCGTCTGTATAGTCTGCTCGGTAGCTGGGAGTTACTTGCACCGATTGCGGTTGGGGAGCGCCGATCCTCTTGACACTGCCGATCCTTCCGGCATCTCTGTTTGTTGTGCTTCATTCGCGATGTCAGGAAACGGACATTCGAGGACGTAAGCAGTGTTCTCGTTGACTCTCCGAAACGTGAAGAATTGGACATTCGATGAAGGATTCGTCAGTGCTACTCTGACGACGTGAGCACCGTTGTTTTTCTTGCTGGCCTCGGCCAGCCTCTCGACGTGTGGGATCCCATCATTGCGCGGCTGCCGGTCGGCTTGGAGGGGATCGCTCTTCCCATGCCACTTGATGAGGCGTTCTCCATTGAGTCGGGTGCGCAACAACTCCGCCACGATATGGATGCCGCTGGAATTTCGAGGGCTCACATTTGTGGACTGTCGCTTGGCGCTATGGTGGGGTTGAAGTTCGCAGCCGAGTTTCCTGACCGCACCGGCCGGCTCATTCTCTCGGGTGGACAGGTCCATCACAATGCAGCGGTGGTCCGGGTGCAGATCGCTCTCACTCGTCTGGTTCCCGAACGCCTTGCCTTCGGAACGACGACGCGTGCCGAAGCCGTCCGTGGACTTCGTGCCATCTTACACATGGATTTGCGTGAGGATATGCGCCGCGTCCAGGCACAGACTCTGGTGCTGTGTGGCCGCCGCGACCTGGAGAATCTTGGGGCTGCACGTGACATGGCCGCGGGGATTACCGGAGCCGAGTTGGATATTATCCCCGGCGTCGGACACGTCTGGAATAAGACGCATCCAACGCTGTTCGCCGAGAAGGTCGGTGGGTTTCTCACGTCAGGTGACGTGACTCGCGCCGTTGCGGAGCGGCCAGCGCAACGTCACGGATGTGCGAGCTTCAGCGCGGACTCCCAGAGGACGAAGAGTTCGTTCTGATTGGCGGCCATCGCCAGCGCATCTTCAGATGCTGCTTGAACGACGACGACGTACTGCGTTCCTTGTGCATCTTCAACGAGCCAGGAGCCTGCAAGAACGCCGGGTGAGGATCCACCCTTGAAGGCGACGTAGTCCCATGAATCTGCGGGTACACCCGGATTGCGTGCGAGGATCTCGCGAACCACGGGGTCTCCTGTGGCTTGAAGAGCAACGTGGACAGCAGCAATATCGCGCGGGGAAGCAAACCATTCGAGCCCTTCTGTCCACAGTGCATCGTTGCCGATGGTGATGTCCTCTGTGGTGAATGGCCGGCGTGATATCTCATCAAGGAGAGCGCGGCGCTCCTCGGATGTTCCGCTCTTCCATCTCTCTAGGTACTCGGGATTGCCCCACTCAACTTGGAAAAGCTCGCGCGTGGATGGGAAGGGGGACATGGCCTCTGGGTCGTGGTGACCGGATGCGACCACGGCAGCCTCGATAGCTTCCCGACCAAGCCGCTGGATAATCATGTCCGTTGCTGTGTTATCGCTGATCTCAATCATTTTGGTCGCGGCTTCACGGACGGTGACAACAGTGCCTGTTGGCTCGTTCTGGAGCTCGCCGGAGGGAAGGCTTCGTACCTCATCGCTCACCGTCAGCTCGTCCTCCCAGGTCAACTCCCCGTTCTTTATAGCGTCGGAAAGCGCAAGGAGAACGTACAACTTAAAGATGGAGCCGAGGGGAGCGGACTCGCTGCTACTCATCTCAAGGAGGGGAGCACCGCCGGAGTTAAGGGCGTCAACGGACGAGATGAGAGCATGGATTGTTGCTGGAAACTCGTTAAGACGTTCCTCAACTTCGTCCATCGAAGCAGCTTCCTTTGCGTCCTTCGATGTGGCAGGAGCAAAGAATAGTCCGATGATCTGCTCCTCATCGTTGAGAGTGACCGTCATGTCCAGTGCAGGCGAGAGCTTGCTGCTTAACTCGACAACGGCATGCAGCTCGTCTCCTTGATAATGGGTAACCGTAAACGGATGGGCCGGGCGCAGCTGTTGATTGACAAGTTGGACTAAGTCCTCGGCTGTCACTTCCTTGGTGAAGCTGGAGTGGAGCTTCCCCTCCCAGTCGGCTGCGATTGAGTCCTCGTCAGAGTTGAGGACGTCGACGATCCACTGGGCTGTCGTGCCAACGGGCGTTTGGGGAATCTCGACCGGTGTTGCCGTTGCGGTGGTGGTTGGGCTGCCGGTAGCACTGGGCTTGTTGGAGCCCGACGGGGAGCAAGCTGAAAGCACGAGCGTTGTAGCAAACACGGTAAGCAGGGTCAGAGTTGTTGTCCATCTGCGCTTCCTACGGAATATGAAACGAGGTGCTACGGGATGGTGGGTCTGGCGTGCGTCTGCGTGACGATCGATCGACGGGCGCATGGGTTTCCTCCTACGGTGGCGTCCCTTGACTCTATCGTCTTGCGACCACAGAGGGTCAAGAAAACAGCCCCGACTATGACGACGACGGCGTGGGGAGAGATCACCTCTCTGGCCAGAAAAAGAAACCGGGGCGCCGTCGTCGTGAAAGAAAACGGCGCCCCGAAAGCGCTGGTGAACGGGGGATTAGCTGGCGGCGAGCTGGATCCGTGACGTCTTGGGTGCGACAGCGGTACGTGGAACCGGCTGGCCGGCAACCGCGGGCTTACGAGCCAGCTTTGGTGTGCTAACCACCATTTCCTGGTGAAGGCGCAGGTAGCGGCGCTCCTCAATGTATTCGTGCAGGGTGCGACGGATCTTCATGACAAGCAACGAGTCGTTGGTGAACTGCCAGGTCCAGGTGACGTGGTCAGGCGTCTTTGCCTGGCCAAATGGACCGGCGACGGTGAGGACGTCGTCGTTCGAAAGTGAGAGGGAGAGGATGAGGGGTGTTCCGAGGTGACCAAAGCCGTAATTAAGTTCGATGACCTGGCCCGGTTGGAGTGAGGCGAGTGCGCGGTCGAGGTCGTCGCGGATCCAGTGGTTACCGTGGATGACGGGAACCCAGTATCCCTTACCGATCCAGTCAAAAGCCTGCGCGCGGGTGAGGGGGCTGCAGATCGGACATCGTTCGCTGTGTGCCATAGGTGGCGTCCCTTTCTCGGGGTTAACCCATCGAAACCTTGCAGCATAGGTGTTATGCTGCCCGTTCTTCCCCTGGGGCACCCGGAAGTCGATGGACTCGGGTTGCCGTGTGGTCAGCCAGGTACTGAAGGCCACAACTCCTGAACGTCGAGAAAATCGTAACACCGCTGGGACGGTGGATTGGCGGGATGTAGGGCGTGTAACATTGGCGAGTTTTCGCCGTTTTTGCCGCTGGGTTAATGGGTAATAAAAGGATGTGATGTCAGATAGCGGCAATTTTCGAGGTAAGGCTCCAAGAATTCCCCAATGTGCGCGAGGCGTGAAATAACGGATAAAAGAGGGTTCACCACCGGCCATACTGGGAGGGACAAGGGAGGACCGATGAAGCTGAAGGAATTCGTCGAGCGGTTACTCGGGTCCCTGCTGGGTTTGGGGTCGGTGTCGAACCCCGATCACGAGATCGCATGGCGATCTGCGAGGCGGACAGGGATACAAGTAGCCCTCGCATGTGCCGGGCTGGTCTGTGCCGGAGCGGTATTGATATTTGGGTACCTTTGGTGGAAGGCATACCGAACGAGGATGGGGGACTACACCGAGTCCGATCATGTGCTCATCTCTATCGATCCGCTTGATTTAGTGGAGAATGCGCTCATCGTGGGATTCGCGGCGGTAGTTCTTGCGGGGCTGGCTACCGTGGTGATTGCTCGGCGAGCACTAGAGCCGCTCCGAGAATCGCTGGAGAGGCAACGATCTTTTGTTGCGGACGCGAGCCATGAACTGCGCACACCACTTGCTGTTCTCAACGCCAGGGCTCAATACCTCCAGATCTTGACACCTCAGGAGGATGAGCGGCGGGAGGTGGTCGACGAGCTCTTGGGGGACACAAAGATCCTCATCGACATTGTTAACGACTTGCTCAATGCGGCGGCGCGGCCGAGTGAGGAGTTTGTTCCTGTTCAGGTGATGCCGTGTATCGAGGGCGTGCAGGTGGATATGTCGGTGCTCGCGAAGGAACACGGCGTTGAGATCGACCTGGATATTGGCCATGGAGTAGCACCTGATGTCCGAGCAGCGATGCCGGAAACAGCTTTCAGGCGCTGCCTTGTGGCCGTTCTGAACAACGCCATGAACCACACGCCGACGGGTGGACGGATTCGGATCATTGTAAAGAGCGAGAACGCGCGAATCGTTGTACGTATCAACGACAATGGGTCGGGAATAGTTGGTATCAAACCCGACCGGATGTTCGAGCGATTCGCGCATGGTTCGCAGGAGGTTTTAGATGGCAGCGGTGAAAGTGGCAATGGAGTCGGTGAATCTTCAGACGCGGCGAGTAGTCATGGTATTGGTTTGGCGTTGGTACGCGACATTATGAGCCAGTACGGAGGAAGCGTGAAGCTCATAGAAACAGGTCCCTCGGGAACTACCTTTGAGCTCCGTGTTCCTCTTATGGTTCCGCGTGAGAAGAGGAGGGCGCGCCCATGAATACATCCCACTTGGGTTTCGGGGAGAGCCGGGGGTCGGAGGAGGCCGCATCGGCTCACGACACACTGAAACATCTTCTTCTTGTTGAAGACGATCCGCGACTCGGCCCGATCATGCGACAGGTGTTACAAGCTTCCTGGGATGTGAGGTTGGTGGTGAATGGCCGAGAGGCCTTCGATGCCGCAACACGCACGTATTTTGATGTGATGATTGTCGATCGGAGACTTCCCGACATGGATGGTGCGGAACTTGTGGCGTCACTTCGCCGTCGTTCTATCTCGACTCCGGTCCTCATGCTTACGGCTCTCGGGCAGATTTCGGACAAAGTTAGTGGGCTGGACGCCGGGGCGAACGACTATATGGTCAAGCCGTTCGACTTTGAGGAACTCAATGCGCGGCTGCGGGCACTGACGCGAGATTACTCGGGCCGGGGCCGGGGGATCGCCATCGGAGGATGGACGTTCTTTCCGGCGGACCGAAGTGTTGAATCGCCGTATACGGGGCGCATCCTCCTGACGGAGAAGGAGGCGGAGCTTCTTGAGGTGCTCGCCCGGCATCCCGAAACGGTGTTTAGTAGGCGCCATCTGTTGTCTGCTGTTTTTGATAAGGGCGAGCAAGAAACAACCGTGGATACCTACGTTCATTACATCCGCAAGAAGACTGAGAAGGATCTCGTCGAGACCGTGCGCGGGCGAGGCTATCGGCTCGGAACGCCCGTCTAGGTTCCGGAGAGTCGTCCAAGACGTCGGTGTGCCGATGGTGTGAACGACCAGCTTTCCCGTTCTTCGTTTACACTTCAGATGAGAACAAATATCAATAAATAGTTATATTGCAATTTATTTATATATGTGATGGAATGTGAGTGATGGATATGGAGCCGGGTCTGACACAGGCGGCGCAACTTTTTAAGGTTCTCGGTAGTGAATCGAGACTGTGGTTGCTTCGCCTCATAGGAGAAGAGCCGCGAACGGTAGGGGCACTGACTGAGGTGACGGGAATGTCGCAGCCTTTGGTGTCGCAGCACCTTCGCACTCTGCGCCAGGCGGGCCTTGTGGCTGCCACTCGGCAAGGGAAGGAGATGACGTATGAGATCGCGGATCAACACGTCACCCACGTTGTCGACGACGCACTCACCCATGTCCTTGAACCGGCCGGTGTGGACGATGCGCCGGACAACAACTGATTGGGTGGTAACGCCCCAAGGTAAAAGGAACGATCATGAGCAACACTGACATTCATGCAGAGCACAGCGTAGACGAGCACAAGCATGGCGAAGGCTGTGGTCACGAGGCCGTCCAGCATGGCGACCATGTGGACTACGTGCACGGAACCCACCACCATGCGCTGCATGGCGATCACTATGACGAGCACGAGGCAGTTGCAGAGCATACTGTTGCTGAGCATGCTCACGGCGAGAATTGTGGTCACGAGGCTGTTCAGCATGGTGACCATGTCGATTATGTGCATGATGGACACAAGCACGCCGCCCACGGCGATCACTACGACGAGCACTGAGGAAATTCTTCGAGCTAGTTTCTCGCTGAGTGCTGCCAATCAACTACTCAGCCATTCAGCCGTTGGTAACGCTCCAGCTGCCGCAAAGCCATCTCATGTTCGGATGGTCCGGCCGCTGGGGCGTTTTCCTGTGGGTCGGCATTGCGTGCTGGGCGCAGCGCTTCTCTTATCCGTGCCTCTACTGCCGCGCGATCCATGTGTATACCGATGGCGACGAGGCCATCGGGCGTTTCGCGGCCTGAGTCCTTTCTCGAGGTGGGCATACGTTCGACGTGGACGTGGTGCCCCACACTGTTGATGGCGTAGCGTAGGGCGCCTGAGTTTTTGGAGCCTTGCGGCACCTGGACGAATCCCTTGAGTCGATACACTCCCTTCGGTGGGTTCTCCAGGAGATCCACAAGTGCGCTGGCGTCAACGGGACCCGCGGCGTGAACGGTGACGGCATCCGCGTGGATGTGCTCGTTCGGCGTCGAAAGTGAACGCATAAGCGATCCCAGTGGGAGTTGATCGTCCGGATCCTCCATATGCGCCACATCGAAGATAAGTTCCGGATCTATGGCGCCGTGCCTCGCTTCCACCACGTGCGTTGATGGGTTGCGTTGATGAATTCTCGCCCGGATGTGCCGCGCCGTCTGCACGCGTTGCTCTTCGGGTATCAGATCGATCTTGTTGATGACCACCAATGTGCAGGCGGCGAACCGGATCGGTGGTTCGCGCCGCGTGTCCACCGTCGCGAAGTATTCGGCTGCGTCCACAACATCCACCACGCCTGCGAGCCTCGTTCGCCCACTCATCGCCTCGTGTAATATCCGGGCAAGTGAGGCGGGTTCAGCAACTCCGCTGGCCTCGACGATAATGGCGTCCAGCCGTAGTTTGGGCTGGGAAAGAACCCGCAAGGCCTCGTCAAGTCCGTTGGTGTCCGGCATGCAGCACAGGCATCCGCCCGCGATGGATGCGGCTTCATCAACCTGTCCCTCGACCAGTGCGGAATCTACATTGATTGCACCGAAGTCATTAATGACGACGCCGAGCCGAGCCCCCGGCGCTCGGAGGAGATGGTTAAGAAGGGTCGTTTTCCCTGCGCCCAAGTATCCGGTCAGGGCGACAACTGGGATCCTCGCGTTGGTTGCTTTCATTGATTCGACGCCCTCCGCTCGGTCGCGACGCGTTGATTTGCGACGCGTTGACGTGTTGCCATCACTGGGCAACTGTAGCGTTTATCGAGTAAGAAGCCAGTAGCTGGAGTTGCCAATCCTGCCAAGTGTGAGCCCGACTGCCGCAGCCTCGGCCCGAACGGTGTCGGGGGCGGGATGTCTATAGACGTACGTGGCGGTGTCCTCAATGAGTATCCGCTCGCCTTCAAGCGTCAGATACGTCATTTCCCAGCGCATTTGTTCGTCGTCGACCGGCCAGCCCTGTGCGATTCCCCGGTAGGAGAGCTCGCCAACCTGGGCAACAGTAAACTCGTACGGTTCAATCCGTTCT
>RRZT011802363.1_pt1 | contig 19025 bp, 18 predicted proteins | sample 2165551 | NCBI WGS metagenome assembly RRZT01 (sample SAMN10456910, study PRJNA506462) | wastewater metagenome | biome: wastewater; feature: sludge; material: wastewater sludge; isolation source: wastewater sludge with Escherichia coli K12::gfp cells carrying plasmid... | place: USA: Moscow, Idaho... | reverse complement strand
TCAGCTTCTGCGCCAAGAGCCATTTTAAGTGCCGCACCGGGACCGACAATACCTTCGCGTGCTTCAGGAGCGACTCCGGCCTGTTCTTCTCCGCCGATTCCGGCGAAGAACTGGTTGATGTAATGAACTATTCTGTAAGTCATGAGTCTTCCTCCTCCACTACCACGTCTGTGCGCCGAGTTTATTAAACCCGAGCTCACATGTAGCGCCTGTTATTGCCTGAAGCTCAACTTCGATTGTGCCATCGGCATGGAGTGAACCGTCAAATCCCCCGGCGATGACATCGACATAATCGGTAAATCCGATAAGTCTGTCAAGCTTCGGGAGGTAGACCATCGCATTGGCGTTACCCGCTGTAACAACGGCGGTCGCTTCTTTGGTCGCGTCCGCAAGTGACTGGCTAGCGCCGTCACGTCCGGCATATTCGTCCGTGATAAGTACTGTTTTGATACCGGCGATTTCGGCCTTGTGGCAGTTCATGATAAGGTCTGCCTCAGGGTTGCCGAAGCCTTCTTCACTGATGACTACTCCGTCTACGCCAAGCATTGTAGCGAGCTTAATGGCGTATGAGGAGCTGCGGCGCTTGTCGGCAAGTGTGACGTTTTCGTTGGTGATGATGACGCCGACAAAGTTAATGTCTTTTCCGTGGCGCTCATAGAGTGAGCGGATAACGGGGTTGTTGAGGTGAACGTAGGTGCTGTTCTTGTCGCAAGCGGAGACACAGTTACCTGACACGATAGCGCCGTCCATTGTTTCGTTCGGGTGGATAAGTGTCGGGATAATTCTCTTCGCATCAACGCCATAGACGTAGGTGTCATGGAGAAGTCCCTGTGTCTGAAGCATGTAGACATAAGCAACTTTCGGAAGCTCGGGGTATGCCTTCATACTCTCAGTGAATGCGGGGATTTCATATGTTTTGGTCTCGTCAGCCTTTGCTCCGGCCTTGTATGCACTCTGAGCAAGGTAGAGAGCAGCTTTGAATCCGGCGAGACGGCAGGCTTTTTCATAAGCATAGACTTCGATTCCCTCTTTGGGCTCAAAGACGAGAACCACATTGAGTGTCTTGGAGAACGGCGTGTACTTCGCACCCTCTCCGCTCATGTCAACGATGCCTTCCTGGAATCCGACGATACGTCCGCATGTTACTACAGCTGCGCCTTCGAGGACAAATGTTTTGCCGTTACCGACTGTCTCGACATCGCTGATCATTCCTGGGAATACTTCGCCTGTTCCCTCTACTTTGCAGCGCGGTTCCACTGCGTCCTTTACCGGTGTGATTCTGACGCTTTCTCCGGGGCGTGCCATGTCAGCATCAAGTGACTTGAAGTTTTCGTCAGCGACGAGTTCAAGAAGTTCACTCTTGTTGACTTGGAGCGTTCCGTTCGCAAGGAGCTCTGTCTTATCTCCCCATGCGATTCCCTTTACGTGTGCTTTGAGCAGTTCCAGTTTCATGGAATTCCTCCTTCTATTGTTGTTGCTTTTTTATAACTAGCAAGTTTTAGTTGCCGGCTGCGGCATGACAACGGTACGGCACAGCTCTGCAGCAAGAATCCCCGTTTGACGGAAGGTTTCCTGCATAAGTACAAAATCCAGATAACGGAAGTCTTTGTCAATATTTTCAGGCAGCTCACATGGCCGCCTGAGTATAGGGGCGCTGCGGTAAACCGCCATCGCATCATCAAGAAGCTTCATTGATTCGAGGTCTATTTTGTTATCGTTCTTTTTGCTGAGCACTAAAGTACGGTACGGCTGCTGGTTGGGCTTGAAGTTTCCGTAAAGCGGATTGGCAATAAGTATCCACCCCGCATGAATAAGGTCACGCGCTCTTATCATCACGTCAACAGCAGTTCCATTAACCACTGTGCAGGCGGAGAGGCAATCAGTAAGGTCCGGGTTGTTTGTTATGCAAGTAAACACACTAGAAGAGACAGACATAGGAGACCCCACCTTCGGCAAAGTATCCTCTGTCAATCCCTCTGCAAGGCTGCAATATACAGACTGTAGATGGAATTCAGAGATCTGTCCGGCGGCAATCCTTATGCCTGAGAGTTTCGACTTTTTTCAAAGTTTTGCCCCTTCGGCGCCTTTTGTTCAAATTCAGGACTCTCTTGCCGCTTTCATCCAGTTTGTTTGAGTATAACAATTCGGCGAATAATGTCAACAGCACAAATCATTTTTCTTAAATATACGCACAACCAAATGTCATTTGCTAAACTAACCGTTATTATTAATGTGAGGTAAAAATGATTGTTAAATGTTTCACACTATTAAATATAAAATACGACCCCCTCAATTTTGAGGAGGTCGCTTATGCACCTTGGTCAGTCTGCTACCATTTAAGCCCGGTTACAAAAATAACTGCTATTGCCGCAGGTGCTACGAAACGGCAAATGAATAGCCACACAGCGTACATGGGAAATACAAGCTTACCATTGTCCGTAATTTCAGCTTTTGCTCCGTCCGTCCAGAACCAGCCGACAAAGAGTGAGATAAAAATTCCGCCAAGAGGCATAACGATGTTATTTGTGACGAAGTCACAAACATCGAGAAAGTCCTTTCCAGCGATTTGCGGGAAGTTCCCGCCGACAGAGAGCGCGGAGGGTATCCCCAAGAGAGTGATTGCCGCTCCCATTAATAGAGCAGATTTTGAGCGACTCCAGTGCATCTGATCAATCGCATAGGTGACTACGACTTCCAGCAAAGAGATGGCCGATGTGAGAGCAGCGATGAAGAGCAGCATGAAGAAAGCGCATGAGAATAGCGCGCCTAGCGGCATTTTCGCAAATACGGAAGGAAGTGTGATAAAGGTAAGAGAGGGACCTGCACCTGGTTCCACACCGAATGCGAATACTGCGGGGAATATTACCAGACCCGCCATAATAGCTACCGATGTGTCCAGGAGGACAATCGTACGGGTCATGGTCGGCATGTATTCTCTGTCTCCAAGATAGCTGCCGTAAGTGATCATTGCGCCCATTCCCAGAGAGAGCGAGAAAAAGCCCTGTCCCACGGCCGCCAGTATAGCTTCTCCATTAAGTTTGGAAAAGTCCGGCTTAAGATAGAATTCAAGTCCCGCACCTGCTCCAGGCAAAGTAACTGAACGAATGATAAGTACTACAAGAATAATAAATAACGCCGGCATCAGCACTTTGCAGCTTCTTTCAATACCGCCGCTGATTCCCTTATAAATTATGGCAATTACTATAGCCATGACAATAATGTGGTAGGTAATTGCCTGAACAGGGTCAGAAACAAATGCTCCAAAAACGTCCCCCGCTTTTCCCGCTCCCGCCGCTTCCATGAGAGTTCCAAATGATTTAAACATGTAAGCGAAAGTCCAGCCGGCGATGACGGCATAGTATGAGAGGATTACGAATCCACAGAAAAAACCCATCCAGCCAACAAGAGGCCACATGCCGCCGCCGAGTTTACGGAAGGAACCAACCGAGTCCAGCTTGGCGTTACGCCCAATAGAAAGTTCAGCAAGCATTACAGACATACCAATAATAAGGACAACTGCCAGGTAAACAAGTACAAATGCCGCACCACCGTATTTGCCGGTGATGTAAGGAAAACGCCAGATGTTGCCAAGTCCAACCGCGGAACCTGCCGCGGCCATGATGAAGCCAAACCTACTACCCCACTGATCTCTCGATTCAGCCATTAAAACAGCCCCTTTCGATTATTAGATAGAACCCAATAAGCATAAGTCCTTTCAAAGTAAAATGTATATCACATTTAATTTTAAAAAACAAATTTTGTTTGCCTTATTTTCTTTCCTTTGCTTTATAAAATTAGCTGTTTTTGAAAAGTCACCGTAAAATATCAGCAACATAAACATAGCAAATAAAGCCTGGCAACTTATAAAACAACCTGATTTAGGCAAAAAAAAATGATGAAAGATACTTAGTACCTTTCATCATTTTTTATTTAATTCAGCACAATCTAGTCACAGGGAATATTGACTCGGCGAATATCCATTCCCCTGCCTGTTTCAGAATCGATATCAACAACTACAGCTTGAAATCTAACATTTTTGTCACATACTTCAAAGCGGCTGGGGGTACCGTATAGAAATTTAGGGATAACAGAATCATATGTCATACCAATGATTCCCCCATGTCCGCCGGTCATGCCGACATCGGAAATGAAAGCGGTGCCGCCAGGCAAGACTTCCTCGTCCGCTGTTTGTACATGTGTATGGGTTCCGACAACAACAGAAACCTTACCGTCCAGCCAGAACGCCAAAGCCCTTTTTTCAGAAGTGGCCTCGGCGTGAAAATCCACAAATATTGCCGCCGCTTCAGATTCTTCCGCTAATTTTTGGCCTTTGACAAACGGGCAGTCTATAGGCGGCATGAAAGTTCGGCCTTGGAGAGAGATCACAGCAAGCTTCATACCGTTTTTTTCAAAAACGGCAAACCCTCTCCCTGCCGTACCATCAGGATAATTAGCGGGGCGCAGGACTCTTCTTTCACTGTCTAAATAGGGGATAAATTCCTTTTTATCCCAAATGTGATTACCATTGGTAAGAATGTCAATCCCATATGAAAAGAGCTCATTCATAACTTTTTCTGTAAGACCAAAACCGGCAGCGCTGTTCTCGGAGTTGGCGATAACAAAATCAAAAAAACCGTATTCCGCGCGCAGTAAGGGCAAAGCCCGGGCTACTGCTTCACGCCCGGGCCGTCCCATAATATCTCCGATAAATAGGATACGCATCATGCGAACCTACTTCGCATACTCCACAGCTCTTGTCTCTCTCAATAGAGTGACTTTAATCTGCCCGGGGTATCTCATCTCTTCTTCTATCTTGCGTGCAATATCATAGGCAAGTTTCTCCATCGCACCGTCATCAGTAATCGACGGAGCTACGGCAACCCGAACTTCACGCCCCGCCTGTATCGCAAATGCTTTGCTCACTCCACTGAAAGATTTGGCTACCTCTTCGAGCTTTTCAAGACGTTTAACATAGGCATCAAGGCTCTCGCGGCGCGCACCGGGGCGTGATGCGCTGACTGCGTCAGCGGCTGCCACGAGTACGGCATAGATGGTCTGAGGCTCTTCGTCCTCATGGTGTGCGGCGATCGCATTTACGATATCAGGGGCCTCCCCGTATCTCTTGGCAAGGTCGGCGCCTATCTTGGCATGAGGTCCCTCAACCTGGTGGTCTACTGCTTTGCCTATATCATGAAGCAACCCCGCTCTGCGCGCTTTTATTTCGTCCAGTCCCATTTCCGCAGCCATGATTCCTGCCAGATGTGCGACTTCCAGACTGTGTGCAAGCGCGTTTTGTCCATAGCTTGTACGGTAGCGGAGCTGTCCTATTATCTTTGTAAGTTCGCCGTGCATATTTTTGATTCCAGTCTCAAGCAGAGCCTGCTCTGCTGTTTCAAGAATCTGAACCTGCACATCTTTTTCCGCACGTTCGATTATTTCTTCAATACGCGCAGGATGTATACGTCCGTCAACAACGAGTCTTTCAAGTGAGAGACGCGCAACTTCGCGCCTAACTGGGTCAAAGCTGCTCAAAGTAACGGCTTCCGGTGTATCGTCTACAATGAGATCCACTCCGGTAAGGGTTTCAAATGTTCTGATGTTGCGTCCTTCTCGTCCGATAATACGGCCTTTCATTTCGTCGGACGGTAGGTTTACTACGCTCACTACAACGTCAGATGTGAATTCAACGCTGCATCTCTGTACTGCGGTAGCGATTATTTCCTGAGCTTTGCGATCGGCTTCGCGTTTGGCGCGCTCTTCAAGTTCTTTCAGTCGAAGTCCGATAAGGTGGTTTGCGTCGGATTCAACCTCAGCCAAAAGAACATCTCTCGCCTCTTCGCGCGTGAGCTGAGCTATCTGCTCCAGTTTGGTGATAAGTTCCTGTTCGCGTTCACCAAGCTCATTGAGTTTTTCCTGAGCCTGTTCGTGGCGCAGGCGAAGCTCTTCTTCTTTACGGCTGATATTTTCAATCTTTTTGTCAAGGTTCTCTTCTTTTTGTTCCAAACGGCGCTCTGAGCGCTGAAGCTCATTGCGGCGTTCTTTGATATCACGGTCTACTTCCTGCCTCAGACGGTGTATTTCTTCCTTGCCCTCTGAAACAAGGTCCCTTTTTGATTGTTCGGCTTTTTTCATAGCCTCTGAAATTATGCGCTCGGACTCCGAAAGAGCCCCTTTAAACTTTTTTGTTTCAATATTTCTGTGATATGCAAAACCGCCGAGAACTCCAACTGCAAGTCCGGCGACAATGCACAACAGTGCTGTTAATAATAGCATTATCAATGTCACCTCAATCTCAATTGTCATGGTTCGTTTTAATTTTACCGCAATTACTAGCTCTATTTATATTTGTAAATATAGCCAACATTTTGTGTTACACGCCGATAGCGTTATTGTACATAAAAATTGTTTTATTCACAAGTGGCTATTACGTTCCAATGTGGGTTGTAATTTAACCGATGCCAGCAAAATCACCGATATTTCTGATTATTTTATTTTTAAGTTCACTATACAGAGAGAGATCTTCTGAGTTTTCAGCTATCTCTGCAGCATCTTCTCTGGCCTCTGTAATCAAATTTACATCTTTTATCAAGTCAATTAATTTAAATTCGTTGAGCCCATGCTGCAAGTCTCCGCTTATTTCTCCGGATCCGCGCAATGCCAAGTCAGCTTCGGCTATTTTAAATCCATCATCTGTATTAACTAAAACTTCAAGACGCCGCGGAGTACCTGTTTCATGGTTTTGATTCAGCAGTAAGCATACGCCTCTTCGCTCTCCTCGCCCGACTCTGCCTCTCAGCTGGTGCAGCTGAGAAAGCCCAAAACGTTCAGGCGACTCTATTACTACGACCGAAGCCTCTTTAATATCGACACCTACTTCTACTACCGTCGTTGCGACCAAAATGTTCGCGCTACCCTCTTTAAAATTGCGCAGCGCACACTCTTTTTGACGGCTGTCCATCTTTCCGTGAAGCAGCTCCGTGCCTAAAAAGCCGAGGTGTTTTTTTAAGAAAGAGTATCTTTTTTCCGCCGAAGCGACCCCCTCTTCGCCGCTGTTTTCAACTCTAGGGCAAATCCAGTATACTTTTCCACCACTTCTTATTTCATCAACAATAAAGCAAAGCAGCGTTTTCATTTGACCGGCGTCAATAATTCTCGTTTGAATCTTTTGTCTCCCCGCTGGTTTGCCCTCCAAGACGGAGATATCCAAATCGCCGAATAATGAGAGGGACAGCGTTCGCGGTATCGGTGTAGCACTCATCATCAGCATGTGTGGAACTGATTTTCTTTTGGTAAAGACGCCGCGCTGCGCCACACCAAAACGGTGTTGTTCGTCAATAATGACTACTCCCAAATTACGGTACGGCACTCCATCTTCCAGCAGTGACTGAGTTCCTACAATGATTCCCGCTTCACCTGAAGATATTTTGTCGATCACAGTTTTTCGCTGTGCCGGCGTCTGCGAGCCTTTAAGCATCACCGCTAAGACACCTTGCGGAGCAAGGTGTTGCTCCATTTGCACATAGAGCTGATCTGCCAGTACTTCCGTAGGGGCAAGCACTGCTGTCTGTACGCCGCTGTCAGATGCCGCTGCCGCAAGAGCTACAGCAACGAGCGTCTTTCCCGACCCAACGTCTCCTTGAAGCAGCCTTAGCATGGGAATATTTTGTTTTATATCTGCGGATATTTCTTGAATTGCCTTTATCTGTGCATCTGTCATGGGAAATGGCAAGCCATCTTTGAATGCTTGATAGATTTTTCCGTCCATCTTAAGCGGCGTGGCGGAGCGGATGTTTTTCAGCTTTTTGCGGCGCACAGCGAGAGCTGTTTGAAGCAGCAGCATCTCTTCGTACGCTAGGCGCCTTCTTGATTCTTTCCACTCTTCAGGAGACGAAGGGGCATGCATCGAAGCCAATGCTTCCGCAAGTGGTCTAAGTTTCCTTTTTTCAATGATAAAGTTCGGGATTGTTTCTTTTATGTGCGGCAGAGCGACGGCGATCACTTCCGCAGCGAATGTGCGGAACCATTTTGCGGGAAGTCCAGCTGTGGATGGGTAGATGGGGATAATACCGCAAAAAGAAGCTCCTGTACCACTTTCTTTGAGCACTTCAAAATCAGGATTGGACATTTCAACCGCTGAACCGTGAACTGAGGGAACCCCATAGATAACTACAGATGTTCCCTCTTTTAAAATGTATTCCAGCCCTTTCCTGTTAAACCATGAGACGGTTATCGAACCGCTCTCATCTGTAAGGAGGGCTGTGACAATTTCTAGTCCGGGCTTTTGAAGTCTGCGGCGTTTTGTGTCTGTAACTTTAGCATATACAACAGCTGGCCGTCCTGGGAGCAAGGAGGCTATCGCCGCAACATGGCGCCTATCCTCATAGCGTCTTGGAAAGAACCATAGTAAATCTTCAACCACAACCAATCCCAATGCGGCAAGCAAGCGGCTTCGCTGAGGACCTACGCCGCGGAAGGAGGTCAGTGGCTTCTGTAAAAAATTGGACACCGGTAGTTCAGTTAATCCTCGTTATCATCGTTTGCATCGCTTAGAATTTCTTTTGGATTCACGCCTAGCATGTTGTATGCAGCTTCAAGGTTCTTTTTATCCGCAGTAGGTGCCACGTTTTTTTCCCCCGGATCGGGTTCGGCTTCCGGCTCAACAGCCTCAAGTACGCTTTCCACAGCGACGTTAAGGCTTGAACCGGCTATTGTCTGATTAAGAAGATTGTCAAACTTGGCAAGCATACCCCGGAATTCCTGCTCATATAGGTCTCTGATGTTTTTTATCTGATAAACGCCGCCGCGGAGCTTATCTGCTTCCACCGCAGCATCAGCGCAAATTTCCTTAGCCTTGACTTCGGCATCGGCGATTATCTTTGTCGCCTGGTCTCTGGCATTGCGGATTCTGTCGTCGGCACTCTTCTGAGCCATAATTAAAGCTTCATGCAGAACCGTCTTCATATTTTCGTATTCTGTTAAGCTTTCTTCTTTTGCGCTGAGTTCACGCTCAAGTTCTTTTGTCCTCTGAGCGTATGTCTGCAATGTTTCTGCTATTGTATCGAGAAATTCATCCACCTCTTCGGCATCGTATCCTCTGATGCTCTTTTTGAAAGATTGATTTACCACATCAAGTGATGTCAAAAGTTCAACCATTGTTAATCCACCTCTCTATAAAAATAGTGTTAAGTCTTATTTATATATCCTCGTCCCAAAAATGGATGTGCCGATTCTGACAATTGTACTTCCTTCCTCTATGGCAGTCTTGTAGTCTCCGCTCATCCCCATCGAAAGCTCAGGAAGACTGAGACCTGTTTTTATTCTCATTGTATCTCTTAATTCCCGCAGATTGACAAATGACTCACGTATTGCCGCCTCATCGTCTGTATTAGGTCCTATTGTCATCAGCCCCTCAACGGAGAGCCTAGGGCAATATTCAATGATGCGTTCCGCAAGACTTTCCGCTTCGCAAGGCTCAACACCATTTTTTGTCAGTTCTCCCGACATATTTACTTCTATATATATGGGGTACGCAGCTGTATCTGATTCCGCCAAAATCCTGTCCAAAATTCTGGCAAGGTCAAGATTGTCAACACTTTCAATCAGGTCAAATACTTCCAATGCTTTTCTAGCCTTATTTCTTTGCAGATGCCCTATAAGGTGCCAAGCTCTTTTGTTATCCACGGGCCAGCCAAGACGCTTTTCATGGGCCTCCTGGACTTTGTTTTCGCCTAGAATATCAACATAGGGGGAAGCCTCTATCATCATCTCCAAAGGGTGATACTTTGATACTCCCATAAGTTTAATCTCATGGGTACCCCTGCCGCTTTTTTCGGCAGCGGCGGCAATTTGCGCCCTAATCTCCATGATGTTATCACGTATAGAATTTACCATAGCTGTATCCTTCCTTCGCGGGCAGCCGAAGCTGTCTCAACGATTGCATCGCCTACCGAGACGCCGCTTGTTACGATGAACTTTCCATCCTCTATCGGCTTGCCTTCTATTGGTTTAAGTACCACTCTGGAACCTTTCACAAGATATACTGAATATTTGCCGTCTTTTTGCATTACAGATGTTATGGGTACAACCGCCCCTTCCGTCCTCCCCGCTTCTATAGTCAAAGTGTATCTTCTTGATTTGACCATTTCGAGAGGAAACCACGGCAAGGTGAGGTACATTTTTGTTTTTTCTCCAATCTTCACTGCCACTCTGATATCCGCCTTGGAGACAGTATCCACGCCATCCATTTTCACACGAAGCGTATTGTTTTTTATCTGTTCGGGCATATCCCCCACAGAATCAACATAGCCGACAAACCGCAGCTCCTGCGGCTGTTCGATTAACTTCCCCAAAGACTGCCCTTTTCCGATAACAAGTCCGTCCTTCATCATTGTAACCGGTTTTGGCACAGGCAGAGGAGCACCGCCCGGCCAAAGTTCAGCATAGCGCCAAGAGGATTCCAGTCCATCCACACCGGCCATAAAATATCCCTGCTGGTATGCTTTAATATCCTTTACATATGAGCCAGATCTGATCTGGGCGACAACGGCGCCTCTGGATACACGCACGGGACCTGTCCCCTGAGGATATGATACCACTCCGGACGCGCTCGCTCTTACAGGTATTTCTTTCCACAGCAAGGCACCCTTGGCCTTAATTATTTCCGTATCAATTCCCGGCACCGCCCAGGTTATCTCAGGATGAAGATATTCATAACGGTCAAAATAGAGCTTAAAACCCCAGACCCACAAAAATATTATTAGCGCTACCGCAATCCAGTAGCCCGGTCTGAAACCTCTATTCTGTTCCTCAGGATCGAAACGTCTGACCATCTCTTACCCGCGCTGGCGCTAAAATACTTCTAGAGTCAAAATCTCTCTGAGGTCCCCGCAAACCAGCCAAGCACCGGCGGCTTTCAGTGTTGCCTCATTGAAATTTCCAGTCGTCATGCCTATTCCTCTGGTCTTGGCGGCAATCGACGTTTTCATATCTATGTCAGTGTCTCCGACATATAATCCTTCAGCAGGACTAACGCCTACACGCTCAAATCCTTTTAGCACAGAATCCGGTGCCGGTTTAGGATGCTCCACATCTTCCAGCCCAACCACGGTGTCAAGCAGTGGTGACAGGCCCGTAGATTCCACAGGGCGTTTAGCAAAATATCTGTTTGAAACCACACCGACTTTAATCCCCCGTGCGCTCAAGCTCTTAATCGTCTCAATCGTTCCGGGAAAGAGGCGGATCATCGACTGCTCGGCAGAACGGAAGTTGTTGCGATAATACTCTAGCCATTCTTCTTTATAGTCACCCCAAAAGTGTCTCCAACTGGCTTCTATGGGAAGTCCGATACCTTGAAGCACCACTTGGCGGGAAACTTTCGGCAGTCCGAATTTTTCTGCCAAAAGGTTTGTACAATGTTCTATGGCATAGCTTGTATCTGCCAAAGTCATATCAAAGTCAAAGAGAACCGCTTTTATACCTTTTGTCTCACTCATTGTTTCTGTACCCCCAAAACGAATCCTTTTAGGTAATCTGTCTCCGGAACTCCCGAAAGCGCCGGATGGTCTAAAGGCTGATGTATCTCCATGGCTATACGGCAGGAGATCCCCTCGTCTCTCGCAGCTTCATTGAGAGTGTCCAGCAGCATATCTCTCGTAAAAGCGTGGCTGCATGAAAGAAAGACCATGTTGCCTCCTTCACGCAGACGTTTGAATCCGCGAAGAGCCAATTCTTTATATCCCCTGCGCGCGGAATCCAACTGTCCCTTACCAGGTGAAAAAGGAGGAGGATCCATAATCACAAGGTCAAAGCGCTCACGCGCCGCATCCATGTCACGCATTATGTCAAAAGCATTGCCGCACTTCCAACTCATTCTCTCCGGCAAGTTGTTAAGCAGCAGATTTTCTCTAGCTACATCAATTGCTGATTGTGATTGTTCCACAGCGATAACTTCCGCAGCTCCTCCTGCAAGAGCGTGAAGTCCAAAGTGTCCCTGATAGCTGAAACAGTCAAGAACTCTGGCATCTTTATACAAAGGACACAGCATATCAGGAACGTGTCTGACATCAAGATAGGCGCCGGTCTTTTGTCCGGCAGAGACATCGACCAGTTCATAAAGAGAACCTATCTTAACTTTAAGCGGCTCTGTTGGCATTTCGCCTAAAACAGCCCGCAGCTCATGCGGGATGCCCTCTTTTTCCAAATGCTTGGTTTCGTTTCTTAAAACGACCGCGGAAAGCTTACGGACCTTGCGGAAGATGGTGACAACTTCATCTAAATGGCGGTACCAACCAATTGTCGAAAGCTGCAAGGAGAGCACATCTCCGTAAAGGTCAGCTACAATACCGGGAAGACCGTCAGCCTCTCCGTGAACCCAGCGAAAAGCCTCTTCTCCGGCGCACCACATTTTGCGCCATGCAAGAGCTGAGGTGAGACGCTCACGCAACAGAACCATCTGGTCCGGTTCCTTAGATCCAAAGGTAAGCACTCTGATACAAAGCGCACTGTCGCTCCACAGCCCCCAGCCCTTTATGACGCCGGCTCTGTCGGTAAAAGCGATGAGGTCACCTGGGTTACATTGCGGAACTTGGGGTAGGTTTCCCCTAAAAAGCCACGGATGGAGAGAACGAACCCTCTCTAAGCCTGAATCATCAAGCACCGCGCGGCGCATTAACCTTTTGGGTGACGTCATTAAATTTTGCTCCTCTCGACACTGGCGAAAGCGTCGTGGTTGTGTATACTCTCGTGGCTTGCCACTGAAACCATGTACCATGTGATGCGATTTTCATGCTCCATGGCTAGAGCAAGTTCTCTCACAGAATCCTCAACAAAGCGCGGCGTAGTGTAAGCCAGTTCCGTAACGGCTTTCTCGTCTTCACGCTTGAGCAGGCTGTATATAGGCGCGGAGGCACACTTGTCCGCTATTTCAGCCAGCTCCTCCACCCACATGAAAGAGTCCATTCTGGCGGCTATCTTAGCGTGGGCGCGCTGGTTATGTGCACCAAATTCAGAGATTTCCTTGGAGCAGGGGCAAAGCGTCTGAATAGGGGCGGTCAGCTCTGTAATCAGATCAAAAACACCATCTTTTAGGGTAGCGCTGAAACGGACGTCATACCTCACTCGTCCTTTAGCTCCGCTTACCGGAGCTGTTTTGGTTATAAAATAGGGAAACGAAAACTCAGCATGAGCTTCATTTGCGTTAAGCCGGGCAGCAAGCGATGTCAGCAGCCCTTCCATATTATGAAAGGTAACTTGCTTTTCCTGAGCGCTAAGGACTTCCACAAAGCGGCTCATGTGAGTTCCCCTGTAATCTCTTGGCAGAAATACAGAAAGGCTTACCGAGGCTACGGTTTCCTGCGTTCCCTGAGCTCTATCAAGCACCTGAATCGGCCAGGAAAGACCGGATATACCCACCTTGTCAATCGGAACATTACGGACATCGGGTTCACTCTGTACATCTCTCATATCAGCAATCCTCCCTGCGGCAGATAACCGAAGAGCTCTCGGTCTCCCATATTCTGACCTCATACAGCTCACAATTGGGGCGTTTTATAGGTTCATCAAGATTCATAAAGACCCATCTGGCAATATATTCTGCCGTTGGCTGCGGAATTATATCATTGATATAGGCATGGTCAAGCTTTGAAAGCACAAGGTCATTAACACATTTTTTAAGCTCCACAAAGTCAAAAATCATTCCCTCGTGGTCAGGTTCTCCCTTAAGCACCACAGACATGTGGTATGTATGTCCATGCAGCCTTTCACACTTCCCATGATAATTCACAAGATTATGCGCCGCATCAAATTTGAAATCTCTGCAAAGAAGCATCTGTTTTTCCCCTCCGAACATATGTACTATAATACAAATTGTACCATTACACTGCCTTTTAAGATGATATATAATTTACCAGATATATGTGAAGATAAAAGTATGTTTCACTGATTTCGCGGCAAAAAAATAACATGGCAGTAATATATGACAGAAAACAGGAGGTTGACCAATGGAGAACAAAAAGATTCTCACGATTCTGCTCGGAAGTCCCCGACGCGGGGGAAACACTGACAAAATGGCTGAAGCCCTGGCAGAGGGGGCATCGGAAAACGGCTACGAAATTCGCATGGTAAAACTTTCATCTATGAACCTCAAAGGCTGCCTTGATTGCCGCAAATGCTGGAGCACCGGCACCCCATGCGTGCAGAAGGATGACATGGACGAGGTGTACCGAGACATTGAAGCGGCGTCTGTAATAGCTTTTGTCTCCCCGCTCTATTACTATTCATGGTCCACTCAGATAAAACCTGTATGGGACAGATCGCTTCCTTTTTATATGCCAGGTGCATCACGCACAATCACCGGTAAAAGGGCTATCCTGCTGGCAGCAGCAGGAGACAAAGAGGAGAGTAAGTTTGAAGGAATGACCGTCTCTTTTAAAAATTCAGCCGACTTTATGGGGTTTGAAATAGCTGGCACTGTCTGCGCCCCGGGTATTTACAAAAAAGGGGATATCGAACAACTGGGTGCGGAATACCTAACCGCGGCCAGAGAGCTTGGCAGTATTTTGTAATTATTACACAGCTCTTTTGATGCGCTGTTATTTACATGCTTCACCGAAAAAGCGGGCCGACAAATGTCGACCCGCTTTTTCAGCCGTACCTCACCAGGCAAGATGCTCATTTAATATAAAACAAACTGCTTCTTCGCCATGTTTCATTGTGCAAAAATTTACCTGCAACTGTTTCAAATTTGTAACACTGCCTTTGCAAAATATTCACATCTTGTCAAAATAGAATTATTATCAAAGCAATTAAAAAAATCAAACAAATTTCAGCAAAGGCACTGTGTGCCATTGGCAAAAAAACCACAGTTTTCAAAAAAATATTTTATAAATTTTATTTTTATTATAATTAGTTCAAATAAATATTTCTTAATATGTTAAATTTTACCAAATTATTATTTATTGAAAATTTAAAAATAGGCAATCTTATTTAGAAATAATGGTAAAAAATATCAACAATCTTTATATATAACTGTAAAAGGTATTTTCACTATCACAAATTTTTGTAAAAATGACATTTTGCCTTGATAAAAAAATAGTTATCCGTTACAATTCTATGGTGTAAGTCATTGATATTTTGATATTTGCGGACGATATTTTTCATAATCGTTTATTTAAGTTCGCAATACAAAGTTACAATGTCTGCAAAAAAACCATAGGAGGTAGTTATGTATGAAAAAGATTCTTTGTTTAGTTGTGTTACTGCTTAGCTTCGCAGTTTCCGCATCAGCCCTCGAGGTAAAGACACCTATTATCGCCACGACCTGCGGACAGACCCCAGGAGCAATGATGCTGAAAATGTCCGCCGTGCAGGCCAAGGTCACACCTGCCGAGCATAACAACAATCTTACGGCGAAAGATCTCGCTGGAAAAGGTTATAAGACTCTTGTAGTCACAGCCGGAACCAGTGGAAAAGGCATGGGCGCCGCCGGAACCGATATCGATAAGGAAATCAAGCGCTGCCAGGCTCTTGTAAAAGAAGCTAAGAAACTTGGCATGATCGTAGTCGGCGCACAAGTTGAAGGAATGGCACGCCGTACAGACGCTTCCGACATGAAGTCCATCAAAGCCGTAATGCCGATGGCAGATTTCATCTTGATTATCGCCGACAGCAACAAAGACGGATTCTTTACAAAGTACGCTAAAGAACTCGGCAAAGAGATGATCATTGCGAAAGACTCTCTTGACTTAGGAAAAAAACTTGCGGAAATAAAGAAGTAGCAGGCGCGTATTATGTTCGTATACGCCTATACAATTCTGGCCATTATTATTGTGGCCTTTCTGATTGCGAAGCTTAAGCTGACAACAGAGCTTTCGATGCTCTTTGCGGCATGCGTCGCAGCTCTCTATCACGGTGTGGTTTACTCGGGAGAAATTTTCCCTGTACGCCACATCGTGGAGGGAATGTTCACTTATTTTGATGTTTGTCTGATTTTTATTACAGCAACGTTCTTTATGACACTCGTCAAAGAGTCCGGCGGAGTAGCGTTTATTGTCAGAAAAATTGTCGCCACGTTTAAAGAACGCCGTATGATATGCCTGTTGCTGCTGACTTTAGTCATGCTTATCCCGGGGGCTCTCACCGGTTCTGGCGCTACTACAGTACTTACAGTCGGCGGCTTAGTTGGTACTGTGCTGGCTGTAATGGGGGTCAACGAAACAAAGAGAACAGCAGCTATTTTTATTACCGCAGCCATGAGCGCCGCAGCCCCTCCGATAAACCTCTGGGCAATGATGGCGGCCGCGGGAGCGAACATGCCCTATGTCGGATTTACCTATCCTTTGGGAGTGCTTTCCATCTTCGGCGCAGTATTTTCTATGTTCTACCTCGCTTGGGGAGGAGCTCCGATTGATGAAAAGCAAGTTCTTGAACTGCTGCCCGAACCACCGGCAAAGATGAACTGGACGCGTGTGTTTCTGCCCTTCGCCGTGCTGTGCGGATTAATTGTGGCGGGACGCCTCTTCCCCTTCAACTTCCCCGTGGTGGGATTGCCGCTCATTTTTATTATCTCCGCGACTGTCATGGTAGCTCTCAGCCCGATCAAGCTGAACATTACCAAAGTAGCGACAGAAACCGTGCGCAACCTCCTGCCGCTTGTTGGCATCATGGTTGTGGTCGGCGCACTCAATCAGGTTATGGCGCTTACCGGAGCAAGAGGACTGATATCACTGCTTATCGTCACCTTGCCGCTGACAACACTTTTTGCGACACTGTTCTTTATTCTTCCTCTATCCGAGGGCCTTTTGCAGTATGCTGTCGCACCGCTTATCGGCGTTCCTCTGATCATGCTTTTCAATATGAGAGGACTTGACCCGATTATCGCGCTTTCAGCTATGTCAGTCTTGTGGCCCATGGGAGACTGTCTGCCGCCTACCGCCGTCGTAGGCAGAGCCGCTGTTATGGAGCTCAACTACAAAGGCAAATATTATCGTGAGTTCGTGGCTGCCTGCGCGGTTCCCTTTATCGCAATAGCGGTAGTATGTACGCTCTTCCTTGTTTTCAGCAAGGAACTGTCGTTCTTAGCCATGTAGACTCTGGAGGAATAAAGATGCTAGTGTTAAATGAGTTAATTACATATTCCTACTACGTCATTACAGCTCTGTTTGGAATAGCAATCTGCTGGAATGCGTATAAAACACAGAACGCCCAGGAATCAATACTTTATATCATCGTATTAATTCCTTTTGTACTGCGTCTTCTGCACATAAAGTAGGTGCCGACGATGACTATGACAAACAAGATTAAGATTGCCGCATTGATAGTGGCTATTGCCGCCGGCAGCATTGCCGGATCTGAATTCTATAATATGCGTCACTTTAAAGAACCTTCAGTAATCGGAGAACAGACAACGGTAAAAAAGCTTTCTGATTACGAACCGCAGATGGCCGGAACCGCTAACGACAGCAATATTTACATTGTAGACAGCGGAAAACCGGGAGGAACCGTGATGGTTCTCGGAAGTACCCACCCGGAAGAACCGGCTACCAACATCAGCACTGCGCTGCTGCTGGAGAATGTCAAACTGGACGCCGGACGCTTGATAATAGTTAACCGCGCTAACAGAAGCGCCTCGCTTACGACACGCAACGGAGAAGCTTACGCTCAGTATTGCAGCATTAAGACTCCCTGGGGCAAAAAGGTCTGGCGTATGGGTGACCGCTCAGCGAGCCAGCTTGATTCATGGCCGGATCCGGAAGTATATATCCACTACCCCAGCAGACAGATGCTGGCCTACATGGATATTCGCAATCTTAACCGCGCCTGGCCGGGACGCAGCAACGGTCTTCTTGTAGAACGCACCTGTGCGGCCTACACCAAGCTGATTAACAAGGAAAAAGTTGATCTTTTTATTGACCTTCACGAAGCAGAGCTGGAATACCCGGTAATAAACACCGTTGTTACACACGAGAAGGGCGAGGAGATCGCCGCTATGACTTCAATGACTCTAACTGCGGAAGAGTTCCCTGTTCCTTTGAATATGGAGTTCTCGCCAAAAGCCCTGCACGGCCTTTCACACCGTGAAGTAGGAGACCATACCGGTGCTATTTCGATTCTTTTCGAAGTAGCAGAGCCCTATCTTGACCGTATCCGTGGCATCACCGATGAAAAGCTGGCTATGACAGGCAAAGACGAATTTGTCGTTACCGCAGGAAAACACGGACTGCTCTATTCGCCGATAGACGAAAACGGCTGGCCCATCGAGCAGCGCGTCGGACGTCACCTCTCCAGCGTTCTGAAAAGCACCGAAGTATTCTCTATGCTCCACCCTGACAAGGCAGTAGTTATCAATAACGTACCTAAGTATGCCGAAGTTCAGGAAAAGGGTCTGGGCGTGTTCTTTAAAGACCCCGCAAAGGCACCCTCAAATATGGTGGCTTTTGACTAACACCACTTTGTGAAGCAATGGGGATTCCTCTTCCCCATGACTTTGTTACATTATTTCAATTATATTTTCAGAAGGAGTGTTATGTAAGTCATGAAATCAGTTTCCAAAAGAATCATGCTCCTAGCGCTGTTTTTCTTCATGGCGGCATTTGCCGCCCAGGCTGACGCCTGCACAGTCGTCATGGCAGGCAAAAAAGCCACTGCTAACGGCGAAGTGCTCGTCTCCTACACCTGCGACGGATGGTACGACCACCGTCTGGTAGTGGTACCGGGCAAAGAGAATCCTAAGGGATCAATGACACCCATTTACAAGAACATTTGCTACCAGACACGCCCCGACCGTCCTCTCGATAAAGTAGGAGAGATTCCCCAGGCCCCCAAGACATATACCTACTTCCACGCCGGCTACCCGGTAATGAATGAAAAGTCTGTCGTCATAGGCGAATACACATGGGGCGGACGCGACGAAAACGAATGCCCTACAGCAATGATGATGATTGAGCAGCTGGAAGTTCTCGGACTCCAGCGCGGAGCTACTGCCCGCGAAGTCATCAAAATCATGGGCGAGCTGGCCGAGAAATACGGTT
>RRZT010005413.1_pt1 | contig 19029 bp, 16 predicted proteins | sample 2165551 | NCBI WGS metagenome assembly RRZT01 (sample SAMN10456910, study PRJNA506462) | wastewater metagenome | biome: wastewater; feature: sludge; material: wastewater sludge; isolation source: wastewater sludge with Escherichia coli K12::gfp cells carrying plasmid... | place: USA: Moscow, Idaho... | reverse complement strand
TCCTTGCGTGAACACGATGCCCGGCAAGACCATGGACGCCTTCGCAGACCACGGCGCGGTGGCGGGCGACACCATCACCGGCAACTACGACCAGGCCTCCCAGGTGATGGCTGACCTTGCCGCGGTCGGCATCAACTTCGATCAGGTCTACGTCACTTTGGAATCCGAGGGTGTGGACAAGTTCGTCGTTTCGTGGGGCGAACTGGTGGACGGCGTCACCTCGGCGCTGACGAAGGCCTGACCCGCACTACGGAGGTCGAATGTGAACGATTCGTGGACAAACCCGCTTCGCGACCAAGAGGACCGTCGGCTACCCAGAATCGCGGGACCAAGCGTCCTGGTGCTCTTCGGAGTCACAGGTGACTTGGCGCGCAAGAAGCTGCTGCCGGCGATCTACGACTTGGCCAACCACGGCGCGCTGCCGCCCGGATTCGGTCTGGTGGGGTTCGCGCGCCGTGATTGGACCAACGAGCAGTTCCTTCGACACATTGAGGACAGCGTCCGGGAATACGCCCGGACGCCGTTCCTCCCTGAAGTCTGGCGGCAGCTGTCCGGCGGTGTCGACTTCGTGTCGGGTAGCTTCAATGAGCCGGCCGCGTTCGACCGGCTCAAGAACACCCTCGATCGTTTCGATCGTGACCACGGCACCGGCGGTAACCACGCCTTCTACCTGTCGATCCCGCCGAAGAACTTCGAACAGGTCATTGAGCAGTTGGACGCCCATGGGCTGACCGACCAGTCGGGCGGCTGGAAACGAGCCATCATTGAGAAGCCGTTCGGCAATGACCTGGCGAGTTCGCAAGATCTGAATCGCGTGGTCTCCGCCGCCTTCCCGCCCGAGTCGGTCTTCCGGATCGACCACTACCTCGGCAAAGAGACTGTGCAAAATATGTTGGCGTTCCGGTTCGCCAACATGATGTACGAGCCATTGTGGAACCGTAACTTCGTGAGCCACGTGCAAATCACCATGGCCGAGGACATCGGCATCGGCGGTCGCGCGGGCTACTACGACGGCGTCGGTGCCGCCCGCGACGTCATCCAGAATCACCTCTTCCAACTGATGGCGCTGACCGCCATGGAGGAACCGAACAACCTCAGTCACCACGCCTTGCGCCGTGAGAAGGAAAAGGTGCTTGAAGCCGCCTCCGTGCCCAGCGATCTGCGCCGGCACACCGCGAACGGCCAGTACGCCTCCGGCTGGCAGGGTGGTCGGCTGGTCAAGGGCTTCCTCGACGAGGACGGCATCGATCCGGCGTCCGCCACCGAAACCTACGCAGCGATCCGCGTCGACATCGACTCGCGACGCTGGGCTGGCGTCCCGTTCTACCTGCGCACCGCCAAGCGCGCGCCGCGACGCATCACCGAGATCGCCCTGAACTTCCGGCGCACCCCGCACATGCCGTTCAACCAGCCCGCCATTGAAGAACTCGGCGTGAACGCGCTGGTGCTGCGCATCCAGCCCAACGAGGGTATCGGGATGAACTTCGGCGCCAAGATACCCGCCACCCAGATGGAGATCCGCCAGGTCAGCATGGACTTCTCCTATACCGGCTCATTCACTGAGACCAGTCCAGAGGCCTATGAGCGGTTGATCCTCGACATGCTGCTCGGCGACCCGCCGCTGTTCCCGCAGCAGCGAGAGGTCGAGTTGTCCTGGGAGATCCTTGACCCCGTGCTGGACAGGTGGGCGGCCGCCGGGCAGCCTGAGCAGTACCAAGCAGGAACGTGGGGCCCCAAGTGCTCCGATGAGATGCTGGCCCGTGACGGGTTTGCCTGGCGACGTCCTTAGGAGGGCAGATGACCATCAGGCTCGAAAACACCGACGCCCGGCAGATCAACGAGACCCTGCTCCGGTTACGCAAGGAGGGCCAGACCCCATCCGGCCAGGTCCTCACCCTCGTGGTCAACACTCCCGCCCAAGACGCTCAGCGGGCGATGACAGAGGCCTTGGATGCCGCCGCACTGCACCCCTCGCGGATGCTGATTGCGATCCGAGGGCTCAACAACGAGGCGGGCTTGAACGCTGAGTTGCAGCCTTCGACGTCCGCCTCGGAGATGATCACGCTGGAGTTCTCCGGAGATGTGGACGCGCACGCCGAATCGGTGCTGCTGCCGCTGCTGCTGCCAGAGCTCCCGGTGGTGATCTGGTGGCCGAGCAAGGCTCCAGCTAGCCTCACCAACAGAGACCTGCGTGCGCTGACCAATCGCCTCATCGTCGACTCCAGCACGGACGCCGATCCGGTTGCGGCGGTGCACCGGATAGCGGCCGACCACAATCCGGGCACCACCGATCTGGCGTGGACACGGCTCACTCGGTGGCGCGCGATGCTGGTCGCTGCGTTGGACCAGGTGCACAGCACCGTCACCTCCGCTTCGGTGATCGGCCCGCCCGATTCTTCGCCCAGCGAGCTACTGGCCGCTTGGCTCGAGATGCGGCTCAATGTCCCGGTGACCCGCCCGAAACCCGAGTCCGACTACCCTGGTCTGCACGGTGTGCGGCTGGGCACCGAGAGCGGCGAGATAGGGCTCCGCCGGATCTCCGCCACCGACGCAGTCCTCACCCTGCCTGGGCAGCCTGACCGTCCGGTCGCGTTGGCCAGGCGGACTGCCCAGCAGTTGCTCACCGAAGAGCTCACCCGGCTGTCCGGGGACGACGCGTTCGACCACCTGATGGCGTATGTCGCGACTCGAGGCAGATCGTGAGCTTTGAGCGGGTCTGCCGCTACCGGAGTCTGAACGAGTTGGCGATCAGCATGGCGGGCCGGCTGGCGCAGCGTCTGGCGGAATTGCAGGTCAGCAAGCCCTTGGTCCACATGGCGTTGACCGGCGGAACCACCGTGCAACCGATATATGCGGCGCTGGGCAATCTGGCGCAGGCCACAGCCCTCGACCCATCGAGGTTGGAGTTGTGGTGGAGCAGCGAACGCTACGTGCCGACCACAGACCTGCGACGCAACTCCACCCAAGCCTTGACCCAACTTGCCCGGTCGTTACCGATTGTGTCCTCCAGGGTGCACCCCATGCCGAGCAGCACCGGTACCTCAGATCCGGACGAGGCGGCCTACATCTACGCCAAGGAATTGGGCGACGTCACGTTCGACATCTGTCTGTTGGGGGTCGGATGCGACGGTCATGTGGCGTCCATCTACCCCGACCATCCCAGCATGCACCTGCAGTCGGAGACCACTCTCAGCGCGGTCGGGGTGACGAATGCACCGACGGATCCACCCGAACGAGTGACGCTCACCTTGAACACGATCAACCGCTCAAGCGAGGTTTGGTTGCTGGCATCCGGTAGCCAGAAGGCCGACCCAATCGCCCGAGCGCTGCGTCACGATCAGACCATCCCAGCCGGGTTGGTGCATGGCGCCGATGCGACCTACTGGTACCTGGATCTTGACGCCGCGGCGAAACTTCCCTATTACCGCTGTCGGTTCTAGTAGATGACCTCGCCGTTGGCGCGTCGCGTCCGAAGGAGCTCAAGCGCCTCGGTCAGGATCGCGACCGCCTCTTCATCGGAGCGGCGTTCCTTCACGTAGGCCAGATGCGTCTTGTATGGCATGGTCTTCGGGGGCGGCGGCGGGTTCAGCTCATCGGTGTTGGCGGGCAGCCCGCAACGCGTGCACTCCCACACGTCCGGCAACTCGGCCTCCATCGCGAACGCTGGACGCGTTTCGTGCCCGTTTGCGCAATAGAAGCTGATCCGGGTACGCGGGGCGGCATCACCGCGTTCCGCCTCGCCCATTGGGCCGGCACCGACCCGGCTGCCTTTAATGGCGTTGCCACCAACCACTGTTGTTACTCTCCTCGAACGAAATGACGGACCATCGAACCGTGCCTCAGACGCCGACCCGGTACAGCACCAGCAACCCGACGATGGACAACAACCACAACAACGCCACGACCACCGTGAGCCTGTCGAGGTTCCGCTCGGCCACCGAAGTGCCGCTCATTCCTGTTGTCATGCCTCCACCGAAGAGGTCTGACAGCCCCCCACCGCGGCCCTTGTGCAAGAGGATGAACCCGGTGAGGATCACGCTGAGTACGACCAAGAGGATCGAAAGCACCGTGATCGGCCAGGTCATCAGCGGTACGAAAGTCACGCGAGCGATCATATCCCACCTGCTGCGGCGTCCCGAATCGTGCCCAGCAGCGGGACGCAAGAAGGACGCCCCGGCTCGAAACCGAGGCGTCCTTTCCCGTCAACTGCAAGTAGTGGCTTACTGCTGGTAGAACAGTACGATCTTGGCGAACTCCTCCGCCTTCAGGCTGGCGCCGCCGACCAAGCAGCCGTCCACATCGGGTTGGGCCATGATGTCGACGACGTTGCTCGCCTTGACCGAGCCGCCGTACTGGATGCGAACCGAATCAGCCACCCGATCGTCATAGAGCTCACGGACAGCCGCGCGAATGGCGCCACAGACCTCTTGAGCGTCCTCGGGGGTGGCCACCTCGCCGGTGCCGATCGCCCAGATGGGTTCGTAGGCGATCACCAGTGAAGCGACGTCGTCGCCGGAAATGCCAGCCAACGCGCCCTTCACCTGCCCGACGGTGTGGTTGACCTGCTGGCCCTGCTTGCGCAGTTCGAGGCCCTCACCGACGCAAATGATCGGAGTGAGACCCTTCTCGAGCGCCTTGACCGCCTTGGCGTTGACGATTTCGTCGGTTTCGGCATGGTACTCGCGACGCTCACTGTGGCCGACCACGACGTAGCTGCAATCCAGTCTGGCCAGCATCGGCGCCGAGATCTCACCCGTGTAGGCGCCATCATCGTGCTGCGAGACATCTTGGGCGGCGTGCTTGAGCGGCAGCTTGTCACCTTCGATGAGGGTCTGCACGCTGCGGATGTCGGTGAAGGGTGGGACCACCACCGCCTCACACTTCCTGCGGTCGTAGCCTTCGTCCGCCAGCGTCCAGGCGAGTTTCTGGACGAGCCCCACCGCATCAATGTGGTTGAGGTTCATCTTCCAGTTGCCTGCCATGATCGGGGTGCGGGTCATCGTCCAGCCTCCGTTCCAGACGCCTGCTCATCAAGGACGACCAGGCCGGGCAACTGCTTGCCCTCCAGGTACTCCAGCGAAGCACCGCCACCGGTCGAGATCCAGCCGAACTGATCATCGGCGTATCCCAGGTCGCGGACGATGGCGGCCGAGTCGCCGCCACCCACCACGGTCAGGCCATCGACCTCGGTGAGCGCCTTGGCTACTGCGGCAGTGCCCTCGGCAAGCGCCGGGATCTCGGCCACACCCATCGGGCCATTCCAGAAGACGGTCTTGGCGCCCCGGATGGTCTTGGCGAACAGTTCCTCCGATTCGGGCCCGATGTCCAGACCCGACTGCCCGGCGGGCATCTGATCGGCCGAGACTACCGAGACCTCACCGACGACCTTGCGAGCGGCGAAGTCCATGCCCGAGGCGACCCGGACATCCACCGGAAGCACGATCTGCTTGCCGGCGGCCTCAGCCTGCTTCAGGTACTCGGCGCATTCGGAAACCTTGGACTCGTCCAGGATCGAGTCGCCAACCTCGTAGCCCTTCGACTTCAAGAATGTGTAGGCCATGCCGCCGCCGATCACCAACGCGTCGGCCACCTTGAGCAGATTGTCGATGACGGCCAGCTTGTCGGCCACCTTGGCCCCACCGAGCACGACCACGTACGGCCGCTCAGGTTCGGTGGTCAGCCGACTCAGGACCCCAACCTCCTTGGCGACCAGGTCACCGGCGGCCGCCGGGATCAGTTGAGCGATATCGAAGACGGACGCCTGCTTGCGGTGCACCACGCCGAAGCCGTCCGACACGAACAGATCGCCGAGCTTGGCGTACTGGGCGGCCAGTGCGGCGCGCTGGGTCTCGTCCTTCGACTCTTCGGCAGGCTCGTAGCGCACGTTCTCGACCAGAAGAACTTCGCCGTCGGCGAGGCCCGCCGAAAGCTCCTGCGCAGACGGGCCAACGACATCGTCGGCGAGCTTGACCTGCGTGCCGAGCAGCTCACCAAGTCGCTTGGCCACCGGAGCCAGCGAGTATTTCGGGTTGACCTGGCCCTTGGGTCGTCCGAGGTGGGCCATCACGGTGGTTCGAGCGCCGGCCTCGCGCAGCTTGTTCAGGGTAGGCAGCGCGGCCTTGATGCGGCCATCGTCGGTGATGGTGTCGCCGTCCAGCGGCACGTTAAAGTCACAGCGGATGACGACGCGCTTACCTCGCAGGTCGTCCAACCACTCGTTCACTGATCGCACAATGGTTCCCTTCTTGTGGGTTGGTGGGTTCGAAGAACAGAACGGGGGCGTGCCAGGCCGAAGCCGACACGCCCCCGCATTACATCTGGAGTGTGGATCAGAGGCTGCTGGCGACCAGCTCGGTCAGGTCGACCAAGCGGTTCGAGTAACCCCATTCGTTGTCGTACCAAGACAAGATCTTGACCAGGTTGCCGATCACCTTGGTGTACGAAGCATCGAAGATGCTCGAGTGGGGATCGCCCTGGATATCGGTGACGACGATCGGGTCTTCGGTGTAGGACAAGATGCCCTTGAGTGGGCCCTCTGCGGCGGCCTTGACCGCGGCGTTGATCTCAGCGACCGTGGTCTCCTTGTTGGCAACGAAGCTGAGGTCGGTGACCGAGCCGGTGGGCACCGGGACGCGAAGAGCGAACCCGTCAAACTTGCCCTTCAACTCCGGCAGCACCAACGCGACGGCCTGGGCGGCACCAGTCTTGGTGGGGATGATGTTCAGGGCGGCGGCGCGGGCGCGGCGCAGGTCGCCGTGCGGGCCGTCCATCAGGTTCTGGTCTGCGGTGTAGGCGTGGACGGTGGTCATGAGGCCACGCTCAATGCCGAAGTGGTCGTTCAGGACCTTGGCGACCGGGGCCAGGCAGTTGGTGGTGCAGGAGGCGTTCGAGATGATGTGGTGCTTCGCCGGGTCGTAGTCTTGGTCGTTCACGCCCATCACGATGGTGATGTCTTCGTTCTTCGCGGGCGCCGAGATGATGACCTTCTTGGCGCCGGCCTTGATGTGGGCACCTGCCGCCTCGGCAGAGGTGAAACGCCCGGTCGACTCGATGACGACATCGACGCCGAGATCGCCCCAGGGCAGGGCAGCAGGATCGCGCTCAGCCAACACCTTGATCTTGTGCCCATCAGCCGTGATGGACTCTTCGTCGAAGGTGACCTCGCCCGCGAAACGACCCATGGTCGAGTCGTACTTCAGCAGGGTCGCCAGGGTCTTGTTGTCGGTGAGGTCGTTGGCGGCAACGATCTCGATGTCCGCGCCCTGCTCCTTGGCAGCGCGGTAGAAGTTACGGCCAATTCGGCCGAAGCCATTGATGCCAACCTTCACGGTCATGTGGGGATCTCCTTCAGAGATACTCGTGCCTAGTGCCTGTGCAGCAGATGCCAGACTTTTTTGGTCAGGTTCACTCTACCGAAACCCCGACAGCATGCGCGCCATCCCCAAGATGACAGCGAGATTCGTCCAGAATCGCGGCGGCGGCCGCAGCTCACTCAGACTCGTCGAGCATCTCTGACGTCAAGACCGCCTCGGTGGATGGGATGCCCTGCTCGGCCGCCGCCTTGTCGGCCATCGCCAGCAGCCGCCGGATGCGGCCAGCCACTGCGTCCTTGGTCAGCGCTGGGTCGTGCAACTGGCCGAGCTCCTCTAAGCTGGCCTGCCTGTGCTCCAGCCGAAGCAAACCTGCCCTGCGAAGGTGGTCGGGCACGTCGTCGCCCAGTATCTCCAAAGCCCGCTCGACCCGTGCACCGGCAGCCACTGCGGCTCTGGCCGAGCGCCGCAAGTTGGCATCGTCGAAGTTCGCCAACCTGTTCGCCGACGCCCGTACCTCACGCCGCAACCGGCGTTCCTCCCACAGCAACACCGATTCGTGCGCACCCATCCTGGTCAGCATGGCCGCGATCGCGTCCCCATCGCGAATGACGACCCGGTCGACCTGTCGGACCTCACGAGCCTTTGAACCGATATCGAGTCGCCGCGCAGCCCCGACAAGTGCAAGTGCGGCCTCGGAGCTCGGGCACGTGATCTCAAGCGACATGGAGCGACCCGGTTCGGTTAGCGAGCCTCGCGCCAAGAAGGCACCGCGCCAGATCGCCACTTGTTCGTTCATCCCGGCACCCACCACCTGCGGAGGCAAGCCACGGACCGGGCGTCCGTGCGAGTCGATCAGCCCGGTCTGCCGAGCGAAAGCCTCACCGTCACGCACCAGGCGCAGGACATACCGGTTGCCACGCCTGATACCTGATGCGCTGATCACCATCAGCTCGGATTCGAACCCGTACAGATCTGTGATCGCCTTCCGCAAGCGGCGGGCTGCGGCACCGGTGTCAAGTTCCGCCTCAATCACGATCTGCCCGCTGACCAGATGGAGCCCTCCGGAGAAGCGCACCATGGCGACCACCTCGGCTGCGCGGGTCTCGGGCCTCAGCACCCGGACCGTTGCCAACTCGGATTTCACCTGCTGCGTCAAAGCCACCCCTGAATCATTCCACAACCAGCCCCCCTAGTCTGGCCGCCTCGCCATACCCCCTTGTCAACTGATCATCACGTCGCGGAAGAGGCTGGCTAGACGCAGCGGGTCGTGCCGGGCAGTCCCATCATGGCGACGCACGTCTGCGATCAGCAGACGCGCACCAAGACAGTGGGCGTAGGCCTGCAGTGTGGCGTCGTCCGCGCCGAAGCTGGCGTCCACCACGATGGTGTCGAAGCGGAGCCCGGGCGCGTGCTCAGCGAGGATCTCCAGATGCCGGGCAGCGCTGATTCCGGCGGTCTCGGCAACCGGTGCGATGTTCAGGGTGAGGATCCGGTGGGCGTCCGACTCGATGATCGCGGTGGCCAATTCGGGCACCAGCAGGTGCGGCAGCACGGAGGTGAACCAGGAGCCGGGCCCGAGCACGACGAAGTCGGCCTCCTGGATCGCTGCCACGGCCTCGGGGCAGGCCGGCGGGTCGTTCGGCACCAGGCGGATCGCCTCAACCTGCCCGCGGGTGATGGCGACCTCGTGCTGGCCGCTTATCACTGCCACCTCATCTGGATGCTCCGGATCGACGCCAAGGACGTCGGCCTCAATATTCAACGGCACCAAGGACATGGGCAGCACTCGGCCTTCCACATGCAGCAACTGGCCGACCATGTCGAGACCCCTTACCGCGCCCAGTTCCTGCCAGAGCCCCTCGATCAGCAGATTGCCGATCGCGTGACCGTTCAAAGGTCCGGAGCTATGGAACCGGGACTGGAGGACGTTCGCCCACTGGCGACCGATCGCGTCGTCGCCGCACAGTGCCGCAAGGGCCATCCGAAGGTCGCCGGGCGGCAACCCGCCCAGCTCTCGCCGCAGTCGCCCGGACGATCCGCCGTTGTCGGCCACCGTCACGACGGCGGTCAGGCGATCAGTGACTTGACGCAATGCCTGCAGGGATGTGGACAGCCCGTGCCCACCGCCCAACGCCGTCACCCGTGGCAGCCCCTCGCCGCTCATTCCCGCCCCAGATCACGATGCAAGACGCTGGCCTGCACTCCTTTCGCCCTCAGCCGCTCGGCGAACTCCTCACTCATCGCAGTTGAGCGGTGTTTGCCACCAGTGCAGCCAATGGCGACGGTGGCCTGCAACTTGCCCTCGCGTTGATAGCCGGGGCCTACGGTGGCGATCAGCGCCTCCAGTAGTCCGAGGAACTCACCGGCACCGGGCTGGCCAAGTACATACTCACTGACTTCCACCGACAGCCCTGTCTGCGGACGCAGGTGCGGCACCCAGTGCGGATTGGGCAGGAAGCGGACGTCGAAAACCATGTCGGCGTCCACTGGGACACCGTTCTTGAAGCCGAAGCTCATGATCAGGAAACGGGTGTTCTGGTCGTCACCCGATCCGTAGATGTGGCCGATCCGGTAGCTCAGTTGGTGCACCGTCGTGTTTGACGTGTCGATGACCACGTCGGCGTCCGCACGCAGCTTGCTCATCATGCGGCGTTCCTTGGCGACAGCCTGCGTGATGTTGCTGGCGCCTTGCAGCGGTAACGGTCGGCGCACCGACTCCTGCCGACGCACGATCGCCTCGTCACTGGCTTCCAGGAAGCAGATCTCCTTGCGGATGCCCTGTGCCTCCAACTGGGCCAGCACGCGCGGCAACTGGTCGAACATCTCGCGGGACCGGACGTCCAGGCCCACGGCCAGCCGGTCCTGGCCGCCGCGCCGCACCGTCTCGATGAGCTGCGGCAGCAGGCCCGGTGGCAGGTTGTCCACGACAAACCAGCCCAAGTCCTCCATGGCATGGGCGACGGTACGCCGCCCGGCACCTGACATCCCGGTGATGATCACCACCCGGGGCAGCGAGAGCGGATTGTTGCCGGGGCCGGCGTCGGGGACGTCCGCACTGCGGATGGGCACGTCGTTCGGCGAAGTCGTCACGTCCCCATTATTGCCCGCCGGTCGCGCAGCCCGGGCGGACCCGGGTCAACAGACCACCTCCCGCAGGGCCGTGACCCGGTCACGAGCCTCCCAGGTAAGCTCGGGGAGTTCGCGCCCGAAATGCGTGGCTTTTCCGATTCGCAACTGTTGAAAGCTGGACCGTTCGAATCGTCAGAGTTCGGTGACCTCACCGGTGGCAGTGTTGATCGCCACCTGCGAGTCCCCAGTTGCCAGCGCAGCGACCACCGCCCGCGCCGTGGCCGGGCCGAATCCCGGGAGGGCTGCGATGTCGTCCTCGGTGGCCGCGCGCAACTTCTTCAGGCTGCCGAAGTGGGTGAGCAGGGTCTGGCGGCGCACTTCGCCCAGCCCGGGCACCCCGTCCAACACCGACTCGACCATCGCCTTGGTGCGGCGTCCGCGGTGATGGGTGATGGCGAAGCGGTGCGACTCGTCGCGGACCCGCTGCAGCAGGTAGAGGCCCTCGGAGGCGCGCGGCAGGATGAGCGGGTACTCCTCCCCCGGGATCCAGATCTCCTCGAGCCGTTTGGCCAGGCCGATAAGGCTGATCTCGTCGGCCAGCCCGAGGTCGTCCAGCACCTGCTGGGCGGCATTCACCTGCGGCAGGCCGCCGTCAACCACCACCAGCGCGGGTGCGTACGCGAACTTTCGCGGTACCCCGGTGGCCGGGTCGATCAGTGCCGGTGACTCGTCCGCCGGTGCGGTCTCGGCCATCGCCTCCCGGTCGGCCAGCAGCCGGTTGAACCGGCGGCGCAACACCTCGTCCATGGCGGCGATGTCGTTCGACCCCTCGAAGCTCTTGATGACGAAACGCCGGTACTCCGATTTGCGGGCCAGCCCGTCTTCGAAGACCACCATCGACCCAACCACCTCGGTGCCCTGCAGGTGGCTGATGTCGAAGCCCTCGATGCGCAGCGGCGCGGACGTCATGCCGAGTGCCTGCTGCAGCTCTTCCAAGGCACGACCACGAGTGCCCAGGTCGGACGCACGCTTGGTCTTGTGCAACGCCAACGCCTCGGCGGCGTTGCGGGCCACGGTGTCGAGCAACTCCCGTTTGGGACCCCGCTGCGGCACATGCACCCGAACCCGGCCGCCTCGCTGTTCACTGAGCAGCTGTTCCAGGACCTCACCCGAAGGCAGTGACGACTCGATGATGATCTCGGCTGGGATGGAACTGCCGGTGTTGGTCTGGAAGCCCTGCTCATCTGCATAGAGGCTGACCAGGAAACCCTCGACCAGTTCGTCGACCGCCTCGTCGTTGGTGCGGTCGGCAACCCAGCCACGTTCGCCGCGGACTCGTCCAGACCGCACGTGGAAGATCTGAACCGCCACCTCGAGCGGGTCGGCGGCCACAGCGAGCACATCTGCGTTGGTGCCGTCCGGCAGCACGATGGCGTTTCTTTCGGTGGCCTGCCGCAGCGCATCCAGTGAGTCGCGGATCACCGCCGCCCGCTCGTACTCCTGGGCTTCGGACGCGGCCCGCATCTGCCTGGCCAGCTTGCGCTCCAGGCCGCGAGTCTGGCCCGCCCAGAACGCACAGAAATCGTCGGCGATCTCACGGTGCTCGTCGGCGGTCACTCGTCCGACGCAGGGAGCCGAACATTTGCCGATGTGACCGAGCAGGCAGGGACGATTCGAGGCCACCGCATTGCGGAAGACGCCGTTGCTGCACGATCGCATCGGGAAGACCCGGAGCAACAGATCCACCGATTCCCGAACCGCCCACGCTTGACCGAAAGGCCCGTAGTAGCGCCAGCCCTTGCGCTTGACGCCGCGACCGACGAAGACCCGGGGGAACTCCTCGCTCCAGGTGACGCACAACCACGGATACGACTTGTCGTCGCGGTACTTGATGTTGAACCGGGGGTCGAACTGCTTGATCCAGGTGTATTCGAGCTGCAGCGCCTCAACCTCGTTTCGGACCACCGTCCAACTGACGGCGGCGGCGGTGCGCAACATGGTCTGCGTCCTGAAGTGCAGGCCCGCCGGGTCGGCGAAGTAGGAGTTGAGGCGGTTGCGCAGGTTCTTCGCCTTACCGACGTAGACGACCTGGCCGTACGGGTCGCTGAATCGGTAAACACCCGGATCGGTTGGGATTGATCCGGGCGCCGGGCGGTAGCTCGCAGGGTCAGCCATCAAGCGGCAGGGGTGGTGACGGCAGCGGCGTCCTTCGGGGCACGACGCCGCTTGGGCTTGGCTGTTTCGGCAACCTCGATCAGCTTCTCGTCTGCGGGCTCGGCCAGCGGCACCTCACGGCCGGTCAGGATCCGGCTGAGGAACTCGCCGGTGAAGCTCCCCGGGTTGTGCGCCACATCTTCGGGCGTACCGGTGGCGACCACCTGGCCGCCGCGGTGGCCACCCTCCGGCCCCATGTCGATCACCCAGTCCGCGGTTTTGATGACGTCGAGGTTGTGTTCGATGACCACCACAGTGTTGCCGCTGTCGACGAGCCGGCTCAGCACACTGAGCAGCTTGTTGATGTCTTCGAAGTGCAGACCGGTGGTCGGTTCGTCCAGGACGTACAGGGTGCGCCCGGTCGAGCGACGCTGCAGCTCGGCCGCCAACTTCACCCGCTGGGCCTCGCCACCCGACAGTGTCGTGGCCGGTTGACCCAACCGAACGTAACCCAAGCCGACCTCGGTCAGCGTGTTCAAGTAGCGTGAGATGGCCGAAATGGGCGCGAAGAACTCCGCCGCCTGTTCGATCGGCAACTCAAGCACCTCGGCGATACTGAGGCCCTTGTACTTCACCTCCAGAGTCTCGCGGTTGTAACGGGCGCCATGGCAGACCTCGCAGGGCACATAGACATCGGGCAGGAAGTTCATCTCGATCTTGAGCGTGCCGTCGCCCATGCATTGCTCGCACCGGCCGCCCTTGACGTTGAAGCTGAACCTGCCGGGCAGGTAGCCACGCGCCTTCGCCTCCGGGGTCTGGCTGAACAACGTACGAATCTTGTCGAAGACCCCGGTGTAGGTAGCCGGGTTGGAGCGCGGTGAGCGTCCGAGCGGCGACGGGTCGACGTGCACCACCTTGTTGATCGCCTCGACGCCGGTGATGCCGGTGTGGCGGCCGGGCACGTCCTTAGCGCCGTAGAGATGCTTGGCCAGCGAGGTGTAGAGGATGGAGTTGACCAGTGAAGACTTGCCTGAGCCCGAGACCCCGGTGACGGCGATGAACCGTCCGAGGGGGAACCCCACGGTGACATCGGCCAGGTTGTTCTCGGCTGCGCCATGCACCACCAGCGACTGGCCGTTGCCTCGCCGCCGGCTAGCCGGCAGTGCGATCCCCCGGCGCCCCGACAGATAGGCGCCGGTGATGGACCGGTCGCAGGCCAGCACATCGTCGAAGCTGCCGCTGACCACGATCTCGCCGCCGTGCTCACCTGCTCCCGGGCCGATGTCGACGATGTGGTCTGCCGCGCGCATGGTGTCCTCATCGTGTTCGACGACGATCAGCGTGTTGCCCAGGTCGCGCAGGCGCTCCAAGGTCTCGATCAGGCGGTGGTTGTCGCGTTGGTGCAGGCCGATGGACGGCTCGTCCAACACGTACAGCACACCGGTCAGGCCCGACCCGATCTGGGTGGCCAACCGGATGCGCTGCGCCTCACCGCCCGACAGTGACCCGGCGGCGCGGGACAGCGTCAGGTAGTCGAGGCCGACATTGAGCAGGAAACGCAGCCTGGTCTTGATCTCGCGCAGGACCAGTTCAGCGATCGCCATCTCGCGCCCGGACAGGTCCAGGGCATCGACCCGATCGGCCAGCTGGTCGATCGACATCTGCGAAACCTCGGAGATGTTGCGGCCGTCGATGGTGACCGCCAGCGACGCGGGTTTCAATCGCGCTCCCCCACAGGCCGAGCATGGGATCTCTTGCAGGTAGGCACCCCACCGGTCGCGCGCCGCATCGGACTCGGCCTCGTCGTAGCGGCGGCGTACCTGCGGCAGGACGCCCTCGTACTTCTGCGTGTAGGTGCGCACTCGCCCGAACCTGTTGCGGTAGCGCACCAGCACCGGGTCGTCGTGGCCCTTGAGGATGAACTGCCTGACGTTGTCGGGCAGTTCACGCCATGGGGTCTCGACCGAGAAACCGTGCTGTTCTGCCAAGGACTCGAAGACGTGGCTGTAGTGCGCGGCCACTGTCGGGCTGGACCACGGCGCGATGGCACCTTCGGCGAGGCTCTTGAGCTGATCCGGGACGACCAGGGCAGGGTCCACCTCGAGCATGGTGCCCAGCCCGGTACAGGCCGGGCAGGCACCCCACGGGCTATTGAACGAGAACTGCCGGGGCTCCATCTCATCCAGCGCGATGTCGTGACCGTTCGGGCAGGCCAACCTTTCACTGAAGCTGCGCGTCCGGTGCGGGTCATCGCTGTCCCGCTCTACGAAGTCGAGAATGACCAGCCCGTTGGCCAGCCCCAGCGCGGTCTCGATCGAGTCGGTGATGCGCTGCTTGGCGGACGCCTTGACCGCCACCCGGTCGACGACCACGTCGATGTCATGCTTGCGTTGCTTGTCGAGGGTGGGCGGGTCGGTCAGTTGGTAGGTCTCACCGTCGACGCGGACCCTTGCGTAGCCGTCACCGGCCAGCGTGCGGAAGATCTCGCGGTACTCGCCCTTGCGGCCTCGGATCATCGGCGCCAGCACCTGGAATCGGGTGCCCTCCGGCAACTCGAGCACCTGGTCGACGATCTGCTGGGGCGTCTGACGGCTGATCAACTCACCACAGACCAGACAATGGGGGTGGCCGATGCGGGCGAACAGCAGCCGCAGGTAGTCGTAGACCTCGGTGACCGTGCCGACGGTCGACCGCGGATTTCGGCTGGTGGACTTCTGGTCGATCGCCACAGCCGGCGACAGGCCCTCGATGAAGTCGACCGCTGGCTTGTCCATCTGGCCGAGGAACTGCCGCGCATAGGCGGACAGCGACTCGACGTAGCGGCGCTGTCCCTCGGCGAAGATGGTGTCGAAGGCCAGGGAAGACTTGCCCGATCCCGACAACCCGGTGAAGACAATCAGCGCGTCCTTCGGCAGGTCGAGGGAGATATTGCGCAGATTGTGTTCCCGAGCACCGGAGACTCTGAGTCGATCCTTCACGTCCTTCATGGTATGCGCCCCCGCTGACAGTTCTGCGGCCTCACTATGCGCGACCGCCACCACGTAAAGTGAGTCACGCAAGCACCGAACCAGAACTCGTTGGGAGGGCACAAGATGGCGTGGGACCCGGGAAAGCAGGCAACGCTGGGCGAGTCCACCCAGGTGGCCAGTCTGCGAAAGTACAAGGTCGAAGCGACCCAGCGGTTGCTCGGTGACACCATCGCCATCAGCGAACAGGCGTGGCAGGAGCCTTCGCGGCTTCCCGGATGGACGCGGGCGCACGTAGCCGCCCACTTGGCACGTAACGCTGACGCCTTGGTGCGTGCGGTGGATTCAGTGCTGATGGGACGGCGCGGCTTGATGTACGACTCCCAAGAGGACCGCGAGCAGGCCATCGAACGCGGCTCGGAACGACGCGGGCTTGACTTGCAGATTGACCTGGACACCAGCGCCGGACGGCTCAATCGCCGCTTCAACGTGCTGCACTCGGTTCCAAAGGAACTGGTCGTCGAACTCACCCCCGGTGACTCGGTGCGCTGCGACCTGCTCCCGCTGCTGCGGCTGAACGAGGTCGTCCTGCACCACGTTGACCTGGACTGTGGGTACGAGGTGACACAGGTGGAACCGGGGATCGCCCGGCTCCTGCTGGAGTGGACGATGCTGGACTTCGACCCGCTCGACGGCAGAGTATTGCGGCTGAGCAGCGACACCGGGTTCCATTTGGAGGCAGGCTCGGCCGGGGAATTGTGCGAGATCAACGGTTCCGACGCCCTGCTCCTTGGCTGGCTGACCGGGCGCCTCAGCGCCGACCTGGCCATCGACTTGCCGGCCTCCCCGGCGCTGCGCTGACGCACGCCGCTAGCGTGGCGGAATGACTCGTCTTTTCCACACGACCGTCCAGACCGGGCCGGTCGAGTTCGAGGTCTCCGAGGTGCACTGCACCAAGGTCTCGCTGGGCAGCCTGGACAACAATTCCTACCTGCTCCATGCCGGTGGTAACAGCCCGCTGCTGCTGATCGATGCGGCCACCGAACCCCGACGACTTCTGGGAATGATGGCTGGGCGGCCACTCGGGGTGGTGGTGAGCACCCACCGGCACGCCGACCATCTGCAGGCACTGGCCGAAGTCATTGCTCAGACCGGTGCGAAGCCGTTCGCTGGACGCGCGGACGCCGAAGCCATCGCACAACAGACCGGTGTCGCCAGCCACCAGGTGTGGACCGGAGATCAGATCGGTTGCGGCGGTGTCAGCCTGGAGGTGATCGGGCTGGTCGGGCATACCCCCGGCTCGATCGCGCTGGTCCTGCGCGGCACCGGCACCGGGCCGACCCACATCTTCAGCGGCGACTCCCTCTTCCCGGGGGGCGTCGGCAAGACCGACTCACCGGCCGACTTCGCGTCCCTGCTGGACGATGTCACCGGCAAGATCTTCGACCGCTTCTGCGACCAGACCATCATCCACCCGGGTCATGGCGATTCGACGACGCTTGGTGCCGAACGACCTCAGCTGGCGCAATGGCGAGCCCGCGGCTGGTGACAGACCTGCCGCGGGCTCAACCGCAAGATTCGTGAGGACGGATCAGTTGCTGCCGATCTCGGTCTTCGACTCGTCCGAGCGGGTCTTCAGCAGCGACAGCGTGGCGGTGAACGCGATGGTCACCACGATCACCAACAAGGAGAGCACGGTGGGAACCTCCCAGGAGACCCAGCCGTAGTGGTGCATCGCGTGCAGCACCAGTTTGACCGCGATGAAGCAGAGGATGAACGCCAGACCGAGCGACAGGTAGACCAGCCGCTGCAGCAGCCCGCCGAGCAGGAAGTAGAGCTGGCGCAGACCCATCAGCGCGAAGAAGTTCGCGGTGAAGACCAGGTACGGCTCCTGCGTAAGACCGAAGATCGCCGGAATCGAGTCGAGCGCGAACATGATGTCGATCGAACCGAGCGCGACCACCACGAAGAAGATCGGGGTGAAGACCCGACGACCGTCGATCTTCACAGAGAAGTGGGTGCCGTGGTACTCGTCGGTGGACGGGACGACCCGCTTCACGAACCGCATCACGGCGGTGTCGGTTTGGGCGGACTCCTCCTCACCGTGCTTGCGGTAGTCGATGACCAGCTTGATGCCGGTGTAGAGCAGGAAGGCGCCGAAGATGAAGAAGACCCAGGCGAAGCGCTCGATGAGGGCAGCGCCCGCCATGATGAAGATGCCGCGGAAGACCAGCGCCAAAATGATGCCGCACATCAGCGCGAACTGCTGATAGACACGCGGCACCCGCATGCTGCCCAGCACGATGATGAAGACGAAGAGGTTGTCGATCGACAACGAGTACTCGGTCAGGTAGCCGGAGAAGAACTCGATGGCGTAGTCCCAACTCGTCTTGTCGGTCACCGGGTGGGCAAACAAGCCGATGCCGATGCCGAACATGACGGCCAGCATGACGTAGATGCAGATCCAGATCGTCGCCTCCTTCATGGAGGGCTCGTGCGGCTTTCGGATCATCATGATCACGTCGAAGACCAAGATCGCCGTCAGCACTGACAAGGTGACGATCCAGACCAAGGGAGTTACGTGCATCGGCGTACCTTCCGACTCAGAGAGGGAGAATTATCTTGGAGGTCTTGCCGCTGATCGTCCAGATCCGCTGCGGACTCGGAAGTCAAGCTTCGTGTTGACGATTCCGCACGGGGGCTACTCCCCTCCACCCAGGATTCTCTCACTTCACCGTGACCTGCGCCAACCCGACAGGGATGACCTCAGCACCATAGCACCGACCGTCCTCGACGCGGCTTGCGGCTTCACTTCAAACCTCGGTTGTCATCGAGTTGCCTCCACCATTTGCCTGAGTTCCTTCTTGAGGTCAGCCACCTCGTCCCGCAGCCGGGCCGCCAATTCGAACTGGAGTTCGCTGGCCGCCTGATGCATCTGCGCAGTCAGTTCCTGGATCAGTGCGGCCAATTCGGTCGCCGGGAGGTTCGCTGCGTCCAAGTCGCGCAGTTCACTCGGCAGCGCGATCGAGGTGGTGCGCGTCCGTCCCCCGCCCTGGCGGCTGGCGACCCAGCGCTCGGTGTCGGCGTCCTCACGCGCCATCAGGTCAGTGATGTCGGCGATCCGCTTGCGCAGCGGTTGCGGGTCAATGCCGTGTGCGGTGTTGTACGCCACCTGCTTGGCGCGACGCCGGTTGGTCTCGTCGATTGCGTGGCTCATCGAAGACGTCATCTGGTCGGCATACATGTGCACCTGGCCGGAGACGTTGCGGGCGGCGCGTCCGATCGTCTGGATCAGGGACCGCTCCGACCTCAGGAAACCCTCCTTGTCGGCGTCAAGGATCGCCACCAATGACACCTCGGGCAGGTCGAGGCCCTCACGCAGCAGGTTGATGCCGACCAGCACGTCGTAGGTGCCCAACCGCAGGTCGCGCAGCAGTTCGACTCGCTTCAGGGTGTCGACCTCGGAGTGCAGGTACCTCGTGCGGACCCCGTGCTCGAGCAGATAATCGGTGAGGTCCTCGGCCATC
>RRZT010534893.1_pt1 | contig 19032 bp, 16 predicted proteins | sample 2165551 | NCBI WGS metagenome assembly RRZT01 (sample SAMN10456910, study PRJNA506462) | wastewater metagenome | biome: wastewater; feature: sludge; material: wastewater sludge; isolation source: wastewater sludge with Escherichia coli K12::gfp cells carrying plasmid... | place: USA: Moscow, Idaho... | reverse complement strand
CGTGCCATCGCCCTCGATGGACGGGATGATGGGCTGGTCAGGCACGTTCAGGCTGAAGTCTGCATTGACGGTGATATTTTTGCCTTCGGCAGGAATCTGGATGTGCTGGTACATAGAGAGGTGCTCCGGTTGGGTGCCAAAACCTTTGGCGAACAGCTTGTGCGGACGATTCTATAGACAAAATACCAGCGACCGCATCAGGTATTTGTACGGCTACGCAAATAGGGCCTCTTGGCTTTGAGCGGGTTTATTCGGTGTAGATTACCTCTGGATGAGCAGCAGAGGCAGCAATATGGACAAAACACCTCTCGAACTGGCACTTGCCTTGATGCAAGCACCGGGCAACACAACGTTTGATATTCCTTTGGCGCTTCCCGAGCAAGGATTGGGCGATCTTGAAACGCTGCGCTGTCTGGCCCCAAAAGTATTGGGTGAGGCAGCACAACTGGGAAACAGCACCACTTTGGCACATATGGATCCGCCCACCGAAACAATCAGCTGGGCAACAACTCTCTGGAATGCCAGCCTCAATCAAAATTTGCTCCATCCGGCAACCTCGCCCTTTGCATCCGGGGCTGAAGCAACCTGCATATCCTGGCTGGCTCCATTTTTCGGAATGAGCGGAGGGCACTTCTGCTCCGGCTCAACCTTGGGCAACCTCACGGCTCTTTGGGCCGCCAGAAACTGCAAGGGCGTGACACGCGTTTTTGCATCGGAGTTGGCACACAACAGTATCTCGAAGTGCTGCAATATGCTTGGCCTGCAATACGAAATCTTGCCAGTTAACGATGACATGACAGTGCAAGTGCCTGCATCTGGTCTGCAAGGAAGCTGTCTGGTACTGACTGCGGGTACAACGGGCGGTGGCGCCATTGATCCCTTGCATGTACATACCGATGCCGATTGGGTGCATGTGGATGCGGCATGGGCAGGGCCTTTGCGCTTGACCGGAAAATATGCGCCCTTGCTGGACGGCATTGAGCGTGCGGATTCTGTTGCTGTTTCTGCGCACAAAATGCTGCTGCAACCCAAAGACTCTGCCTTTGTGCTATTCAAACACTACAACGATGTGCTGCCTTCCATTTCCACGGCGGGTGCTTATCTGGCCAAACCTACAGTGGGCATTCAAGGCTCTCGATCGGCAGCGGCCACCGTTGTACTGAGCTATTTGCTGGCTCGCGGCAGACATGGTGTGGAGCAAACGATATGCACCTTGATGCGTAATGCAGAAACCCTTTATGCTTATCTTTCGGCATCGCCACACTACATATGTGCCGTCAGGCCGGTAACCGGAGTCAATGTCTTCCAGCACCGCCATATGTGCACCTCGGAACTTTTAAGTCACTTGCCGGAAGGCACCTTTTCTACTTTCAGATATCGGGATGAGGATTGGGTCAGATCCGTATCAGCCAACCCGAACGCCGACGTGGAACAAATCATCCATTGGCTAGACCGAGCATGCGCTTGATGTCTCTTGCAAGTTCAGAATGCCCAACGCAGCGTGTGTACGCAAAAAACAGCCCCTGGAAAAAACCAGGGGCTGCGCGCTGACTGGGCTTGCCAGATGATTTTTACAGCGTGGCCATATCGATCACAAAGCGGTATTTCACATCGCTTTTGAGCATGCGCTCGTAAGCGTCGTTAATGGCATCCATGCGGATGACTTCCACATCGGACACGATGTTGTGCTCGCTGCAAAAATCCAGCAGCTCTTGCGTTTCTTTCAGGCCGCCAATCAGCGAGCCGGCCACGTTGCGGCGCTTGAAAATCATCGGAACGGTAGAGAGCGCAGGGTTGACGTTACCGATCAAACCGACAAACACCAGCGTACCATCGAGTTTCAGCGTCGGCATATAGGGATTCACATCGTGCTCATAAGGCACGGTGTCGATAATCAGGTCGAACTGGTTGGCAGCCGCCTGCATTTGCGCAGCATCGGTAGACAAAATCACCTGATCGGCGCCCAAGCGTTTGGCATCGTCGGCTTTGCTCGGGCTGCGCGAAAACAGGCTCACTTCAGCCCCCAAGGCGTGCGCCAGTTTGATGGCCATATGCCCCAAACCACCCAGGCCGATGACAGCTACCTTGCTGCCCTTGCCGACCTTCCAATGGCGCAGCGGCGACCACGTGGTGATGCCTGCACACAAAATCGGCGGCACGGCCTTGGTATCGAGGCTCTCCGGCACTTTGAGCACAAAAGCGTCGCTCACGGTGATGCTTTTTGAGTAACCGCCGTAAGTGCGGCGGCCATCGTGTCTGTCGGTAGAGTCATAGGTCAGCACAAAACCGTTGTCGCAATATTGCTCCAAATGGTTGTGGCATGGCTCACATGTGCGGCAGCTATCAACCAGGCAGCCAACGCCGACCAAATCGCCCACCTTGAATTTGCTCACTTGGCTGCCCACAGCGGTGACGCGGCCAACAATCTCGTGGCCGGGCACCACGGGGTAAGTGGTGCCGCCCCAGTCGTTGCGCGCGGTGTGCAAATCGCTGTGGCACACGCCGGTGTACAGAATATCGATCACCACATCATCCGGGCGCGGGTCGCGGCGCTCGAAGCTGAAAGGCACCAGTGGGGTGTCATGCGAATGGGCGGCATAGCCTTGTACGGTTTGGGGCATGGTCAATTTCCTTTCCGGCAGCAAAGCCTGTTCAAACCGCCCCCACCATATACCTTTTTGCACACAGGGTGAAGCAGGATTTTGTTTACCGCGTTGTGTGGTCTGCTCAGTCAGGCACATGCTGCCTCTTATGCTGGCTCTGCTTTTTCACGGTAAGCCACAAACTCACCCGAAAACTTCGCCACCAACATGTTGTCGCTGAACAGTTGGCAATCCACATTGATGTTGCCACGGCCAAAGCGGGCCAACATCTCTTCGCAGTTTTGCCAATCGTCCTGCCGCTCGGCTCGGCAGATGGCTGACAAATCGCCTCGGGCTGGTGCAAGAAAACGGATATGGCTTTGGCGAATCACGATGCTGCCTTTGCAGGCAGGAAAGTTCACATGCACCAGCAGCCACGCGCAAGTGGTTGCCACCAGCGAGATGCTGCCGCCAAATACGGTGTTGTGCCAATTCTTGTTGCTGGCGAAATCGGCGCTGACGGCTGTTTCTTGCGCTGTGGCCTGCTGAATGCGAATGTTCAAACTGCGGGTGGGCGGGAAATGCTGGTGCAATTGCTGTTCCAGCTGCGCGATGTCTATGCTCGTGTCTATGTTCATATCCAATCCCCCTGTGCCAAGAATGTACTGCGCCATATCTGCCGCCTAAAAACCTACAAGCCCAGCTCCTCGCACAAGGCCTTGGCGCGAGCTTGCACATCGGCGTCCATCACGATGGGGCGGCCCCATTCGCGTTGGGACTCGCCCGGCCATTTGTTGGTGGCGTCCAGCCCCATCTTGCTGCCCAGGCCGCTTACGGGCGAGGCAAAGTCCAGGTAGTCAATGGGCGTGTGTTCCATGATGACGGTGTCGCGCGCGGGGTCCATGCGCGTGCTCATGGCCCAGACCACGTCGCCCCAGTTGCGCACATCCACATCTTCATCAACCACCACGATGAATTTGGTGTACATGAACTGGCGCAAAAAGCTCCACACGCCCATCATCACGCGGCGGGCGTGGCCGGCATATTCCTTGCGGATTTGCACCACGGCCATGCGGTAGCTGCATGCCTCGGGCGGCAGATAAAAATCGGTAATTTCCGGAAACTGCTGCTGCAACAGCGGCACAAACAGCTCGTTCATGGCCACGCCCAGCACGGCCGGTTCGTCCAGCGGCTTGCCGGTGTAGGTGGAGTGGTAGATGGGGTTGTGGCGCAAGGTGATGCGATCGACCGTGAACACGGGAAATTCAGCCTGTTCGTTGTAGTAGCCAGTGTGGTCGCCATACGGCCCTTCCAGCGCGTGGGCATAGCCGCTGGGGTGGTTGGCATCGGGCTGGATGTGGCCTTCGAGCACCATTTCTGCATGGGCGGGCACGTGCAGCGGTACGCCGATGGCGGGTGCAATTTCCGTGCGATTGCCGCGCAGCAACCCGGCAAACTGGTATTCGCCCAACGTATCGGGCACGGGGGTGACGGCGCCCAGCATGGTGGCGGGGTCGGCACCAATGGCTACGGCAAGGGGAAACGGCTGCCCTTTGTGCGCCAGGGCATGGTCACGAAAATCCAGCGCACCACCACGGTGCGGCAGCCACCGCATGATGAGCTGGTTGTACGACAGCAGTTGCTGCCGGTAAATGCCCAGGTTTTGCCGCTTTTTGCGCGGGCCACGCGTAATGGTCAGGCCCCAGGTGAGCAGCGGCGCCACATCGCCCGGCCAGCAATGCTGAATAGGCAGGCGGTGCAAATCCACATCGGCCCCTTCACACACCTGCTGCTGGCAGGGTGCGCTGCGCACGGCGTGCGGCGTCATGTGCCAGCGTCTTTTGACCATGCCGCCCATGCCCAACACATCGCGCACACCACCGGGCGCAGGCGGCGCCTTGAGTGCCGCCAGCGTTTGCCCCAAAGCGCGCAAGTCTTGCAGGCCAGACATGCCCATGGCCTGCGCCACGCGCTGGGTGGTACCAAACAGATTGCCCAGCACCGGCATGGTGTGACCGGTCACCTGCTCGAACAGCAAAGCCGGGCCTTGCTGGCGCAGTACGCGGTCGCACACGGCCGTCATCTCCAGCACCGGAGAAACGGCTTGCGGCACGCGGCGCAGTTGGCCTTGTGCTTCAAGCTGGGTAACAAATTCGCGTAAGTCTTGATAGGCCATGGATAGCGCCTGTTGGGTTGATGGATGTACGGATGGTTGATGCGCTGATCGCACCCCAGCCCCTTCCCCGCCCGCATGCCTGCGAAGCGTCTGGCCGTCTAGTTTATTGTCTGTCTGCTGTCGATTGCTCGCTCGCCGCAACTGGCAAGCCCTGCCACTGGCTGCTGGCGGGTGCGGGGGCAATGTCCAGCAGGTTCAGCACCCGCTGCACGGTGTGGCGGGTGGCTTCGTCCAGCGATTGCGGTTGCTGGTAGTAGGCGGGCACGGGCGGAAAAACGATGCCGCCCATTTCCGTCACCGCCACCATATTGCGCAGATGCGCCAAGTTGAAAGGCGCTTCGCGCACCAGCAGCACCAGTCTGCGCCGCTCTTTCAAGGCTACATCAGCCGCACGGGTCAGCAGGTTATCGGCCATGCCGTGCGCCACCGACGCCAGCGTGCGCATGGAGCAAGGCGCAATCACCATGCCGCTGCAAGCAAACGAGCCGCTGGCAATGGCTGCGCCCACTTCCGAGCACGCGTAGTGCTGGTGCGCCAAGGCAGCCACCTGCTGCTGGCTCATGTTCATTTCATGCCGCAGGGTCAGCCAACCGGCATCGGTTACGACCAAATGGCTTTCGACCTGAGGCAGTTCGCGCAACTGGCGCAGCAACTGCACGCCCAACACGGCGCCACTGGCACCGGTAATGCCCACCACCACGCGGCGAGGTGCAGATGTGTGGATGGCCATGTTCACGACTGCCGTTTGTGCTGTTTAGCGGCAAAGAAAGGCGATAGCGGCGACGGAAAAGGCAGCGCAGACAGCGGCGGCAAAGCCGACCACAGGCTGCCCGCCACGGCGCGCGGGTGCGGCAATTGCCAATGGCGCGGGTCAAAAACTGACAGATCCATCGCATCAATCGTGTTCTTAATCATCAAGCCCAGCTCCGTGTCGCCTTCCATCACCAGCCTGCGCGAAAAGAACAGCGTATCGGGGTCTTGCTCGCGCCGCGCCAACGCCAAAAAGTCTGCCGCCGTGGCGGCAATGGTCAAGTCAGGCTGTTGGTTGGCGGCGTGCGCAAGCATGGTAAAGGCCTGCCCCGTCCAGCAAAAGTCGAAGGTGATGCGCGCATCGCGCACCTGCACGCGCACATGGCGATTGCACAGCGCATCGGCCACATCGGCAGGCAAATGCGGCGCCAGCAGCAGGTTCAGGCCGCTGGCGAACGCCACCGACCCCGGCCATTTGGGCAATACCGACAGCACGCCCGACACAGGCGTGGGGATGGTGAAAGCGGCCCGGGCATCCGCTTGGGGGGAAAAAGTTGCGTGGTGTTGCATCATCCGCTCCGTCATGCTTGAAGGTATTTCATGCCCGCCGTGCCGTGCCAGTAGCCATTGCACGATTCGGCCACCAACAGCGGCTGCATGCGGCTGGCCGCTTCGGCTGGTGTGATGGCGCCCTGCATGGCATCGCGCCAAATGGCGATGATTTCTGGCATATGCACCGATTGCGGGCTGAGGCGCAGCACCTCTACCCCCATCTGCTGCAAAGCTGGCAGGGCATGGATGAGATTGTACGTACGCGCCGATTGCGTTTGGATGCCGTTGAGCACCAAAAAGTCTTCGCCCTCGCGGGTTTTGAGCAGCAAGCCGTCAGGGTCTTCCATGCAGCGAAAACCGCATTCATCCTTGCGCAGATTGTGATGCCGTGCGGTAAAGCAGCGTGCCGAAAACGCCAGTGGCATGCGCCCCAGCGCAAACACCTCGGTTTGCAAGCCTTGCGGGCGATTGTTGTGCAGCACGGCCAAGTCGTTCTGGTTCATTTCCAGTGGCGCTACCCAGCGTGTGGCGCCCTGCCCCGCCACCCATTGCAGCGCGGGGCGGTTATACAAATTGAGATGCGGCCCGGCCACAAAAGGCAGCCCGCTTTGCACCAGCTCCTGCACCGCGCCCATATCGTTGGCCTCGACCATGAAGTCGCCATTGCCCACAATGCGCCGCATGGTGGTGGCATCCGGGCCAGACTCCACCAGCACCTGCGTGGACAGCAGCACCTCTTTTCCAGCCTGACGCAGCTCTTGCGCCAGCGCCAGCCAATCGGGCAGGCGCAATTCATGCCTACGGGAGCAGACCACTTCGCCCACATACACCACATCCACCGCCGAGGTGGCAATCTGTTCGTAAAAGCGCAAAACATCTGCGCGTGACCAGTAATACAGCGAGGCACCCAGTGCAAGTTTCATATTCTTCAACGGCTCCATCAAACGGCGCAAGGCCGCAAGGCAATGCCTGATTATCGGGCTACTGGTACCTGCTTTGACCTGCTTTTCTTTATACTGCTGCGCTATTCGCGCCAACAAGCCAACCATCAGCCCCATCCCAACAGGCCACAACATCCGTTTGCCCGGCCTTTGCCCCGCACATTTTTTCTGCTTCTGCCTGCCATGAACACGCATCTCAAACTGTTGGGCGTAGCCATTTTGTGGGGCGCATCGTGGCCGTGGGGGCGCATGGTGGCGCAGGCTTTGCCACCCATAACAGCGGCAGCCATGCGCTTTGCCCTGGCCGCCTTGGGCCTGTTGATCTGGCTCGGTTGCAGCAAAAAAGGCTGGCACACCGTGCGTGCACTCAGCACACGGCAATGGCTGGGGCTGGCCGTGGCGGCAGCCTGCGGCGTGTTTGGCTACGCCCTGTTCTTCATGCTCGGGCTGCAATACGTGTCAGCAAGCAGGGGCGCGGTTGTTATCACCATGAACCCCGCGCTCACCCTGCTGTTGGCGGCGTGGCTGTTCAAAGAGCGCCTGAACGCAGCCATCATCCTCGGCATGCTGCTGGCCATAGGCGGCGCCCTTACCGCCATTACGCAAGGGCAGGTGCTGCAGTTTTTTGCAGGCGGCATCAAAAGCGGAGAAGTATTGCTGCTGGGCTGCGTAATCTGCTGGGCCGCCTATACCCTGATTGGCCGCGCCCTGCTGCAAGGCATTGACGCCTTGACCGCCACCACCATCACCGCAGCCATCGGCGCCATCATGCTGGCTGCGGGCAGCCTGCTTTTTGAAGGCGCACGCGCCTGGCAACATATTGCGCAAACGCCTGCATCCGCCTGGTGGGCGCTGATTGCCTTGGCGCTTGCCACCACGACCGTGGCCTATGCCTGGTATTTTGATGGCGTAAAAGTCTTGGGAGCAGGCAATGCCGCAACCTACATCACGCTGGTGCCTGTGTTTGGCGTCATGATTTCTGCGCTGTGGCTGCACGAACCCCTGCCCGCCACCTTGGTGCTGGGCGGCTTGGTTGCCGTTGTCGGCATGGCTCTGATGCAATGGGGACAGATGCAAGCACGCCCCAACAAAAAGAGCATGCTGCGATAGCTAGCATGCTCTTTTATCAAATACTCACCGCAGCGCTATTTCCCTGCGCAGGCGTTTACTTCCACGGCCGGTGATAAGCGCCCAACGTTTGCTGCTGCCCTTCGGACAGTTGGCCGAGCGCCTGCATCCAGTCTGCGTGTGGCTGGTAATGGTCTGGTTGGGCGTAGCAACTGTCAATCGCTTGCCGCCAGACTTGGGTAACTTGTGCCGCGTAGGCCGGGCTGCGCTGGCGGCCTTCTATCTTGATAGCGCTGATGCCCATGCGCATGAGGTCTGGCAAGATTTCTAAGGTGTTTAAGCTGGTGGGCTCTTCAATGGGGTAGTAGCCGTCTTGACCGCAGATATCGCCCACATCAAAGCGGCCTTTGCACAGAGTGGGGTAGCCTGCGTTTTCGCCGGGGCGGTAGCGGTCGATCAGCACGCCGCCCAGGCGCGCTTCCAACCCTTGGGGGGTTTCGAGCCAGCGCACGGCCTTGGCGGGCGAGCACACGCCGTGCGTGTTGGGCGATTCGCCCGTGGCGTAAGACGATAAGGCGCAGCGCCCTTCGGCCATGACGCACAGACTGCCAAAGCCGAATACTTCCAGCTCGACCGCTGTTTTGCCGACCAGTTGCCGCACCTGCTCAAGCGATAGCACACGCGGCAGCACGGCGCGCGCGATGTTGAATTGGCTGTGGTACAGGTTGATGGCCGCCGCGTGCGTGGCCGATGCCTGCACCGACAAGTGCAGGCGCAGATGGGGGTGGCGCTCTTTGGCGTAGGCCATCAGGCCGGGGTCGGCCAGAATGACGGCATCTATTCCCAAATCGGCAGCGCGGTCGATGGCGGATTGCCAAACCGCTTCACGCCCCGCTTGCGGGTAGGTGTTGAGCGCCAGCAGCACCTTGCAGCCGCGTGCATGGGCGTATTGCAGGCCAGTGACAATGGCGGCCGCATCAAAGTTCAGCCCGGCAAAGTTGCGGGCATTGGTGGCATCGCGAAAGCCCAGGTACACGCAGTTGGCACCGTGATCGACCGCCGCCTTCAGCGCAGGCAGGCTGCCTGCGGGGCAAACCAGCTCGGGTTTGCGCCAGGTGGCGCTATCTTGTGGTTTAGAAGAATTGGTCTCTGTCATTTTGATCAAACGCCTGATTCACATTCTTGGCAATCTGGGGAGCATGATAGTCGCACACCAAGACAACGGCACCCGAAATCACGCCGAGCAGCGAAAGCAAAAACATAACGGCCCACTGAATATTGCCCCATTCAACATCAGCAAATTTGAAGCTGTCCAAATCAAAATTGACTGGAACGAATTGGGCAAAACTGGCAAGCAGCAGAAAGAATGACGGACAACAACCGCAAAAAAGCAAGAACAAGGTCGTCGGCTTATCCAGCGGTATGTGTATGGAATGGTTTTCCGCCTCACGTATCTTCTTCATCGCCAGCAGAAAAGCCCCGATAAAGCTCAGATCAATAAAGACCGTAAAAAAATACTTTACGTCAGAAAACGCAAAGAGAGCGCCCCACCACAGAAAAGCAAAAACAAACCGACCGCGCCAACGCGGCTTGCCAAGAGCCTGTTGCGGCTGACGCCCGTATGGCCAAAGATTAAAGTCCATCAACAACAATCCGCAAACGCGCTGCCACATCCTCTTCGCGCAGTTGCTGCAAAGCATCCAACAAAGCCACGGCCATGCTGCCGATGCCTGCATGCTGCGTTTTGTCAAAAGCGATTTCGCCGGCGATGCCCATCCATGCCATGCCGGTGATAGTGGCGCGCCAATGGTCGGGCTGCACGCTGCACACGGCGGCAATCAGCGCGGTCAGGGCACAGCCTACGCCGGTAATGCGCGTGAGCCATTCATGCCCGTTGTGCAGGCTGGCGTGGCGGCCATCGACATGCAGGATATGGTCCACCTCGCCACTGACACACACCGTGCCTTGCGTGCGTGCGGCCAGCGCCTGGGCTGCGCCCAGTGCGTCGTTCACGTTGGCGCTGCTTTCTACGCCGCGCGAGGTAATGGCCACATGCGCCATGCTCATCACTTCAGAGGCATTGCCGCGCACCACGGCAGGCATGCCTTGCTGCAACAGCTCTTCCAGCGCCTGATTGCGGTAGGGCGTGGCGCCCGCGCCCACGGGGTCGATCACGACGGGGATGCCACGCTTTTGGGTGGCGGCAAAAGCCAGCTTCATGCTTTGGACCCAGTACGGATCAAGCGTGCCAATGTTCAGCAGCAGCCCTTGGACAATGCCCGCCATGTCTTGCACTTCTTCATGGGCGTGCGCCATAACGGGCGCCGCCCCACACGCCAGCAGCACATTGGCCGTGAAGTTGGTAACGACCAGATTGGTGATGCAATGCACCAAGGGTTTGTTCTGGCGCACCGTGGCAATGTCTGCCCATAGGTCTTGCGCGCTCAACTGGCTGTTCGATTTCATGATTTATTCCTTGCTGGCGTGATTGCTTGTGTTGCTGGTTTTTCTATCGCAGCCATGCCTGCGCCGCCCCAGCCACAGGGGCGCGCATACGCATGGTGCAAAGTGTGCGCCCAGATGGCGTGCGGCGTTTACGCCAGCCGCACGGCACTCAGGTTGGCTGCTTTTTGCAGCAGCGCCTGCGATTGGGCATCGAGGTTTTCAAGCACCAGCGTTTTGCCAACGGCCTGGTATTTGCCCGTCATTTTGTTGAGCGATTCCAGCGCGCCCATATCGCTGATGCTGCTGTGCTGCAAATCGATCACGACGTGCGCCGGATCGTGTTTGACGTCCAGCGCCTTTTCAAAATCACCGATGGAGCCAAAGAACAAATCGCCGTGCAGCATGTAGCGCTTGCGGCCATCCGCATCCGTGGCTGTACGCACCTGAATGCCGATGGCTTTTTTCCAAGCAAAAGACAGCGCCGAAATCACGATACCTACCAGCACGGCCAGCGCCAGGTTGTGCCAGATGATGGTGATGGCCGTCACGATCACCATCACCAGCACATCTTGCAGGGGCATTTTGTTCAGAATCTTGAAGCTCTTCCAGTTGAAGGTGAAGAAAGACACCACCATCATCACCCCGGTCAGCGCCGCCATCGGAATGCGCTCGATCACCGGTGCGCCCACCAACACGATCAGGATGATGGCCAGCGCCGCCACCACGCCCGCGACCCGGCTGCGGGCGCCCGCGTTGATGTTTACCAGCGTTTGCGCAATCATGGGGCAGCCGCCCATGCCCGAGAAAAAGCCGTTGAGCATATTGGATGCGCCTTGCGCCACCGCCTCGCGCGAGCCGTTGCCCTTGGTTTCGGTGATTTCATCCACCAGATTGAGTGTGAGCAGCCCTTCGGTCAAACCCACGGCCGCCACCACGGCCGAGTACGGCAGGATCAACTTGAACGTATCCCAAGTCAGCGGAATGGAAGGAATATGGAAAGGCGGCAGTGTGCCGCTGATCGGCGAAATATCGCCCACCGTTTTGGTGTCGATACCAAAAATCAGCACAATGGCAAACACCACGATGATGGCCGCCAGCGAAGAGGGAAACTTCTTGGTGATTTTGGGAAACAGAAAGGTGATGGCCACCGTAATCGCCACCAGCGTAGCCATCGTGAGCATGGCGCTGCCTTGCAGCAGCACTTTTTGCCCGCCGGCATCCGTGGTGAAAAACTGCTGAATCTGCGCGCTGAAAATAATCACAGCCAAGCCATTGACAAAGCCGTACATCACGCTCTCGGGCACCAGGCGAATGTATTTGGCCCATTTGAAAATGCCAATGATGATCTGAATCACCCCCGCCAGCGCCACGGCGGCAAAGGCATATTCCAGCCCGTGCGACTGGATGAGCGCAATCAGCGTCACCACCGTGGCACCTGCCCCGCCAGAAATCAAGCCCGGGCGGCCACCAAACAAGGCCGCCACCAGCCCCGCGATAAAGGCCGCGTACAGGCCGGCCAGCGGCGGAAAGCCCGCCAGAATGGCGAATGACAGCGATTCGGGAATCATCGTCATGGCCACGGCCAGCCCCGCCAAAATCTCGGTGCGCCACGTAATGGGTTTGTCCAGATCAAAAAACGCCAACAGTTTGTTCTGCTCTTGCATGGTGCATGTCTCAGGGTAAATGAACGCTCAACGGCGCAATCGGTCAGTCTTTTCGATGCGCTTTGAATGTAAAAAGTGCATCAAATTATATGAAAAAACTTTTCCGCAACACGCAAATGCAGCTAATCACAACCGTGCTCCACACCTCCTTCAAAGCAAAAACCGGCACAGCCGCCGCAGCGCCGACTGATGATCGCCGCGAAAGCCCTTTCGTGCCGGTTCAGATATTCAGGTTACGCGACGGCAACCGGCAAACAAATCCAATTCCTTGCGGTACTCCATGGTTTGGACGCCTGCCAGACCCAGAATCGAGTGGAACCAGTTGTCGTGCGAATAGGATTGGTTGGATTGGGCGCGCAAACAATCATGCGACAGACGCTGGGCTTGATACCAACTGGAACTGACCCAGAAAACCATCGGGACCAAGGTCTGGGTATGTGGTGCTACCGAATAAGGCGCGCCGTGCAAATACAAGCCATCTTCCCCCAATGACTCGCCATGGTCGGAAACGTACCACAACGCACTATCCACTGCTGGCTGTGCCTGCAACATGCGAATCGCTGCCGCCAAGACATGATCGATATAGCGAACGGTGTTGCTATAGGTGTTTTGCAAACTTTGCGGGCTACAGTTCTGGATTTGTGCGGTATCGCATGTCGGTTGAAAAACACGAAATGCATCCGGATAGCGCTGATAGTAAGCCGGGCCGTGGCTGCCCATGGTGTGTAACACGATCACGCCGTCTCCCGGCATGGTGCGGATTTCTTCAGCCAGGCCGTTCAGCAATGTCGCGTCCAAACACCCCTCATCACCACATTGCTCAGGTGCCGCCAAATCGCGAATGTTGATATGGCGAACCCGATCACACACTCCTTTGCAGCCACCGTCGTTATCACGCCAGCTGGTATACAACCCCACACGCTGCAATATGTCCAGCAAATTTTCCTGATGCCGCGCACGATTGCCGTTGTACGCTTCGCGCCCCATGGGGGAAAACATGCACGGAACCGAAACGGCGGTTGCCGTGCCACAAGAAGAAACGTTGGGGAAATTGATGACGTCTGACATGGCTTTCAGTTCAGGCGTTGTTTCGGGCGCACCTGGGTTCAGTCCCCAATTTTGAGCGCGAGTGGTTTCTCCCACCACCAGAACCAGAAGCTGTTTGCGGCGTTGCGGCTCAGCCATCCGAACCGCATCTGTGCCGATTTTTTCAAAAGGACGGTTTGCATCCCAAACGTTGTATGCCGCCTTCACCCCGGCACTAACCAAATTTGCAGGTACAACCTGATGAAAGATTTTGGCATGACTGCGAAAAAAAGCAGCGTAATGCCCATAGGCAGTTAATGCCAGACACCCCACTACCAGCAACGAAGCCAAGCCGCTGGCGAGCCGCCAGCCAAGTGCCTGATACCAATGCGGCGCAGCACGCAGGCGCACAAATCGCACATATAGCACGGCAGGTACTACTCCTGTGCCCAACAACCACAAGCCAAACGGCCAAGTGAGCCAGGCCGACGCTTCTGCCTGATCGGTTTGAAACACATTGGCCAGCATGTCGGCATTGAAATAAACGCCCTGAACCATCACGGCATAACTCACGCCTGATCCTGCAAGCAAAACCAAAGGCAACAACACCCGGTGCAGCTTGGGCCAGCACAAGAGTTGCAGCAGCACATTCAGCAAAGCCAGCATGAACAGCGGCATGGTCCATATCAGCAACCAATCGCGACTGCCTTCAGCCTGGCCGTATTGCCAAACTGTTCGCCAATAAGCCACGTTAAAAACCACCATGGCATAAAACGCGACTGCCAGCACGACACGGTTTGCAGTTAGACGAAACGTCATCCTTCTATTCCCACTCATCAAATGATGCGCAGTCTAGTCAGGCAAAATTAAGGCAAACTTAAGACGAGCCATGCATCATGGCACTCTCCATCGCCGTTACCGTCCGTTCCTTTTTTTATGCGTATTCTGCTCATCGAAGACGATCCCCACATTGGCGACGGCCTTTATCATGGCCTGCGCAAACAGGGGTTTACCGCCGACTGGTTTCGCGATGGCGAACAAGGCAGCGCCGCTTTGCAGAATGCCGCCTTCGATGCGGTCATTCTGGACTTGAGCCTGCCACAAAAAGATGGACTGCTCATCCTGAAAGAATGGCGGCAAAGTGGGCACAGGGTACCCGTTCTCATTCTTACCGCTCGCGACGCTTTATCCGACCGTGTGACCGGTCTGAACCATGGCGCCGACGACTATCTGTGCAAACCTTTTGCATTGGATGAAGTCATAGCACGCCTGCACGCTTTGATTCGCAGAAGCCAGGGTCATGCAACCCCTGTCTTGTGCCACGGCGGCCTACGGCTAGACTCCAGCAGCAAAACTGCCAGCTTGCATGGCGCTCCACTCACTCTTACCCAGCGTGAATACCTCTTGCTGGAACAACTGCTCAGCCATCCCAAACGCATTTACAGCCGCGCCCAGCTTGAAGATCAGCTCTATGGCTGGTCACAAGACATCGACAGCAACGCCATTGAGGTCCATATCCACAATTTGCGTAAAAAAATCGGTAAAGACCTGATTCGCACCCGCCGAGGGTTGGGCTACCAATTGGGAATTGCCCCGTGAACCCATCACCCAGCTTGCGCCGCCGCCTGTTCCTTTCTTTAGGCGGCAGTTTATTGATGCTTTGGCTTCTCACAGCCATAGGCAGCGCCAGCCTGGCCTTGCACGAAATCAACGAATTGGCCGACAGCCAAATGGCACAACTGGCACGCACCCTGCTGCAAACCACACGCGACTACCACCAATCTTCTGCAGGAGCCAACATCATGCCCTCGCCCCCGTTTCCAGGCAGCGGCTACGCAGAAGACAACAACACGGGCTTTGCCATTTGGAACCCAAGCGGCAAGCGGATACTGGCTGATCGCCATGGGATGGAAATTCCTTACCAGACCACACCTGGCTTTACAAACAACCATCCTATCTGGCGCGGCAACTCTTGGCGCTATCTGTACCTGCACGATGCTGAAACCGGGCATACAGTCGCTGTTACCCAGCGCCAGAAAGAAAGGTTGGCCATACTGGCCAGTGCCCTGTCCCTGCAATTGGGACTCACATTGCTGTCTCTGCCCTTATTGGCTCTGCTGCTGAGCCGCGGCATTCGTCGCGGGCTACTACCACTCACCCGTCTAAGCACTGATCTGCATAACCGCGACGCCAATAACCTGTACCCTTTGCCAGAGCAAGTGCCTGCTGAAACTCTGCCATTCATCCAATCTTTAAATCGTCTGTTTGCCCGCCTAGCAGATGCCCTTGTACGGGAGCGCCGCTTTACCGCCGACGCCGCCCACGAACTGCGCAGCCCACTGGCTGCGCTCAAAGTACAAACCGACGTATTAGCCATCACCGAAGACGCTGACGAACAGCAACACCACCTGCATCACATCACCCGCAGCATTGAACGCACCCAACGCCTGGTGGACCAGCTGCTGGTTCTCGCGCGCCTGGACCCCTTGCAGCAGCTGCCAGAAACCATGCCTTTGAACTGGCTTGCACTGACCGAACAAGCCTTGACCCATGCCAACCGACAGGCGCGGGAAAAACGCATCCGACTCATTCTGGAAACCCCAGGGGCAGCAGAAAATCTGCCAACCCATGGCAACCCTACGCTGCTGGAATTGATGCTGCGCAACTTACTGGATAACGCCATTCGCTACAGCCCGGAAAACAGCTCATTGACTGTGCAGGTTGCAACTGACCGTATCGCCGTTTGCGACCAAGGGCCAGGTATTGCCGCAGAGCATCTGCCGCATATCCGCGAACGTTTTTATCGCCCGGCCGGACAAAACGAACAAGGCAGCGGATTGGGTCTTTCTATTGTGGAGCGAATAGCTACTCTGCATGGTTTACAGCTGGATCTGCTCAACCACACTCCCCATGGCCTGTGCGCCGTTTTAACACCAATCCACCAACACACTTCGGCATCGCCATAAAGCGGCAAAAGCACCACCGCTGCGGTTTGGTACAAAATTTCCAGCTTCCACTTGCCCGAAAGCAGCCCGAATGCGCGGCGCATGTCATCTTCAGTCGAACGTCCCGTTCTTTAGGTACAAGCCGTCGCCCACAGACCAGTAGCCAATGCATCGCATCATCCGGCGTACCACCCCAACCGAACGCGAACGAAAAGTGATAGGTATTGGGTTCTTTCGCCTAGTGCCAGCCCGTAAAATCGCCTCAGTTTATCTCGACGTCTTATAAATTTTTTACCATGAATATTTCCACCATCGTCCGCCGCGTGGATTACCAGAATCCGCGCGATGCAGAAGCGCTCGTCATGCTGCTCAACGCCTATGCGCAAGACCCTATGGGCGGGCAAGAGGCTTTGCCTGCGCAAACGGCAGCCACGCTCTGCCAGCGGCTGGCGCATTTTCCGGGCGCAGTCAGTTGGATCGCCTGGGCGGGCGAAGAGCCTGTGGGGCTGCTCAACAGCTTCATGGGCTTTTCTACCTTCAAGGCCAGGCCGCTGCTGAATGTGCACGATATTGCCGTACTGCCTGCCTGGCGCGGGCAGGGCATCGCCCAGCAATTGCTGGCTGCGGCCGAAGCACATGCGCGCGCGCAGGGTTGCTGCAAGCTGACGCTGGAAGTGCTCTCCAACAACACACGCGCCCAACATGCCTACGAGCGTTTTGGCTTTACGCTGTACACGCTGGATGCCGACCAAGGGCATGCGCTGTTCATGCAGAAGTGGCTATAGGCGCTCGGCCTCTTGTCTTGACATCTTGGCAGGCAGGTATAAAAGGGGGCACCTTTGCGCTCCAACTGCCTGATTTTTGCGGTTTTTTTGCTGGGTGAAGCGCCTGTTTCACGCTGGCTTGCGGCCGTTTTTTATTAAAATGTACACAATGGCTTGCACCAAGCCCTGTGAACATGCTGGCTTGGACTTTGCCACTGCGTTTTTTGCAGAATTGCTCCCTTTCAGCCACCCCATACCCATCCATCCTGTCGCATGACCCTGCTGATTCTGCTGGCGCTGCCCTTCATCGGCAGCATTGGTGCAGCCTTGCTGCCCACCCATGCCCGTAACACCGCCGCCAGTTGGGCGGCCGTGGTGGCGTTGGCCTGCCTGGGGCTGGTGGCGTGGACCTGGCCCGAGCTACAAGCCGGCACCGTCTTGCGGTACGAGCAACGCTGGCTGCCCGAAGCGGGGCTCAACTTCATTTTGCGGCTGGATGGCTTTGCCTGGCTGTTTGCCCTGCTGATTACGGGCATTGGCCTGCTGGTGACGATTTATGCGCGCTACTACATGTCACCCGAAGACCCGGTGCCGCGCTTCTTTTCGTTTTTGCTGGCCTTTATGGGCGCCATGATTGGCGTGGTGACTGCGGGCAATCTGGTGCAACTGGTGTTTTTCTGGGAGCTGACCAGCCTGTTCTCGTTCATGCTGATCGGCTATTGGCACCACCGCAAAGACGCCCGGCGCGGCGCGCGTACGGCGCTGACCGTAACAGGCGCGGGCGGGCTGGCCATGTTGGGCGGCGTCGTTCTGCTGGGCCATATCGTGGGCAGCTACGATCTGGATGTGGTGCTCAAGGCCGGCGACAAGGTGCGTGCCAGCGCCCTGTACACGCCCATGCTGGTGCTGGTACTGCTGGGCGCGCTGACCAAAAGCGCGCAGTTCCCCTTCCATTTCTGGCTGCCACGCGCCATGGCAGCGCCCACGCCCGTTTCGAGCTATCTGCATTCGGCCACCATGGTCAAGGCCGGTGTTTTTTTGCTAGCGCGGTTCTGGCCCGTGCTGTCGGGCACGCAAGAATGGTTCTGGATTGTCAGCAGCCTGGGGCTGATCACGCTGGTGATTGGCGCTTATTTCGCCATGCTCCAGTACGACCTCAAGGCGCTGTTGGCTTATTCCACCATCAGTCATTTGGGGCTGATTACGCTGCTGCTGGGCTTGAACAGCCGCATGGCCGCCGTGGCGGCGGTATTCCACATCCTCAACCATGCCACGTTCAAAGCCTCGCTGTTCATGGCCACAGGCATCATCGATCACGAAACCGGCACGCGCGATATTCGCCGCTTGAGCGGCCTGATGCGCGACATGCCCATCACCGGCACGTTGGCACTGGTGGCCAGCGCCGCCATGGCCGGGGTGCCGCTACTCAACGGTTTTTTGTCCAAGGAAATGTTCTTTGCCGAAACGGTGTACCTGGAATCGCAACGTTGGGTTGAGCTGGTTTTACCCGTGGCCGCGCTGACTGCGTCGATGTTTGCCACGGCTTATTCTCTGCGCTTCACGGTGGATGTTTTCTTCGGCCCGCGTTCCGACAATCTGCCGCGCGCCCCGCACGAGCCCGTGCCCTGGATGCGCCTGCCCATCGACATGCTGGTTCTTTTGTGTCTGGCCGTAGGCGTGGCGCCGCAGTGGACGGTAGGCTCTTTGCTGCGCATAGCCGCCAGCCCGGTGGTAGATGGCAATATGCCCAGCTACAGCCTGGCTGTTTGGCACGGCATCAACAAGCCGCTCATCATGAGTGCGCTGGCCATGGTGGGCGGCTCGGCTCTGTATCTGATGCTGCGCAAGGCGCTGGCCGAAGATCGTCTGCAAGCGTATTTTCCGCAGCGGCTGCGTCTGGATGCCCAGCAAACCTTCAATGGTGCGCTGGCGCGCACTTCGCTGCTGGCGCGCTGGTTGCAGCGCAAGCTATTCACACAGCGCCTGCAGCCGCAAGTGTTTCTGTTTCTGCTGGCCAGCCTGACCGTGGCCGCTGCCTCACTGTGGACTGCAGGGCTGAGCCGGGGCGCACGTGTACCAGTTGCCGCCAGTTGGGAGTTTGCACTGGTCTGGGTCGTGG
>RRZT010165981.1_pt1 | contig 19036 bp, 15 predicted proteins | sample 2165551 | NCBI WGS metagenome assembly RRZT01 (sample SAMN10456910, study PRJNA506462) | wastewater metagenome | biome: wastewater; feature: sludge; material: wastewater sludge; isolation source: wastewater sludge with Escherichia coli K12::gfp cells carrying plasmid... | place: USA: Moscow, Idaho... | reverse complement strand
CGCCGCGCCGCGAACGCCACCCCGACCGAGGCGCTCGCGGCCGAATAGCAGCACCTGCAGTCCGGGCAGTTCGGCGAGCAGACTGCCCGGACTACAGTCCTCAGTGGAGCTCGATGGTCTTCACGGCGAGGATGTGGTCCCTGATGAAGCGGTTCGCGTGCGCCGCGAGGTCGTCACCGTCGGACCAAAGGTTTCGCCAGATGCCGAGCGTGTTGCTGAGCGTCGGGGAGACGACCGCGGACGAGAAGGACTCGAACGTGATCGGGCCGTCGTAGCCCATGCGGGCCAGCGCCCGGAAGGTGCTCTCGAAATCGACGGAGCCCGTGCCGAGGTAGCCGCGGTGGCTCTCGCCGATGTGCACGTAGCCGAGTTGGGTCCCAGTGTCCAGGAAGGGCTGGAAGAGATCCGACTCCTCGATGTTCATGTGGTACGTGTCGAGGTGCACCTTCACCCAGTCGGTGCCGACCTCTTCGAGGTAGGTAAGCGCCTGGCGGCCGGTGTTCAGGATGTTGCTCTCGTAGCGGTTGACCACCTCGAGCGCAATCCTGACGCCGAGGCCCTCCGCCTTGCGGCCCAGTTCGCCGATGGCTGCGGCGCTGTTCGCTCGGCCGGTGGCCGTGCATGGGGCCAGGTGCTTGCGCATCGATCCGTAGAGCACGCCGCAGAGGTCGGTGCCCCCCATCTCTGCCGTCTTCTCGAGCGCGGTGTCGAGGAGCCGGACGCCTGCCGCGACGACGGCTGGGTCGTCGCTGCTGATGTCGGCGTCGATGGGTAGGCCGAGGCTGGCCGAGACCTGGAGCCCCTCGCCCTCCACCGCGCGGCGGGCCGCGGCGGCGTCGAAGGTGAACGGGTCCATCAAGGGGTATTCGATGAGGTCGAAGCCTGCTTTCGCCGCGCGTTGGGCTGACTGCTCGATGCCGGCGGTGTCGAAGTCGCCGGTGAAGACGAGGGCGTGTACGCCAATTGGGGATGTCATGGGGTGATGTCCTTTTCTTTCGGGAGTCGGATCATCCGGCGCCGCCGTAGCGGCGGTTGGAGAATCCGTTGAGAAGTGCAGAGAAGATGAGAAGCAAGCCGAGCGCCAGAAGCTGGAACTGCGGGCCTGCGTTGCCCTCGAAGGCGAGGCGGATGCCCGCGTTGGTCCAGACCACGAGCAGCGTGGCAAGCACGATGCCTGATACCCGGCCGATGCCGCCGGTGATGGCGACACCGCCGAGCACCGCGATGGTGATGGCGGGCAGCGCCATGCCGTTGCCGCTGACGCCCGCATCCGGCCGGGCCGAGGCGAACTGACCTACGGTGACGACGGCGACGAGCCCTGAGATCGCACCGCTCAGGACGTAGGCGCCCGCACGGGTGGCCTTCACGTTGATCGCCGACCACCGCGCCGCGACGTCGTTTGTCCCGATGGCGTAGATCCGTCGCCCGTAGCTGGTGCGCGACAGCAGTAGCCACACCACGACCAGCGTCGGGAGGAGGAACAGGAATACGCCGCGCGGGAAGTCCGGCAGGTAGTCGCCGATCAGGGGCAGCGGGACAGAGCTCGCCGTCGACGTGTACAGGTCCTGGATGGGCTGCGTGCTGATGGGACGCTGGTCGTTGATGACGACGGCTATCGACTTGAATGTGTAGAACGTGGCGAGGGTGGCGATCAGCGCGGGGAACTCGACGTAGGCGATGAGAATCCCGTTGATCAGGCCGAGGACCGCCCCGACGAGCACGGTGCCGATGAGCGCCATCGGCAGGGACCACCCCCAGATGCCGTACATGAATCCGAAGGTCATGCCGGACAGCGAGACGATTGCCCCGACGGAGAGGTCGATGCCGCCTCGGCCGGAGGTGATGACGAAGAGCTGCGCGAAGCCGAGCATCGCCATGGGCACCGCATTGATCAGCGCGGAGGCCATGTAGTCGAAGTCGTACGAAGCTGTCAGGTAGTCGTTGGCACCGAGGATCATGAAGTAGGCGACGAGCAGGACGACGAGCACGGCTAGCAGCGCGACCCGCTGGGTAAGCAGCGTGCGCAGAATCAGCGCAGGTCTCGACTCGCGGGTCGCCTTCTGGGGTGCTGTTGTTGTGGTCATGCCTTCCTCCTTGCGCGCTCGCGGATGAGGTCCGTGCCGACGGCCACGATGATGGCGAGTCCCACGAAAAGGTCGGACAGTTCGGAGCGCCAACCGAGTTGCGTGACGCCGGAGGCGACCGTCTGGACGAGCAAGGCGCCGAGCACGGTGCCGAGCACCGAGCCGCGGCCACCCGTGATCGAGGTGCCGCCGATGACGACCGCCGCGATCACGGCAAGCTCCTTGCCTGCACCGACCGTCTGGCCGAGGTTCGAGCCCTGGGCGACGACGACGCAGGACGCGAGGCCGACGAGCAGGCCGGTGATCATGTACGCGAGCAGGATGCGCCGCTTGACGTTGACGCCGGCGAGCTGTGCCGCGACCTCGTCGCCGCCGATGGCGTAGAAGTGGCGACCGCCTGCGGTGTGCCGCAGGTAGAGCCACGCCAAGGCTGTCAGCAGCAGCGCGATCAGGAACGAGTTCGGTACCCAGAGCGCGCGGCCTGCCGCGCCGTTGCCCAATGCCGCGAGGGTCTCGGGAATGTTGTTGACGGTGCTGGAGTCGAAGAGCCTGAGGCTCAGCCACTGGAACAGATTCGCCGTGCCGAAGGTGATGATGATGGCATGTACCCGGCCGTAGGCGATCAGGAAGCCGTTGAGCAGGCCGAGGGCGCCGCCGACGAGTATGCCAGCAAGGAGGGCGACGACGATGCCCTGCTGGGCCTGGACGAGGACGATCTTCGCGACGACGACAGCGCTGACCGCGATGTTGGCGCCGACAGACACGTCGATGCCCGCCGTGATGATGACGATCGTCATGCCGATGCCGATCAGGGCGATCGGCGCAACGTTGCCGAGCAGCGGCTGGATGGAGCTGGCCGTTAGGAATGCCGGCGTGTTGAATGCCAGCAGCGTCCACAGCAGGGCGATCACGCCGATCAGCACGATCTCCTGTCCGGTGACGGGAGGGGCGAGGATGCGCGCCTTCCTTGCGCGCGCGGGGCTGGCGGTAGCGGTGCTCACTTCGCCTCCTTCTCGGGTTCGGGATCGGTTTGTCCCGCAGCCGCTGCGAGCACGTCTACCTGAGTCGCGCCGGGCCCGAACTCGACGGTCGTGGTACCGGCGCGAACCACCTGGAGGCGGTCCGAGATCCGGATGGCCTCGGGGAGGTCGGAGGTGACAACGAGCACCGCTGTGCCCTGGTCGGCGAGCTCCGCGATGATGCGGTGGATCTCCTCCTTCGCCCCGACGTCGACGCCTTGGGTCGGCTCGGCGAGGACGAGCACCTGGGGGCGCTCGACGAGCTGCCTCGCCAGCACCACCTTCTGAGCGTTGCCGCCCGACATGGCGCCGATCCGCTGCATCTCGGATGGCGTCTTTACTGCGAGGCGCCTGATCATGTCCTTTGCGACGGTTCGCTCCTTGGCGCCGTTCATCCAGATTCCCGCGTGGCTCAGCAGCGTCAGGTGCCCAGCGGAGATGTTGAACATGATCGACTGGAACGAGAACATGCCCTGCGCCTTGCGGTTGGCGGGCAGCAGCCCGATCCCCAGCTTCTGCGCGTGGCGTGGCGAGCGGGGCCTTACCGACGCCCCGTCGAGCCTCAACTCGCCGCCGTCGGCCTGGCTGATGCCGTAGATCGAGTCGGCGATCTCGGCAACACCCGAGCCGACCAGCCCGTAGAGCCCGACGATCTCGCCCGGACGGACCCGCACGTTGACGTCGTGGAAGTCGCCAGCGCGGGAGAGCCCCACGAGTTCGAGGCGCGGCACGGCGTCCAGATCGATGGCGCGCTCGTGGCGCTCCTCGGTGAGGATGCCGCCGACCATCAGCTCGACGACCTTGCGCACGGAGAGCTCGGTGATCGGGTAGGTGCCGATGGTCTGGCCGTCGCGCATGACAAGCACGTCGTCGGCGATTCGGAACAGCTCGTCGAGGCGGTGCGAGATGTAGATCACCGAGACACCGGCGGCGGTCAGCCGCCGCACCACCCGGAAGAGGACCTCGATCTCGGCATCGGTGAGGATAGCGGAGGGTTCGTCGAGGATCAGGATGGTCGAGTCGCCGGCGAGTGCCTTCGCGATGGAGACCTGTTGCTGCTCCGCGATCGAAAGGTCGCCGACCGTTGCCGTCCCGTAGTGGGCCGGCAGGTCGAGCAGGGCGAGCAGCTCCTGAACCTTCTCGGACTGAGCCGCCCAGTCGATCCTTCCGCCCCTTCGAATCTCGCGACCAAGGAAGATGTTCTCCGAGACCGTCAACTCCGTGAAGAGTTGCGGCTCCTGATACACCGTCGCGATCCCGAGCTCCATGGCGTCGGAGGTCGAGGAGACGGTTACCTTTTTCCCATCGAAGGTGATGTCGGAGCGGTCTGGGATGACGGCGCCCGACAGCACCTTGATGAGCGTTGACTTGCCCGCCCCGTTCTCGCCGACCAGCGCAAGCACCTGGCCGGGGTAGAGGGTGAGGTCGGCGTTGCGAATGGCCTTCACCGCGCCGTAACTCTTGGCGATGCCGCGCATCTCCAAGCGGGGGGTGCCGCTGTGCGCGGCACGCCCCTCAGCTGTTGTCGTCATGCTGAGACTCCTCGGAGAAGGAGACGCTAGAAGTTGTAGTTGTCGACGGTGTCCTTGGTGAAGGTGAGGGGCTCGCCCATCAGCAGCACCTTGGTGGAGGCGTCGTAGGTGACGGCGTCGAGGTCGCACTCGGAGACCGCCTGCGTCGCCTGGAACTCCTTCTTCGCGATCATCTGGGTGCCTGCCCAGTAGGTGAGGCAGCCAAGCGCCTTCGCGTCCCAAAGCACGCCCGCGCTGGCGGCTCCGCTCTTCAGGTACTTGGCCATGTCGTTGGGGGTGCCCATGCCGACGGTGAAGACGGTGCCGATCTTGCCAGCGTTCTCGACGGCCTGCGCGATGCCGGGACCCGCGGTGGAGCAGGTGCCGACGATGCCGGTCAGCTTCGGGTGGGCGTTCATGAGGTCGGTTGCCATCTGGGTGGCCTTCGCGACGTCCTCACCCGCGAATACGGTGTCGACGACCGTCGCTTCGGGGTAGTTCGCCTCGGTGAACTTCTTGATCTCCGCGATCCACTGGTTCAGCTGGTCGGCGGTCTCGCCGCAGGAGACGATGGCGAACTCGCCCTTCCCCCCCATGGCCTCCATGATCGCCTCGGTGTTGGACTTGCCGATGCCCTCGGCGGAGGCCATCAGCACCATCAGCTCGCGGGCCGAGTTGGGAGCGTCGGTGTCCGACGTGGCGACGTGGATTCCGGCGTCGATGCCCTCCTGGATCTTCGGGGCCATCGAGTCGGGGTCGTTCGGGGCGATGAACAGCGCGTCGACCTTCTGCTGGATGAAGGTCCCGACGACATCGGCCTGGGCGGCGGCGTCGGCGGTGGTCGGACCCTGGTAAAGCCAGGTGCCGCCGAGCTTGGCGGCCGCGTCCTTGCCGCCCTCGTTCATGGCCTCGAAGTAGGGGATGCCCTGCAGCTTGGGGACGAAGGCGATCTTGAAGTTGGCGTTGCCTGCGGCGGTGCTCTGGGTTCCCCCCGGGGCAGGTGCCGGCTCGACGTTCTTCTTGGTGCAGGCGGTGCCGGCTGCGGTGAGGAGGATCGCTACGGCTGCCGCCGCGATCTTGGTGGTGCGTCGCATGGGGTTGCTCCTTTGCATGGTACGAGGAAGGGTGATCGCTCTGTCGTAGAGCGATCGACTTGACTCTAGCGGAACGTGCGGTGTCTTGCGTGAGGCATCGAATCGCGGGCCGAGAAAGTCCCTCAGCCGGTCTTCGCGACCTGCTGGCGGTAGGCCTCCGCCTCCCAGGTCTCGATGAACCGGCGCTCCCGCTGGTCCATCGCGCGGACCCGGCCGAGGCGACTCGCGGCCTCGCCGACCGTCAGCGCGTCGACGTATACGCCGAGTGCGGTGGCGGCCTGCTTCTCGGACTCGCCGACGGCGAAGCTCGCCAGCCCGGGGGCCACGGCGACGATCGGCGAGACGCCGCGCCCGGCGCGGAAGTCCGCCACCTTGGCGGCCACGTCGTCGCCCGACTCTAGGACCACGGGGAACGATCCCGCGTACACGATCTGGTCGGGGATCAGCGGCCCCTCGACGAGGAACCGGCGCCCGGCCTCGGTTGCGGGGAACGAGGCGGCGACGCCTTCGACGGCGACGGCGACGGCGCCGGCGCCGAGCGCGTCCTGCAGCGTTGCCGCGATCTGGTCGGCGCCCGCCTCCCAGTCGGTGGCCGCCGCGGCGGGCAGCTCGGCGGAGGCCGCCATGGCGGCGTCGATCTTCGCCACGATCTCGTGGCTCAGCGCGCGGATGGCGGCGGGGTCGTCGCCAGCGACGATCAGGCCGTGGTTCATCAGGAACGTGGCCTTGGGCGCGGGGGCGCCGGTGCGGGCCTCAAACTCCTCCCGGCGCTGCTTGATCAGGCGGGCGAGCGGCAGGCCCGGGTCGGTGTACCCGACCCAGAGCACGTCGTCGCCGAACAGCTCGGCGGTGATCGCCTCGCCGTCGGCGTTGCATGTGATCGCGTTGATCGGCAGCGGGTGCGTGTGCAGCACGTAGGTGTCGGGGATCAGCGCGTGGAAGAGGATCTCCACCGAGGGCCGGCGCGGGCCGTCGTCGAGCCTCGCGAGCGTGGCGATGTGGTTGACCGGGTCGCCGAACGACGGGTCGGGGTCGGGCGCATCGAGCGAGCCGTTCAGGACATCCATGCCGAGAGGAACGAGGTCCTCGGGTGTGATCGCCTCGAGCGCGACGCCGCTGGGCTTGATCCACAGCACGCCGTCGGCCTTGGCCGACGAGTTCCCGCCGCCGGCGCGCACGAAGGTGGGGTCCGCGCCGAACTCGTTGCTAAGTGCGGTGATCTCTGCCAGCTCCGCCTGTGGGCGGGCGGGGGAGGGACGGTAGTCGGTCAGGTCGGAGGAAGCCATGACTATCTTTCTCAGGTCGGAGAGGGTTCCGGAGACGAGCCCGACGGCGCGGGCCTGGATGAGCGAGTTGCCGATCGCCGTCGCCTCGACGGGGCCGGCGCTGACGGGCAGGCCGGTGCGGTCGGCGGTGAGCTGGCAGAGCAGTGAGTTGTGGGAGCCGCCGCCGACGATCGCGACGCGGGTGGGCGCGCGGCCGGTGAGCGCGGCGAGCTGGTCGACGACGCCGGCGTAGGCATCGGCAAGCGACTCGATCACCGAGCGGGTGAAGAAGACCGGGTCGTCCATGCGCGGGTCGTCGCCGACCAGGGCCTTCACGCGAGCGGGCATGTTGCCCGGAGGGATCAGGGAGTCGTCGGTCGCGTCGAAGCGCGGGGCGTCCTCGACGGCGCGGGCCGCGACTGCGAGCTCCGGCACCGAGACCTCGGCCCCTGCGGCCTGCCAATCGCGGACGGCCTCGGAGAGGATCCACATCCCCATCACGTTCTTCAGGTACCGGACGGTGCCGTCGACGCCGGCCTCGTTGGTGAGGTTCGCCGCCGCCGACGCGGGCGTGAGCACCGGGCCGGTCAACTCCATCCCAAGCAGAGACCAGGTACCCGACGAGAGGTAGGCGTCGTCCGGGCCGGCGAGCGGCGCGCCGACGACCGCGGAGGCCGTGTCGTGCGAGCCGACGGCGACCAGGGGAACCCCGGCGGCCGGGCCGACGGTGATCGGCCCGATCACGGTTCCCGGCTCGACGACCTCGGGAAAGACGCGGCGCGGCAGCCCGAGGCGGTCGATCAGTTCCCAATGCCAGTCACCGGTGAGCGGGTCGAGCAGCGCCGTCGACGACGCGTTGGTGCGCTCGGCGAACTCGCGCCCCGTGAGCCACCAACCGAGCAGGTCGGGCAGCATCAGGAACCGGCGGGCGCCGTCGAGGCGACCCGCTAGCCTGTCTTCGGTCAACTGGTTCACGGTGTTGAACCCAACAGCCTGGATACCCGTCGCGGCATAAAGGTCCGCGGGCGGCACCAGGCGGTCGACCTCCGCCTTGCCCTCCGCGGTGCGAGCATCTCGGTAGTTGAAGGGCATGCCGATCAGGCCGTCGTCGCCGATCAGCCCGTAGTCCACGGCCCAGCAGTCGATGCCGAGGGCAGCGACGTCGCCGCCCGCTAGCTCCATCGCCTTGCCGATGCCCTCCTGGATGCGCCCGAACAGCGCGACGGCGTCCAGTTGCAGCCCCTCGGGTGTGTGTTCGGCGGCAGTCGAGAAGCGGTGCACCTCGGCGAGCGAGACGCGCCCGCCGGTGAACGACGTGAGGACGACCCGTCCGCTCGTCGCGCCGAGGTCTACTGCGATGACCGATGCCACTTACGCACCCCAGCTGGACTGGGTGCCGCCCACGCGCTCCTCGGCGATGCGGGCGAGGTAGCCGGACTCAGCGAAGGCCGCCATCGGGTCGGCGGGGAAGCCGCGCGAGGCGCGCCACTCGGCGAGCAGCGGCCGCACGTCGGTGTAGAACGCATCCATCAGGATGGCGTTCGCGCCCAGCACGTCGCCGCGCTCCTGAGCGGCCTGAAGAGCGTCGGCGTCGACGAGCAGGGCGCGCGCCGTCATCTCCTGCACGTTAAGCACGGAGCGGATCTGTCCGGGGATCTTGTCCTCGATGTTGTGGCACTGGTCGAGCATGAACGCGACCCCGGTCGCCGGGTCGAGGCCGCCGCCGCGGCGGACCTCCCACATGATGCGGAACAGCTGGAACGGGTCGGCGGCGCCAACCACCAGGTCGTCGTCGGCGTAGAAGCGCGAGTTGAAGTCGAACGAGCCGAGCTTCCCCAGACGGAGCAGCTGGGCGACGATGAACTCGATGTTGGTCCCCGGCGCATGGTGGCCGGTGTCGAGGCAGACGAGCGCCTGGTCGCCGAGCGCGGAGACGTGGGCGTACGAGGTGCCCCAGTCCGGGACGTCCATGTGGTAGAACGCGGGCTCGAAGAACTTGTACTCAAGCACGAGGCGCTGCTCGGGGCCGAGTTGCGCGTAGATCTTCGCCAGGGAGTCGGCCAGCCAGTCCTGGCGACGGCGGATGTCGCCCTGGCCGGGGTAGTTGGTTCCGTCGGCCAGCCAGATCTTCAGGTCCCGCGAGCCGATCTTGCTCATGATGTCGAGGCAGTCGAGGTGGTGGGCGATGGCCTTGTTCCTGACCGCGGGATCGTGGTGGGCGAGGCTGCCGAACTTGTAGGCCTCGTCCTGGAACGTGTTGGAGTTGACCGTGCCGAGCTCGACGCCGACTTCGGTCGCGTAGTCGACGAGCGCCGCCCAGTCGTCGACCTTGTCCCACGGAATATGCAGCGCGACCTTGGGCGCGAGCCCGGTGTAGGCGTTGACCTGCGCGGCGTCCGCCACCTTCTCGAACACGGTGCGCGGCGTGCCCGGCGTGCCGAAGACCCGGAACCGCGTACCGGAGTTGCCGTACGCCCACGATGGAACCTCGATGGCCTGTTGGGCGAGTTGATCGGTGATGGATGCGAAGGTCGTCATTTGCTTCTCCCACGGTGGAGTTTGAATCGTTTCAATAGACGATACCCCCGCAACGGACCCGAGTCAAGGCGGAGGGACTGGCCGGGGTGAACTCGAATGCCGGACGGAGAGGGTCGGCGTGAACTGGAGGGACCGGTGGACGTGCGTCCGGCTCGCCTCGTCGTCGGCGATCTCCGCGAGCAGCAGGTCGGCCGCGGCCGCGCCCAGTTCGCGCCGAGGCTGGGCGACCGATGAGAGTGGCACGGCGGCCGCGGCCGCGAACACGATGTCGTCGTACCCGACGATCGCGATGTCCTCGGGCACCCGCAGCCCTTGTCGCATCAGGCCCTGCAGCAGTCCGATGGCCGTCATGTCGTTGGCGCAGTACACGCCGGTGGGGCGAAGGTCGGCCGGCATGAGGGCGATCTCCTCCGCGGCCTGGCGGCCGCCGGCGACGTCGAGCTGAGGGGTGGAGATGGCGAGCAGCGTCGCGCCCGCGGCGGCGGCGGCGGCCTCGGCGCCCTCGCGGCGCTTCCGCACCTGGGCCAGCGTCGACGGGCCGCCGACGAAGGCGACTGACCGGTGACCCACCTGGGTGAGGTGCTCGATCGCGATCCGGCCGCCTGTGACGTCATCGACGCCGACCGAGCAGCAGTCGGCGTCCTGGGTGAAGCGGTCGAACAGCACCGTGGGGATCCCTGCGCCGGCGAGTTCCCCGACCTCTGGAGGCGTGGCGCCGATGGGCCCGAGGATCACGCCACGGACGCGCTGCTCCAGGAAGCCGTGGAGGATCCGCGCCTGCCTGGCCGGATCCTGGTCGGCGTCGCCGATCAGGACCGAGTAGCCGGCGGCCTCGAGCCGCGCACTGGCGCCGCGCAGGATGTCGGCGAAGAACGGGTTGGCGACGTCCATGAGGGCGACGCCGACCGTGCGGCTGCGTCCCGCGCGCAGGTGCTGGGCCTGCTTGTTGGGGATCCACCCGAGCTCCGCGATGGCACCCTCGACCCGCTCGCGAGTGGCGGGCAGCACGCGGTCCGGGTTGTTGAGGACGTTGGAGACCGTGCCGATGGAGACCTGGGCGAGGGCGGCGACCTCGCGCATGCTCACGCGGTCTCGCGCTTTCGCACGCCTCGCGTCGTCGGTCATGGTCGTACTTTAGCCGCGCCGGTGTATGCTGTCCGGGCTGCCTGGCGAGGGATTCATGTCCGTTATCGACGAGCCCGCTCCTCGCTTGGCGCCGTACGCCCCATTCATCTTTCAGCTCGAGGAGAACCCGACATGGCCGCTGACGCCACGCTTTCCGCCCAGACCCGCTCCGAGTTCGGCAAGGGCGCCGCGCGCCGCCTGCGCCGCGCCGGCCAGACCCCCGCCGTCCTCTACGGACACGGCACCGATCCCGTGCACCTCGCCCTGCCCGCCCAGGACCTCTTCCTGGCGCTGCGCACCGCGAACGCGCTGCTGGAGATCAAAATCGACGGCAAGAAGAAGCCGGTGCTCGCCCTGCCGAAGCAGATCCAGCGCGACCCGATCCTCCCGACGATCGACCACGTCGACCTCATCCTCGTCAAGGCGGGCGAGAGCGTCGTCGTCGACGTCCCGCTGACCTTCGTCGGCGAGGCGGAGAAGGGCGCCATCGTGAACCACGAGATCGTCGCGATCTCCGTGCACGCGCCCGCCACTGACATCCCGACCGAGTTCGAGGTCTCCGTCGAGGGCCTGACCGTCGGCGACCAGATCCTCGTCTCCGACGTCGCCCTCCCTGACGGCGTCGAGCCCGCCGTCGACGGCGACCTGCTCGTCGTGTCCGTCGTCGCCCCGGCCGTCGAGGCCACCGCTGAGGGCGACGAGGCCGAGGGCGCCGAAGCTGCGGAGTGAGCGAGTCTCCCTTTCTCGTGGTCGGGCTCGGTAATCCGGGTCCGGCCTACGCTCCCACCCGGCACAACGTCGGGTTCTGGGCGGTAGCGGACCTCGCGGACCGCTACGGCTCTTCGTTCTCCCTTGCGTCGCGGCTGCGCGCCGAGATCGCGACGGTGACGCTGCCGCCCAGCGGCGACAAGCCGGCCCTGAAGCTGGTGTTGGCGAAGCCGACGACGTACATGAACGACTCCGGTGCGGCCGTGAAGGCCGTCGCGGCGTTCCACAAGATCCCCGCCGATCACGTGATCGCGATCCACGATGAGCTAGATCTCGATCCGGGCCGGCTGCGGCTGAAGTGCGGCGGCGGCGACAACGGGCACAACGGCCTGAAGTCGCTCCGCGCGCATCTCGGTACCGGCGACTTCTACCGCGTGCGCGTCGGCATCGGCCGCCCGGAGGGCCGCCAACCCGCCGCCGACTACGTGCTGGCGAAGGTGAAGCCGACGCAACTGGACGAACTGCGCGTCGACGCCGCCGTCGCCGCCGACGCGGTCGAGTATCTGGTCCGCAACGGCCTCGTCGAGGCGCAGAACCGCTTCAATAGCTAGTCAGGCGTAGGGTAAGCGGGTGAAATTTCCCGGACTGCTAGCGCTGCTTGAGACGGACCCCGGTTTCGCCGCCACGCTCGCCGACTCCCGCCGTCGGGGCGTCACGACGCTCGACGTCACCACTGTCGCATCGTTCTTTCCCCGGCTCGTCGCGTCGCTCGCGGAGGAGTCTGGCCGGACCGTCCTGCTCGTCGCCTCGACGTACCGCGAGGCCGAGCAGCTGACCGCGGAACTCAGCGACCTCCTCGGCGAGGACGCCGTCGCGTACTACCCCGCCTGGGAGACGCTGCCGCATGAGCGGTTGTCCCCGCGTGCGGACACCGTCGGCCGCCGCCTCGCGGTGCTGCGCCGGCTCGCCGGGCACGACGACCTGCCCGCTCCGCGCGTGGTCGTCGCGCCGGTGCGTTCGCTGCTCCAGCCGCAGGTCAAGGGGCTGTCCGAGATGGCGCCGGTGCGCATCGAGGTCGGACGTGAGTACCCGCTGAGCGACCTGCTGAGTGACCTCGCGGGCGCGGCCTACAACCGGGTCGACCTCGTCGAGCGGCGGGGCGAGTTCGCCGTGCGCGGGGGGATCGTCGACGTGTTCCCGCCCACGGCGGAGCACCCCGTGCGCGTGGACTTCTTCGGCGACGAGGTCGACGAGATCCGCACGTTCACCGTCGCGGACCAGCGCTCGACGGGCGAGACGATGACCGCCGTCGTCGCGCCGCCGTGCCGCGAGCTGCTCCTGACCGACGACGTGCGCGCGCGGGCGCGCAGGCTCGCCGCCCAGCACCCCGAGCTGGCCGACCTGCTCGGCCCGGTCTCCGAGGGGCACGCGAAGGAGGGCATGGAGGCGCTGATCCCCGTGCTGGTCGGCGGGCTGGAGCTGCTGGTCGACGTGCTGCCGGCGGGCTCGCTGATCCTCGCCTCGCAGCCGGAGCTGATCCGCACCCGCGCCGCGGAGCTGGTCGCGACCAGCCAGGAGTTCCTGGAGGCCAGCTGGGCCGCAGCCGCGGGGGGCGGGCAGTCGCCGATCGACCTTGGCGCCTCCGCCTACTGGACCCTCGCCGACGTCCGCCTGCACGCCCTCGAGAGGGGCCTCGGCTGGTGGTCGCTCTCGCCGTTCGGCGTGGGCGACGACTCCCCGGAGGCCCAGTTCGACGCCGACTCGGTCCACTCCCGGAACCTCGCCGTCGGGCCGTCGGAGTCCTTCCGCGGCGACACCGACGCCGCCACCCGCCACATCGCCGCGCGGGTCGCCGACGGCTGGCGCGTCGTCCTCGCCGTCGAGGGACGCGGCCTCGCGCAGCGCCTCGTCGAGCTGCTGGGGGAGGCGGGCATTCGGGCCGCCGTGGGCGAGCTGGAGGAGGCCCCGGAGCCGGGATCGGTCACCGTCGTGCTGTCCTCGGCGCTCGCGGGATGGCGCGCCGACGGGCCGAGGATCGAGGTGATCACCGCCGCGGAGCTGACCGGCCAGACGAGCGTCGACCGCGCCGAGCGCAAGCTCCCCGCCCGCCGCAAGGCGACCATCCAGCCGCTGGAGCTCAAGGCCGGCGACCCGGTGGTGCACGAGCAGCACGGCGTCGGGCGCTTCGTCGAGCTGGTCCAGCGCACGGTGCAGGGCGCGACGCGCGACTACCTCGTCATCGAGTACGCGCCGAGCAAGCGCGGCCATCCCGGCGACCGACTGTTCGTCCCGATGGACCAGCTCGACCAGCTGAGCCGCTACGTGGGCTCCGAGTCGCCGGCGCTGGACAAGATGGGCGGCGCCGACTGGACCAAGCGCAAGGCGAAGGCGCGCAGGGCCGTCCGCGAGATCTCGGCCGAGCTGATCAAGCTGTACGCCGCGCGCCAGGCGACCAAGGGTCACGCGTTCGGCCCCGACACCGCGTGGCAGCGCGAGCTGGAGGACGCGTTCAGCTTCGTCGAGACGCCCGACCAGCTCTCCGCCATCGTCGAGGTCAAGGCCGACATGGAGAACCTCGTTCCCATGGACCGGCTGATCTGCGGCGACGTCGGCTACGGCAAGACCGAGATCGCGGTCAGGGCGGCGTTCAAGGCGGTGCAGGACGGCAAGCAGGTCGCGGTGCTCGTGCCGACGACGCTGCTCGTCACCCAGCACTACCAGACGTTCGCGTCCCGGTTCGCGGGCTTCCCGGTGCACCTGGCGCAGCTGTCGCGGTTCCAGACGGACGCGGAGGCGCGCAAGGTCGTCGAGGGGCTGGCCAACGGCAAGATCGACGTCGTCATCGGCACGCACCGACTCTTCGGCAAGGAGGTCCAGTTCAAGGACCTCGGCCTCGTCATCATCGACGAGGAGCAGCGCTTCGGCGTCGAGCACAAGGAGCGGCTGAAGGCGATGCGGGTCAACGTGGACGTGCTGTCCATGTCCGCCACCCCCATCCCGCGCACGCTGGAGATCGCCATCACGGGCATCCGCGAGATGAGCGTCATCGCCACGCCCCCCGAGGAGCGCCACCCCGTCCTCACCTTCGCGGGCCCGTACGACAACGCGCAGGTCAAGGCCGCGATCCGCCGCGAGCTGGCGCGCGAGGGTCAGGTGTTCTTCGTGCACAACCGCGTGGGAACGATCGAGAAGACCGCGGCGCAGCTGCGAGGCCTGATCCCCGAGGCCCGGATCGTGACCGCGCACGGCCAGATGAACGAGCGCCAGCTGGAGCAGGTCATGCTCGACTTCTGGGAGCGCCGCGCCGACGTCCTCGTCTGCACCACGATCATCGAGTCCGGCCTGAACATCCAGTCGGCGAACACGCTGATCATCGACCACGCGGACAAGCTCGGGCTCTCGCAGCTGCACCAGCTGCGCGGCCGCGTCGGCAGGTCCCGCGAGCGCGGCTACGCCTACTTCCTCTACCCGCCGGACAAGCCCCTGAGCGAGGCCTCGCACGAGCGGCTCGCGACGATGGCCGCCAACACCGACCTCGGCTCCGGCATGGCCATCGCCATGCGCGACCTCGAGCTGCGCGGCGCGGGCAACCTGCTCGGCGAGGACCAGTCGGGCCACATCGAGGGCGTCGGCTTCGACATGTATCTCAGGATGGTGGGCGAGGCCGTCGCCAACTATCGCGGCGACGACACGGAGGCCGAGCCCACGATGCGGGTCGAGATCCCCGTCGACGCGCACCTGCCCGACGACTATGTCGCCTCCGAGCGCCTCCGGCTGGAGATGTACAAGCAGATCGCCGAGATCCGCACCGAGGCGGACGTCGAGGCCGTCCGCGCCGAGCTCCTCGACCGCTACGGCGAGCCCCCGGCTCCGGTCGAGGCGCTGCTGGGCGTCGCCCGGCTGAGGAACCTGGCCCGCGAGCACGGCATCCAGGAGATCGTGCCGCAGGGCAAGGTGGTCCGCTTCTCGCCCATGGTCCTCCCGGAGTCGAAGCAGGTGCGGCTGAACCGGCTCTATCCCGGGTCGACGGTGAAGCAGGCCCTCGAGCAGGTGTGGGTGCCGAAGCCCGCCGACGGCTACCTCGCCTGGGCCACCGCCTTCCTGGAGCGAATGCACGCCTGACCGTGGGGTAGTCTGGCGCGGTGCGTTCGCACCGGACTTGAGAGGATCTCCATGAAGCTCACCCGCGTTGTCCCGGCCGTCGCGGCGATGGCCATGTTGGCGGCCTGCAGCCCCACCGCGGGCACGGCGCTGGTGGCCGGCGGCCAGACGGTCACCGAGGCGGACCTGACGCGCATGACGGAGTCGTGCACGCAGATCGTCGGGCAGGAGATCGCGCGCGCCGACATCGTGAAGATCCTCATCATGGGTTCGGTCTTCGACGAGCTCGCCGTCTCCGCGGGGCAGGACGTGACCGAGGACCAGATCGCCCAGATGGCCGGCGAGATCCTGAGCAGCGGCGACGCGATGATGAACGACGCCGACTGCCGTCCCGTCGCCGTCGGCGCGGTCAAGAACCAGCTGCTGAGCCAGGTCGACCCGGAGTCGGCCATGGACGTCCTCAAGGGGCTCGACGTGCAGATGAACCCCCGCTACGGCCGGTTCACCCCCGGCGAGGACGTGCTGTTCGCCACCACCGGGTCGCTGTCGGTCCCGGCAGATGCCCAGCAGTGAGCTGGAGCGCCTCCGCGAGGTGATGGCGCGCCTGCGGGTCGAGTGCCCGTGGGACGCCACGCAGACGCACGCGTCGCTGCTGCCGCACCTGATCGAGGAGGCCGGCGAGGTCGTCGACGCCGTCGAGACCGGGACCAGCGAGGACCTCGAGGAGGAGCTGGGAGACCTCCTCCTGCAGGTCTACTTCCACGCGAGGATCGCCGAGGATGAGGGCCGCTTCGACGTCGAGGACGTCGCCCGCGGCATCGCCGACAAGCTGATCCGACGCCACCCCTACGTGTTCGCCGACGCCGAGGTCCCCGCCGACCTCCGCGCCACCTGGGAGCAGCGAAAGCGCGCGGAGAAGGGGCGCAGCTCGTCGCTCGACGGCATCGCCGACGCCCTCAGCGTCGTCGCCCGCGCCCAGAAGGTGGTGTCCCGGAGCCGCTCGCACGGCGTCGCCGTCGACCTCCCGGACGCGCCCGTCGGGGCCGAAGAGGTGGGCCGGGGCATCGTCGACCTGGTCGCCAGGGCGCAGGCCAGCGGGGTCGACGCCGACGCCGCGGCCCGTGCGGCGGTGCGCGCGCTTGAGGCGCGGATCAGGGACGCCGAAGCCTGACCGTTCCCGCCTCGGCGCCCATCCGATATCCCGCAACTGGGGCGGGTGCCCGCGCGGGCCTTGGGGCGGTTAAGCTTCTCCTCGGAAGAGCACACTCTTTGAAAGGGAGCTTCATGGCATCCATCGAATTCATTCAGGCGCGCGAGATCCTCGATTCCCGCGGCAACCCGACCATCGAGGTCGAGGTCGAGCTTGACTCGGGCGCCAGCGGCCGCGCCGCGGTCCCCTCGGGTGCCTCGACCGGCGCCTTCGAGGCCGTCGAGCTGCGCGACGGCGACAAGGGCCGTTACGGGGGCAAGGGCGTCCTCACGGCCGTCAAGAACGCCACCGAGGTCATCGGCGAGGAGATCCTGGGCCTCGAGGCCGACTGCCAGCGCGCCGTCGACCAGGCGATGCTCGAGCTCGACGGCACCGACAACAAGGCAAAGCTCGGCGCCAACGCCATCCTCGGCGTCTCGCTCGCCGTCGCGCACGCCGCGGCCGAGGAGGCCGGCCTCCCGCTGTACAAGTACGTCGGCGGCCCCAACGCGCACGTCCTGCCCGTGCCCATGATGAACATCCTCAACGGTGGGTCGCACGCCGACTCCAACGTCGACATCCAGGAGTTCATGATCGCGCCGATCGGCGCAGAGTCCTTCGCTCAGGCCCTCGAGATGGGCGCCGCGGTCTACCACGAGCTCAAGAAGGTGCTCAAGGCCCGCCAGCTGAACACCGGCCTCGGCGACGAGGGCGGCTTCGCCCCCAACCTCGACAGCAACCGCGAGGCCCTCGACCTCATCCTGACCGCCATCCGCGACGCCGGCTACGAGCCCGGCGCCGACGTGGCGCTCGCGATGGACGTCGCGGCCTCCGAGTTCTACGAGGACGGCGGCTACCTCTTCGAGGGCGAGAAGAAGACCTCCGAGGAGATGGTGGACTACTACGCGGAGCTCGTGAAGTTCTACCCGCTGGTGTCCATCGAGGACCCGCTGAACGAGGAGGACTGGGACGGCTGGAAGCTGATGACCGATCGCCTCGGCGACAAGATCCAGATCGTCGGCGACGACCTGTTCGTCACCAACGTCACCCGCCTGCAGCGCGGCATCGACACCAAGACGGCCAACGCGCTGCTGGTGAAGGTGAACCAGATCGGCTCGCTGACCGAGACCATCGACGCCGTCGACCTGGCTCACCGCAACGGCTTCCGCACCATGATGTCGCACCGCTCCGGCGAGACCGAGGACACCACCATCGCCGACCTCGCCGTCGCCCTCGGCTGCGGCCAGATCAAGTCGGGCGCCCCCGCGCGCACCGACCGCGTCGCCAAGTACAACCAGCTCCTGCGCATCGAGGACGACCTGGACGAGGCGGCGGTCTACGCCGGTCGTTCGGCCTTCCCGCGTTTCCAGGGCTGAGTTCTTGAGGGTCTAGGGCAAACTGGTAGGCGTGCCTCAGACCCCTCGACAAGCGCCGGCCGACAGCGGTCCGGGTCGCGGTTCGCCGCGGACCCGGACCGCTGCGCGTCCGGGGGAGCGCACCGCCCGCCCGCGCGTCCAGGCGATGGAGGAGGGCGACGTCGGGGAGGCCATGTCGGCCCGGCCGGCACCCGTGCCGCGCGCGCAACGCGCGGTCACGGCCACGTGGCGCCTCGTCGTGCTCCTCGTCGTGGTCGCAGGCATCGGCATGGTGCTCGCCCACTCGCTGCGGGTGTACTTCACGCAGGCCGAGGAGATCGCTGCGGTGAAGGCGGAGATCGCCGTCGAGCAGGACAAGATCGCCGACCTGAACGACAAGCTCGAGCGCTGGAACGACCCCGCCTACGTGCGCTCCATCGCGCGGTCGCGGCTGGGCTGGGTGTTGCCCGGCGAGGTCGGCTACCGGGTGCTCGACGCCGACGGCAAGCCGCTCGACGGCGCGGCCATCGAGCTGGAGGCGGCCGAGCCGCCGCAGCTCTGGTGGGAGAAGATGTGGGGCTCGGTGCAGGTCGCGGACTCGCCGGCCGAGGAGGAGGCGTCCGAGGAGCCGAAGGCCTCGGAGCCGCCGCGCACCATCGCGCTCACGCCCGACGATGAGGACGACTAGACATGACCGAACCCAGCGCCGCCGATCTCGCCGAGGTCGAGGCCCAGCTCGGCCGCGCGCCCCGGGGCGTCGTCGAGGTCGCCTACCGCTGCCCGAGCGGACACCCCGGTGTGGTGAAGACGCTGCCGCGGCTCCCCAACGGCACCCCCTTCCCCACCGTCTACTACCTGACCTGCCCCCGGATCGTGTCGGCCTGCTCGACGCTGGAGGCCTCCGGGCTCATGGCGGAGATGACCGCGCGCCTGGACGCCGACGCCGAGCTGGCCGCCCGCTACCGCGCCGCCCACGAGGCGTACCTCGCCGACCGCGAGGCGCTGGGCCACGTCGACGAGATCGACGGCATCAGCGCCGGCGGCATG
>RRZT011779787.1_pt1 | contig 19040 bp, 16 predicted proteins | sample 2165551 | NCBI WGS metagenome assembly RRZT01 (sample SAMN10456910, study PRJNA506462) | wastewater metagenome | biome: wastewater; feature: sludge; material: wastewater sludge; isolation source: wastewater sludge with Escherichia coli K12::gfp cells carrying plasmid... | place: USA: Moscow, Idaho... | reverse complement strand
CCTGGCGCACGACCTCGCGATCCGGGCGCCCGGTGTGCGCGTCGTCCGCCAAATCCCCTTGCTCGCGATCACGGTCGGGTACACGATCGGAGGGCTCGTCCTTCTGTTTCGCCCGTGATCTCAGGCGAAGCCGGCCCGGCAGGACCGGCCTCGGGGGCCCGTCAGTTCGCGCCCCCGGGGCGACCGTGGCACAGCTTGTACTTGCGGCCAGAGCCACACGGGCAGGGCGCATTGCGGGGCGTGCCTTCGTACGCGCTGGCACCCGCCCCGCCGTCGGAGCCGAGGTTGGCGACCCGTCCGGACTCGTCCGGCGCCGAATACGACAACGCACGTGTTGGCGCCGCCTCCAACCCTTTGGCCTTCAGCACGGGACGGTGCCCGGAATCTCGCGCCGCCCGCTTGCCCTTGTTGTCATTGCGCCGAGGCGGGGTCGTCGGCTCGGGGACGGGGGCAGATTCTGTGGGTGCGATCGGCGTGGAGGCCGTCGTTTCGACAACAGGCGTGTCCTTCGGTGCCTGCTTGTCGTTGTCCGAGGCAATGCTGGCCAAGGCAGATTTGACGTCGTCCACGCCGCCCGCCGAGGCAGTCACGGCCGGGGCCTGTTCCACCTGCACTTCGAGGTTGAACAAGAACCCGACGACCTCCTCCATAAAGGCGTCCATCATGTTGGTGAACATGACGCTGCCCTCGCGCTGGTACTCGACCAGCGGGTCGCGCTGTGCCATCGCTCGTAGCCCGATGCCCTCGCGCAGGTAATCCATCTCGTACAGGTGATCGCGCCACTTGCGGTCCAAGACGGTGAGGAGAACGCGTCGCTCCAACTCACGCATCGTGTCCTCGCCCAGCGCCTCTTCACGCTCGGCGTACGCTCGCTCGACATCGGCCAGGAAGTCGTCCACGAGGTCGTCTTGGTCCAGTTCGCCTTCCTCGTAGTCGGCCATGTCCAGCCCGACTGGGTACAGCGTCTTGAGATCTGTCCACAGAGCCGGGAAGTCCCAGTCCTCCACGAACCCTTCCGTGTGGTTTCGCACGACACCTTCGACGACCGTCTTGACGGCGGTTTGGAGATTCTCCGAGACGTCTTCTCCCTCGAGGACCTTGCGTCGATCCCCGTAGATGGCGTGCCGTTGCCGGTTCATGACGTCGTCGTACTTCAAGACGTTCTTACGAACCTCGAAGTTCTGCGCCTCGACCTGTTCTTGCGCCTGTTGTACGGCCGCGGTCACCCGCTTGTGTTCGATCGGAACGTCGTCGGGGATCCGCATCGCGGTGACGACCCACTCGATGATCTCCGACTTGAACAGCCGCATGAGGTCGTCCTCGAGCGACAGGTAGAACCGGCTTTCGCCCGGGTCACCCTGACGCCCGGAGCGCCCTCGCAGCTGATTGTCGATTCGCCGGGATTCGTGACGCTCGGAACCCACGACGTACAGGCCGCCGAGTTCCACAACCTCGTCGTGTTCGCTGGCGACCTGCTCCTCGATCTCCTCGAGAACCTCGGGCCAACGCTCCTCGTACTCGTCGGGGTGCTCGACCGGATCGACACCCTGCTCCCGCAGGACCGCATCGGCGAGGAACTCTGAGTTGCCACCCAGAATGATGTCCGTGCCTCGACCGGCCATGTTGGTGGCCACCGTGACCGCGCCCTTGCGACCGGCAACGGCGACGATGGCCGCCTCACGCGCGTGGTTCTTCGCGTTGAGAACCTCGTGCTTCACTCCGGCGCGCTTCAATCGCTTGCTGAGCGCCTCAGACTTCTCCACCGAGGCTGTGCCCAGCAGGATCGGTTGGCCCTCCTCATAACGTTCGGCGATGTCTTCGATGATCGCGTCGAACTTCGCGGACTCGGTCCGGTAGATGAGGTCCGTCTTGTCCTCACGGATCATCGGCTTGTTCGTGGGGATCGGCAGCACCCCGAGCCCGTAGATCTTCTGGAACTCGGACTCTTCCGTCTTGGCGGTGCCGGTCATCCCCGCGAGCTTGTCGTACATGCGGAAGTAGTTCTGGAGCGTGATGGTGGCCATGGTCTGGTTTTCCTCGCGGATCCGGACCCCTTCCTTCGCCTCCAAGGCCTGGTGAAGGCCCTCGTTGTAGCGACGGCCGGCCAGCGTGCGACCCGTGTGCTCATCGACGATGAGGACCTCGCCATCCATGATCACGTAGTCCTTGTCGCGGGCGAACAACTCCTTGGCCTTGATCGAGTTGTTCAGGTACGAGATGAGCGGCGTGTTCGCTGACTCGTACAGGTTGTCGATTCCCAGACGCTCCTCGACGGCCGTGATGCCAGGCTCGAGGATCGAGACCGTCCGCTTCTTTTCGTCGACCTCGTAGTGGATGTCACGCACGAGACGCTTCGCGAGCTTGGCGAACTCGGGGTACCACTCGGAGTTCTCCTCTGCCGGACCCGAGATGATCAGCGGCGTTCGGGCTTCGTCGACCAGGATCGAGTCCACCTCGTCGACGATGGCGAAGTGATGCCCGCGCTGGACGCACTCCTCCAACGACAGCCCCATGTTGTCGCGAAGGTAGTCGAATCCGAACTCGTTGTTTGTTCCATAAGTCACATCGGCGGCGTACATCTTGCGCCGCTCGGCCGGTGACATGTGGGACAGGATCGCCCCAACTTCCTGGCCGAGGAAGTGGTGGATACGGCCCATCTGCTCGGACTGGAACCGGGCCAGGTAATCGTTGACCGTGACGACGTGCACGCCCTCACCCGACAACCCGTTCAGGTACGACGCGAGCACGGCGACCAAAGTCTTGCCCTCACCGGTCTTCATCTCAGCGATGTTGCCGAAGTGCAGCGCGGCTCCACCCATGATCTGGACGTCGTAGTGTCGCTTGCCGAGTACCCGGCGGCTGGCCTCCCGGACCGCTCCGAAAGCCTCCGGCAACAACGAATCCAGGTCCTCGCCGTTGTCGTGCCTTTCGCGAAACGCAGCGGTCTGTCCGCGCAGTTCCTCGTCACTCATCGCTTCGAAGTCGGGCTCGATCGAGTTCACTTCGTCGGCGATTCGGCTGAGACGTTTGAGGGTGCGGCTTTCGCCGACGTGCATCAACCTGTCAAGCAAGCCCACTGTGGTTCCTCACGTGTATGTGCGCCGCGCAAACGGCAGTCCCAACCCATATTAGTGGTGCCCGCCACTGCACGATGTTCGCGATTGCCGCGCGCCCAGATCCGGCATCGTGTCGGGGTCCGCGAGTGACCCCCTCCAGGCCGTAGCCACGGACCCCGCGGACGGTATGTTGACTGGCCGGGGAGGGGAAATCGATGAGCGATGATGCACCCAAGCTGGTCGTTTCCAGCGCCGTTACACCGTCTTGTTTGGATCAGGCCCCGACCTTTGCGGAGTTGGAAGCGCTGTGCCGAGGCGCCGTCCGTCACTCTGTAGACGCGGTGGCCGTCAGCCCCGTCCATGTCGGGCTGTGTGCGTCTCGACTCGCGGGCAGCGGCGTCAGGGTCGGCACCGTTGTTTCGTTCCCGTTGGGTCAGGCAACGATCCAGACCAAGGTCTGGGAGACCGACGCCGCACTCGATCAAGGCGCGACAGAAATCGGCTACGTCGTCAATCACACCGAGCTGTTGGCCGGGCACGACGGTTACGTCGTCAGCGAGATGCAGGCCGTCGTCGATGCCTGCCGAACCCGCAACGCGGTCATCAAGGTCATCGTGGAAACAGGCGTGATGGGTGAGGCCATGCTGCGCCAAGTCTGCGACCTGGCGACTGAAATCGGCCCCGACCTCTTGGTCACAACCACGTCTTGGGACCCGACCGGAACCTATCCCAACACCTTGCACCTCATGCGCCACCACCTAGGGTCGGGGATCGGCATCGAGGCGGCAGGACGCGTCTCCACGGCCGGCTCCGCTCGGATGGTCATGTCCTACGGGGCGGATCGGCTGTTGGTCCCGGGACTGACCTTGCTGGATGCGCTGGGGGGTCCCACCGTCTAGGTGGACGGCGATGGGCCCTGGCCTAAACCCGGACCCATCGCGATACGTCCGCTGACGCCCTCACTCCACGTCGAGGTGGATCACGCCGTAGTCATACGCGCGGCGGCGGTACACCACGCTGGGCTGCGATGTGTCCGCGTCGACGTACAAGAAGAAGTCGTGCCCCACGAGTTCCATCTCGTCCAGTGCCTGCGCGAGTGTCAACGGCGTGGTCTTGAAGAGCTTCTCGCGCACAACCAAGGGACCGTCCCCGAGGACCTCCAGGCCAGCGATTTGATGGACCTCCGGAACCGTCTCGGTGGCGACGGGCGCCGGCGGTGCCGGGTGGTCCAAGACATGCGAAATGCGCAGTCCTCGGTGCGTCTTTCGCCGATCCGACGCCTTGCGAAGCTGAGACTTCATCTTGTCCAGTGCGTGGTCGAATGCGACGGCTTTGTCGTCGGCCGTGGCGACGGACCGCACAACGGGCCCCTTGCTGTAGAGGGTGATCTCCGCCTGTGTGGTCTGATCGGGACGCCGGTTCTTGTCGACTGTGATCTGAACTTCGGTCCGGATCACCCGGTCTTTGAGGCGTTCTATCGACCGAAGCCGATCAGTGATTCTGTCTCGTAACTCCTCTGGGACCTGGCAGTGGCGTCCAGTGACGACGACATCCATCTCAACCTCCTTGGTGGGCGGGGTCGAGGCCCGCTTGTGACAAGAATCGCAATGGCACCAAATCCGGGTCAATCTGGGCTTGGTGCCATGTGTCCACGGTAGTGACGACCCTCCCGGTTTGCCAGCATGTCGGCGGGCGATTGGTAACCCACCGCAATCGGATGACACCGCATGGTCGCCCACGGCCCCGTCCCGTTGCGCAGTACGCCGGTACGGTGAGTGTGTGCAGCCCGACACCGACGACACTTCGACCGCGCTGGTCTGCGTCAACCACCCGAACAATCCGGCCCTCACCGCCTGCCAACGCTGCGGGAACCCGATTTGTGGACAGTGCATGATCGAAGCCCCTGTCGGGTACCAATGTCCGCAATGCGTGGAGTCCGGCACTCGCCGGACCCGTTCCGGCGAACTCCCGTTCGGAGGCAAACGCATCACGGCGGGAAGGTCGACGACCTCCGTCCTCATCGGTGTGAACATCGCGGTGTGGCTGGCCATCACGATGTCGGGTGGGGCCGCGAGCGTCCTGGTTCGCTGGCTGGCGCTGGTCCCGTTGGGACAATGCCTATCACCGAACCTCGACGGCTACTTCCCGGGCGCGGGGGCCGCCCAATGCGCCGAGATCGCCGGCGCAACCTGGTCACCCGGAGTCGCGGACGGCGCCGTGTGGCAGCTGTTGTCGTCCGGATTCACACACATCTCGCTGTGGCACATCGCCAGCAACATGTTGGTGTTGTGGTTCGTCGGACCCTCGCTCGAGCAGATCTTGGGGCGAGCACGCTTCTTGGTGTTGTACGGCCTGTCGCTGCTGGGCGGTTAGGTGGCCGTCATGTGGTTCGCCGATCCGGCGTCGGCCACCGTCGGCGCGTCGGGCGCGATCTTCGGGCTGCTCGGAGCATGGCTCGTGTTGGCCATACGCGGACGCGGGGATGTCCGGTCGCCGCTCATGTGGATTGGTATCAACGTTGTCGTGACGGTGATCGGTTACGGGCAACTGTCCTGGCAGGGACACTTGGGCGGTCTCATCACGGGGCTCGTTGCGGCCGCAATCATCGTCTATGCGCCGAGCAAAGGGACGGCTCGCAGTCGCACGCAGTGGGTGCTGCTGGGGGCCCTGCTCATCGTGCTGGCCGCGGCGACGGCGGCCCGATGTCTACAACTTGTCTGATTGACAAGTATCTTTTGTCCCCTCCTGCTAGGGCAGATAACACGACTGTAAACTGAGCTAACACACTCGTAACCGGGCATCAACAGCCAGGAAATGTCTGTGGCTGAGAGTCATGACCATGTTTGCACTTGAGATCAACTCCGGCGACACCGCCTGGGTGCTTATCAGCGCCGCCTTGGTCGTGCTGATGACTCCGGGCCTCGCCTTTTTCTACGGCGGCATGGTTCGCTCCAAGGGCGTCCTGAACACATTGATGATGAGCTTCATCTCGATGGGCACGATCGGCGTTGCGTGGGTGCTGTACGGCTACAGCCTCGCCTTCGGAAACTCGGTCGGCGGGCTCGGCATCATCGGCGACCCGACGGAGTTCCTCGGCCTGAAGGGACTCATGTCCGTGGACGCGGTCGTGGGAACCGTTCCTGCGCTGGCGTTCGTCGCCTTCCAGTCCGCCTTCGCCATCATCACCGTGGCCCTCATCTCGGGCGCAATCGCGGACCGCGCCAAGTTCACGGCATGGACCGTGTTCACCATCGTGTGGGGGACACTCGTCTACTTCCCGGCTGCGCACTGGGTCTTCGCGTTCAGCAGCGCAGACGGCAGCGTTGTTGGCGGCTGGATCGCCAACCAGGTGAAGGCACTCGACTTCGCTGGCGGTACCGCCATTCACATCAACGCGGGTGCTGCGGCCTTGGCCTTGGCCCTCGTCCTCGGCCCGCGGATCGGCTTCGGAGCCAAGCCCATGCGTCCCCACAACCTGACCTTGGTCATGCTGGGTGCCGCGCTCCTGTGGTTCGGATGGTTCGGCTTTAACGCGGGCTCCGCCGTCGCGGCCAACACCAGCGCATCGCTGGCCTGGGTGAACACTCTGGCCGCGACCGCGACTGCCATGCTGGCCTGGCTGGTCGTTGAGAAGGTCCGCGATGGACACCCGACCTCACTGGGTGCCGCGTCGGGCATCGTCGCGGGCCTCGTTGCCGTGACCCCGGCCGCCGGTTCTGTCAGCCCGCTGGGCGCCATTCTCATCGGCGCGATCGCCGGTGTGGCCTGCGCGTACGCCGTCGGCCTGAAGTACAAGCTGGGATACGACGACTCGCTGGACGTCGTTGGCGTGCACCTCGTCGGTGGCATGGTCGGAACCCTCATGATCGGCTTCGTCGCCGACGGCGCGACCCCGGCAGGCGTGAACGGTCTGTTCTACGGTGGCGGCGTCGACCAGTTGTGGCGCCAGGCGGTCGGCGCGTTCGCCGTCTTGATCTACTCCTTCTGCGTCAGCTGGGTGATCGCCAAGGTCATCGACATGACCATCGGCTTCCGGGTGTCTGCGGCTGCTGAGAGCAGCGGCATCGACCTGGCCGAACACGCAGAGACCGGCTACATCCTCTCGAGCGTTGGATACGGCACCTACCGCGGCGTTCAGCACACCACCGTGCTGGATGAGAAGGACATGCCGAAGAGTGCTGCGAAGTCCGAAGAAAAGAGCAATGCATGAAGATCGTGACAGCCATCATTCAGCCGTCGAACCTTGAACTCGTGCAGAAGGCTCTCATCCGCAAAGAGATCCAGGGCATGACGGTGTCCGAAGTCAGCGGCTACGCCCGCCAGCACGGACACGCCGAGGTCTACCGCGGCGCCGAGTACACCGTCGACTTCATCAGCAAGATCAAGATCGAGGTCGTCTGCACGGAGGCGAACACGCAGGCCGTGGTCGACGCCATCGTCGAGGGTGCCCGCAACGGGCAGGTCGGTGACGGCAAGATCTGGGTCTGCCCGGTGGACTCCGTCGTGCGTGTCCGCACCGGTGAGACCGACGCAGCAGCCTTGTGACCTGCTGAGTAATAGTGAACCCGAGGGGGTGGCGCCACTGGCGCCACCCCCTTTCACGTGCGCAGACTCGAGGCGGCGACAACCGCCGATCCGATCAGGTCCCACCGCGCTTCGCGGGCTACCCGGCCCGCCTCCGCCAGAGTTGCTCCGGTCGTACAGATGTCATCCACGATGCACACGGCACCTTTCGGTCGTCGCTGGGCGGCGAATGCCCCAGCGACATTGCTCGCGCGCTCGACAGCGCTCAGGCTCCCTTGATCGCTCACGGGCCGGACAATGCGCAGCGCCGACTGCACCGTCACGCCGGCGCCCGTGGCACGGCCCAACCGGTGCGCGCTCGCCTGACACAGCCGACGCGTCGTGTCCAGGCCACGATCCCTCACCGCCCGGCTGCGCGAGGGAATGGGGATCAGTGTCAGTTCTCCAACGTCGGGCAGACCTCCCCAGACGCGAGCGACCGCCACCGCGAGTCGCGTCCCCAGCAATGGGGTCAGCGACCATGCCCCGTGTTCCTTGTAGGCGATGAGGAGTCCGCGCACCGGGTCGGTGTACTCGTGCGCGGCGACCACCATTTCCCGTCCAACCACGCACCGAGGCCGCTCGTCACCCAACAGCCGGGTGCAGGCTTCACACACGATCCGGCCGCGATCACCGCATCCGGCGCAGGCCGTGGCCAAAGCGAGGTCTGCTGCCGCATCCCAGAACCGCATGAACCACACTGTCCCATCTGCGGCTCTCGAGCAGCTGCGGGCCTGGGGACAACTGATGTCAGGACGGGTAGGCGGGCAGGCGAACAACCCCGCTGAGCGTGATCCAGCGCTGATCTGACACGAATCGATTGCACTTTCCGTCCCCGTCACACACGATGAGATCTGTGCCGTCGAGCCTCGACGACGCAGCCACGGTCGCGCCGGGCTTGCTGCTGGGAAGATTCTGATCGGTGACCAAGGCGCCGGCGACGTCGGACGTGACGAGACCGGCAGTCCCTCCACCGTCGTACGAGATGGCAAGCACCGACGCGCCTCGCCAGCCCACGTCGCGGGGCGCTCTTCCCTGGCCGAGATCGACGAGGCGTAGGCCGTTGAGCTGGAGCCCGGTGGATGTCTTCACCACCCGCAGCACACCGAGCCGCGACGACGAACCGGTCCCCATCACGACGGCGACACGCGCCCCATCGGGTGACACCCGGAATGCGGTGACCTTCTGTGCGGTCAGCTGTGGGGCCGCGATGGCGCGAGAGATGTTGTCCTGCCATGTTTGGAAGCCACCGGCGGCGTAGCTCCACAAAGCACCGCTACGCACGAACTGCGGTCGGACGAACTCCGTGCCGGTTCGCGCTTTTCGCTCGCCTCCGGCCAGGAACCCGACCGTCAGGTCGCTCGTCGTCACGGCGGCCAACGTCATCGCCTCGGCATCGACGGCCAGCCCAGCTGTGCCCGGGTGCTGCCACGTCGATGGTGTGGTGCGGAGTTTGCCGGACTCCTCATCGACCTTGACGATCTTGTTGTCGGCAAGGCCGAACAACTGATCGGACGTCACCCGACTGCCGGGCGCAAAGCGCTCGACAGATGACGTCGTGACGACCCCCGTTCGATCAGCGTCCGCCACGCTGACCACGGTGTCGCCGGACCGGAGTCGCACACCCTCCATATGTCCGAACCCCGCAAGCGTCCACGTCAACTGCGCCGCGAGACGGGTGCGTTCCTCCTCGTTCAGTGAACTCACCTCACCGGAGAGTTCCACCTCCACGACCCCTGCATCATCGGTCCGCACGTCCGCGACCGCGACATCGGAGTCGGTGGGCACGGTTGGCAATACCGCAGGCGCCAGCCACGAACTCGGACCGGTGAACACCAAAGACATGACGGCTTCCGGGGTCTGTTCGGCTCGCGGCGCGATAATCGCATCGGGCACGAGCGCGTCCTCGAGGGCGCTCATGTAGTACACCTCGGCGCTGCGATACGAGTTTCGGAAGAGATACGCCGACACGAGCACACCCGGGGGTGGTGCGCTGATCCTCCACTCCCCCGCCTGCTTCGTCAGACCGAAATCATGGACAAGGTCGGCCTGGCTGGCCGTGAAGGATCCCTGCGGATCGACCGTCCCAACCAGCCGGGTCTCCAACACGACATCGTCGCCCGTCAGGCGCGGGCTACCCTCCTCATAGACCTGAATACCCGACCCCGGTTGCCACTGCGCCGATGCCTCCTTCGTCAAGTATTGGCGGGCCGCCTGATAGTCCATCTGCGATGTCGCCGTGGCATGGAGGAATCCTTCGACAATGAGCAGCGGGGATGCGCCAGGGGCTGGGGGCTCGGGGGCGATCTCCACTCCCCCTTCTTGCTGTTCGTGTTGCTGGTCGTAATGCTCAACGGGACCGCTGGTCGGCAGGCTGGCGCACCCGGCCAGCAACACAGCCACCAAGATCACCCACAGGGCCGGGCGTTTCACAGCGCACCCCCGATGTCGAAGTCACGGGGAACGATCGGAAGAGGCGATCCGCCGAGGGTCCCGTGCGACTTGCGAGGCAGTGTCAGTCGGAACTGCGCACCGCGGCGGGGGCGCCCCCAAGCGTTGAGCCAACCGCCGTGCAGCCGTGCGTCCTCCAAGGCGATAGCCAGACCGAGACCGGTACCGCCCAATCGCCTGGCGCGCGACGGATCAGCGCGCCAGAAGCGCGTGAAAACCTGCTGGGACGCGGACGCAAAGAAGCCGACGCCGTGATCACGCACGACGACCGCCACGGCATCGTCGTCGCCGGCCATCCTGACGAGGATCGGTCGACCCTCGCCGTGCTCGATCGCATTCTCGATGAGGTTGCGCAAGATCCGCCGGATCCTGCGCGTATCGCAATCGACGATGAGCTTCCCAGGTCCCTCGAACAGGATCTCGCTGCCCTGTGATGCAGCGAATGACCGCTGCAGGGCGATTTCATCGCGGACAAGGTCGGTGAGGTTGACCTCTTCGATGCTCAGGTCCGCCACACCCGCGTCGAAGCGCGAGATCTCCAACAGGTCAGTCAGCAACCCCTCAAAACGGCCCAACTCGGCGTCCAGCAACTCCGCTGAGCGTCGAGCGACCGGATCGAAGGTGTCCCGAGCTTCGTTGAGGACCTCGGACGCCATGCGAATCGTCGTCAGTGGTGTGCGCAACTCGTGGGATACATCAGAGACGAACCGTTGCTGCACCTGGGACAAATTCTCCAACTGCGTGATTTGCGTTGCCAACTCGCTCGCCATGTGATTCATGGAGGCACCCAGCAGCGCGAGATCGTCCGTCCCTCGGGCACGCACTCGTTCGCTGAGTTGGCCAGCTGCGATCTTCTCGGCGGCCATGCGGGCGGCGCGAACCGGCGCGAGGATGCGGCGCACCTGAACATAGATGAACGCCCCCAAGGCGATCATGATCACTGCACCAACGGTGAAGACTGCGTTGCGGACGACCTGCAACGTCTGAACCTCTTGGGTCATGGGGAAGACGAAGTAGACCGGGTACATCTCGCCTGTCGAGGCGGTGAGGGTGCCCGCGATGGCCAGCGCTGGGGCCGCGGCCCGACCGTCGGTGTAGCGCACCTCGGTGGGACTGACCCACAAACCATCCTCCCCCACGTCGTCGCGCAGGGATTGCGGCACACTCTGGGGATCCAAGCCCGTGGAGACGATGTCGGACACCGGCCCCTGCACGAGAATGAGGTACTGGTCCCCCACGCTGCCACGGCTTGCGGCGTCTTGTGCAATCTGCGTCAGTCGCTCGTTCAGGCCTGCCATGTCGTCACCGGCGCGCAGTTGCTGTTGCAGAGTGCTCAGGGCTACCGAAGCTTCGGCGAGACTCGATTGCTTCTTGCCCTCCCACACGCCAGCGGCGACCTGCTGGACCAGCAACCACCCGCCCACCGTCAGCACGACGACCAGGCTGATCGATGAGGTCACCACGACGCGCAGCGGCAAGGAGCTACGCCACAGACCCGCAACCCGGCTCGCGAGACCTCCCAATCGGCGGGGGGTTTTCATGCCGCCGAGACGTCACCTGCGCGGTAGCCGACGCCACGCACCGTCACCACGATCTCGGGATGCTCCGGATCGCGCTCGATCTTCGACCGAAGTCGTTGAACGTGCACGTTGACCAGTCGAGTGTCGGCGGCGTGTTGATAGCCCCACACCTCCTCCAACAATCCCTCGCGCGTAAACGCGTGACGTGGTCGGCGAGCGAGGGCCAACAGGAGGTCGAACTCCAGCGGCGTGAGGTTGATGACCCGATCGCCACGCTTGACCTCGTGACCAACGACGTCGATGACCAGGTCGCCGATCCGCACGATGTGCTGGTCACTGCTCAACCGGCGAAGCCGCGCACGGATGCGAGCGACCAGCTCTTTGGTCTTGAACGGCTTGGCGACATAGTCGTCAGCACCCGCTGTCAGACCATCCACGACATCAGAGGTGTCGGATTTGGCCGTGAGCATCACGATGGGAACGCCGGACTCCGCCCGGATCTGGCGACAAACCTCCACCCCATTGCGGCCAGGCAGCATCACGTCCAACAGGACGAGATCAGCCCGGGAATCGCGGAATGCCCGCAGTGCGTCCGTCCCGGTCGGGCACCAGAAGGTGTCGAAACCCTCCTGCTGCAGGACCAGTTGAAGCATCTCAGAGACCCGAGCATCGTCGTCGACCACCAACACGCGTGGCCGCATACCACTGGGTTCATTCACCACTGTTCTCCAGCCTTACACCCGAGAGATTTCAGTGTAGACGCGGGATCGAAAAGCCCAGAGAGGTCGGTCGAGCGGCCGAAGAAGCAACGACTCCCTGGCGCCATCGAACAGCCTCAACGCGAGCAGGCTAGACCGACTTGAACTGGATCGCCCGGACGACCTGGACGATTCCCAAGACCACCAACGCGATGCCCAGCAACCACCACAGGACCGCAGCACCGAACAGCGGCTGGACGATCAGGGTCAGACCACCCAGCAGGCTGACGATTGCGTAAAAGATGGTCCAACCGCGCATGGGCGAGTTCGGCAGGGTCGTCAGCGCCACGATCCCCTCGATGATCCACACGATGCCGACGGTGATCCCGACCAGGAGGGCGAGGAGAGCGGTGGAAGTGGAGAGGTTTGTCAGCACGACGATGCCCGCGATCACGTACAGCACGCCGAGAAGGACGTGGCCAACGCGCGACCAACCCTTCAGGTTCCTCGCGAACAGCCCGACACCCGCGTACACCAACCCGGCGATGATCGCGTACACGGCCAGAACGGCGGCCACGAACATGCCCGATTTGTCGGGCCAGGCAAGGATCAACACACCAACGACCGCGGCGACTACACCGGCGATTCCCAGAAGGACTCGAAAAGAACTGACCGTCTCGTCGACAAGGTCCCTGCGAGTATCCATAGCGCACCTTCTTGTGAGCGAACTGAGGCGTTCAGCGTACCGGCAGGATCTGGCTGCGGCGCTGCCCCCAGCGCGTGTCGCACTGGTACAGACACGGGCAACGAACCGGGCTCACCGCTAGTCGCCCACACTCGTGCAAAACTTGGCTCCGTGCGCAGGACTCGAAAGTCGCTTCTCGACGCGGCCAACGTTGCCCTGATTCCGCTGCGCCCGCTGTCGATCGGGGAAATCCTCGACGGGGCCTTCCTCATCGTTCAACGAAATGTGCGCTCACTGCTGGGATTGCCCCTCGTCGTGGTCTTCATCCTGTGCGTGCTGACGGGAGTCAGTTCCCTTCTGACCTGGGTCCTCGGCGATGTCGCCTCCCCGATCGCCCTCATCGTCCTCATCGTCCTGGAAACGATGATCTTGGGAGTGACCTCGGCGGGGGCCATGGTCTGGGTTTCCGCCTTGCAGACTCGTTCAGCGATCGTGACCGTGATGGGTGACGGATTCGCTCCCCCATCACCCATGACGTTGCGTCAGGCGCTGCGCTTCATCGGACCCGTCCTGGCGATGGCCGTGCTGTTCGTGGCGTTCGCGAGCATCGCGCAGGGCGCGACGAGCATGGTCAGTCTGCTGGTGTCCATGTTGATGTTGGTGATGCCGACGGCGCAGGACCCCTTGACGGCGTCACTCATGGGCGTCGTGGTCCTCGCCGTCTCGATCTTCGTCACCGGTTGGGTGTACTCGTGGGTATCCGTTGCGCTGCCTGTGTATATGGCAGAAGGCAAGGCCGCCCCGGATTGGGTCGGGAAAGGAAGCAGACCCATCAATGTGGTGATGGCGTTTGCGCGGTCGTTCGTTCTGGTCGGCCTACGCAACTCGGTGCGCGGCGCTCTCGTCTGGATGGCGACGTTCAGCCTCCTTCTGCTGTGCATGTTCTTCGTCTACATCGGCGCGCTCGCCATCGCGTTGCTGTTCGTCAGGTCGCTGGGCATTCAGGTGCTGACGGACCCCACGGCGGTGCTGATGCTCAATGTCTTGATGGCCACCGGCATGATCGTCGCCCTCATTGCGACGCTGAGCCTCGGTCTTGCCTATGTCTCGGCGGTGCAGACCCTGTTCTATCTCGACCTTCGAATGCGGCGGGAGGGCCTCGACCTAGCCTTGCGATTCACCGATGTTCCTGTCCCCGATTCCGCCGGAAAGGCGTGATCGCCGTGCTCGCCGGAACCCTGTCGAGACTCATTTGCATGTTGCCGCTTTCGCCGCCCATCGACCTTGATCGAGCCGAGGCGCAAGCGCGCGCGAACGAGGAGTTGTCCAAGGCGAAGTACGGAGTCCTTCCAAAGTGGATGGAGGAAGCGACCAAGCGGATCGAGAGCATCCTCAATGACATGCTCACCGTCCTCACGGGCAACACGTCATCCGGCGGGGTGAGTTGGGGCATCATCATCGTGGTGATCGTCGTCTTGGCCCTGGTCGCCTTCATCGTGTGGCGAGTGGGACTGCCGCGATGGAGACGCGTGAAGGCCGCCGACGCCATCGTTGAGGTGGATCAGTCGGTGGCACCGTCGGTGTACCGCGACGCGGCGGAGGCAGCGGCGGCGCGCGGCGATTACCGAACCGCCATCCGGGAGCGATTCCGCGCAATCATCCGCGAACTGGAGTTCCGCACCATCATCACGCCACGCGCTTCGCGGACCGCTTTCGAAGCGGCGGCAGTCACGGCGCGCGAACTGCCGCAGGCCCAAGAGGCGATGTACTCCGCTGCGGCCGTGTTCTCGGAGGTCATGTACGGCGATACCCCTGGCACGGCTCTTGGATGGGAGACGATGGTGGCCGCCGACACCGCCGTGCATGCCGCGGCCGATCACCCAGTGGGGGCGGCACATGAGTGACGACAGCGCTTCCACGGGGACGGCGGAAACCACCGCGACTGCGGAAACCAGCGGCGCGCACCAAGTCGTCGACCCGGTGGCCCCCGCGGCCCCCGTCACCGATCAGGCCCCTCCGAGGCCACGGAGGGTCTGGCTGCGATGGACGATCGGCGTCATTGTGACCGCACTTGCTGTTGTCGGCATGCTCGTCGCGTTATCGCTGCAAGGCTCGAACGGCGGCAGCAACGACCCTCGCAACTTTGGGTCAACCGGCATGGCCGGCATGGCCGCGATCGTCGAGGACGAGGGTGTCAACATCACGATCTCCACCTCGGCGCAGGCGCCTGCAATCGAGCCGGACAGCACGGTTGCACTGACAGGGCCCTTTTTGAGTCGAGCGCAGTTCACGGCCCTCCTCGCCCAGGGCCCGGATCGCGTGGTCCTCATCGGGTACAACAAGTCCAAATTGGCCAGCTTGGGTTTCGACCTCAACAAGTCATTTCCCGCCGGTACTGCCGAGCGCGAGCCAGCCTGCGAGCAGCCGATCGCCCAGGCAGCGGGGTCCATCGTCGTGGAGGGCTCGCTCGGTTATTCGCCAGACGAGTTGGACACACGCCTCACGCACGCTTGTTATCCGTCCCAGTCAGGCAATGGCTATGACCTGCTGGAGTATGAGGTGGACGGCGTGACCGTCGACCTCGTCGCCAGTGGGCTGCAAAACGGTCAGATCCGAACTGAAGGCGGGGAGGTCCGCGGAAATGCTGCGCTGGGCATGCGGCTGCTGGGCGAGCACGCGAACCTCAGCTGGTGGGTCGTTGCCGACCAACCGGCGGCCGGGAACGATGCGCCTCCCGTCGTCCCGTCACTGATTCCCTCGCGCTTCACACTGACCCTGTTGGCATCGTTGCCCCTGTTGATCATCGTGTGCGTGTGGCGCGGTCGTCGGCTCGGGCCGATTCTCACCGAGCGCCTGCCGGTCGTCGTTCCGGCGTCGGAGACGGTCGAGGGGCATGGCCGCCTGTATCACCGGTTAAAGGCCTACGGGACGGCAGCGGGACACCTGAGGCAGGGAACGCTTCGGCGCTTGGCTCGGCGATTCGGCGTGTCCGATCCCGATGCGCTGGTCGCCATCGTGTCGGATCGTTCCTCGCTGCCGCCGGCGACCGTCGCCGATGCCTTGACCGGCCCCCCACCCGCTACAGAACCCGAACTGTGGCAGCTCAAGAAGACACTCGCCCGCATCGAGCAGGAGGCACGACCGTGACCACGCCCGCACAACAATCACCCGCCGCTGAGCGTGCACGTGAGGCGCTCGGCGCATTGCGCGCGGAGGTGGCGAAGGCCGTCGTTGGGCAGGACACGGCGGTTCATTCCCTCGTCATCAGCCTGATGTGCCACGGCCACATCCTTCTGGAGGGAGTCCCCGGGACGGCGAAGACGTTGCTGATCCGCGCCTTCTCGAAGGCGTTGGACATCAACACGGCACGTGTCCAGTTCACGCCCGATCTCATGCCCGGTGACATCACGGGATCGCTGATCTACGACACGCGGAGTGCCGAGTTCACGTTCCGCGAAGGCCCCGTGTTCACCAACCTGCTGCTGGCCGACGAAATCAACCGCACGCCCCCCAAGACGCAGGCCGCGTTGCTGGAGGCCATGGAGGAGCGGCAGATCACGGTCGACGGACAACCGCGGCCTCTCCCCCGGCCGTTCCTCGTGGCGGCGACACAGAACCCGGTGGAGTTCGAGGGAACCTACCCGCTCCCGGAAGCTCAGCTTGACCGCTTCCTCATGAAGATCCGCATCGACCTGCCGCCGCGAAACGACGAGATCGAGATCCTGACGCGCCACGCCGACGGGTTCGACCCGCGAAACCTCGATGCGGCGGGCCTGCGTCCGGTCGCAACGGCCGAGGACCTCGAGCTGGCGCGCCAGGCTCTCCGGACCGTCCAGGTGCATCCGGCTATCACCGCGTACATCGTGGACATCGCCCGTGCTTCACGGACATCGCCGTCGCTGGCCATTGGCGTTTCGCCGCGTGGCGCGACGGCGCTGCTCAACACGGCGCGCGCATGGGCGTGGTTGTCGGGTCGAGCCTTTGTCACGCCCGACGACGTCAAGGCGTTGGCCTTCCCGACTCTGCGCCACCGCGTGGCGCTTCGTGCCGAGGCGGAACTGGAGGGCGCAAACGCGGACGCGGCCATCGAATCCGTCCTCGCAACCGTTCCGGTGCCCCGCTGACATGGTGCTCACGTGGCGGGCGGCAGCTCTGGCGGCCCTAGTCGTCGTCGCAGTGGTTATCACCGGCACTCCGTGGGCCCTGTTGGGCTTTGTCGGGGTCGCCGCCCTGATCGTCGTGGACATCGTGGCCTGCGCCTCACCCCGCCGCACGGTGGTGGAACGGGGTGGGGACACGTCTATTCGGCTCGGCGAACAGGCCGAGGTGTGGGTGCTGGTGAGAAACACCGGCCGCAAGCGCCTCCGCGCGACCATTCGTGACTCGTGGATTCCGTCCGCGGGAGCCGTCGGAGGGGTGGCAACGATCGACGTCCCCGCCGGGCAGCGCCGTCGTCACATGACAACGCTGCTGCCAACGCGTCGTGGCGACCGGTTGGCTGGGCCAGTGGTTCTGCGTGCGTTTGGCCCCTTGCGAATCGCGGGACGACAGCGCAACCTCGTCGCCGACTGGCAGGTGAGGGTGCTCCCGGCCTTCCCAAGTCGTAAGCACCTCCCCAGTCGCGTCGCGCGCCTGCGTGAGCTGGATGGTCGGTCCACTTTGCTACGCGGCGGGCAAGGGACGGAGTTCGACTCCCTGCGCGAGTATGTGCCTGGCGACGATGTCCGCGCGATTGACTGGCGTGGGACAGCGCGGTCCTCGATCGTTGTGGTGAAGACCTGGCGTCCGGAGCGGGATCGCCATGTCTTGATCATCATTGACTCCGGCAGGACGTCGGCGGGCAGGATTGGCGATCAGCCCCGCCTGGACCATGACATGGACGCCGCCCTGCTCTTGGGCGCCCTCGCTGGCAAGGCGGGCGATCGAGTCGACTTGCTCATCGTCGACACCATGGTGCGCGCGAGCGTCCTAGGAGCCAGCGCCAGCGATTTTCTCTCCCGCTCCGTCAATGCGATGGCCAACGTCGAGGCGACCTTGGCCGAATCGGACTACCGCACGTTGGTCACCGAGGCCCTCCTGCGGGTCTCCCAACGGTCACTGGTTGTGATCCTGACCGGTATGGACCGAGCCTCGATCGAAGAGGGACTCCTTCCGGCATCAGCGGGACTCATCCACAAGCACAAGGTGATCGTGGCCACGGTCTCCGATCCTCGATTGGACGAGCTGAAGGCTGCCGACGACACGATCGAGGATGTCTTCGCGTCGGCGGCGGCGGAGGCAGACACAGACCGACAGGCGGCTACCATCAACGAGCTTGGCCGCCACGGAGTGACGGTGCTCACGGCACCCCCCGATCGATTCGCGCCCGAACTCGCCGACCGCTACCTCGCGCTCAAGAAGGCTGGCCAACTGTAGGTCTGCCCGTCTGCCGCGCCGTGCGCGCCTCCGCTTTCGGTGGTCAGTCGTAGCGCGCGTCGTTGACGTTCAGCGCGGCGTCTGCTGCCACACCACTAGTCGTCGGCACATCCACGGTGACTCCGGCGGCCGAAGGCATCAACGAATCAGGTGCGGGATTGTCTTGCGGCGGTGCCGCTGACGCCGGATTTGTCGCACTGGGCCACGTGTCAGTTCCGGCGAACATGGTGGCCTGCAGTTCGGCTGTGCCGTAGTCAAGCGACAACTGCCGCACTGCGGCCTTCCATTCGGTTCCCTCACTCAAGTCGTTCAAGTTGTTCGCTAGGCTCTCGCACGCCGCCGTCGCATCGACGGTCCGTTGGTAGTACACATCGAGCACGTCAGGTGACTCAAGGACGGCTTGCAGCCGGGTCACCAGGCCGTCGAATCCAGCCTCCACTGCCTGCAATATCGCCTGAAGGATCAGTGCGGTCTGATCAAGCCCATCACGTTCTGTGCGAACGAATGACCACAGTTCTCCCACGGCCGCGTACTGATACGGGAGTTGCTTGAGGTATGCCTCAGCCCCCCTGCCCTGCCAGTGCGTTTGCTGCTGCATTCCCTGAACCCGCGTGAAGAGTTCGGACAAGGCGCTGTCAAGGCTCCCATACTG
>RRZT012767162.1_pt1 | contig 19041 bp, 21 predicted proteins | sample 2165551 | NCBI WGS metagenome assembly RRZT01 (sample SAMN10456910, study PRJNA506462) | wastewater metagenome | biome: wastewater; feature: sludge; material: wastewater sludge; isolation source: wastewater sludge with Escherichia coli K12::gfp cells carrying plasmid... | place: USA: Moscow, Idaho... | reverse complement strand
GAATCTTAGATACTATCTTTTTATTTTGAGACTTATTACGTACAAAGTTGAACAAAAAAAACTAAAATGTACACTTGGTGAAGAAATTAAATTGTCCATGGAATATAAAGAAGCGATTGACGAAAGCTCAATAGTTAGTAAAACAGATTTAAATGGAATAATTACGCATACAAATGACGCTTTTTGCAAAATTTCTGGATACACGGAGCTAGAATTAATCGGAAAACCGCATAGCATAGTCAGACACCCCGATATGCCAAAAGAGGCCTTTGCCACCCTTTGGGAGACTATTTTGGATAAAAGAGTATGGAAAGGGGTCGTAAAAAACAAGAAAAAAGACGATTCCGCTTACTATGTAAATGCAACCGTAAAACCCATACTAAACGCCGCCGGAGAGATAACAGAGTTTATCTCCATCAGAAGCGACATAACAGAGCAGATAATAGCGAAAGAGGCTGCACAGCAAGCGCTTGAATCAAAAAACGGCTTTTTTGCCAGAGCCTCCCATGAGCTAAGAACCCCTCTTAATGCGATTATTAATTTTACCGAGATGGTATTGGATGACTATGACGACATCTGCCACGATAAAGATTTAAAAGCAGAGGCGGGAGACTTTTTAAATAGAGTCCTTAAAAACTCAAAACACCTTTTAGGGATCATAAACGATATTTTGGAAATCTCAAAAGTCGAACAAAAAAGAACAGAGATGGCTCCAACACAAATTTGCCATATTATGCAAGATGCGATAAACGCCGTAAAATCTTTGGCTTACAAAAAATTTATCGACATAGATATGGAGTGCCCAAACGAACAGGCCATTATTTTTGCCAACGAAAAATATCTCTTTCAGGTTCTACTAAATCTCCTTTCAAACTCTATAAAGTTTACGGAGCCCAAAGGGAGAGTCTATATAGGGGTTAAACCAAAGGCCGAATTTGTAGAGATATATGTGACAGACACTGGACGTGGGATACCTAAAGAAAAAATAGATAGTATTTTTGACGCTTTTGTACAGGCCGCCGAGGGCGATGAAGGGACAGGGCTTGGACTCAAAATAGTCAAAGAGATGTGCGAAAGCATGAATATAGATATAAAACTAGAGAGCGAAGTCGGCATCGGGACAACGTTTAGACTATTTGCAAGGAGATTTTGATGGCGGAAAATACAGAAATCAACGTTTTAATCACCGACGATATCGAAGACAATAGACTGGTTTTAAAAAATATATGCAGAAAAATACAAAACCTCAGGGTCTTTGAAGCCGTAAACGGCGAACAGGCGGTAGAGACGGTCAAAAAACAGCCTATCGATATAGTCCTTATGGACGTTATGATGCCGGTAATGGACGGATTCGAGGCTACAGGAATTATCAAAAAAATGGAAAATCCGCCGACCGTCATAGTCGTCACGGCGATTGCAGACAAAGAGACTGAAAATAAATTTATAGAACTCGGTGTTGACGGATATATCAGAAAGCCTATCGACAGAGATATCATAAAAGCCAAACTAGAGGGGCTAAAAAATACGATTACACTCAGAAAAGGGGCAAAGACCACCCTTTCATCCAAAAAGCCGATCTCAAAACTTGCAAAAAAATGCCGAAACTATAAAACATACTTTTTTATAGAGAACGAAGATGATGCTATGGATTTCGGCCTTTGGTTAACCGACGAAAAGACAAAAATAGACAACTCATTTAGCTTTGAGTTTGAAGATACGTTGGCCGCAATTTACAAAATCTGCTCGGTCAGCCTAAAGGCAAACGAGAGTGTCACAATAGTAGTAGAAGGTGACTTTGAAAATCTATTCGCAACAATAATTCTGCCTAACCATATATCATGTGATACGGCGCTCTCAAAACTAGACAAAGACATAAGAGATTCTGTATATTGCGAAGCCTCTCTCATATATTTTGTCGTCAGAAAATTAAAGCAAGAGACTATAAAAACAGTTGATTCGCACATTATACCTACCCATAAAGAACCGGATACGATTGAGCAGGAAAAGCAAGACGAGGATGAGTCAAAAGAGAGGATTTTGGCCTCCGAAGAGGATATGAAAATACTCAGAAAATCTCACGTCGAAAAGATTTCCGCAGAACAGTACGTAAGCGAAATATCCAGCGAAGGCTTTATGGATGAAGTATATGATCTAAGCGATATAGAACAGAGATGGAGAGACACTATAGAGGCATCAAAAGGTGCAGTCTCCAAAGATACATTGATAGATTTGGCAGACCACTCCATCCACGAATATGCAAAAGTAATAAATAAAATGTATGAGTTTTCGGCTATAGGGTATGCCCTAAACTCTCTTTGCGCCTTTTTGAAAACGGTAGATGAGGGTGTAGCAAAAGAGAACGGAACAAAAATCATAATGCTCATCGGGCATATACTGGATGATTTGGCAAACTGGAGAAATACTATTTTTATAGCCAAAAATACAAACGACATACACTATTTGGATAGCTCCCTTTTAAGCTCATGTATGCAGATAGATGCTCTCGGAAGTTCAAAAATCGCCGATACCGAGGACTCGGAACTGGAGCTATTCTAGTATAAGAAATTAAAATAAAATAATTTCTTCTTTTGAAGATTATAATTTTTGTGCTAATATACCCCTAAAAAACGGGGGATATTTAGACTATGTGTGTCGAAAGAGTTCACAGATTAATGATGGCTACGCTTCTTATCGTTTCACTACTTTTATTTTTTGCGGGATACGAGTTGTTCACGCTTGCAATTATAGGATTTATGTCTTTTATGCTTGTGGTTTGGGGGGTCTTTGATTTTTGCCCTGCGGTAAAAATACTCTCAAAATTTATGCCTAGATGTAGCGCAAAATAAAAAGAGGGCACTACCCTCTTTTGGTTTTTAAACCAATTTGTCTACATTTATACCCATTCCGGTTAGCTCTGCTGCTCTTTTTGCAAGATCTTCCGGTTTTGGCTCAGGTGCTTTTGCCTGAGTCTGCTCAGGGGTTACTGCACCGTCTAAAGCACTCATTACTTTTTGCTCTTCAGCGTCCATGCTTTTTTTCAAAACTTCTATCTGGACAGCGCTCATCTCTGCGCCGGCCGCACCGCTAACGCCGCTTACTCCGCTCATTCGTTCCCCTTTCGTTTGGAATCGTTATGTAAATCGTCAAAAACAGGAATTATTTTAGCATTTTCCAGAAAAAATTTTCGGCCTGACGGATATCCGAATCAATAGTCTCTTTTAACGCCGATAAAGAGTCAAAATATTTGTTTCCTCTAATTTTTTTTACAAAAGAGAGAAAGTATCTTTCATTTTCCGAGTCTATGAATTTGCCGATTATATGTGTCTCGACGGCAAAATTTCCATCCGTAGAAACACGGTGACCTACAAATGTCACGGACGGATAGCACCTGTCCGAAATTTGAATTTTGGATATATAGACCCCTTCGTTTGGGAGCAAAAAACCGGATGCATCCAGATTTATGGTCGCTACGAGCTTTTGCGCCCCTATCCCCTGCCCTTTTATTTTTTTGCCGAATATCTCGTATTCTCTCCCCAAAAAAATAGCCGCACGCTCTACGTTGCCGTCCAGTATAAGTGTTCTGATATACTTTGAGTGTACACCGATCCCTTCAATCCTAAGCTCCGGCACAACCTCCACCTCGCCGTCCCAAAGAGTTTGGAGTTCATCCACCCCTGCCGCTCTGTCTTTTGCAAATCTGAAATCTTCTCCGACAACTATTTTTTTTAAATCCGGAAAATCATTTTTTAATTTTTTTAAAAATCCCAAAGCATCCAGATCTTTTATCTCTTCAAGTCTGTAAAATACTAGCTTTTTATCGACATACTTATCTATAAATTCCGGCGGCGTAAGGTTTGAGCGCCCAGTCTCTATCGCCAAAATAGCACCGTCTTTTGTTAGCCTCTCAAACAAAGCCCTATGCCCCAGATGTATCCCGTCAAAACGCCCTATCGCCAAAGAGTCAATCACGAACAGACCTTAAAAACATAAAAATACTCTTGGTTTCCCTCTTTTCCGGCAAACTTGCACGGTGCTTTGTAGAGCACATCAAGGCCAAACGCTTTTGCCTCAAGCTCAAAATCAAAAATAGCCCTCATAATGGCGGCAGTATCGGTTACGACCCCTTTTTTATCTCTCTTCGCATTTTTCCCAACCTCAAACTGCGGCTTAAAGAGGATAATAATGACATCTGACGAAAGTGGAACGATAATCGGTAAAAGCTCTTTTGTAGAGACAAAAGACAAATCGACGGACACTATTTCAAAAACGGACTCCGGCTTAAAATCTCTAATGTCGGTATTTTCAAAGCTTTTCACTAGATTATTATTTTTTAGCTCTTCGCTTAGCTGCATACTCCCGACATCTACGGCATACACCGATGCTGCCCCGTTTTCTAGCAAAATCTCGGTAAAACCGCCCGTGGAGGCTCCGATATCAAGACATTTTTTACCGGAAATCTGTATCGGATAGTCCTCCAAAACCCCTTTTAGCTTTAAAGCTCCTCGACCGACGTATACTTTTACCTCATCTACCTCTACTTTTTGGTTTTCGGATAATTTTGTGGAGGTTTTGAGGGTAATTTTGCCGTCAACCCTCACAAATCCGTTTTCAATCAGCCAAACAGCCTTCTCTCTGCTTTTTGCCAGTCCGTTTGCCGCTATATACGTATCTAGCCTCACCCGTCAATCCTTGAAAAGAGCTCAGCCTCGCTTATAATCTCTATCTTTAGAGTTTGCGCCTTATCCAATTTGCTCCCGGCATTTTCACCGCAAACAAGCAAATCCGTTTTTTTTGTTACCGAATCGGTGACCTTTGCCCCAAAACCCTCCAAAACCTCTTTTATCACATCTCTGGGTCTTGATAGCGATCCGGTAATTACGACTGTTTTTCCGGTCAAAAATGACTCTTTTATCTCTTTTTTTATGGGCTCTTTCGGGGTTATAATGGCTAGGAGTTTTTCTATATCAACCCTGTTTGTCTCCCTAAAATGGAGGAAACTTTTGACCATCTCGCCGCCGAATCCGTCGATAGTCGACAACTCTTCAGCCGATGCCTCAAAAGCCGATACTCCGAATCTTTCAGACAGCTTCTTAGCGGCCACCTCACCGATTAGATCGATCCCCAAAGCTACGATAAATCTCCATAGATCACACCCCTTTGAGGACTCTATCGAATTTAAAATGTTGTTTATTTTTTTATCTTTAAACCCTTCCAAATCCTCCAAATCCGAGTACTTAATAGCATACAGATCTATCAGGGAGGCGATTTTTCCCTTTTCAAAAAGGAGCCGTACGATCTGCTCTCCCAGTCCGTCTATATTTAACGCTTTTTTCCCTGCGGCATGGATAATGCTCTCAACAACCCTAGCCGGACACTCTAGATTTTGACACCTGATGATTGTCTCCTCATCTAGTAGCAAACTTCCGCAAACCGGACATAAGGTAGGCCTCTCTATAGGTTTTTCGATCCCCGTCCTAAAGGATAAAAGCGGAGTTACGACTTTTGGGATAACATCGCCGCTTCTAATGACCGTCACCGTATCACCGATACGAAAATCTCGTCTCTCTATCTCGTCAAAGTTGTGCAGAGTAGCTCTGGAGACCTTCACACCGTCGATATCTACAGGTTCCAAAACTGCCACAGGGGTTATCGCACCGGTTCTGCCGACCTGATATATGACCCCCTCTATCTTTGTCTGTTTCTCTACAGCCGGAAATTTGTATGCCGCTGCCCATCTGGGAAACTTGACCGTGTAGCCTAGCTCCTCTTGGAGGGCAAAAGAATCCACCTTTATCACCATCCCGTCAAGCATCATAGGCAATTCGTCTCTGATTTTTTTGAGATCCTCATACGCCTCTTGAATCTCTTTTATGTCTGCGCAATAATATCTCTTCGGAGGGGGCAAAAAACCCTCATTCTCCAAAAATTCTCCGAGCTCTTTTTGGGTCTTTACGGGAAGGGAGTTTTTTCCGAGTCCGTATGGATAAAAAACAAGCCCCCTTTTTGCCGTAACAGACGGGTCAAGCTGTCTCAGACTTCCGGCCGCTGCATTTCTGGGGTTTGCAAAAACCGGTTGCCCTTCGGCACCCCTCTCCTCATTTATCCTCTCGAACGCCTCTTTGAAGATAACGACCTCGCCCCTAATCTCAAAAAGCTCTTTGGCTTTTAGCGCAAGGGGGACGCTTTTTATGGTTTTAACATTGTTTAGTACCATCTCACCCTCTACGCCGTCACCCCTTGTGATGGCTTTTGCTAGCATTCCGTTTTCGTACAGCAGATTGAGGCTCGCTCCGTCAAATTTCGGTTCACAGACAAATGAAACATCGGTTTGCGTCTTATGAATCCTCTCCACCCATTCAGTAAGCTCCCCGTAATCAAAAATATCCTCCAAAGAGTACATCTGCTCTAAGTGTCTGGCTTTTTCAAACTCCTCTAAAACGGCTCCGCCGACTCTCTGTGTCGGACTTGCAGGATCTAGTTTGTCCGGATTTTGCTCCTCAAACTTTCTGACCTCTCTGTAAAGCCTGTCATACTCATCATCTGTTACCGTCGGTGCATCTAGCGTATAATAGGCCGTAGCCCATCCGTTTAGCTGCTTTACAGCCTGCTTGTACGATTCGAACTCCATTTTGCCGCCCCTAGATACTTTGATTTTTAAATGCCGTCCATACTTTTAGCATATCGGCATGCTCTTTTACGTCGTGGCACCTGATAATATCGGCTCCGTAGTCAAGCGCTTTTTGGTGCACGGCAAGGGTTCCGGCTAGTCTATCGGCAGTATTTTTTCCGGTTATTGACCCTATCATACTTTTCCTACTAGCTCCAACAAGTAGTTCAAAGCCGAATTTTTTAAAGTCACCCAAATGCTTTATGAGTGCCGTATTGTGCGACAAACTTTTTCCAAAACCTATCCCGACATCTAAAACAATATCTTTTATACCGTATTTGACCGCTTTTTGGATTCTATCTTTGAAAAACTCCGAAACTTCGCCGAAAATATCATCATAAGAGGGGGAGTTTTGCATGGTAGCCGTCTCCCCTTTTTTGTGCATTATGACAACCTTTGCGCTGTATTTTCCGGCTATTTCGGCCAACTCATCGGATTCTAGCCCACATATATCGTTGATAATTTTACACCCCGCATCCAATGCCGCTTTTGCAGCTTTTGGGCTAAAGGTATCGACACTGATGTCGGCACTTTTAAATAAGGAGTTTTTTTGGATTGATTCAAAAATCGGGCTTAACCGCCTTAACTCCTCATCCTCGCCGCAATAAACAGATCCGGGTCTACTGGATACCGCCCCAATGTCTATAATATCCGCTCCATCATCCACCGTCTGCAAAAATCTATCACAAAATACACTCTCGGATGTCCTGCTTTTTTCAAAAAAACTATCTTCGTTTATGTTTAGAATACCCATTATCTGCGGGGATTTGAGATTGCTTGAACTCAGATATACCTTTAGCCCGTCGGCTATTTTTTTTAACCCGAACGGCTGAATAGACTCTTTTTTTATAAGTTTTTCAAGTTGTGATTTATTGCAAATGAGCAAGGCATTGGTAAAATCGGCACTCATTGAGGCCATATCCTTGCTAACCGCCAAATCGGCCCCGATCGACAACGCATCTTGCTTTAGGATATTTGCCGCTTTGATATTTAATCCGGATATATAAAAGAGAAATTGCTCACCTTTTTTTGCCATTATCCCTTGGCCGCCACAATCTACACCTATTTTTTCAAATACACTACGCAAAGAGGTATCGTTTGAGAGCCTCGTTATCATCGTCTGGCAAGCTCGGACAAGATTGTTGCAAATACTATTTTAGGGGAAGTGTTTAGCGACAGCAGTCTAAAGGAACGCTCGAAAAGCTCCAAAACCGCCGTGTTTCTGGTAGGTTCTTCAAACATCCGGTATTTTATATACTCATCAAGCATTGCAAACAGATAGTTTTTTGCATCTTCTCTATCTAGCTTTTCAACCCTTTTTAGTTCTTCAAACATCGATTGGGGTGTTATTTTTTTGAGCTCTATCCCTATTTTAGGTAAATCTCTTTTGTTGTTTTCGGAAAATGACGGGAGACGTGAACGGATGGTTGGCAAAATAGCAGATTTAGAGTTTGCAAGGATACAAAACTTTACCCCGACCGGAGGCTCCTCTAATAGTTTTAAGAGTCTATTTTGGACAACGGAAGAGTAGTTGTCGGAACGGAGGATAAAAAGCCTCTCGTCTCCGGTGAGATAAGCCGCCTCCATAATATCCTCGACATCTTCGACCAAGAGGTCTTTTTGACCTTTGTAAGGCTTCGGGAAGATTTGGATTTGTATATTAAGGGTACTTGAAAGCCCCTCTATAGAGGCATCAAAATTAGCAGATATGAGTATAAAACCGTTCCCGTATAGCTTTTCGGCACTAAAAAAATCACCCATTTTTTCAGCCTAATTTGACTTTTGAAAACATCACCGCATCGATAGTTTTGTTAAAAAGAGAGGTAAGGGATATCAGCTTCGTATCAAGCGCCTCATCTATTGATTTTAGATAAAAGCTATTACTGCTCTGCTCGTCAAATATCCACAAAAAGCTATCCTCTCTTTGCCTGACAAAAGAGGTCATTTTGTCGTCACCCCTGCCGATATACCAAAAAATATAGTGCTTAAAGACGATATCAAGCATATCGGTATATGCCCCGAATGTCTCTTTTGCACTAAAAGCATCCAACCCCGGAAAAAGACAATGAGCCGAAAAAAACGGCAAAAACGGTCTGTTTTTGCTCGGCTTATTGATGTTTTTTACCAGATACTCCCCAAACCATGAGCGCTCTTTGTCGGTTAGTATAATGACGGCAGAGCCGGACAAAACGGTACCGAGGCAGTTTTGAACCAACGGAACCCACTCAAAACGCCTCTCCTCAAGCCACCCAAACTCGCTTCGCTCTCTTATAGTAGCGAGAGTCCACTCCAATAGCTCCTTCAAACTACCTATTTGCCCAGTTCGTAAGCTTCGTGTAAAGCCCTAACGGCCAGTTCGCCGTATTTCTCGTTGATAAGTATAGATATTTTTATCTCGGAGGTACTAATCATAAGTATATTGATGTTCTCTTTTGCTAGCGTGGTAAAGGCTTTTGCCGCTATCCCGCTGTGGCTTTTCATACCTACACCTACTACGGATACTTTTGATACTTCCGAATCATAAGTTACGATTGCCTGAGCAAATTTTGCCATTATCACCTTGACCCTCTCGAGCTCGTTTTGCGGGACGGTAAAGCTGATGTTTGCTTTGCTGTCTTGTCCTACGTTTTGCACTATCATATCCACGACGATATCTTCGTTTGAAAGTGTCTCAAATATCTCTGCGGCGATCCCCGGTCTATCTTCAACCCCTCTGACCGTTACCGCTACCTGATTTTTATCAAGCGCTATACCGCTTACAAGTACGTTTTCCATCATATCGTTTTCCTTCGTTATAAGTGTCCCTTCGTTTTCGTTAAAACTACTTCTGGTTACCAGATTTACCTCTAGTTTTTTGGCTAGTTCTACGGAGCGGTTTTGCAATACCTTTGCCCCTGCCGATGCAAGCTCCAACATCTCGTCATAGCTGATTACGTTTAGTTTTTTAGCTTTCGGCTCAATTCTAGGATCGGTTGTATATACGCCGTCAACATCCGTATAGATCTCACATAAATCAGCTTTTAGCGCTCCGGCTATAGCAACGGCCGTGAGGTCACTACCGCCACGTCCTAACGTGGTTACTACGCCGTCTTCGGTAATCCCCTGAAATCCGGCAACGACGATTACGTTCCCCTCTTTTAGCTTACCGAGCATATTGTTCCCGTCGATATCGGAGATTCTTGCCGTCGTAAACGCATTATTAGTTACTATTCCGGCCTGTCTACCGCTCATTGCCATCGCCTTGTGCCCCTTTGCATTTAATGCAATAGCAAGCAGTCCGGCCGTCACTCTCTCGCCGGAGCTAACGACAAAATCCATCGCCTGCTTATCCGGAGTTTTTGTAAAATACTCGGTGTACTCTATTAGTTTATTCGTCTCGCCGCTCATGGCAGATACCACAACTACAACAGAGTGACCATCTTTTAAGGTTTTGGAGACTCTATTTGCTACATTTTCAATTCTCTCAAGGTTTCCGACACTTGTACCGCCGAATTTTTGCACTATCAACATATACGCACCTTATTTTAAAGCTTTAAATAAAGCCCTCTTTTTTAAAATATGCGAGGACTTTTTTGTAAATAGGTTTTTTGAAATGGGAGATATAATCAAATACATTCTCGAATTTCACGAATTTGTATTCGCTAAATTCCGGATGTTCCGTTTTGATATTTATCTCGGAATCGTTTTTTACTCTCACTAAATAATAACGTTGTTTTTGTCCGTCGTAGTTATATAGTTTTTTGTTTTTGGCGACGCTATCGGGAAAGTCGTAATATTCCCAATCAGGATATTCAGATACTATTTCGATGTTATCGGTTCCGATCTCCTCGTCCAACTCTCTAAAAAGAGCGTCTTTCGGCGATTCGTCCTCGTCAATTCCGCCCTGCGGAAACTGCCAGACATCTTTCATATCGCTTCTTAGACCGATAAATAGTTTAGTCTCTGCGGGATAACCCGACGACAGAACAATAGCGGCAACGTTCGGTCTATATTTTTTGTCTGCCATCTAACGCTCTTTTATTAGCAAATACTGGTTACATTTGGCTAAAATGGTAACAAAAAAAGGATAAAACCTGCTTTATTTACATGTTCCTTTTTGTGATAGCAAATGCGGATATTGCGCCTTTAACTCGTTTGCTTCAAAAAAAGAGCTGATACCCAAATATGTAGATTCGATGAAAAAAGCTATCGGCTTTGAACTCTCAAAAATAGATAAAAACAGCAAATTCGGCTCCGTATACATGGGCGGGGGGACACCTAGCGTTCTGCCGGAATATGCACTTGAGGAAATTTTTGGACTAATCTCCCCCTTTACGGATTGCAACACGGAGATAACCGTAGAGATGAATCCAAAATCAACCTCAAAGAGCAAAGCAGAAACCTTAAAAAAAGCGGGTGTAAACAGGATAAGTCTAGGGCTTCAGAGTCTACATAACCAAAAGCTCACTTTTTTAGGGAGAGGGCACACGGCAAAAGAGGGGATTCAAAGTGTTGAGACCCTGAGGGTGGCCGGTTTTTCAAACATATCGGCCGATTTTATGTACGATACCGAATTTGACGATTTGGAGTTTCTAAAAAAAGAGTTAGACGGTTTTTTGGCTTTAAACACCGAACATATCTCGGCCTACTCTCTCACAATCGAAGAGGGGACACCTTTTTTTGAAAAAAAAATAGAGACAAGATACGATGACAAAGCGGCCAGATATGTATCGGATAGGCTAATTAGCGGCGGATTTTTGCATTATGAGGTAGCTGCTTTCGGAAAAATAAAATCTCTCCACAACAGGGGGTATTGGGAGTATAAACCATATATCGGTATCGGAGCCGGAGCTGTTGGGTTTGACGGAGAAAAAAGGGTTTACCCGCACAAGGAGATTGAGGAGTATATAAAAAATCCGACCGAATATGAGTATGAATCGGTAACGGCTGATGAGCAAAAAACGGAGAGAATATTTTTGGGGCTTAGAAGCGATGTAGGTGTCGATATCTCGATGGTAAGCAAAAAACAAAAAGAGATAGACTATCTGCTAGAGGCAAAAATAATAGAGATAAAAAACGGCAAGATATACTCTTTGGACTTTTTTTTGGCGGACGAAGCAGCCGTTAGGCTCTCCTGAAATCTATCCGTTTTATCGTCAAAAAAGAGCCTTTTTTTTGGGGGACAAAAAAATACTTTATCTCTTTTGGCTCACCGTTTTTTTGTAGTTTGTTTATAGGTTTTTTAAAATTTGTCGTCGGATACTCTATCCCCCCGTCAAAAAGCTTGTTACACCTAAGTATACGAAACAAAGAGGCAAAAACAGCCCTAAAAAATCCGTTTGTCTCAAACTGCCACACGGCATACTCACTGCAACTGGGGTGGTATCTGCAAGAACCTACGGTAACAGGGGAGATAAATCTCTGGTAAAAGCGGACAAAAGCTATTGCCGCTTTATTTATCATAATATCCGCCCTCTCTCCACCTTAATCCGCGTTTTTCGGTATGGACGACAAAATGCTCAAAACAATCCTCTGTGATACAGGAGCTAAAAGAGGCTAAATATATCTCGACCACCCTCTTCTCCCCGTCCAAAATAGGAAGACTCGAAAACTCCACCGACGGCGGAAGCGTCTGCATGATATCTACCAGTTCACCCTCGGAGCCGAATACGGTAAATGTTTTTTTGTACTTTACCTCACCTTTCGGGTAAAACCTATCGAGAGCTTCCACAATCATCGGATGAGCCATCTCAGGGAAACCGGGAACAAAGAAAAATCGCTCATCCAGATAAAATCCGGATATATTGTTTATCTTGTTAGCTAAAAGCCCTGCCCCCCTCGGCAAATATCCCATTTTAATCCTATCCGGATAGGCCGCATCACCGAATCTGTCCGTCAAAACCTTGCAAATATCGTCATTATACTCCATATACCCGTCGCTAAAAACTCTGGCTGCGGTATCTCTAGTATAGTCGTCCGGCGTGGAGCCGATTCCGCCGAAACAAAACATTACCGATTTTTCATCTTTTTTGATTAGCTCAAAAACATCGGCAATAAAATCAGGCTCGTCTTTTATAACAAAACTGGCTTTTAGCTCATGTCCACGGGTTAAAAGTTCGGTATTTAAAAAATCAAAATGGGAGTCTTTGCGGCGACCGTTTAGAAGCTCGGTCCCTATAATACAAGCGTAGAAGTTCATCAAAGCACCTTTGAGATAAAGGTTCCGCCGCAAAAGCGACGGATAAAAAGTTAGGAAAAACTAAATTTTACTTTTAACAAAAGCGTCCATGTCAGATACGATCTCTTCGATAGTTCTCTCGGCATTGATAGTGTGATATACACCTTTTTTGCCGTAAAAACTTCTGATAGCCTCTAGCGGCTCTGTAAATACTTTCATTCTGTTATTAAATACTTCAACGTTGTCGTCAGCCCCTCTGGCTCTACCCAAAACTCTGTCTCTGGCTACCTCTTCGCTAACTTCAACCTCTATGACGTTAACAAGGGAAACGCTAGATTCGGTAGATAGTACTTCGTCTAGTTTTTCCATTTGCTCTACGCTTCTAGGGAAACCGTCTATCAAAACAACCTCTTTTGAGCTCTCTTTGATAGCTTTTACTACAGTGTTGATTACTATCTCTAAAGGAACAAGGTTCCCTTTTGAGACAAAACCGTCTATAGTTTTACCAAGCTCCGAACCGCTTGCAACTTCAGCTCTTAGCAAATCACCAGTAGAGTAGTGAGCCGTATTATCCGGATTTCTCTCTGCGATGATACTCGCATCGGTTGTTTTTCCGCTACCAGGCGCACCTATAATTAGAAATAGTTTTTTCATAAATTCAACTCCCCTTTGAAATTAATTTGACTTTTATCTTTTTTGCTTCGGTTTTTGATATCGCAATTTTAGTTCCGTAAATATCCAACAAAACCGGACTCAAAAAAGAGTTAGAGACGACTCTCGCCACCTCCCCTTTATTTAATCCCATAGAACATATTCTGGTCTCTATATCGCAAAAAGGAGCCAAAAACTCCTCTATCTCGATCAAATCCCCACTTTTTGTATCTACAAGCCTCAACTTCCTATTTTGCTCACTCTGATTGAGAGTTCTTTTAGCTGTGTATCCTCTACCGGACTCGGTGCCGCCGTCATGAGACACTGAGCTTTCTGCGTTTTCGGGAACGCTATAACGTCTCTGATACTTTCAGATTTTGTAATCAGCATAACAAGTCTGTCAAGCCCAAGTGCGAAACCGCCGTGCGGAGGAGCCCCGAATTTGAGAGCGTCCAGAAGGAATCCAAACTTCTCTTTTGCCTCCTCTTCGCCGATTCCAAGAAGCCTAAATACCTCTTTTTGGGTATCCTCTTTGTGTATCCTAATACTTCCGCCGCCTATCTCATAGCCGTTTAGTACTATATCATAAGCTACCGATTCGATATTTTCCAGATTCTCGTCATCTAGTGTCCTAGGCATCGTAAACGGGTGATGAAGGGCTTTTACCTTCCCTTCGTCCACTTCAAACATAGGGAAATCTACAACCCATAAAAATTCGTATCTGTTTTCATCGATAAGACCCATCAGTCTTGCAACCTCTTGTCTGAGTCTCCCCATATACTCAAGCACGGTAGCTTTTTTGCCGGCTCCAAAGAATATGAGATCTCCCGCTTTTGAGCCTAATCTATTTACAAGCTCTGTTTTTTCGGCATCGCTTAGGAATTTTTCGATCGGCCCTTGAAGGGTCATATCCTCTTTCACTTTTAGCCAAGCAAGACCTTTTGCACCGAATTTTGCAACATAATCGGTCAGAGCGTCTATCTCTTTTCTGGTTAGCTTCTCGCCACCCTCTACATTTAGTGCTTTTATCCTATTTATATGCGGCATTTTCGCTATTTCCGCAAATACTTTTAGCTCGGTATTTGCAAACAAATCAATCACATCCGTTAGCGGCAGAGAGTATCTCATATCCGGTTTGTCTGAACCGTATTTTTCCATCGCTTCCGAATATTTCATTCTAGCAAAAGGGGTTGATATCTCAACACCTACCGCACTGAAGGCAGCTTTTAGCGCACCCTCGGCAGTCGCTATCACCTGCTCGTCGTCACAAAAGCTCATCTCGACATCCACCTGAGTAAACTCCGGTTGTCTGTCGCTCCTTAGATCCTCATCTCTAAAACATCTAGCAACCTGAAAATATCTATCGAATCCGGCAACCATAAGTAACTGCTTGAATAGCTGTGGAGACTGAGGAAGTGCAAAAAATTCTCCACCGTGAACACGGCTAGGAACCAGATAATCCCTTGCCCCTTCCGGCGTAGATTTTGTGAGTATAGGAGTCTCAACCTCCAAAAATCCGTTTTGGTCAAAATAGTTTCTGACCGCTACGGTAACCTTTGAACGGGCTATAAATTTATTTAGGTGTTTTGGGTCTCTAAGTTCCAAAAATCTATATTTTAGCCTTAGCTCTTCGTTTACTTTGTCGTCGCCGATTTGAAAAGGGGGAGTCGGTGATTTGTTCTCGATAACGAGGCTACTCACTACTATCTCCAAAGCTCCGGTTTTTAGTTTCGGGTTTTCAAGCCCCTCACCTCTTCTTCTAACCGTACCTTTGGCGATAATCACATACTCGTCTCTGACCTCGGTAGCCGCCTTGTGCGCTTCCGCTCCGTCTTTCGGGTCGCATACCAGCTGGACAAGTCCGCTCTTGTCTCTTAAATCTATAAAAACGAGTTCTCCGTGGTCTCTGTAACTATTTGTCCATCCACAGACGGTTACCTCGGAGCCTATATCTTCTAGGCTTACTTCGCCGCAATAATGGGTTCTCAACCTGTTTCCTTAAGCCGAATTTTTGGGCGAAATGTTACCAAAGTATTGCTTAGCGGGGATTTTTGTGTAAAATACGACAAACATACTTATGTCTAGTATTCGATGAAGATATAGGCGTTCAGAGGACTAATAACAGATGAAACCGAAATTTTCAGCCGATTTTTTGGCAAATCCTATCGTAAAAATGAGGGCAAACGGCTCTAAACTGATAGTGCTCTTGGAGGGCGGAGAGGTCAAAGAGTTAAACTATGATTTAACAATCAGGGGAGAGTGTGCCCCAAAGGCGGCGGATTTTTTTAGGTTTTCCAATTTTTACGACATATCGGCCGATTGCTCCTATCTCGCCTACTCCCAAAAAGAGACCAATAAATACGCCCTATACGACCTAAATGTCAGAAAAATAGTTTTTGAAAATAGCATGCACGACAGTGAACTATCGTGTTTGAAATTTTCCCATGACGGGACTATGCTAGCAAGCGGGGGAACCGACGGAAAGACTTATATCTACGACTTTAGGACAAAAGGGGTAGCCGGAACGTACGGAATCAGAAATGATTTTGTGACGGATATAGCATTTGACCCCAAAATGGACAAAATAGCGGTAGGGGCATTCGATAACGAAATCAGGATATACAAAATAACAGATCCGGACGACGTTTTCTCGCTTGTCGGCTTCGATGAGCCTATATCATCTTTGCAATACATAAAAGACAATGAGCTGGCTGTTTTCTATAAAGACGGCGGTTTTTTGGTGTTTGATACCCATAGGCAAAAAATAATCGCAAATCCGAAAAAATCTAACGACACTATATCCGGAAGCCATTTTACAAAAGAGTTTGTCTATATAGCGGCAAAAGATAGAAATCTCAAGCTACTAAACGCAAAAACATACGAAGAGTTAGCCGACGCATACATAAAAGCCCCCTCAATCATAAGCTCAATGTGCGCCGATTCAAACGGAGAGATATTTATAGGGTGTCTGGACGGTACGGTGGCGGTCTACGAGGAGAACTCGGACGTTAGAGAACTGGAAGAGTACGTAATGGGTGGAAACTTTGGAGAGGCGTACAAGCTCGTAGAGGAGAATCCGCTACTCAAAAAAGAGGACAACTACACGCTAATGGAGGAGGCGTGGAAAATGAGCCTTGTGGATATAGTCCGAAATATCGAAGACAATAAGATGCAAACGGCAAAGCAGATAGCCGCCAGTTTTGCACAAGTGGGCGAAAAAAGAGCAATCATACAAACCGTACTAAAGCAGTTTGAAGAGTTTGCAAAATTCAAATACGCCGCCGAAAAAAACAACTTTGAGCTTGTAAAATTTATGGCAAATAAAAACCAATATTTCAAACTTACAAAGCTTTTTGAAAAAATTAAAGGAAAAATTCCGAATTAGTCTTGACAAACTAAAAGAAAAAAGATAGAATTTCGCTCTCTTTTGCGGGGCGTAGCGCAGTCTGGTTAGCGCACCTGGTTTGGGACCAGGGGGTCGGAGGTTCGAATCCTCTCGCCCCGACCATTTGAGATGTTTTTTATTTTTTTGATAAATCACGGTAGGTGTAGCTCAGTCGGTTAGAGCATCAGGTTGTGGTTCTGAGGGCCGTGGGTTCGAATCCCATCACTTACCCCATTCACTAAGTTTTTTTTAAGAAACTTTCTGATAGAATTTCGATTCTTTTTTCAGCGCAACCTTGAAAAGGCCGCCAATGAGCCGAATGCGTTCGTAGCTCAATGGATAGAGCAACTGACTTCGGATCAGTAGGTTGGGAGTTCGACCCTCTCCGAGCGCACCAAATTGCTTTGTTTTTATCGGGTCCATAGCTCAGCTGGATAGAGCAACGCCCTTCTAAGGCGTAGGTCTTAGGTTCGAATCCTAATGGGCTCACCATCTTTTTCTTTTGTTAACTTACGCGGATGTGGTGAAATTGGCATACACGCTAGACTTAGGATCTAGTGCCGCAAGGCGTGGAGGTTCAAGTCCTCTCATCCGCACCATTCTTTCCCCTATTCTATCGATACTTTCTAAGCAAACTTACTGACTGTGCTTGTTTTTGTGCCTAACTGAGAGAAAATATCACACCCATTCAACCCCCAACCGCAACACACCCATTTTTCATAAACTGCTTATGCCGCTCAATGCTTAGCATTTTTCATGCTCTCAAACTCTTGTTTTATTTGTTCTATAGATGTAAGCCCGAAGCCATAGCGGGACTATCTTCGGCGATATATTCAAATACACTTGCCAAGTCGCCTAATGACTCTTCGGAGTAGCGGATATTAGCCTTTTTGGGCATATTTGGCTCTAAAACCGTCAAAAACTTCTTTGTGCGTCAGCGGACTTACACCGGACTCAAAGCCTTTGTCGATTAGAGCTTCTAGGTTTATATCAAAATCCACCACTTCTATTTCGCTCTTATCAAAATGCTTCAACAACCAAAAAAACTTCTCGCTAACCGATTCGTTGATATTCAGCACTACCGTTTGCATTTTTGCCTCATTTTTTGTTTTGATTATAGCCAATTATTTTTGGTGAAATGGGGCTAGTATTGCTTCTATAGCATTTGATAGCGTATTTATTTGTGTTCTCAAAATATCTTCGATTATAGGCAAGCTCACTCCGTCGTAGTCGTGAGCGATAAAAGTCCGAACACTATAAAAGCCTTTTAGCTGCGCCTCGTCAAAGTGATTTAGTAATTTTGATTCGCTTTTTTTGAGCTTGTCGAACTGTTCCGCTATGGCTACCAAATTCATCAGTAATGCCGCTCTGCCTTCGGCTCTATCGGCTAGTGCGTTCGTTATCCCTTTGTGTCTTTCGATTATAGTTCGTATATCTGATATTTTCTCACGCATGCTATGCAGCTTTGCGATTTCTTTTTCGCTATACATAAATCGCTCTTTTTAGTATAAATTCTTCGCCCGCCGCCCCAAGCCCGGTGCGGTCTGTCAAATCAACTTTTGCGCCTAGCTTTTTTGATAACTCTTCTTTGATTTGCTCCAGTCTAGCTATAGCCCCAAAACCACCGCCGTTGTGACTTACGAAAAGCTGAGAAGTTTCCATTAGTATATCTATGTCGCTTGTTTGTTTCATCTCATCTCTTGCCGCAGAGCCAAAAAGCCCTAGCAGTCTAAGCCCCTCTTTTTCGTATTCGGGCTTCATACTTTTTAGCGTTGATAGTATGATGTCTTTGTTTGGCATCTCTTTGCTCGTTTTTTGTTTTGATTATAGCCAATTATTTTTGGTGAAACAGGGCGGGCGGTTGTTTAAAAGGTGAAGATTAAATACCTACCCCGTTTTTACTGTTTTTTTCGCTTATCTCTTTTAGCTTTTCGTAGTGAAGCCTCGCCTCCTCTACAGCCTTGTCAAACTCAAATCCTTTCATTACGATTTTGTATAGGTTCGGTTTTTCTTTGCGCCAATTTCTTAGCGTAGCCGTAGCTACCCCCAAATATCCTGCCATATCCCTTTGAGTCATTATTTCTAGCCTTTTTTACTAAAAAAACTAATGGATAAGCATTAATAACTCAACAACTCAATATTTAGCGACTTTTAACAATAAATCGCTAATAATTAGCGTTT
>RRZT011568543.1_pt1 | contig 19043 bp, 28 predicted proteins | sample 2165551 | NCBI WGS metagenome assembly RRZT01 (sample SAMN10456910, study PRJNA506462) | wastewater metagenome | biome: wastewater; feature: sludge; material: wastewater sludge; isolation source: wastewater sludge with Escherichia coli K12::gfp cells carrying plasmid... | place: USA: Moscow, Idaho... | reverse complement strand
GAGACGTTCACCATGCCGATGACACAGACTTGGGTTCGTGAGCACGGCCGCTGGCTCTGCTTCGCCGGCCATGCCGGACCAAGGCTGGACAGCACCGGCACCTGAGCCATGATCGATGCGCTCGGCCACGCCAAGCCCCGCCTCTGCGCCGCCATCGTCGACCGACTCACCTTCGGCGGCAACATAATCGAAACCGGCACCGACTCCAACCGACTCGCCCACACCCTGACCCAGCAGCGCACCCAGCCCGAGAAGTGACTCCCCACTTCGCCCGCATCTCGCGGCCAAAGGACAGGTCGAGCGCCTCCCAAATTCACCCGCACCCGACTCCCGAGATCGCCCGCGTAGCTACTGCGGGCTGTCCGGTGGGGCCTGATCCCGAGCTGGGCGAAAGACCTCAAGGTCGGCAACCGGCTGATCAACGCCAGAGTCGAGACGATCAGTGAGAAGCCGAGCTGGCGGGCCGCGTACCGGCGCCGGCGCTGTGTGTTGCCGGCGGACGGCTACTACGAGTGGATGGCCGAGACCGCGAACGGCAAGACCATCAAGCAGCCGTACTACCTCCACGGCGGCCCCGAAGGGCTGAGCTTCGCCGCGCTCTACGAACTGTGGCCGGACCCGGCCCGGGCCGCTGACGATCCCGATCGGTGGGTCTGGAGCGCGGCGATCATCACCTGCGCAGCCGAGGGGCCAGCGGGAGAGGTCCACGACAGGACGCCGGTGATCCTCCCCCGCGATCGGGTCGACGCCTGGCTCGATCCAGCCAGGACGGACCCCGGCGCGATCGCAGAAGTGCTCACGGGCCTCCACCCGCCCCTGCTCGGGATCCGCAAAGTGAGTCGAGAAGTCAATCGCGTTGGAACCAACGGGCCCGAACTCGTGGCGCCGCTCACCGGGCAGACCGACGGCGAACTCCAGCTGCGACTAGCGTCCTGAATTCCGTCGCGGTGCCGCGCCGTTGTCAGTAGGGCTGCCTGGGCCACTCGGCGCTGGGCTCACCCTCGATGATGTGCGGTCTCGGGCACCAGGGCCAGCTGGTGAACACCAGGAGGGCGTGAGTCTTGTTGATGATGGCGGCGAAGCCGCTCTTAGGCGGTTCGCTGAACATGCGGGCGAAGGCGCCGACCAGCTGGTGGTAACCACGGGCGGTGGCCCAGGCGATCGCGTGCTCGGCTGCGGTGGCGTCGTCGTCGATGACGTCGACCAGGACGCGGGTGGGCCGTGGCCTGCCGCGCTGCGGCTTGCCGAGCAGCCCGGCGGGAAGCTGGGTGACCGAGATCCGAACCTTCGTCATCGTGGCCTACTTCCGTGGTGAGACCGCCCGGGGTTGTCAAAGGACGGTAGCGGACGGCTCCGACACACCTGCGGTGTACGCGGTCCAGGCGCGAGCGATGCCGCCCGAGCCGGGGAACAGATCGACCAGCTGATCGCCGGCCTGGGCACCGAGCAGGCCGAAGAGCCAGCGAGCGAAGGCGGCCGGCTTCGCGCCGGTCACCCAACCCGGATCAGTCGGGCGGGCCCGGGCCACGTACACCAGCGAATCGGTGCGCCGGACGCCGGGCAAGCCGTCGTGCGGCGCCGCGGTGGACGCGTCGTGGTGCGCCGGCGCCGACGGGTAGCCGTCGTGGTGACCAGGTGGCGACGTGTCGTGGAGATCCGCGCGCGACGCGTCGCTCTCGGCCGCACGCGACAGGTAGGGCGCGAGGTCGGGACGTCCGCCGAAGTAGATGACCGGCTCCCACGCGCTCAACGGGCCCTGGGCACCGCGATGCGGCCGTTCCCCTCGATGCCAGGCCGCGACCCGAACGCCGGCCGGGCACAGCGGCACCACGTCCTGCAGGGCGTCCGCGGACGTCGACAGCGCCCACCCGTCGAACTCGGCCAGCTGCGCGATCAGGGCGGCGTGGTCGACCTCGCCGGCGTAGTCCGGATGGGCGCTGTAGTAGCGGGCGGAACGGCCGGGGTAAGGCGGGTCGGCGTAGGCCAGGCGCAGCGGCCGCGCCGTCGCTGCCGCCGTGCCCACTGCCCGCAGGAAGCGGTTCCGAGCCTGCCGGCAGCGCTTCGAGCAACAGATCGCGTCCCGGCGGACGCCGGCGGGGATCGGGCCCTTGCACCAGGCGCACGATGGCCGCGGCGGTGCGAGCTTCACCGCGGTCATGGCCTGCGGTAGATCGTTGAGCGGTGCTCGATGTCGAGGGCGAGGATCACCAGCCGTGCGTCCTGGACGTCGGCGACGATCCGCCAGTCCCCCACCCGGTAGCGCCACAGGCCGGTCAGCGGTCCCTTGCCCCGGACGCGGGGGTCCGCCAGGTCGCCCAGCTCGGCGAGGGCATCGGTGATCCGGCGCGCCATCGGGCGATCGCGCTTGGCCAGCTTCCCGAGCTGCTTCAACGCCGTTTCGTGCAGCTCAATCGTCCAGGCCAAGATCCTTCACCGCCTGTTCCAGCGTCACGGTCTTCGCTCGGCCACTGCGAGCGTCCTCGGCCCGCTGGGCGATGCCGTACTCCCACTCCAGTTCGGGCAGCGCGCGTTCGACGGCCTCGCGCAGGTAGAACGACCTCGACCGCTTCGTGCTGGCCGCCAGATCGTTGATGCGCTGCTCGATCTCGTCGGGCAACCGGATCGTCGTAGCCATTCCGCACCTCCGTAATCATGTGAATACAACGACTACACCAGTGTAACGAGGGCGGAGCACCTCAGAGCCAGGCATCCTCGCGCCGGCTCAGGTGTTCCACGGCGCCCTGCCACACCCAACAGCGCAGCACCTCGTCGCTGTCGGGCATTTCGACCTCGACACCGACGGCAGCGGCTGTCCAGCGCGCCACCCGGACGGTTGCGCGGACGTCCCGGTCGCCGAATCGCAACCAGGCCAACGCCCACATCGTGGTGTCCGCGGGCACCACGGACACCACGGCGCGACGTAGGCCGAGCTGCTCATCGGTGAGCGTGTGCAGGGTGCCACGCTTGCGCGCCTCGCGCAGTTCCCGCTCTTCCCCGAGCCGCGCCCCAAGTCCCGGATATCGCTTATTCGTACCCATGTACTATAGAATGCCACCAGCGGACGGCCCTAGTCACCGGCCCAGGCTGGTGCAGCTGGCCCAGGCGCCGGCGCGGGCCTTCCGCGCCGCCCGCTCGGCGTCGACGTACTTCCCATGGCGTAGAGGCTGCGGCTCGCTCCGCGGATACCAGGCGGCCGCATAGCCGGCCTTGAGCTGGTGCAACGCGACGTCGACGCCGGCGACGTCGGCATACGCAACCCGCCGCCCGTACCGGTCGATGGGATCCGCCCGCGGGTCATCGACGAGGGTCACCCTCTGATGCAGGACGAGCCGCTCCAGGGCGGCCGTGGCGTCCGCGGCGCCGCACTCCCCCGCCTTGCCGTCGTGGGCCACCTCCGGGGCGTCTATGCCTAGCAGCCGCACCCTCACCCGCTCACCGGCGCCATCGACGGCGCCCACGGTGTCCCCGTCGGCAACGTACGTCACCGTCACCAGCTCGCCCGGGCCGGTGGTCCCGGGCGACGGGTGGCAACCGGGGAGCAGGAGTGCGAGGCAGGCCGCCAGCGCCACCGATTCCAGTGGAATCACTTCACCCTTCCGAGGAAGCCGCGGGCGGCGAGAACAGCCGTCGCGACGCCTCCGACGCCGAACAGGAACACCGCGATCATCGCGGCGATGCGTGCCCAATAGGGAAGGTCGGCGGGTGGGGCGAGGAGCACTGCGAGGCTGAAGCCGAACATCGCCGCGCCGATCTGGGCCTGAATCAGGATCTTGCTGGTCATGGGGGGCTCTCCTTCTTATTCGGCCGGGATGACAACACGGGCATCGGCCAGGGCCTCGAGGACGGGCCTGATATCCGCCGGCGGCTGGGCATGGGGATCTCCGAGATCCCATCCTGTGTGGGCACGGTGTCGGCGGTCATCACTCGCCCTCCGGCCACGGGTACAGCGACGGCAGGCGGCGGAAGCCGTGTCGGACGCCGTTCAGGTTCCACTTGCCCGCAGGGTCGGGCTGGAGCTCACCGCTGTGCTCGTGGCTGCCGCCGGCATGAGCGATCGCCGCGAGCACCAGGGCGAGGTGCTCACGGTCGAGGCCCGGCACGTCCTCGAAGAGGTCGACCGGCTCCGCACCCAGCAGCGCGGCCGCAATCCGCAGCACCCGCTGCTGACCGCCCGAGTAGACACCGATGGTGTCGGCGTTGATCTGGTCGGCGTCGACCCACCAGCGATCCGGCGAGTCGAGATTGCGCTGAACCCAGGGGTAGCCGGCGCTGCTGAGCCCGGATCGGATCAGCAGCTCGACGGCGGCCTCGGTTGGGTAGATGCCCTTGGCCCACGCCCGCAGGGCGTCCGTGAGCTGGGTTCCGGTTGGGGTGGTGGTCATGGTCTATGCGTCCTGTCTTCCGTGTCGATTAGGTCAATGCTGTCAGCGTGGTCTGACAAGAAGGGTTGGTCACCGCACAAGCCGATTCGGCAGGCGCGGCGGTGGCGTCGGTAGGGTTCCTCCGTTCTGCGCGCGAGCGATGCTGACGGCCTGGCCGATGGCCTCACCGCACCAGGCGCTGTCTGATGGCCAGCGTCCGGCCTTCTGGTCTGCCGTGATGGCGGCTCGCATCCTGGCCACCGTGTCGATGGGGACCGTGAAGGAGCGGGTCGACCCGGTGCGCTCCTCGGCCCGTCCTCGGGGCTCGGCGCCGGCGGCGCGCTGGCGCGGCGTCCGAGCGGCATGCGTGTCGATCGCGCTGGCGATCCATCGGGCGAAGGTGTCGGCGCTCCCTCCGTTGCTCCAATCGGCCAGGTAGGCCGCCTTGGCGGCGTCGAACTCCGCGGGCGTCAGGTAGATGCCCAGGCGGGCCGTTGGTCCGGCCGTCCGCTCGGCCAACGGCCGCCGCTTGCCGGCGGCCCTCGCCGGCGGCTCCTGCTGGTCCGAGCTGCGCGGCTCAGCCGCGTGGTCGACGTCGGTCGGCTCTGGGTCGAGGGCGATGGCGGCGCGGTTCCGGTCACGCAGACTGCGACGGGCGGTCATTGCTGTCTCCTTGGTCTAGTTGGTCGATGCGTTGATGGCGGGATCGATGATCGTGGCCATAGCGGCGGCATAGTCGGCTGCTATGCCTGAGCGGGGTGCGTACCGCGAGACCGGCTGGCCGGCGGTGTAGGAGTCCTTGGCCGCCACCGCCTCGCGGACGGGCGGGGTCACCCTGCCGGGGTGCTGCTCGGTCAGGGTTTCCACGATCTCGCGATCCAGGAGCCGCCGGCCGTCCCAGCGCGTCGGCACGACCCAGTGCACTCGCTGGCCAGGCCTCAGCCTTGGCGCGATCCTCTGGGCGATCACCTCGGCCAGCCGGTCCAGCTGGTCGTAGGCCTCGGTGGCGCACGCCACGGCGGCCACCACGACGTCGGCGGCCGCGAGTGCGGCCAGTGTGACCAGACCCATCGCGGGCGGTGTGTCGATCACGATGTCGTCCCACTCCCCCGCCACCTCGGGCAGATGGTCGCGCAGGGACGCGATCACCTCTGCCCGCTGCTCCAAGTCGGCCAGGTCATGCGTGCCGGCCAGCACGCTCGCCCCAGGCACACTCGGCGCGGCGATGGCGGCGTCCGACGCGGAGGCGGCGCCGGTGAGGACGTCGGCCGCGACCGCCGATACCTCGGCGTCCTCGGTCACGCCGAGTCGGGCGGTGAGAGTGCCCTGCTGGTCGAGGTCGATGGCCAGCACGCGGCGGCCGCGGCGGGCCAGTTCGGCCACCAGCTCGGCGGCGGTCGTTGTCTTGGTCGAGCCACCCTTGGATAGGGCTACGACGTAGACGGTCATAGGCGGTTCTCTCCTTACTCCGTGAGCGATCGTTTGGTCTGCCGTGCTGATCATGTCAGTCTCGTCTAGCTGGTCAATCCTGTCTAGTAGGTCTGTCGGCGTGTTCACTCCCCCATCCAATCGAACGGGGCGGGCCCGTTCGAGTCGCGCCGGCCCCATCGGTAGGCGTCCTGCTTCTGCTCCTCCGTGATCTGCTGTCGATCGGCCAGCCGCAGCGCCGCTCCGTATGCTGATCGGGTGCGTCCGGCGTGGTAACCGGTCGCCGTGTTGATGCCGTCCCCCCGGGCTCGCTCCGTGCGCCACCCGGGGGGACGGTCTTGTTCGGGGGCTCAGGTGGTGCCGGGGCAGTAACGCCGGCACTCCTCCCCCGGCCCTGCGCCGCAGTCCAGGCACGGGACGTCGAGCGGGTCGCCCTCGCCGCCGTACAGCTCGGGGTTCTGCTGCTCGTCGCTCAGGTACTCGTCGCCGGCGTAGCTCATCGGGTCACGTCCTCGCCCATCAGGACCGCCAGGGCGTCCGCCCGCCGCTCGGTCTCGATCTGCTGCGCGCTGACCAGGCCGCGCTGGGTCAGCATGTACTCCAGGGCGCTCACCGCGTCCCACGCCTCCCGGTCGCTGTACCGGGGATCGTTCACGATCATGTTCTGCCGGTGCGCCGGCTCCTTGGCATCGGGGTCGACCCCGAGCCGCACCACGGCCCGCGCCGCTCGTCGGATCGCTTCGCGCCGCTCGCTGCTGGTGTTCGGGTTCCACGTCATGGCTGGGACTCCTTCGGTGTGGTCGGGGCTGGTGAGTTCCCCTTGCTGGTCTGCCGTGTTGATATGGTCAGTCTAGTCTAGTTGGTCAATCCTGTCTAGTAGGTCACGGCTCGGTTCCGGCGCTCGGGCACGGTCACAGCAGCGCTGCGGCCCACTCGATCAGGTCGGTCGGTTCATCGGTGGCGAGGGGCAGCATGGCGCGCACCGCGGCGCCGACGGCAGCCGAGAGGGCACTCTCCGCGCTCCAGTGGCGCTGGCTCTCCTCGTCGAGCTGGGCGCGGACCTCGGGGCTGGCGTCGGCATACCAGCGGCTGTTGATAGCGCTCATGGCTTCCCAGTGCTGGACATGCTCGGCGGTGAGCGCCGCCCGCGCTTCGGAGAGTGCCTGTCGGAGGTGGGCCGGCTGGCCGTCGCGGTGACGCTTCAGCTGCGCCCAGGTGACGGCGTGGGGCCAGCCCTGGGCGCGCAGGAGGTCGCCCAGTTCTTCGCCGGCCATCGCCCAGACGATGCCGTGTGAGCGGGTCTCGTAGCTGCGCCTGCCACCGTAGGAGCCGGCGGATGACCTGCGGAGCTGCGCCGCCGAGTCGTCGTTGTCCAGCGCCTCGGCTCCTACGTTGCGGTACTCCTCAGCCAGGAAGCGCTGGACGTCCGCGCCCAGGCCCTTCATGGCCGCACCTCTGGCCCGAGCTGGGCCGCCAGCTCGACCACGATTGCCCATGCGTTCAATCGGTCGGCGTAGGCGTCGGCGGGCGCGGGATCGCCGAAGGTGTCGCCGGTGTAGTAGGACTGCTCGCGCTCGCTCTCGTAGTAGCTGGGGTGCCAACCCCAGGGGGAGAGGATGGCCGGCTCGGCGTACCACCGCCAGCCGAGCCCGAAGGGCTTCCCGCGGCCGGTCGAGAGCCGGCGAAGCTCGGCCAGCTCGGCGGGGTGTGCGTCGCGCAGCTGGTGGAGCGTCGACCATGGGATGACGTGCGACGGGCGATGGCTCCAGGCGCCAGCGGCGGCCCACTCGTCGCCGGCCTGGAAGTGGAGGCCGTCACGCCACATCGACCACGCCCAGCCGCGCCAGTCGGGATCGCCGGGGCGTCCGGATCGGTACTTGCACGGCGTCGACCCGTGGTCGAGCCGGCGCTCGATGGTGGCGCCGTCGGGGTCGATCCACCAGGCGAGCATGTCTGGCCACGGGTAGGTCAAGAACTCGACGGCCTGGCGGTGGACGTCGAGCACCTGCGCCGCCTGGCGCTCTTCCTCGGCCTCGATCTCGCCGAACAAGTCCAGCTGTGTCATCGGGCCAGCTCCGGTCCGCTGTAGTACGCCTGGCGCCGGCACCCGCGCCGGCCGACGATCTGACGAGTGGTGCCGTGGTTCAGCCAGAGCCCGAAGTCGTCGAGCTCCAGCCCGCCACACGTAGGGCACTGGCTCGTCTCGATCGGCTCGCCCTCTTTCACGCCTCCCTGGGTGTCCCATGGGCACGGCCGGATCGGCCCGCGCAGCAGCTCGCGCCACGCTGCCTCCGCGGCCTCGGCCGCCTCGATCTCGCCGAACAGGTCTGGTTGGACAGCCATCGTGCTTCCTCCTTGGTTGTGGTGGGGGAGTGGTGAGTTCCCCTTGCTGGTCTGCCGTGTTGATATGGTCAGTCTAGTCTAGTTGGTCAATCTGGTCTAGTAGTTCACGGGTTGGAAAGGCGGGGCCCCGGGAGGAAAGTGATCGCCTCCCGGGCGCCCGCTCCTTAGCCGTCGCGTACGGCCGTGCGCGACGTCTCTCCGGTCACGCGGCGGCGGTCGCTTCTTCCTGGTCGTCGATCGCCTCCGTGATGGTGTGCACGGCGGTCAGGACTCGGCCGGCGGTGGCCTTGATGACGTCTGCTTCTGCGTGCTCGGCCCAGTCGGCCACGTAGCCGGTGCTGTAGTCGCTGGTGTCGAGTCCGAGCATGCCGGCGACCACGTACGCAACGCTTTCGGCCTCGACCTCGTAGCGGTCGCGGAGGGTGAGGTACGCGCCGTGATCGTCCACGTGACCCAGGACGACGCGGGCGGCCTCGTGAATGGCGGTCTTTGCCTGTTGGGCCGGCGCGTTGCGCTCCTCGATGACGACCCGGACGGGCTCGCCGGTCTCTTCGTCGGCCGGCTGGGTGTAGCCGTTGGCGTTGCTGGCGATCGCGCGGAACTCGACGATGACGCCGGCCTTGGTGAGGTAGTCGACCACCCGCGACAGGATGCCGCTGTCGTCCTGGCCGGTGAGCTGTCGCACGGGGGTGTGGTCTTCGTGGCCCTCGATCACGTCGGTCTGGTCGACGTCGAAGACCGACACCGGGAAGAACACGCGCCGCTTGCCCTCGACGACCTCGCCGCCCTCCTCGTCCTCGCTGGTCACCTTCACGGTGCCGGTGCCGAGAATGCGGATCCCGCGCTCACCCTTGCGGACCTGCCGGCCCTTGGCCTGCCATGCCCGATAGCCGGCCACCCGGGACGCCTCGGGGCGCTGGGCAAGGATCAAGAGCAGGTTGGACAGGCTGTAGTGGTGGAACGACGCGCAGAACGCGAGGTAGGCGGCCCACTGGTCGGAGCTGCGAAGCGCGTCGACGCTCTCGGCGAGCTGCTGGTGCAGGGCTTCCATTTCGGCCCGCTTCTGCTCGGGGGTGCGGCCCTTGGCGGCGGTCTTGCGGGTCTTCGTGCCGGTCATTTTGGTTGTCCTCCTGGTGTGGTCGGGGCTGGTGAGTTCCCCTTGCTGGTCTGCCGTGTTGATATGGTCAGTCTAGTCTAGTTGGTCAATACTGTCTAGCGTTTTGCCTTGTCAATAGCGTTCTGTTGCGCCGATCGGTGCTGCCGATCTGGTCAATGGTTTTCCCCCGTCCCCTCTTAACTGCCCCCTACCCGGACGGTGTCGGGGTCAACCCGTCAGGGCCGCGGCGGAGCAAGTTTCGGCGCGAAATAAGCGGAGGGAGGGACGACCGGAGCGCGTGCCGAAAGTTGCGGGGGAGCGGGCGCGGAGCGCTTGACGCCGGCGCCGTCCGGGTAACGATGGGGTGGTGAGGGGCCGGGCCTCAACGTCACCCTGTGTTACCTCCCGTACTGTCATCAGGCTGCCGCGTGGGCCTGGCGGCCCACTTGCCCTCGATAGGATTCGGGCCTGCCCGCCGGGTCGCACCTTTACGGGGGGTCCGGTGGCTCTTCGGCGGGCAGGCGGTCTGTGGGTACGTCGTGGGCCGGATCGGGTGGCGTCTCGTCATCGGTCTGGGGCGCGTTGGTGCCGGCGGCGACGCGGGCAACGGTGAACACCTTGCTGCGTCGGTTCGGCTCCCATGTGGCCGCCAGGTGTTCGTTGAGGTGGAGCACCAGCTCGTCGTCGATGACGATGACGGTGCAGACGCGGTTGTCGCGGGCCGAGGAGCGGACCACGCCGTCGATCGCGGCCAGGAGCGCCGCGGTGACGGCGCTGATCCGGTCGCCGTTGTAGCTCGCGGGCAGCGGATGGCTGTGGCCCTGGCGGGTGAGCAGCTGCAAGGTGCCGTCGGCGCCCACGCCGATGCCGGCGACGTGCTCACCCCACACGGCGCCGCGCGCCGTGGAGACGATGCAGGTCATGTCGGTCCCTTCGTTGGGGTTCGCCGTGGACGGTGGTGCGGGAACTTCCCTGACCCCGCCATTGAGTGTGAGATCCCGGCCCACCAGGTAAAGGGCGCCTTCGGCGTCACTGCGTGATGGGCCTTCGGCCCACCCTTGACCTGGTGGGCCGGGATCTCGATTTGGGCAGTTACGGGGTGCAGGGGAGGCTGCGGATCACTCGTCGACGTCGTCGGTGCGGCTGCGGCGTCGACGAGGCTTTGGGCGGTACTCCGGTGGTGGTTCGGGGAGCCGCAGCGCGCGGAGTTCGCGCGCGGTCCAGCCGGCGGCGGTGGCCTTGTCCCAGGTGTCGACGTAGGCGCGCCGGAGCGTGGTGAGTTCACGTTCGGCGGCTTGGAGCTTCTCGCGGGCTTCGGTGGCGCGGCGGGCGGTGTCGATGCGGTCCTGGCGGCTCTGGTCGACCAGCTGCTCGATTTCGTCCATAGCCGCCCATCCTTCCACCTCGGAGCTGGCGGGGGGGCGGGTGATCACGGTCATTTGACGCTCATCCTTACGTGGTTGACGGTTGGTGATTCCGGCGGAATCGCAGAGGGGGGGATTGGGTGTGACGTTCACCCGGGCGGGGCATAGGACACATGTACGTGGTCGCGGTGCGCCAAGGTGGGCGAGGCGTTGCCGTAGGGGTGGGTGTAGGGCGCCCAGCCCTTGCCGGGGGAGTGGGCCCGCCAGACCTTCGCATCCCAGATGATGTAGGTGACGTGGAGCTCGGCGGCGTGCGCCTGCACCCATTTCGCGACCTGCCAGCCCCGGCCGTTGCCGGCCGGTGTAGACCACTTCGCGATCATGAAGTCGGTGGCCAGGCCCTTGCAGTGATCGGAGAAGCTGCACGTCGAGCTGGAGCCGTCGCGGCGGCCGCCGATGCTGGTGAGCCACGGGAATGCTTCCTTGGTGCACCGCAGGCCGTAGACGGCGGTGGAGAGTAGGCCGCCCTCGGCGGTGCTGCCGCTGGCGGGGCAGGCGCCGATGGGACCGGCGATCGTGTCGCCGTCGGTGTTGCACTCCTGGCCGTCGCCGAGGCCGGCGAGGGAAGGGTTCTGGCGTACCCAGGCGAGCACCTCGCGCGCCGGATCCCAGTACTTCGCGTAGTGGTACGGGTCGGCGTTGCGCTGCGCCTTGTGCGCCGCGAGGGTGGGCGCGAGCTGGTGGTAGCCAGCGACGTCCTGGAGGCGGTCGTAGAACAGCAGCGCGGCCCCGTAGGGGTCCATGCGCTGGGGGTACGGTCCCCACTCGGGACCGGTCTGGAACAGCCCGATCGTGTCGGCCCGGGCGGCGTCGCCGTGGTCGACGTTGATCAAGCTCGACTCGCCCATCGCGGTCATGATGCCGACGGCGGCGGTCCAGTCGTCCAGGCCCAACTTGTCGGCGGCCTGGACAACCTTCTGTGCGTTCGCGAGCTGCACGCCCTTGTAGCCGGCGACGACGGTGTTGGTGTCGGTGGCGGCGCTGGTGTCGGCGGCGCTGCTCGCGGCGCCGAGGCTGCCGATGGCCAGCTGGGCGACGAACGGGTTGTGATCGGAAGGCAGGATGCCGGGGTAGAAGTAGGTCGAGCGGCCGGCGACCTGGCGGCGCTCGAGGGTGGCGGGACCGGTGGATACCTGGGCGCTGAGCGGCGAGATGTTCCGGCTGATCCACACCTGGTCGATTCGGTAGCCGCTGGTCTTGACCGCCTTGTACCGGAACTTGCCCTTGACCTTGGCGCCGAAGCCGTTGTAGCTGGCCAGCCCGGTCACTGCGCTGCTGGTCCGGGGTGCGTTGCGGCCGGCCTCGATGAAGCCGGCGGCCGCGAACTTGGTCAGGTGGTCGCGGTACAGTTTTCGGCTCTCGTCGATGTTGGCGTTGAGGTCGCCCACGACGATGACGGGCCCCTTGTCGGGGTTGAGCTTCGCGATCCCCGACAAGAGCGCGTCCCAGCCCTTGCTGCGGGCCTTTGCGGCGGACTTCGTCTGCTTGTACTGCGAGTGGACGTTGACAAACAGGAAGGTGCCTGAGGCGCTGCTGAACCTGACCCAGGTCGCGTAACGGTGCGACGTCGCACCGTAGCGGCCGGCCCGGGAAATCTGGATGGTGCCGGCGTCGGCAACGCTGATGCCGAGCTGGGCCTGATAGGCGATCGGCTGCGCCGGCCGAATACCGGGCACCCAGGTGTAGCCGGGAAGGGCGTCAGCAATGGTCGCGGTCTGGCGTCGGCCCGTCTTGGGGTCGACCCGGTTCTCCTGGAAGCCGACGATGGCCGGCGCATGGGTCTTGACCCACTGTGCGGCGACAGGACCGCGGCGCGCCCACGCGATATCTCCGCGGCTCGACTTGGGCACCTTGCCGGCGCCGAGGCCGGCGCCGAGCAAGTTGAACGTCATCACGGTGATCCCGGAACCATTGCTGCCGACGATCGCGCACGCGCTCGTCATCGTGGTCGTGGCCAGGATGGTTGGCAGCATCACGATGCCGGGCAGGATCAGCAGCAAGACGGCGACCCCGACGCAAACCCAGAAGCGCGCCTTGGCGCTGACGATCAGGCCGAACAGGCGCACGGTCTTCTCAGCGGCGGAGGCCATGTCAATCTCCGAGGGGCTGGAAGGCTTCGACGCGGAAGTCGAGCATGCTGATCCACACCCGCCAACGTCCGCCGTTGGTGGCGGCGTCGACTGCGCGGGTGAGGTCGGCCTCGTCGACGATGGGCCCCATCACGACGGGCCGAGTCAGCCGGGTGAACGGAACCGCGCGGGGGTCGGTCGCCTCGTAGGCCTCGGCAGCCTCGCCGGTGAGGTGCCGGCGGAGCCGGTTGAACCACTGCTTGCTCGTGACCTTCTTGCCCGGCCGCGCGAAGGCCTTCATCGCGGCCTCAGCGGTGTCCAGGAGCCTCTGTTGGGTCTCGGGCGGCAGGTACTCCGGCTCCGCCGGTGCGGAGCCCTGAGGCGCCTCAGGGTCGGTCGTGACGGCCGGTGCGGTCACGGGCGCCAATGGCGGGTCGGTCGCGACGGCGGTGGGCGAGGCAGATGGGCCAGCGGACTCCGCCGGCGCTGACCACAGCCGCGGAAGCAAGGCGGCCGCGACCACGACGACCAGGAGTGCGGCGATCGCGACGAACGGACGTCGACGAGGAGCCTCGGGATCGTGGTCGGAGGCTGGCCGGCCCGGGGGCGGCGGCGACGGGGAAGACTTAGCATCCCTAGCGCCGCCGCTGAGGCCCGGGTCGTTGAGCCAGTCCATCAGTCCTCCTTCGGTCGACGGGGGCTACGGCGGCGGGCGGGCGGCGGTGCGGCGCCGTCGCGGCCGCTGCGCGGCGTCGGGCGACGGGCCGGGTCGGCTCGGCGGGTACTCGAAGGCGTGGAGGTCGGTCGTCGAGCTGCACTGCCGGAGGGCCGGCGAGACGAGTCGCTGGCCGGCTGGGTACTTGCGGGTCGGCGAGACGGCGCCCCACCCGACCCCGGCGAGCGGGACGCCGGTCCACCGCCGGCAGGCGGCGGTGTCCGGCGAGGCGGCGGGGTTGTGCCTCCGCCCTTGGAGCCACTGACCGGACGTCGGGGCGGCACCAGCGCCCAACGCACCGTGTCTGCGGTCGCCTTTGCGGCTGCACGGGTGCCGCTGACGACGGCGCGGCCGCCGGCGCTGGCCGCCTTGCCGGCGGCCCTGGCGGTGCGGCCGGCGAACCGGACGCCGCCGCCGCTCTTGGTGAGGATTCGCATGGCAGCTGCACCCAGGACGGCGGCGCCGGCGCGGCCGCCGCCAACGATGCCGAACCAGGACGCGACCTCGCTGCGGAAGGTGAGCGCGGAGATCACTGTGGCGATCGCGAGTGCGGAGACGACGAGGACGCCGCCGAGCGCGTCAACGTTGCTGTAGATGAGCGTGAGGAGGGTGAGAGTCGCCCCGAACACGCCCACGGCGATGATGCCCTGCAGGACGGTGCCGATCAGGGACTCCAGCCATCGGATGCCGATCTGGCGGGGTTTGCCGGGTATGCACCAGGTGAGCGTGAAGAACGCGCCGAGCAGAAGGTGTAGGACGGTCCGAATGAGGGCACCGATGGCGGCGAACGCTAGGACGAGCAGGACGCCGCAGAAGACCAGGACAACGATCAAGTTTGCGAGCACGATGACCAGCCGCTCGGGCCAGTTGTAGCCCTTCAACCAGCGGGTGGCGGGTTTGTCGTCCCCGCCCTCTGCACGCGAGACGGCGCTGATCTGCTCCTTGCGCTTCGCGCCGTCGGTGCCGGCCTTGATCATGTCGCTGCCGTACTTCTCGCAGCCAGCCAAGGAGCCGAACTCGGCGATGCACCAGGGGTAGACGACCAAACCACGAAACACGGCGTCGTTGGACTTGCGGATCATGGAGTCCCGGGGGGTGGCTGCTGCGTAGTCGGTGGCGGGCCAGGCGAACGGCTTCTGCTGATCGGGGCCGGCGGCCGGCGAGGCGAGCGTGAGCACGGCATCTGTGCCGATGGTGCGCAGATTCTGCGTGCCGTTGATCCACATCGCAGGACTGAGCGCGAGCGACATTCCAAGCATCGCGGAGACCATGACCCAGAGCACCTGGTCGAGGCCTTCGCCGCCCTTGTGCTGGATGAATGCGACCAGAGCGCCAATCACGATCGCTGTGGGCGCCAGCCAGCTCATGATCCCCGATGCAGATGTTCCGAGACCAGTCGAAAGCCAGTCGTTCACGCCGGGGAGATTCACCATGCTCAGGATCCACTGGCCGAGATAGAGGGCTGACTGCGCGAGGAGCAGGCCAAGACCCCAGACGACGTTAACGATGGCGTTCATCGTGGTGATGATCACCTGGTCGAACCCCATGCCGGGATCCCAATCGAGGGTCCAAGCGAGCCCGTTGGTTGCCTCGAAAAGGCTCGGGGAGCTGCCCGCGGGGACCGAGAGTTTCGGTAAGAGGTCGCCGAAGCCGACCACGCCGGTATCGGCCTGGGCAACGCCGGTGCCCAGGGCCGTGACGCCCCAGCTGACGAGGGCCATGGTGACCCAGGGGAATCGTCGAGCTGCCTGCCAGGCGGAGCGCAGGCGGCTCATCGTAGGGCCTCGACAAGTTCCTCGTCGGACGTAGGTACGGAGGGCAAGCTCTCCTCCTTCACCCAGAACCAGCGACCCTGGTCCTCAGCCAGGGCGACCGCGTAGATCGCCGAGCCCTCCTTGAGCTGCATCTTCAGCACGACAGCGCGACCGGGCCCACCGAGTGGGCCGGCGAACTCAGTGAGCCGGTCGACCGTGGGCGTCCCCACGATGGAGGCATAGCCACCAACTGGGCTCGCCTTGCACTGAGCGAGCCCGGCGGGGTCGGTGCGGTACCTCCAGGCGAGGTCGCACTGCTCGGTGGTCCGCTGGTCGATCGAGGTGTAGTAGGCGATGGCTGCCTGGGCCGCGGGGTCTTGCGCAGGGGGAGTGGTGCAGCTGGTCAGCAGCACGGCGAGCCCGGCAACCGCGGCCGCGGTGAGTCGGCGCGTGTTCATGCGACTGCCTCCTGGGTCGAGGGAGTGAGATCGTCATCGTGATCTGGGGCGGTGGCGGTGTCGGGGGTGGTGTCGAGCAGCTCGCGGACGTGTTCGTCGGGGATCAGCCATTGCACCGTGGCGGGTCGGCCGGAAGGGTCTCGCATCACGCTGTGGCCCTTGCGGACCTGGTCGATCTCAGTGCCCACGCCGATGCCGTAGAAGGTTGCTCGGCTCTCGGCGTCCTCGGGCTCCATGGCGCACATGGCGGCGGCGGCTTCCTGCTCGGGCCGCGTGGTGAGCTGGAAGACGTGCAGGGTGGAGATCTGCTCGACCAGTCCCTCGTGGGGCTGGATCGTGGTCAGATCCTGGAGGTCCATTTGCAGGCTGGTGTGGCGGGCACGACCCATGCGCGCGATTTGGTCCAAGAAGTCGAGGCCGTCGTCGGTGTTGAGCAGCCGATGCACCTCGGGCACGGACACGAGCTTGGGCATGCTCCGTAGATCGTCGGTGCTCGATACTGCGAGGGCGTGCATGGTGAAGGCACGGATGAGAGCCACTGAGAGGCGCTGGGACTGGTCCCAGCGCTCGACGGGCATCGTGGCCCGAGGGAGAACAAGGGTGGGGAAGTGCGCCACCCAGAGCCCGGGCCGCTTCGGCAGGGCGTCGGTGCCTGCCCAGTGGCCGAGCAGCGGGGCACCGAGCGGCGTGGAAGCGTAGGCACGGTAGATGCGGCCCAGCTCGTGGATCTCGTTAGTCCGCCGGCGGACGTCGACGTCGCTGGCGTCGACGTCGTTCTCCTCGGCCCGGTAGTTGATTAGGGCGAGGATGACTCCCCAGGTGGAGGGCTCGTCGGTGCTCTGCACGTACTGCTCGATGACCTGGGGCAGGACGGTCTCGGCGAGTCCAGCCATGGACGCCGGGGCGAGCAGTTGGAGCTGGCTGCCCACGGTCAGCTTCGCGTCGTCGGCGGGGAGGGTGCGGAAGAGGTCCGCTGCGCCGGCATGCTCGGCGCCGACGCTGACCACACCGGCGTCCGCGCCGCACTCGGTGCGGGCTACCTCGGCGATGCCCAGGTCGTCACCTTTCAGCGACAGCCAGGCCACCCAGGTGTTGAGATCGGCGGCGGCGTTGAGGGCGTCGATCATCATGGCGGTGGTCTTGCCACGGCCGCTCCGGCCGGCGTAGACGGTCGTCGTGGCGTCGCCTCGGCGGGCGCCTGAGGTCACGTCAGAGCGGACAATGCCCGGCGTGGACCCGGTGAGGTAGCCGATCATTCGGTTGCCGGGGGCTTGGCCGGCCACGGAGCCGCCCCACCACCAGCCGCCAAAGAAGCTGGTGGCGTCGATGGTGTGGCCCAGATCGGTCACCCGGAGTTGGTCGCACGGCAGCGCCTCCATCCATAGTTCGCGCTGCTCATCGAGCGCCAAATGAACACCGAAACCCACCTTCTGGTAGTGGGACTTCACGGCGTTCACCGATGCGGTGAGGTCTTCGATGCTGGCCTCGGAGACGATCAGGCGGGGGTGCGCCTCGACGAGCCGCAGGCCCTCGCGGTTCAGCCGCCGAAGGGTCTCGTTCATTTCGGCCTCGGTGTCCTCGATCTCGACCGACGTCTCTCCCGTGGAGTGCTTGGCGGCCGACTGCCGCTGCTCTTTCGCGAGGTCGCGGGAGTCCTTGACCCGCTTCTGGGCGTCGGCATCGCTGAGGACCGCGAACCGCACCGACGCGTCCACGTTCACGCGCACGTTCTGCCCCGTGGCGTCGACGCGGTGGATCTCGGACAGGATCCGCAGCCACTCCTGGTCGCCTGGCACCTCGAGGTGCTCGGGGAACCCCGAGATCGCCAGGACTGCGACGTACTGCGTCACTTCTCCCGCGGGTCCGAGAGTCTCCAGGTGGTCGCTGTAGGGGACCACGCGGCCGCTGGTGAGCCGGCCGAGGCCGGCGCCGGCGATGGTGCCGGCGTTCGGCACGATCGTCTCTCGATGCAGCTCGCGGCTGTGCAGCCAGGCGATCGTCTCCACCGGCGCCAGGCTGACCTTCCACGACGTGTTGTTGAGCGACTTGGCCAACTCGCGCACCCGTGCGTGGAGGTAGCGCAGCTCCTTGTCACTGATCCGGCCGGGCGGCAGGCCCAGTGCGTGCCGAGCCTTGCGGCGGGCAATCACTGCGCCGTCGCTCTGCCGGTTCTCGTCGATCACGACGCCCAGCAGGGCGCGGCGCTCGTTGATCTCGTACTCGTCGAGCCAGGCGGCCCGCTTGTGGTCCCAGGGCCGTGCCCGATCGCCAAGTTCGGCGAGGTACTGGGCGCCGTCGACACGAGACCACACCACCTTGAGGTGGCACTGCTTCCCTTCGAGGAGCGGGGGCGCAGAGGCCACGATCTGGTCGAGCATGTGGTCGACGCGGTCCTCCGACACTAGGTCGGTGTTCTCGGTGCCGATCTCGATCCACGCGATCGCCTGACGATCGGTGATCACGAGGCCGTCTGCGATGAGCAGCGGCTCGGGGGCCGGCTGGGTGCGCAACACACCGAGGCCGAAGATGTGGGCGAGGCGCTTGGTGATCTTCATTGGGGGTGTCACTTCTTCCGCGTCAGGTGGTTGTACAGGTCGCCGGCGCTCATCAGGTAGCTGCGCTGCCGGATCGCGATGGGCTTCGCGGTTGGTCGGGCGAGCCAGCGCGAGGGGCGCTGCTCGGCCTGGTCGCTGGCCCAGGCCGGGGGAGTGGAGCCGGGCACGATCCCGCTCCGCACTGTGGTCAGGAGGTGCCAGCGCTCGGCTAGCGGGATCAGCTCGCCGGCTGTGGGCCGGGTGCGGCCGAGCTTGATGATCGGCTGGTGGCCGATCAGCGGGTACCGTAGGGCGAGCACCCACTGGGTGATCTTCCGCCGGCTCTTCGGGTTGCCCGGTCGCATCCCGAACCAAGTGACCAGCGTGGGCGGCAACGAATAGAAAATGAACGTGTGGGGCGTCGGGAGGCCGAAGATCGGCCACATCAGAATCACCCATACCGGGAACACGATGAGTCCAAAAGTCACCACCCGACGCGGGGGGCCTTCGCCCAGGTCGACGCCGAGGATGGAGTGCTGTCGTGCCTCGATCGTGAGATCGCGGGTGTAGTTGCGGCCTTGTCTTGCCATCGGAACTCCTGGGGGGTGGTGCTGGGTGCTGGTCAGCTGGTGAGCAGCGTCCAGGCGTTCTTGAGCAGCGTGACGGACGCGTCGTTGGCGTAGATCAGTCCGCCGACGACGATCGCCGCGAGAATGTGGCCCAGCAGCTCGCCCCACTCCTTCTTGGCGTAGTGGCCGACGCTGCGCACCACCAAAATGATGATGAAGATGTTGCCGGCGATGATTAGCACCCAGTCTTTGAAATCGGCTCCGGTGAAGTTCATGACGTGTGTTCCTTTCG
>RRZT010566257.1_pt1 | contig 19044 bp, 16 predicted proteins | sample 2165551 | NCBI WGS metagenome assembly RRZT01 (sample SAMN10456910, study PRJNA506462) | wastewater metagenome | biome: wastewater; feature: sludge; material: wastewater sludge; isolation source: wastewater sludge with Escherichia coli K12::gfp cells carrying plasmid... | place: USA: Moscow, Idaho... | reverse complement strand
GTGCTATTTCCAGCTCGGGATGTTTTTCTGCAATGGCAATCGCAGCTCGTAATCCACCGCCTCCTGCTCCGACAATCGCGACATCGGTCTTGATAATGTCCACTTAGGCCTCCTCTGGCTCATAAATCCAAGCGTTTGTTCATGCGACTCTTTGATGGTCTATTAACAATAGACTCAATATATACAGTCATCATCTGCTATTTGTTGAACATTGCATGAACAGATAATGATTGATTTTTAACGTGTTAAAAAATTGTAGCGAAAGCGCACACGTAAAAACGAGAATCAGCTCTCTTTCTATCCGGATGGTCATCCTGACACGCGCGTTATTTTGCCAGAAAGAACCGGTCAGGATCTTGTTTATCATCAAAGCGTTGCGAATACAGCGGGAGGGAGGGGGAATTTGAGTGAAAAACAGCAGACCGGTATGAGCGGTCTGCTGAATGAAAACATTTATACTGTTGGTGAGTTGTTCAGCTTGGCAAATATTTCACCCATGCGGGTTTCAGTGTCAGCCTGCAGATGCCCGGCAAACTCCAGCATCTCTGGCGGAAACAGACAAACCACGGTACTGCCCAGTTTGAACAGCCCCATTTCTTCACCTTTTTTCAGGGTGATCGGTGTATTCCCATGGAAATCCCAGCGTTTCACCATTTTCCCGGTTGGCGGGGTAACAGTGCCTGACCAGACGGTTTCGATGCTGGCTACGATCGTTGCACCTACCAGTACCAACGCCATCGGACCATAAGGTGTTTTAAATACACAGGCGACACGTTCATTACGGGCAAACAGATTTGGAACATTCTGTGCCGTCAGCGGATTAACTGAAAACAGGTCGCCCGGAATATACACCATGCTTTGCAGTTCGCCGTCCAGCGGCATATGGATGCGGTGGTAATCGCGCGGGGACAGATAAATAGTGGCAAATTTACCGTTCTGAAATTGCTCAGACAGATCTTTATCACCGCCCAGTAATTCCCGCGCACTGAAATCATGGCGTTTAGCCTGAATTATACGGCCGTGTTTAATATCACCCAATTGACTAATGCAACCATCGACGGGTAAAGCGACAGAATCTTCTTCGGCGACAACAGGACGCAAGCCTGGTTTCAGCTGACGGGTAAAGAAAGCATTAAAGGTTTTATAGTGAGCCGGATCTTCAAATTCGGCTTCACTCATGTTGATATTAAAACGTTTGATGAATGCTTTGATCAGGAAAGTCGTCAGCGAGCCAGCTTCAGCTGCCGCCAGATAACCAACCAGTCGGGACACCGCATGTTTCGGTAGCAGATATTGGGTTGCTATTTTCAGCATATCCAGCAATTTCATGGTGAACCTCAAACAAAATCAGTAATAGATAAAGGGCGCGAATTCTACGCCACTTCACCACCAGAGTTAAAATTATTCGCGGCTGACATGCCGCATATTTCGAGCATCCTGCATCGATTCCAGAATGCGGTGATAATTGTGATATCGCTCAGCTGAAATTTTGCCTTGTTCCACGGCTTCACGAATCAGGCAACCCGGATCACTGCCGTGTTTACAATCACGGAATTTGCAGCCACCCAGATAATCACGGAACTCTTTGAAACACCAGGTAACGCGCTCGTTTTCCAGATGCCAGAGTGAAAACTCACGAATGCCGGGAGAATCGATCAGCATACCACCGCTGGCAAAATGATACAGACGAGCCGTAGTAGTGGTGTGTTGCCCCAGACCTGACTGCCCGGATATTTCACCTATGACGGCTTTGGCATGAGGGTGCAATGCATTGATAAGCGATGACTTGCCAACGCCGGATTGTCCGACGAACACGCTGACTTTGTCTTTCAGCTGCGCCTGTAATTCATCCAGACCATGTTCGGTTTCACAGCTGACGTTCAGTAGCGGATAACCAAGATTGCGGTAAATATCGAGCTTTCTTTCCAGTTGCTCGCGGGAGATATCATCCAGCAAGTCGATTTTATTCAGCACCAGCAGAGGCGGGATCTCCACATGCTCGGCTGCGACCAGATAACGATCAACTATATTGGTAGAAAACTCAGGCAATACCGCAGAGACAATCACGATCTGATCGATATTGGCAGCAACCGGCTTAATCCCGTCATAAAAGTCTGGCCGGGTGAGGACAGACTGGCGTGGGCGTACCGCTTCCACGACACCACTGATCCCCTGTAAGGCCTCGCTGCCTGCCCGCCAGATCACATGATCGCCGGTAACCACACTTTCGATGGTACGGCGCATGTTGCAGCGATGGATTTCACCGTTACTGTCTTCAATATCGGCGTGCTTACCGAAACGACTGATCACCAGCCCTTCCAGTGCCGGACCTAAAAGGCTGTCATCAACATCGGTCACTGGTTTTTGTAATCGTCGCTGGTGATTCGCATTTACCCGGCGCTGCTGGCCATGACTGAGTTTTGGTTTTTTCGCCACAGTGTCAATTTCGCAATAATAGAGAAAGTAGCTATGATACACCTGATTACTGATTTTCCCGATAACAAGGACATGCGATGAGCCAAAATGAACAGAATCGGATCTGGTTAGACATGGAAATGACCGGTCTGGAACCAGAAACAGACCGTATTCTGGAAATAGCCATGATTGTCACGGACAAAGAACTGAATGTGCTCGCAGAAGGACCGGTACTGGCGATCCATCAGTCGGATGATGTATTAGCTGGAATGGATGAATGGAATACCCGTACGCATGGTGAATCAGGCCTGGTTGACCGTGTTCGTGCCAGTGAATGTGATGAGGCGAAAGCGGTAGCTGCGTGTCTGGCGTTTATCCGGGAATGGGTACCTGAAGGCAAATCACCAATGTGTGGTAACAGCATAGGGCAGGACCGCCGTTTTATGGTGCGCTATATGCCCGAGCTGGAGAAATACTTTCATTACCGCAACATTGATGTCAGCACGATTAAAGAGCTGGTGAGTCGCTGGAAACCGGAAATTATGGATGAATTTACCAAAACCGGCACCCATCAGGCACTGGACGATATTCGCGAGTCAATTGCGGAAATGCAGTTCTATCGTAAGCGGGTGTTTACAATTTAAACGCGTTGATCGCAAAGTGTACGCTTGATTGTTCTTTTTGAAAAAGCTCTTGCATTTGAAGTCGTCCTCCCTATAATGCGGGCCTCGTGCAAGAGCACTGATTGCGGGAATAGCTCAGTTGGTAGAGCATAACCTTGCCAAGGTTAGGGTCGCGAGTTCGAGTCTCGTTTCCCGCTCCAAATCAGTTTCTTACACAATTGCGACGCGGGAATAGCTCAGTTGGTAGAGCATAACCTTGCCAAGGTTAGGGTCGCGAGTTCGAGTCTCGTTTCCCGCTCCAATTTTTCAAAAATGATTCAGATGTTATGCGGGAATAGCTCAGTTGGTAGAGCATAACCTTGCCAAGGTTAGGGTCGCGAGTTCGAGTCTCGTTTCCCGCTCCAATATCTAGAATCAGTTCAATACCATGCGACGCGGGAATAGCTCAGTTGGTAGAGCATAACCTTGCCAAGGTTAGGGTCGCGAGTTCGAGTCTCGTTTCCCGCTCCAAATTCGAATATAATCAAACAACTTTAATCATAACTAAGCATAATGCATTGGGATGAACAATATGTTGTTTGATGTATCTAAAAATACGACCGATATAAAACACGCTCCGGCTCGTAAACCCGTCATCTTTATCTTTCTGTCTGCATTTATCTTCTTTCTGGCATTTAACTCTTACTTCACTGTAGATCAGGGTGAACGCGGGATTGTTTTGCGCTTTGGTGCGTTTCAACGTGTAGCTGAACCGGGGCTGAACTTTAAACTGCCCTTTTTTGAATCCACACACACTATTAGTCTGCAGACTCAGGTCTCTCATTTCCAGCTACCGGCTTATTCACGCGATCAGCAGCCCGCTAATCTGGCTGTATCTGTGAACTGGCATGCGCAGGAACCCGAATTACAAAAAATTTACTCTGAATTTGGTTCTCTTGCTGCTTTAGAAGCTCGTATCATCCAGCCACGTCTGCCGCAGGCGGTTAAAACAGTGTTTGGCAGTTATGTTGCTGCCAGCTCAATTCAAAATCGGGCAAAACTGAATACTGATATTTTTGATTCTGTATCTAAAGTCCTGCACGGTCCCATTGTGATTGAAAGTGTTCAGTTAGATAACATCGATTTTTCTGATGTTTATGAACAATCAGTGGAACAGCGGATGCTGGCTGAAGTCGAAGTCGCCAAGTTACAGCAAAATGCACTCCGCGAAAAAGTTCAGGCTGAAATCACTGTAACGCAGGCCAAAGCACAGGCGGAAAGCGTCAAAGCACAGGCGGCCGCGCAGGCTGAGGCAACCCGGATGAAAGGGGAGGCAGAAGCTGCGGCGATTAAAGCCAAAGGTGACGCACTGAGACAAAACCCGAATTTGGTGGAATTAATTAAAGCGGAACGCTGGAACGGTGAATTACCGCAAACCATGCTGCCGAACAGTGCAGTGCCATTTATTGATGTGAAGAATCAGCCTGTACGCGAATAAATCAGGTACAGGTATCTGAAGCCTCGTTTAAACTACGAGGCTTTTTTTATTTGTTTAACTGACTCTCAGCAAATAATGCTGCCCCGATAATGCCCGCCTGATTCAGACTCTGAGCCGCCAGTACCGGTGCTTTAGTCGTAATGAATGATTGAAACTCATCCATGTGCTCTGCGATGCCGCCGCCGATGATGAAACGATCCGGGTTAAACACAAATTCCAGATGATTCAGGTATTCATTAAAGCGAGTACCCCATTCCTGCCAGCTTAGATGCTGATTAATGCGGGTCGATTCAGCGCAATAACGTTCTGCAATATCGCCGGCAAATTTCAAATGCCCCAGCTCTGTATTCGGGTGCAATTCGCCGTTCACAAATACAGCCGAACCGATACCGGTGCCAATAGTCAGCAGAATAGTAATGCCATGCTGATTCTGACCTGCACCAAAGCGCATCTCGGCCATGCCGGCCGCATCGGCATCATTAACGACAAAGCAGGGCTGACCTGTGATTTCTGAAAACAGCGTTTGTGCATCGGTATTGATCCAGCTTGGATCGATATTACTGGCGCTATAGGCAACACCATGATGTACCGTAGCCGGAAAACCGCAGCCTATCGGGCCTGACCAGCCTGATTCGGTGATCAGATGCGACAGGCTGGCAGCGATATTTTCCGGTGTGGCAGGTTTCGGCGTTGGAATACGTTTATGTTCGCCAATCAGTTTGCCTGTCCGGGTATCGATCACCGCCGCTTTGATGCCCGTACCACCAATATCCACACCTAAAATATGCATGAAGAGTCCTTAAGAATGTTCTGGTAATCCCTTGTAAATACAGCGGATCAGCCGTGCATGTTTTTTATTGTCAGCTATCTGTTTAGTCTGTAATTGCTGTAATGCCCAGTCGATATGTTCTTGCACTAATTCTGTTGTGTGACTGCGTTTTTCCAGCAGGGCATGAAGAACAGACTCTGATACCGGTCCGTTACCTAATGCAACGGCAATATTCCGCTGCCATTTTTCATAGCCAATCCGGCGGATTGGGCTGCCTTCGGTCGCTTTCAGAAAAGTATTTTCATCCCATGACCAGAGTGTCAGTAATTCGGGGGTATGGAGCTGGTGACGAGGTGAAAAGTCAGCTTCAGGCGACGAAACTGCATAACGGTTCCACGGGCAAATCAGCTGGCAGTCATCACAGCCATAGATCCGGTTGCCAATCAGCGGCCGGAACTCTTCGGGGATCGGACCATTTAATTCGATGGTCAGATAAGAAATACAGCGACGGGCATCTAATTCATAGGGTGCAACGATGGCATTGGTTGGACAAATCTGCAGGCAGGCAGAACAGTTGCCGCAGGCGGGTTCAACCGGCTGATCTGCGGGCAAGGGCAGATCAATCAGTAATTCACCGAGAAAGAAGAAAGAACCGGCTTGCTGATTGAGCAACAGCGTATGTTTCCCGGTCCAGCCAAGTCCGGCTTTATCAGCCAGCGGTCGTTCCATCACAGGAGCCGAATCAACAAACGGACGGAATTGCAGCTCACCACAGGCTTGCTGAATACGTTCACCCAACTGCTTTAAACGGTTACGCAGAACTTTGTGATAGTCACGTCCAAGCGCATAGCGACTGATGTATGCATGTGCCGGGTTATCCAGCGTTTCAGCCACTTTTGCCACGGGAGGCAGGTAATTCATGCGTACAGAGATAACAGAACGGGTGCCGGGTTGCAGTTCAGATGGACGGGCGCGCATCAGGCCATGGCGGGCCATGTATTCCATTTCACCGTGATAGCCTTTGGCTAGCCAGCTTTCCAGGCGGGTCTCTTCATGAGTTAAATCGCAGTCTGTGATCCCGACCTGATCAAAGCCTAGCTCTAGTCCCCATAGCTTGATATCGTGGGCTAACTTTTGCAGATCGAGCGTGAATGTCATGAATCACAGCGCACCGGTTATCACCAAAATTTGCGACAGTTTACCACAGTACAGTTGGCGCACTGAACAGATCCGGCAAATGGAACAGCAGCTGGTCGCCGTTCAGCATGTTTCCATGTATCAACTGATGCAGCGTGCCGGAGACGCTTTGTTCCAGGCTTTGCAGTTACGCTGGCCCTCCGCGAGGCATTTGTGGATTTTTTGCGGCAAAGGTAATAACGGTGGCGATGGTTATGTGCTTGCCCGATTGGCAAAGCTGGCTGGCTATAACGTCGAAGTGGTTGCATTTGATGAACCGCCACCCGGCATCCCGGCAGAACAAGCCCGACGTGACTGGCTGAATGCCGGAGGCAAATGCAGCGGATTGCATGCGTTGCACGGTAAACCCGATCTGATCGTGGATGCCTTGCTGGGAATCGGGCCGTCAACACCTTTGCGTGGAGAGCTGCTGGCGTGGATCCAGTTTATCAATCGCCAGGCAGTACCCGTTCTGGCAGTTGACATTCCGAGCGGATTAAACGCCGATACCGGCATGCCGCTGGGCGGTGCTGTCCATGCGGCAGCAACACTGACATTCGTTGCCCTGAAATGCGGATTACTCACCGGCTTGGCTGCTGATTATACTGGCGATCTTTATCTCTCCGATTTAAAAAATGGTGCAGCCGGATATTGTGATATCGGCGGTATTCACATCATGAGTTATGACCGCGTCGCCCAGTCACTTTTCCCCAGACCCCGCACTGCACACAAAGGTGATTGCGGAAAGGTGCTGCTGGCAGGGGGGGGGCCGGGAATGCCGGGCGCTATTCGTCTGGCGGGTGAGGCTGCATTACGTACAGGTGCCGGATTAGTTAAAATCTTCTGTCATCCGGAGAACCGGCAGTTGGTATTCAGTGGCCGTCCGGAACTGATGTTCTGTCATGAGTTAGCAGAAGATACTCTCTGCTGGCCGGATGTGCTGGTAGCTGGCCCCGGACTTGGGTTGGATGAGTGGGGGCAGCAACAATGGCAACACTTTCTTTCTTACCATGGCAAGATGGTGGTTGATGCCGATGCATTAAACTGGCTGGCACAAGAGCCTCAGGTCCGTCATAACTGGGTGTTAACGCCGCATCCCGGGGAAGCGGCCAGATTATTACAGTGCGCCAGCTCGGATGTGCAGAGCGATCGTTTCGCCGCTGTTCAGGAATTACAGCATCGTTATGGTGGCGTGGTATTATTAAAAGGATTTGGTACGCTGATTTCTGATGGTAAACAGATCGCAATTTGTACCGAAGGTAATCCTGGCATGGCCAGTGGTGGCATGGGGGATGTACTTTCTGGCATTATAGCGGCCCTTTTAGCACAAGGCTTACCGCTTTATGATGCGGCCTGCTGTGGGGCATTGCTTCATGGTAAAGCCGCAAATGAAATAGCTAAAGAACATGGTGAACGGGGCATGCTGGCTTCGGATTTATTTTTCTGGTTACAAAAACTGGCCAATCCTCAAAGGTATCAACATGGAAAAAACGCTGATACGAACTCTCAATGACAGCGATGCGACCGTTGCATTAGGTGCTGAACTGGCTCACGCCTGTGATCAGTCTACAACTATTTTTTTGCATGGCGATCTGGGAGCCGGAAAAACAACGTTATCGCGGGGATTTGTTCAGGCGCTTGGTCATCAGGGCAAAGTAAAAAGCCCGACCTATACACTGGTTGAAGCTTATGAACTTCCGAAATGGCAGGTTTACCATTTTGATCTCTATCGCCTGGCGGATCCTGAAGAACTGGAGTTTATGGGGATCCGTGATTACTTTGCCCCTGATTGTTTATGCCTGATCGAATGGCCGGAAAAAGGGGTTGGTTGGTTACCAGTACCGGATCTGGAAATTACATTACATTATGAACATGGAGCCAGAAGGGCAGAAATAACTTCCCGTTCTGACATCGGCGCAATGATTGTTGCTAAATTGAATCTATCGTGAAAATCAGATTTCTTCTTATTTTATTAGCTGTACTTGCGGCCTGGCCGGCAGCGGCAAATCAGATTAAAAAATTGCGTATTGCTCCGACAGCGGAGAAAGTGCGTATGGTTTTCGATCTCGAAAATCAGCCCGTTTACAGCTTTACCATTGATACCGGTACGAATAGCCTGATTGTTGATTTTCAGGATATTACCGGCCAGCTTTTCCCAGTTCCCCGTACTGCAGGCTGTGAAGGCTTTCTGAACAGTATCCGCCGTACTACTTTGCCCGCGAATGTTGTGCGGGTTGAGTTTGTGTTAGCGGATGGTGTTAAACCACAAATATTCTCGCTGGCTCCACAGGCAAATTATCGCAATCACCGCCTGGTTATAGATATTAAACGTGGCACCTTAATCGCCAAAAAAGGCATCGCTGGTAGCACCAGCACTATTCCATCGGCTGAAGCTGCGTCAGTAAAAGAGCCTCCGGCTGTTGCTGCGCTACCCCGTAATGAGGGGAAAACGTCTTCTTCATTACAGACCGTATCGCCGGCTGCGAAAATTGACAAAGCTGTCGCTGGTCGCGTGATAAAGATGAGCGATTTGATTTCAAAAGAAGAATTGTCTGCACCGGACTCATCTTCTTCCTCAGTTGTTGACGAACCGGATGATGCACCGGATACCAGCAAAGCCATATTACCTTCCAGCGGTGGTCCGTTTATCGTTGCGATTGACGCCGGACATGGCGGAAAGGATCCTGGCGCTATCGGGCCTGGGAATACCTACGAAAAGACAGTGACTCTGGCGATAGCCCGTAATCTGGCAAATCTGATTAATAATCAGCCTGGTATGCGGGCTGTTATGACACGTTCCAAGGACAATTTTGTTGAACTTGATGAACGTTCTGCAATTGCCCGAAGAAAAAAAGCCAGATTACTGATTTCAATCCATGCCGATAGTGGCCCTAAAAGCTCTGTTCGTGGGGCATCGGTGTGGATTTTGTCTGCGAAGCGGGTTGATAAGGAAATGGATAAGTTATTGGTTCAGCAGAAGAAACATACCGAATTGCTCGGTGGGGCCGGTAAGGTCATCGCAGAAACTGAACCTAATCCATATCTGGCACAAACCATACTTGATCTTTCCTGGGATAACTCCCGCAGTGAAGGTTATGACATCGGCAGACGGGTATTACGCCGGATAGGTAATGTTGCCAGTCTGCATAAAAAACGACCGGAACATGCCAGTCTTGCCGTGCTGAAAGCACCGGATATTCCTTCGCTGCTGATCGAGACCGGCTTTATTTCTAATCCACAGGAAGAACGGTTACTCGCTTCTGCTCAGTATCAGTCTCAGCTGGCTAAGGCAATATTCAGAGGTGTCACCGATTATTACAGTCGTAGCCAGTCAAAATCGGGCGGTACTTTTGTAAAGTCATCCACCAATAAAGCCATGCTTTCTGCAACAGCGGATTACCGTAAACATGTGGTGAAAACCGGGGAAAGTTTATCCGGTCTGGCATCTCAGTACGGTGTAAGTCAGAGTGCTATCCGCAATAAGAACAAACTGAAGTCCGACAATCTGTTGATTGGACAAGTGATCATCATTCCTGCGATCTGATATGCCAATTCAAATTCTGCCACCAATTCTGGCCAACCAGATAGCCGCCGGGGAGGTCGTTGAACGACCGGCCTCGGTGATCAAAGAGCTGGTGGAAAATAGTCTGGATGCCGGTGCCAACAGAATTGATGTAGAGCTGGAAAAAGGCGGCTGTCAGCTGATCCGGGTCCGAGATAACGGCGGTGGTATTTGCGGAACAGAGCTTGCTCTTGCTCTGGCCAGGCATGCTACATCCAAAGTAGCTACATTGGATGATCTGGAACACATCGCAAGCCTCGGATTTCGTGGTGAAGCATTGGCGTCTATCAGTTCAGTTTCCCGCCTGACGCTGACATCCCGTACAGCCGGACAACATGAAGCCTGGCAGGCGTATGCGGAAGGGCGAGATATGGCGGTAACCGTCAAGCCTGCCGCCCATCCGGTCGGGACGACAGTTGAGGTGTTGGATCTTTTTTTCAATACACCCGCACGACGTCGTTTCCTGCGGAGTGAAAAAACAGAATTTGCGCATATTGATGAGTTGTTACGGCGACTGGCGCTCAGTCGTTTTGATGTCGCGATTAATCTCAAACATAACGGTAAATTATTACGGCAATATCGCCCGGCACAAACGGAATCACAGCAGGAACAACGGGTTGTTCAGGCATGTGGTGCTGAATTTATGCAGGCGGCATTACGGATCGATAGTGAGCATCTTGGTCTGCATCTGTATGGCTGGCTGGCACCGCAGCCACTGACCGCTATCAATGAAGTGCAGTACTGTTACGTTAATGGACGGATGATCCGGGATAAATTACTGAATCATGCTATCCGTCAGGCATACAGTGAATGTACCGGTACCTCTTTCCAGCCGGCTTATATCCTGTATCTGGAGCTGGATCCGCATCAGGTCGATGTTAATGTTCATCCATCCAAGCATGAAGTCCGTTTTCATGAATCACGACAGGTACATGATTTTATCGTACAAGTGATCGGGCAGGCATTACAGACGGCATACAGTGAAAATGCGCCGGATGCTGTGTTTTCCGGAATTGAAGATGCGGCGCCGGATTATCCGGTTTCACCGTTAAAAAACCGGGCAACAGGCCAGCATCAGTACAGTGCGCCGACCGGTGGGTATTCATCACCATCGGGTTCGCAACTGCGATCATACGGGCAACTGCTCACTTCCGAATTGCCATCTATTCCAGTTAGCCGGGAGGCCGGAAGTGTTGCTGCGCCTGATAATTCAGATTGGCCGGTATTACGTCTGATTCAGCAGCGGTATTTGTTATCAGCGCAGGACGATACCTTATACCTGTCCGATCTTGTGGCCATCCAGTCTCTGCAGTGGTTAACTCAATGTAATGCGTCCTTCAATGAGGGGCTGATAGCTCAGCCTTTATTGATTCCGCAACGCCTTGACATTGCCCGACCTCATGAGTGGTTAGCTGAATATGGGAGCTGGCTGCAAAAGCTGGGGCTTCGTTATAATACGCATAAGAACCAGCAGATTATTATTCAGGCTGTTCCTGCATTACTACGTCAGACGGACATGGCTTCCACCATTCCTGCGATGCTGAGTTTACTGGAGAGGTATCCGGTCGCTTTGTCGCATCAGGAATGGCATTCATTTATAGCTACCTGGTTAAAGTTACCGGGGCTTATTCCACATCATTATTCAATGGATTCTGCCCGCTCACTATGGCTTTGGTTACAGCAGAACGTTGCTGACTGGCAGAACAACACCCAATTGATGCGCTCCGTTGATCTAACCAACATTCTTGAGGTTTTCTCCCGTGACTGATCCGCGTCACCCGCCTGTGATATTTCTTATGGGCCCAACAGCATCCGGTAAAACGGCTCTGGCTATCGAATTAGTAAAGCGCTTACCGTGTGACATCATCAGTGTTGATTCAGCATTGATCTATCGTGGAATGGACATCGGCACGGCAAAACCTACCGCTGAAGAACTGGCTCAGGCTCCGCATCGCTTGCTGGATATCCGGGATCCGTCTCAAGCCTATTCTGCTGCTGATTTCCGGCAGGATGCGTTACGTGAAATCGAAGCCATCGTTGCACAAGGACGTATTCCGTTACTGGTTGGCGGAACAATGCTTTATTACAAAGCGTTGCTGGAAGGACTATCACCGCTGCCGGCAGCTGATCCGGTTATCCGGCAGGCAATAGAAGCTGAAGCCAGCCTGTCAGGCTGGGAAGCATTGCATGCTCAATTACAAAGTATTGATCCTGTAGCGGCAGCGCGTATTCATCCGAATGATCCGCAGCGCTTATCGCGTGCACTTGAGGTTTACCGGATCAGTGGGCAAACCCTGACAGAACTGACGCAAACCAAGGGCGAACAACTTCCTTACCGTACGCTGCAATTTGCAATTGCGCCGACAGATCGGGAATTATTACGGCAACGTATCGCTGAGCGCTTTCATCTGATGTTATCTCAGGGCTTTGAACAGGAAGTCCGTGCGTTGTATGAACGTGGTGATTTGAATGCTGATTTACCATCGATCCGCTGTGTCGGCTACCGGCAGATGTGGGAATATCTGGATGGGCAAATCAGCTATGACGAAATGGTCTATCGTGGCATCGTTGCTACCTGCCAGCTGGCGAAGCGACAGATGACCTGGTTAAGAAGTTGGCAAAACGTGACCTGGCTTGAAACTGGCGCAATCAATAACGCAGATATTATCTGTCACAGCCTCACAAGCGCATGACGTCCTCAATAATATCTGCTACTTTAATATTTAACGCCTTGCTCAATTAAAACAAAAGTATAAGGACAATAACATGGCTAAGGGGCAATCCTTACAAGATCCATTTTTGAATGCGTTACGTCGTGAACGTATTCCTGTATCTATTTATCTGGTCAATGGTATTAAGCTGCAAGGACAGGTCGAATCATTCGATCAATTTGTTATTTTGCTGAAAAATACTGTCAGTCAGATGGTTTATAAGCACACAATCTCTACCGTGGTTCCTGCTCGTCCGGTAGCGCATCACACTGCACCCGCTGCTGGTGACAGTGATTCACAGTCTGAAGAGTAACCTGCTTTTCCCTGCTGTTATGGCAGGGATTTCGTTGTTAGTTGCTGAGGAGTTATCTCTTGTTTGAACGCTATCAAGGCGGAGAACAGGCTCTTCTGGTCCATGTTGATTTCAGAGACGAAACAGCCAGAGAAGATTTACGTGAGCTGGAAATGCTTGCCACATCCGCAGGTGCTACCATCCTGGGCACCATTACAACCCGTCGTGATTCCCCGCAGGCCAAATTTTTTGTCGGTACTGGTAAGGCTGATGAAATTGCTCAGGAAGTGCATCGCTTACAAGCTGACCTGGTTATCTTTAACCATGCCTTAACGCCAGCGCAGGAGCGAAATCTCGAGCGGATGTTCGAATGTCGTGTGCTTGATCGCACCACACTTATCCTTGATATTTTTGCCCAGCGGGCCCGGACGCATGAAGGTAAACTTCAGGTAGAACTGGCGCAATTGCGTCATATATCCAGTCGTCTGGTTCGTGGCTGGACACATCTTGAGCGTCAGAAAGGCGGGATTGGTCTGAGAGGGCCGGGTGAAACACAGCTGGAAACTGATCGTCGGCTTATCCGGGAAAAGATCTCTAATATTCTGGGTCGGTTGGAAAAGGTTGAGAAACAGCGTGAACAGGGGCGTCGTGCCCGGGTGCGGAATGCGATCCCTGTCGTGTCTCTGGTGGGATATACCAATGCCGGTAAATCCACATTGTTTAACCGCATGACTCAATCTAAGGTTTATGCGGCGGATCAGTTATTCGCCACACTTGATCCGACTTTACGCCGGATTGAACTGGAACGGCTCGGTCCGGTGGTATTGGCGGATACAGTTGGATTTATACGACACCTGCCACATGACCTGGTTGCAGCATTTAAAGCCACATTGCAGGAAACCCGTGAAGCTGATTTACAGTTGCATGTGATCGATTGTGCCGATGAACGAGTACAAGATAACATGGCACAGGTAAATGAAGTCCTGCATGAAATCGAAGCCGATGAAGTGCCTCAGCTGCTGGTGTATAACAAAGTTGATTGTCTTCCCGAAGGAATACCTCGGATTGAGCGAGATGACACAGGCAAGCCTGTTGCTGTATGGTTATCCGCGCTAACGGGTGAGGGGACCGATCTACTGTTGACGGTGCTAGATGAGTTATTGAGTGTTCAGATTGTTGAGCATCAGCTCAAACTACCTGTATCAGCAGCCCGTTTACGCAGCCGGTTATATGAACTTAAGGCAATACAGCGTGAAAATTATGCCGAAGATGGTAATTGCATCATGCAAATCCGTCTTTCTGAAGTGGAATGGCTGCGTCTTGTGAAACAAGAAGGACCGGATATTCTTAACTTCATCGTTAAGCAATAATGTGTTAATTATTTGTATATTAGACACAATATGAGAATCAACGGAGACTCGAATGGCCTGGAATGAGCCTGGAAACAATAATGACAAAGACAAAGATCGAGACCCCTGGAAGAACACAGGGAAAAGTCAGATCCCGCCTGATCTAGATAAACTGCTGAAAAGTGTCAGGGAGCGATTGACCGGCACATTTGGTGGTCAGAGTTCAGGCGGCAGTACTGGTCTTATTATTTTTGCTTTACTGGCAGTTGTGATTTGGATCGGTAGTGGTTTCTATACTATTGAAGAAGCTGAGCGTGGTGTCGTGCTGCGTTTCGGTAAATATCATGAAACAGTCGATCCCGGTTTGCGCTGGAAATGGACCTTTGTCGACAAGGTGATCCCTGTTGATGTGGAATCTGTTAAGTCCATGCCATCTTCCGGGTTTATGCTGACGCAGGATGAAAACGTTGTCCGTGTCGAAATGGATGTGCAATACCGTGTTGTTAATCCGCGTGAATATCTGTTTAGTGTGACTGATGCGGATAACAGCCTGCGGGAAGCGACCGACAGCGCATTACGCTATGTTGTGGGTCATACCAGTATGGATGATTTGCTGACCCGGGGACGTGAGAAGGTTCGTCAGAATACCTGGCAGGTACTGGAAGAGATCGTTAATCCCTACCGTATGGGCCTTGCCATCGTTGATGTGAACTTCTTGCCTGCACGCCCGCCGGAAGAAGTTAAAGATGCTTTCGATGATGCTATTTCTGCTCAGGAAGATGAACAACGTTTCCTCCGTGAAGCAGAAGCCTACGCGCGTGAAACAGAACCAAAAGCGCGTGGACAGGTTAAGCGACTGGAAGAAGAGTCTCTGGGCTATAAAGAGCAGGTGGTATTAAGAGCTACCGGTGAAGTGGCTCGCTTTAACCAGTTATTGCCGGAATATATTGCAGCACCACAACTGACGCGTGAACGCTTGTATCTGGACACGATGGAAGAGTTATATCAGAAGACAAATAAAGTGCTGATTGATGTTCCTAAAGGAAACAATAATGTTATTTATCTGCCTCTTGATAAAATGAATGCAACACAGACAAACACCAGAAAAGACAGTATGACCCCGTCACTCTCTTCGACTGTAAATAATACGCAGTCAAATACACCTACAGAGAATGACAACGGCACTGATAGCGTAACTGACAGTCAGCCTTTACGTGATAGCAGCCGTACGAGCGGGAGATACTAATGAAAAATTATATTCTGATTGGTTTGGCTGCCGTAGGCATGCTGGCATCTTCTTCACTGTTTGTGATTGACGAAAGCCAGCGCGGTATTGTCGTGCAGTTTGGTAAAGTCATTCGTGAAGGCGATAGCGATATTCCAAAGGTATATGAGCCTGGCTTACACTGGAAATGGCCTTTCATTGATGATGTCCGTAAGCTGGATTCCCGTATTCAGACATTGGATGGACAGGCTGATCGCTTTGTTACCTCTGAGAAAAAAGATCTGATTATTGATTCTTATGTGAAATGGCGAATTGAAGATTTCTCCAAATTTTATCTGGCAACCGGCGGTGGTAGCCGTGTTCAGGCGGAATCTTTGCTGAAGCGTAAAATCAACAACGGATTACGTTCTGAAATTGGTGGCCGTACTATCACTGATATTGTATCTGGTCAGCGTACTGAGGTAATGGAAGATACATTACGTCAGATGGCCCGATCTTCTGAACTGGGTATCAAAGTTGTTGATGTGAAGATAAAACAGATCAATCTTCCGCTGGAAGTATCTAACTCTATCTATCAGCGTATGCGCGCCGAACGTAATGCAGTAGCACGTGAACATCGCTCTCAGGGTAGAGAACAGGCCGAAATGTTACGGGCTACTATCGATCGCCGTGTCACCGTCATGATTGCGGAAGCGGAACGTAAGGCGCGTGAGACCCGCGGTCAGGGTGATGCTCAGGCAGCTAAAATTTATGCAGAAACATACCGGAAAAATCCGGAGTTGTTCTCATTCCTGCGTAGTCTGGATGCTTACAAAAACAGCTTCAATAGTGGTAAGGATTTCATGGTCCTGAGTACCGAAAATGATTTCTTTAAATACCTTAAAAATTCACAGCCAGTGACTGCAAAATAAACGGTTATACAGTAAGAGGGCGGAAGCCCTCTTTTCTTATCGGCAAATTTCTTAATTAAACTTCGCACAAGAGCATTTCTGCTCTGCTCAAATTTTGTTAGAATCCTTTTTTAACCACACTTCAGACAGAAAAAAATGGGTCAAAGCGTTGTTATCTTAGGCACCCAATGGGGTGACGAAGGGAAGGGTAAAATTGTCGATCTGCTGACTGACAAAGCCCAATTCGTAGTACGTTATCAGGGAGGACACAACGCCGGTCATACCCTGGTTATCGATGGTAAAAAAACCGTTCTACATCTGATTCCGTCAGGCATTTTGCGCGACAACTGCAAATGCATTATCGGTAATGGTGTTGTTCTTGCTCCTGATGCTCTGTTGAAAGAGATGAATGAGCTGGAAAGCAGCGGTTATCCTGTCCGTGATCGTCTGTTCTTAAGCGAAGCTTGTCCGCTGATCCTGCCTTATCACGTTGCATTAGATAAAGCGCGTGAATTGGCTCGTGGCAATAAAGCGATTGGTACTACAGGTCGTGGTATCGGTCCTGCTTATGAAGACAAAGTTGCCCGCCGCGGTCTGCGTGTCGGTGATTTGTTCAACATGGACACTTTTGCTGAGAAACTGAAAGAAGTTATGACCTATCATAACTTCCAGCTGACTCAGTTCTATGGTGTTGAAGCCGTATCTTATGAAGACGTTCTGGCAGCAGTAAAAGAATATGCATCATTGCTGATCTCTATGGTCGTTGATGTAACTGAGATGCTGGATCAGGCCCGTAAACGTGGCGATAAGATCATGTTCGAAGGTGCGCAGGGTACTCTGCTGGACATCGATCACGGTACTTATCCTTATGTGACCTCATCTAATACTACTGCTGGTGGTGTTGCTACCGGTTCTGGTTATGGTCCACGTTTCGTTGAATATGTACTGGGTATTGCCAAAGCCTACACGACGCGTGTTGGCGGCGGTCCATTCCCAACAGAACTGTTTGACGATGTCGGTGAGAACCTGTGTGCCAGAGGCCATGAATATGGTGCAACTACTGGCCGTAAACGTCGTTGTGGCTGGTTTGATGCGGTAGCGATGAAACGCGCTATCCAGATCAACTCCATTTCTGGTTTCTGCCTGACCAAGCTGGACGTACTTGACGGTCTGGATGAAGTCAAAATCTGCATTGGTTACAAAGGCGAAGACGGTACTGTTCGTGATGTACCGCCAATGGCTGCAGATGGCTATGATTTGGTAACTCCGGTTTATGAGTCTATGCCTGGCTGGAAAGAGAATACTTTTGGCGTGAAGAGCATTGCTGATTTACCGCAGGCTGCTATCAACTATATTCATCGCATTGAAGCTATCACTGGTGTGCCGATTGATATTATTTCAACTGGCCCGGATCGCGACGAAACGATGATTCTGCGTCATCCATTTGCAGATTAATTGGCAAATTGGTAATAAAAATGCCGGGCATAATGTCCGGCATTTTTTTAGGTGATTTATAAGTGAAATGTATAGGCGCTGTCGCTACGTCGCTACACAGTCAGTCTTTTCTATGCCTGACGATGTACAGCTGATTCAGCTAATGCCTGCAGCGCAGTTTTATAGTCCGAGTCAGGTAATACTGACAATGCATCAATCGCTTTCCGGGCTTCCTGTTCAGCCCTGGTGACTGTGTATTCGAGAGCATGCGTCTGTTGCAGAATATCAAGGATCTCATCGAGATATTCCATGCCATCACGTTCTGTGATCGCTTGTTCAATACGTTTTTTCTGCTCAGGTGTTCCCTGAGCCATCGCATAGATCAATGGCAGGGTAGGTTTCCCTTCCGACAGGTCATCACCGACGTTTTTACCCATTGTTTCGCTGCTGGATGAATAATCCATCACATCATCAATCAACTGAAATGCGGTGCCCAGATACTTGCCATAATCACGCAATGCCTGCTCTATATGTGCCGGCTGATTGGCCAGGATTGCTGCACAATGCGTTGCCGCTTCGAACAATTTGGCTGTTTTGCAGTAAATGACCTGCAGGTAATTGTCTTCCGTCGTTGATGGGTCATTACAATTCATTAACTGCATGACTTCACCTTCCGCTATCAGATTGGTGGCTTCAGAAAGCAACTGCATGATCCGCATATTGCCAAGTTCAACCATCATCTGAAAAGCCCGGGTATGAAGAAAATCGCCAACCAGTACACTGGCGGCATTACCGAACAGTTGATTTGCGGTATCCCGGCCACGACGCAATACTGATTCATCAACAACATCATCATGTAACAATGTAGCTGTGTGGATAAATTCGATAATAGTTGCCAGACTAATATGTGCATCACCCTGATAGCCAATGGCTCGGGCTGAGAGTACCGCCAGTAAAGGCCGAATACGTTTACCACCACCACTAATAATGTAATAGGCGAGTTGATTAACCAAAGCGACATCCGATTGCAGTCGTTGATAAATCAGCTGATTTACCGCTTGCATATCGTCATCGGCGAGAGTGCGGATAACTTGTTGATCCATGGGCGTTCTAAAATGCTC
>RRZT010785069.1_pt1 | contig 19049 bp, 15 predicted proteins | sample 2165551 | NCBI WGS metagenome assembly RRZT01 (sample SAMN10456910, study PRJNA506462) | wastewater metagenome | biome: wastewater; feature: sludge; material: wastewater sludge; isolation source: wastewater sludge with Escherichia coli K12::gfp cells carrying plasmid... | place: USA: Moscow, Idaho... | reverse complement strand
TGGCGGGCCATCGGGGATCTGTCCGGTGTTGGATGGACACTGACGACACTAACCATGACAACAACGTGGCTCATGTTCCTCATCGACTACGTGGTGCGTTTCGCAACAGCCAAAGAGAAAGTCCGTTGGTTCGTCACCCATTGGTTCGATCTGCTCTGTGTCATGGTGCCGGTGCTTCGCCTGGTTATTCTGCTGCGTGTCTTTACGCAGCTAGGGAGCAGGTGGGCATCCCCTGGTGATCGGATGCGCGTCCAGGTGATGGTCTACGGAATTGGGTCCTCCGCAATCCTCGTCTACATATCCGCACTGGCAGTTCTGGAAGCGGAACGCAATGCTGCGGGCGCAACCATCAAGACGTTCCGCGATGCGATCTGGTGGGCTTGTGTGACGGTGTCAACGACAGGCTACGGCGACTACACCCCTGTCACCAGCGCGGGAAGGCTCACGGCCACGGCCCTCATGTTTGGGGGGATGGCCCTCATTGGGGTTACAACGGCAACGCTGGCCTCTCTGATGATTGAGATCGCATCCCGCCACGAAGCCGATAAGGGAACCAAGGCGGTCCCACAGATACCCCACTTCCATCTCCTCCACAACCACGGCGCTTGCACTGAGAATGAAGTCGCTGGCATGGATGAAGATGGCTCCACCACTGTACCGAGCCCAGACGTCCAACACGGAGCCTTCCCAGACGAGGACGCGCCGCCGACCGCACCCTCGTCCCCGCCGGGGTCACCCTCGTCACCGCCGACCTCGTCCTAGGAGCCACATGCAGTTCACACACCTCAATGAGCGAGGTGACGCGCGCATGGTCGACGTCACTGCCAAGCAGCCCACGGTCCGCTCCGCGACCGCGGAGGCCATGGTTGCCTGCTCACCGGACGTGGTGCGCGCACTACGGGACGGAACCGTTCCTAAAGGCGACGTCCTTGCCGTGGCTCGAGTCGCGGGGATCGCCGCCGCGAAAAAGGTCCCGGATCTTCTGCCGCTCGCCCATGTGATCGGCGTGCACGGTGTCGCCCTCGAACTCACCATTGTGGACGAGGGCGTCCAGATCCACGCGGAGGTTCGTACAGCGGACCGTACCGGAGTTGAGATGGAGGCGCTGACAGCGGTGACCGTTGCCGCCCTCGCGATTGTGGACATGGTCAAAGGCGTGGATCGCAGAGCAGAAATCCTTCATGCGCGGGTCACGGCTAAGTCCGGGGGCCGTAGCGGCGACTGGACGAGAAACGCAGACTGACGTCGCGATCGTTTCCGGCCTAACGGTCGTGCCCCACCCCATCCAACGACGCGACTATGCGCTCAAGCATTGGGCCGAGGACGGCCAGAGTATCCCTGGCACCCCCTCGTGAGCCGGGTGCGTTGACCACCAGTGAACGCGGCAGGCCCGGGAGTTCGACCACGCCCGCCACTCCACGCGAAAGCAGGGCCAGCGGGGTTTTCTCCGCGCCACGGCGTCGGACTTCTTCCATGATCCCGGGGATCTCAGACTCCACCAGTGGCATGGTCGCCTCAACCGCAACATCTTGTGGCAGCAATCCGCTAGCACCCGCGGTGATAACCACCCGCGCGCCCCCGTGAAACGCATCGACCAGGGCGGAAGTTATCAGGGACGTATCGCAAGGCACGATTTGCGGGTCACTTACTTGAAAGCCCAGTGATGCGAGACCTTCGCGCAACACTGTACCGGCACGGTCTTCAGCGGCGTCTTCAAGAGCGGCATCGGAACAAGAAATAACCGTCACTGTCGTCATCACGCCACCCCTGTCCATTCTTGGCTTCCGTCTGCAAAGTGCTGTCGTTTCCACACTGGCAGTTTCATTTTCACCTGCTCTATAACTGCTTCGAGTAGGCGGAAAGCCTCCGCGCGGTGCGGGGCAGACACCGCAGCTCCGAGGGCGATACCGCCCACCTCCAAATACCCGGTGCGGTGTAGCACCGCTATCCGACAGGCACCGCTTGCCTGTGCAACCTGCTCTGCGATCTCCTCAACCACCCGACCTGCATCAGGGTGCGCCTCATAGTCGATGGCGGTCACTTGGCGTCCGTCGTCGTGGTTACGCACCTGACCACAGAAGGTCACGACGGCCCCCGCCGTCGGGTCATCAACCGCGTCAACGAGGACGCCCATGTCTAAGGTTTGATCAGAGACACCAGCGATGACAACCCGGGCTGATCCTCCCTGGCTTCTGCCCCTGTTTTGTACCCGGGAAGTGGCCTCCAGGTGTCCATCAAAGCTCTCGAAGGGATCCTCACCTCTGGGAACGGGGTGGTCCCCGTCGCGCATCTGGGAGACGATGTGCTCCAGCAGTGGCCCAATAACCCGAACTGCATCCCGCACCCCACCGACAGACCCGGGAGCGTTGACAATCAGCACCGGTAGACCGTCGAAGCGCCCAACACCCGCAAGACCCCGGGAGAGGGCGGCCTGCGGCACATTCGGGTTTGAACGCAATAGGTTCTCAATGCCGAACATCCGCTGTTCGATGAGAGCCTCAGTTGCCTCAGGAGTCTGGTCCCGTCCTGTCACCCCCGTTCCGCCGGTTGTGAAAACAACATTGACCCCGGCGTCTGCCGCACCCGAGATTGCGGCCCTCACGGTGTCGACGCCATCAGGCACAACATCCGTGCGAACCACCTCGCCGTAGGCAGAAAGTAAGGATGCGGCCAGTGGGCCCGACGCGTCCTCCCGTTCCCCGCGAGAGACCCGATCTGAAACAGTTACGACCGCGATTTTCACCATACCCCCAGCATATCCACTCCACACTGACCAGTACGCTCTATCCTTGGAGGCAGGCTGTTTTCGAGTAGGGCGGGTGGGCATGATGGAACAGGTAGCTGTTGGAAAAGCCGTGCCCCGCCAGCCAGTTGATGATCCCCGTTATCAGCGTATCCGTTCCAAACTCACTGATGCGATCCTCGCACTGGCAGCACAGAAGCCCGCCGAGCAGATCTCCGTGTCGGAACTGACCGAGGCGGCCGGTGTTTCTAGGACCACCTTCTACAAGCACTCCAGCTCTCCGTCCTCATTCCTTGCCGAGCACCTCATCTCAGCTCTAGCGCCGCAAATGGAACCCATCGCACATCTACTTGACCAGCCCGGCCCCGGCTACCTGCTGCAGTGGCGGGAAATCCACCTCGCCCTCCTCGAACACGTGGCCGCGAATCACCGCGTTTACACCCATGTTCTTCCCGAGGGCGGGCAATCGGTCGTTCTGGCCATGATCACTTCGTACTTCGATGCCCTCTTCGAGGAGTTCGTCCGCGATTTCGTGCGTCACGTCGAAGGGCCGGTCCCCTCGGAACTGTGGATCCAGATGGCTTCTTCCCAACAGGTTCACAACACCATTGCCATGGTGCAGTCCTGGCTGAAGACAGGCATGGCCGAAGATCCAGACGAGGTCGTGGCTGCCTATTTCAGCCTGCTACCACCCTGGCAGGTCGCGCACATCTCAGAGCTGGGTCGTTCCACCCTCAGGGTCGATCCGATCCAGGGTCTCCTTAGCGCGAGTTTCGGTCCCGATGGTGAACGCCTCGATAACGAAGTGGGGATCGGTCCCAACCTTCTCCACGGCCGAGGACGAATCACCCTGGGAACTACGCGGCATAAACCGTCACCTGAGTTGCCTTGACCGCAAACACAACCCTGCTACCAGGATAGAGATCAAGGTCAGCCAAAGCCTTGACCGTAATGTCGGCTGCCAGGCTCTGGCCCGACGACTCGCCGTGGATACGCACCAAGCCGTTGGCAGGCTCAATCTCACTTACTGTGACTTCAAAGTTATTGCGAGGACTGCCCTGGATCGCCGCCGGATAGACAGAAACAGCTCGGGGAGAGAAAGCAGCCGCCGCCATATCCCCGGTGCGCGGCTCCTCACCCATTCCGAGCACTGTCATCCCTCCGGGACCGACCACCGCACCACCCTGAAATCGTCCTCGAACAAGGTTCAACCCAGCCAACCCGGCGGTGAAAGATGTCTTGGGATTATAGAGAACCTGGTCGGTGGGCCCACGCTCCGCCACCCGCCCATCCTCTAAAACGATCACGTAGTCAGAAAGCAGCGCCGCATCCACCAGATCATGCGTGACAATAAGCGTCGTTTGCCCTTCGAGGACGCGCCGCAGAACCCGGCGCAGTGCGGGTGCAACAGCAACGTCGAGGGCAGCCATTGGCTCATCCAAGAGCAACAGTTCAGGTTGAGCCGCCAACGCGCGCGCCACAGCCACACGTTGGGCCTGTCCCCCCGATAATTCGCCCGGCCTGCGGCTGGAGAACTCAGTCATCCCGACCTCGTCCAGCCAATGTGATGCCAACCGTGCGGCCTCCCCGCGGGGCACATGCTTAGCAAGCGGCCCAAAGGCCGTGTTCTGCGCGACAGTTTTATGTGGGAATAGAAGGGGCTCTTGCGACAGCAGCGAGACCCCCCGCGTGTGAGGAGCAGTCCACTTGGGAATGTCGAAGAGCATCTTGTCACCGAGGAACGCGCGACCGCTATCCGGTCGCAGCACTCCGGCAAGAATGCTCAACAGCGTCGACTTACCCGAACCATTGCGTCCGAGGACTGCAACGTGGGTTCCGTCCTCGACCTCAATCTGCACGTCAAAGTTGCGCTGCGCGACCTGGGCATCAAACAGCAAACTCATCGCTGTGACCGCCTTGAAATGGCCGTCGTGGCGGCGGTGACCAACACAGACACCACCACCAGCAATAGGGAAAGAGCTATGGCGGCCTGGGGATCCTTGACCCGTTGCAGATAAATCTCTAACGGAAGCGTCCGCGTCACGCCCTCGAGACTCCCAGCAAACGTGATCGTCGCACCAAACTCGCCCAACGCCCGAGCAAACGAAAGAATTGCGGCGGACACCAACCCAGGCACCACGAGCGGCAGAGTCACCTGCCGCAAAGCCACGGACGGACTCGCGCCCAGCGTCGCCGCAACCACCTCATACTTACGCCCGTACGTCCGCAACGTCCCCTCCAGGGACACCACCAAAAACGGGAGTGCCACAAACGTTTGGGCCAGGACGACAGCAGTCGTCGAGAACGCAATGTTCATTCCAAACACTTCGAGGTACCGGCCAATCAGGCCGCGCCTCCCGAAGGTGTAGAGCAAAGCAATCCCGCCAACCACCGGCGGAAGAACCATGGGCAGCAAAACCAGGGAACGAAGAAGGGTCTGCCCCCGAAACGAACCGCGTGCCAGGACAATCGCCATCGGAACACCGAAGACGATGCACAAAAGCGTCGACACACTTGCGGTTTGTAGGCTGAGGATGAGGGCGGTCCGGGATGAGGGACTAGTGATGAGGGACCAAAAGTTGCTCCACTCAATCCTGGTTCCCATTGCGATGAGGGGAACCAGGATGAATGCGCCCCCGATGACCGCTGGCACATAGAGCCAACCAGGTATGCCCGAATACTCCCTCGTCACCGGTCTGCTAGCTTGTTTGGGCAGGACCGAAGCCCGCATCCTTGAGGATCTGCTGGACTGAATCGCTGAGGATGAAGTCGACCCACTCCTGACCAAGTTCAGGCTCCGCGCCCGTGGTCACAGCAACGATTGGATTCTTGTTGACGGCATCGGCTGACTCAGGGAAGGCTATGGCCTCAACGGTGTCCCCCGCAGAAATGGCATCGGTCTTGTAGACCAGGCCAGCGTCGGCTTCACCTGCTTGAACCTTGGCGAGGACGTCAGTTACCGACTGCTCCTCAGAAACTGGCATCAGCGTCACCCCACTGGCTTCGACAACCTTCTGGGTTGCGGCCCCGCATGGTACTTCCGGGGCGCAGATCACCAGCAGCAGACCCTCTTTGGTGAGGTCTTGAAAGGTTGCGATCTGTGCGGGATTGTCCGGGGGCGTGACAATCGTCAGTTCGTTCGTTGCGTAGATGATCGGCTCGCTTGAGTTCAGCCCCGCCTCAACCACAGGCGCCATCTGTTTCTCATTTGCAGACGCAAACACGTCGGCAGGAGCGCCCTCGACGATTTGCTCTTGCAGATCCTGGGAGCCAGCGAAGTTGAAGACAACCTTGACGCCCTCGTGCTCATCCTCAAACGTCTTCGCCAGCTCCGTGAAGGTCGGCTCCATTGACGCGGCTGCGAAGACTGTCAGTGTCCGTGCTTCACTCGAGGGAGTGTCGCCCGAAGTAGCAGACTGAGTCGACGTCCCTGCGTCGCCGGATTCTGCCGACGTACCACCCCCGGCAGCGCAACCGCCGAGCAAAAGCGAGGTGATGCCAAGTCCAAGGACGGCCTTGCTGAGAATGCTTCTTTCCATTGCATGTGCCTTTCTAGTTTGCGGCTTCGACTATGACGGTGGTTGCCTTCACCACTGCGACCGCGACGACCCCCGGTTCAAGGCCAAGGTCGCCCACAGCCTCCGTGCTCATCAGCGAGACGATGCGGAAGGGCCCACACTGCATTTCAACCTGGGACATGACACGGTCGGAGGTCACTTTGGTTACCAGTCCCACCAGTCGGTTGCGTGCGGATGTTTGACCGCCCGTTGGATCAGGCGGCGGAGCTGCAAGTGACTGGGCAAACTCTGCGAGTTCACGCCCGTCCACGACTTTCCTATTGCTGGAGTCAAGCCCCGCGCTGAGCAGCCCCGTCTCAATCCACCGCCGCACGGTGTCGTCACTGACCCCGAGAAACTGTGCCGCTTCGCTAATCCGTATTTGCGTCATAGATTGCAGTATAGACACGCATTTGCGGTTCGTGCTACTGGCGCCTCAGAAGCCTTTTCAGCCGCAATACGGAAGACAGTCCGTGCAGATTAGGCGTGGTTTCACCACTGTGGAGAGCGATCTGCAATTACACAACACTCCCCTCATCATATAGGGCAGATTTCCCCCTATACGACACGTGTGGAATAGGCGTATTTCCGCGGAAACCAGCCTTTTTCAAGCCATTCGTTGTTGAATAGAAGCACCTGGGTGAAGACGCCCAATCCGCATGAAGTTGAGTGAGGAAACCGATGGCTGACACCTCCCCCTTTACACTCCCAGACTCCGTTGCCAAGCTTGGCGCGTTTCTGCGACCTGCCGCCACTGCCGCAAACTCTCGGCAGCTTTTTCTCGAGGGCGGACGTGAGGCGGATCAGTTCTACCGCCAACGCTGGAACCACGACCGCAAGGTCCGCTCAACCCACGGCGTGAACTGCACGGGCTCGTGCTCCTGGTGGGTATTCGTGAAAAATGGGGTGATCACCTGGGAGACCCAGGCGGTTGACTACCCGACCACCGGCCCGGATATGCCCGAGTACGAACCGCGCGGCTGCCCTCGTGGAGCCGCGTTCTCCTGGTACACCTACTCCCCGACCCGTATCCGCCACCCCTATGCGCGCGGCATCCTCTTGGACTACTACCGCGAAGCCAAAGAGAGGTTGGGAGACCCCGTCCTCGCCTGGCGTGACGTTGTCGAGGACCCTGAGAAGTCTGCCCGGTACAAGTCTGCACGTGGCAGAGGTGGCCTGGTGAGATGCTCGTGGCAGGAGGCCATGGAAATCGCCACAGCCGCCCACGTCTACACCACAAAGCGCTACGGGCCAGACAGGATGTTTGGCTTCTCAGTCATTCCGGCGATGTCGCAGGTTTCGTACGGCGCGGGGTCGCGCTTCTATGAACTCATGGGCGGATCCATGCTGTCGTTCTACGACTGGTACGCGGACCTTCCCCCGGCCTCACCCGAAGTCTTCGGTGACCAGACCGATGTTCCGGAGTCTGGCGACTGGTACAACTCCCAGTACTTGATCATGTGGGGCTCCAACGTCCCCCAGACGAGGACGCCCGACGCCCACTTCATGACGGAGGCGCGCTACCACGGCCAAAAGGTTGTGGCTGTTTCCCCGGACTTCGCCGCCAACACCAAGTTCGCTGACGAATGGTTGCGGGTCGCACCCGGCGCTGACGGCGCATTAGCCATGGCCATGGGGCACGTCATCCTCAAAGAGTTCCACGTGCAGCGCCAAGAGCCGTTCTTCTTGGACTACATGGCAAAGTTCACCGACTCCCCCTTCCTGGTCAAACTTGAGGAGAAGGACGGGGCGTATGTCCCGGGGAAGTTCCTCACTGCTGCCGAGGGCGCTGCGGGACCAGACCTGATCGACTCGGAAAACGCTGCGTTCCGCACCCTGGTGTGGGACAAAGAGCGTGGCATCGTCGACCCGGGTGGTACCTCTGCCGACCACTTTGGCGCAGAGGGCATGGGCAAGTGGAACCTGGAGATGGAAGGCGTGGACCCCTACCTTTCCGCAGATGAAATCGCGGGAGCCGAGGGCGTAGAGATCCTTCTTCCCCGCTTCGACCTTCCGGCCACACCCGAACAGGTGTCCCCGGGGACCGGCATCGTCAAGCGCGGTGTGCCGGCCGTGAAGGTTGACGGCAACCTTGTCACCACCGTCTACGACATCCTCCTTGCGCAGTACGGCGTGGAACGTGAGGGAATCCCCGGCGAGTGGCCGACAGGCTACGACGACGTCGACGCGGTTCCGACACCCGCGTGGCAGGAAACCCACACCGGGGTTCCCGCCAATGCAGCGGTTCGGATCGGTCGCGAGTTCGCCCAGAACGCCATTGATTCTAAGGGTCGCTCCATGGTGATCCTAGGCGCTGGTGTTAACCACTACTACCACGCCGACACCATGTACCGGACGATCTTGGCCCTCACCTCAATGTGTGCGACTCAGGGGGTCAACGGTGGCGGATGGGCCCACTACGTCGGCCAGGAGAAGGTACGCCCGATCACCGGCTGGGCCCAGTTCGCCTTCGGCCTCGACTGGGTACGTCCGGCTCGCCAAATGATCACCACGGGATTCTTCTACCTGATCACCGACCAGTGGCGTTACGACGGAACACCCGTCGACAAGCTGCGTTCACCCCTTGCAGACCTCGACTGGAAGGGCAAGTCAACCGCGGACACGCTGGTTGAATCGATGAAGCGCGGTTGGATGCCCTCTTTCCCCACCTTTGACAGGTCAACCCTGCTGCTGGGCCAGGAAGCACGGGAAGCCGGAATGGCGGGTCCTGCCTACGTGGTGGACCAACTTGAGAAGGGTGAACTGAAGTTTGCTGCCGAGGATCCTGATAACCCGGAGAACTTCCCGCGCATCCTCACCTCCTGGCGCACCAACCTCCTGGGTAACACGGCCAAGGGCGCGGAGTTCTTCTACCGGCACATGGTTGGCACAGATGACGCGGTGTCCGCTGCTGAACTCCCTGAAGACCGTCGACCCGAAACCATGGTGTGGCGCGAAGCTGCGGCCTCGGGCAAAGTCGACCTGATGATGACAGTGGACTTCCGCAACACGACCACGACGTTGATGTCCGATCTCGTCCTCCCCGCGGCGACCTGGTATGAGAAGCGGGACCTGTCATCGACTGACATGCACCCCTACATTCACGCCTTCGACGCCGCGATTGACCCGCCGTGGGAGGCGCGCACCGACTACGAGATCTTCCAGGAGCTGGCCGGCCACGTTTCCGAGATGGCGGAGGTTCACCTCGGCAAACAGACCGACATTATCCCGGTTCCGATGGCGCACGATACCCCGGATGAGTACGCAAATCCGGGTGGAGTTGTCGCCGACCTCGACAAGATCCCCCTCACCCCGGGGGTCAACATGCCGAAGCTGGTGCCTGTCGAACGTGACTACACGACACTCATCGATCGTTTCAACTCCCTGGGGCCGCTCGCCGACAAGGTCGGCTTGGTCACCAAGGGTGTCGTCTATGACCCGTCGGTCGAAGTCGAGGCCCTCGGCAAACAGTACGGGACGCATCCGAGCAACGGCAGGCCACAGATCGACAGTGCCGAAGCCGCGTGCGACATGATCCTCTCCCTGTCAGGCACCACCAACGGGCGTCTAGCGACAACCGGTTTCGAAACTCTGGAAAAGAGAACTGGAACCAAGCTCGCCGACCTCTCCGCGGGGCTCGAAGACAAGAAGGTCACCATCCGCCAGCTCAATGAGAAGGGACCTGAGAGCGTCATTACCTCGCCCGAATGGTCCGGCTCAGAACACGGGGGGCGGCGCTACTCAGCGTTCGTGCAGAACATTGAACGAGGGCGTCCCTTCCATACCCTCACGGGGCGGCAACACTACTATCTGGACCACGACTGGATGCGCGACCTCGGCGAATCGCTGCCGATCTTCAAGGCGCCTCTCGCCCTCGACACCCTGTACGGCGAACCAACCGTCGGTGAAACGGGCACGGTCGACGGGGAAACCAGCGTGGCGGTCCGCTATTTGACCCCGCACCACAAGTGGGCAATCCACTCGCAGTACTACGACAACCCCCACATGTTGACGCTGGGGCGCGGCGGGCAAACGGTGTGGATCAGCCCCGAGGATGCGGCGACCATCGGGGTGGCTGACAACGAGTGGATTGAGGCATGGAACCGCAACGGAGTCGTCGTTGCCAGGGCGATTGTCTCCCACCGGCTCCCCCGCGGAACTGTCTACATGTACCACGCACAGGAACGCATCATGGGGACCCCGCTAACCGAAACGAACGGGCGACGTGGAGGCATCCACAACTCCCTAACCCGCGTCATGATCAAACCCACCCACCTGATCGGTGGCTACGCTCAACATTCCTACGCCTTCAACTACGTGGGACCAACGGGTAGCCAACGTGACGAAGTCACCCTGATCCGTAAGCGCAGCCAGGAGGTTACGTACTGATGAAAGTCATGGCTCAAGTCGCGATGGTAATGAACCTGGACAAGTGCATTGGGTGCCACACCTGTTCGGTTACTTGCAAGCAAACATGGACCAACCGCTCTGGCACGGAGTACATGTGGTTCAACAATGTGGAGACCCGGCCCGGTGGCGGCTATCCGGCGCAGTGGGAAGACCAAGAGAAATGGCGTGGCGGGTGGAAGCGCACGAAGGCGGGCAAGGTAGTGCCGCGTTCCGGGGGACGGCTCTCCGTCCTCAGCCAGATTTTTGCGTCCCCGCGCATGCCGATGCTGGACGACTACTACGAACCGTGGACGTATGAGTACGACAAGCTGCTCAGCGCCCCGCGGGATTCCAAGTATTTCCCTGTTGCACGTCCGGTCAGCCAGATCACCGGTGACAACATCGATACTGTCGCCTGGGGACCAAACTGGGATGATGATCTTGGCGGGGGCGAGGCCGCGTTGGCTGGGGATCCGATCTTGAAGGAGATCGCCACCAAGGTGAAGGCCGACATTGAGTCTTCCTTCATGTTCTACCTGCCGAGGATTTGTGAACACTGCCTGAACCCAACCTGCATGGCTGCCTGCCCGTCGGGAGCGATCTACAAGAGGAACGAAGACGGGATCGTTCTGGTTGATCAGGACGCCTGCCGTGGTTGGCGCATGTGTGTGGCGGCATGCCCGTACAAGAAGATCTACTTCAATCATGAGACGGGTAAGTCTGAGAAGTGCACGCTCTGCTACCCGCGGATTGAGATTGGTGAACCAACGGTTTGCTCGGAGACCTGCGTGGGGCGCCTGCGCTACCTGGGTGTCATGCTTTATGACGCAGATCGGGTCGGAGAGGCTGCTGCAACTGAAAATGAGCAGGACCTTTACGAGGCGCAGATGGACATCCTTCTGGATCCGAACGACCCGCTGGTGGTCGCTGCGGCCCGGGCCGAAGGGATTTCAGATAGGTGGTTGCTTGCCGCTCAAGAGTCTCCGATCTGGTCTTTGATCAAGGAGTACCGCCTGGCCCTCCCCCTGCACCCGGAATACCGGACGATGCCGATGGTTTGGTACGTGCCGCCGCTGGCCCCCGTGGTGGATGCGGTGACCGCATCGGGTGCAGACGGTGAAGACCACAGGATTTTGCTCACCACACTGTCGAAGATGCGTATTCCCTTGGACTACCTTGCTGAGCTGTTCACGGCTGGGGATCCGCGCCCCGTTGAGTTGGCGTTGCGCAGGCTTGCGGCTATGCGTTCCCACATGCGGGATGTCAACCTGGGTCGCGAGGTGGATGAGGAGATAGCTTCGTCGGTCGGCATGACCGGGAAACAGCTTGAAGAGATGTACCGCCTGCTGGCAATCGCCAAGTATGACGACCGCTACGTAATTCCCGAGGGCGGAAGTGCACCTGCCCCCCGCATGGAGGAACTGGGAATCGACACGGAAGGCATGGGTGATGCTGGGTATTTGGGCGAGGGCGCACCCTCGGCATGCACGTCGGCCATCGGTTGTGGTTCCACCGGTGGAACTCGGCGTGAACCAGTCTTCGTTGACCTTAAACGCCCGTCTGACAGTTCGGCATTGCGATGACTAAGCCTGTCCGTTTCCTCACGCCCTCGCCGGTGGCCCCTATCGAGCCAGTGGTGTGCACCGAGCAGCAGATCCGCACGGCTCACATGCTCATTGCTGCCTGGCTGACCTACCCCGAGGAACGGTTTGATCCGGCCCTGACCGCGTACGACGAGGTTCGTGATGCGCTCCCCGCGGGCATTCGCGTGCACTTGGACGCATTCGTCGACTGGGCGGTGACCCGCCCTCGTCGTGAGGTTTGTGAGCACTACGTTGAGGTTTTTGACCAGCGGCGTCGCACTGCCCTGTACCTGAGCTACTACGTTGCTGGTGACACCCGGCTGCGGGGTAGCGCCATTTTGGGCTTCAAGGACTTTCTTGGTGCTTTGGGCTACGAAAATGACACCGATGAGCTTGATGACTACCTACCGGTGATTCTCGAGCTCTCTGCGACCTCTGGTGATCCTTTGGTCGTGCAGTTGCTGGCCGCCCACCGCGATGGCCTTGAGGTAATGCGTTCTGCCCTGCATGCTGCACACTCTCCCTACGCACACCTTCTTGACGGCCTTGTCTGCACTCTTCCGGAGGTTTCGGACGAGGTCGTCGAACGTTTTCAACGACTCATTACCCAGGGTCCGCCCACCGAAATGGTCGGAGTCAACTTCGCTTGGAGCACATCATGAACACATTCCTGTGGATCATTTTCCCCTACCTGGCTTTAGCATCTTTGTTTATTGGGATTGTCTGGCGGTGGCGGACCGACAAGTTCGGGTGGGTGACGCGTTCTTCAGAGACGTATGAACGCACGTGGCTGCGGATTTCATCCCCGCTGTTCCACTACGGGATCCTTCTTGTGGTGATGGGCCACCTGGTCGGTCTTGCTGTCCCAGAGTCGTGGACCTCTGCAATTGGTATTAGTGAGGGTCTCTATCACTTCATGGCATTGTCGCTGGGCACAGTCGCGGCAATCATGACGATCATTGGTCTGGCGGGCCTGCTGGTACGCAGATTCGTGGTGAGGTCGGTCAAGCTCGCAACCTCTCCACGTGACATCGTCATGTACGTCATCCTTGTTGCAGCCATCGCCTTGGGAACGCTGGCAACCGTTTCGACACAGATTTTTGGTGGCGAACACGGGTACAACTACCGGGAGACAATCAGCCCGTGGTTCCGCTCTCTGTTCTACTTCCACCCGGAAGCCCAGTTGATGGTTGATGTGCCGTGGGAGTTTAAGCTGCACATTATTGCTGGCCTGCTCCTGTTTGCAGTGCTGCCGTACACACGTCTTGTGCACGCGGTCGCGCCACCTGTCCTCTACCCCGTTCGCCCCTACATGGTGTACCGCAGCCGGGGTACGGAAGTTGGTTCACCAGGGAACTGGCAGGGCACCGGCAAGTCACCTTCACGGGATAGCGTCTCCAGCGGATCGTACCGTTCAACGTTTACGACGGAGAAGGACTAGCAATCCCGCCCGCCCGGTCTCGAACCCACCTGGCGGGCCGCGGCATCGCCCGAACTGACTCTGCCCGAACTGACTCTGCCCGAACTGACCCTTCCCGGCCTCGCCGGGCCTAACCCAGCCCCGCCTTGCCGGACCCTGCCAGCGCCCGCGGGAGCCACAGCTTGCAGAATGCAATCTGTCGTACGATGGGCAACACATATATGTGGTCATGAAAGGCCCATATGCCCCGAGCGGACGGCTTCTGCGATGCCCAGTAATAAGCTTGTCGTTGGTATTGACAGTGGAGAGACTAAGACGAACGTTGTCGTAATGACAACGGGCGGCGAGTTGGTCGGTCGCGCCACTTCCAGTGCCAGGTTGAAGGTTATTGACGATGCAACTGAGGCGCTGAATGGTCTTGTCACCGGGATCGTCGACAATCCCGACGTGGTACATGCATCGGTATGCCTATCCGGACTTCACTTGGACACGGAAGCGTCACTGTTCCGTCAGAGGCTTCGCAGGTTCGAATGGGCCCGCAATGGTTTGGATATTGAGCCGCAACCTCTAGCAGTACTTCGCAGTGCGACTCTCAACCCCAATGCGGTGGCTGTTTCGTGTGGCGTGGGGTCTACCGCGATTGCGACAAATGACAGGGGCGAGAAGTGGACCTTCGCTTCCATGGGTAGTCTCTCCGGAGACTGGGGTGGAGGCATCGGACTGGGCAAGGCTGCGCTGTGGCATGCGGCCCGCGCCCTCGATCGCCGCGGACCGAAAACCGCCCTTACTGAAGAGATTGAATATGAGTTCGACATGCCCGTCGAGGCCGTGATTGCGGCACTGTACCGCGGGGAGATGCCCGAAGTCGAACTAGGCCGAATGGCGCCGGCGGTGTTTTACGCTGCTGACAGGGGTGACCGGGTCGCTCAGCAACTGGTGGAACGTCAGGCATCCGAGGTCGTCGCCTATGTTCGGGCCGGAACCGATGCGCTGAGTCTGACGGGTGAAGTGGACGTGGTGCTAGCCGACAGCATCCTCGCTGCTCGTAACCCTAGCCTGCTCGACCAGGTCGAGGAGGGAGTTCTGCAAGTGCTACCGGAAGCCCAGGTTCTGTTCCCTCAGAAGGAGTCCGTGGCTGGAGCAACCCTCTTGGCGCTGCAAAGCGCAGGAGCAGATCGCGCGGCTATCGAGAGGGCAGCTGCAGCGTTCTAGTCCGCTCGGCCGTAGTCACGCACTGCATCGAGGGCGCGCTCCATGTCCAAGACTTTGAGATAAGGGAGCGGGTTGATCTTCATCTTGATCACGTAGTCTGTCAGCTGCTCCTTGACTATCTCGATAAGCTCCTCGGCGTTCCAAGGCTTGGCAATGTAGTGGTCCAGTTGGGCATCATTGACAGCTCGAACCGTGTCTTCGAGGTCTGCTTGACCTGTCACCAGTACCTTTCCCGTGGCCGCAAGGTCCGGGTCATGTGCCATCTCAATCATGAAGTCGACGCCGGTGGTCCCAGGGAGTCTGTGGTCGCACAGGGCGACGGCTAAGAAGTCACCGTCATCAAGGATCTCTCCAATCACCTCCCAAGCGTCCTCGACATCCTCTGCTGGTTCAATGCGGATCGTTGGTGCCAGTTGCATGAGGTCCCGTTCAATCGCCGCACGGACTTCGGGTTCATCCTCAAGAACAAGAATTGAGAGTTTCACTGTTCCTCCTTAGAGGGAAGATCGACAACGACTGTGGTGCCATCTGCCCCTGTGTGAATGCGCATGGTGCCATGGTGTCGGCCAACAATGGTCCGGGTGACACCAAGCCCAATTCCCATGCCATAGCGAACCTGGCCCGACTTCGTCGTGAAGCGCGGCTCGAAAATCCTCGGCAAGATTGAATCGGGTATACCCGGCCCGTTGTCTGTTATCTCTACTCTAAGCCAGCCGGGGGTGGGTTCGCTGGTTCGAATGGTGATGACCCCTGGCTTTTGGTCTGCCGCTTCAACAATCGCTTCAGCAGCATTGGTGAGAATGTTCGTCCACACCTGTGCCAGCTGACCCGGGTGCCCTTCAAGAGGCGGCAGGTCAGAGTACTTGCGAATCAGCTGGATCCCGTCCAGCTTGTGCGGCAAGAGGCGGACTGCGTCATCGATGCTTTCGTGCAGGTCTATGCCAGTGACCGTGTCGCCGTCGGGGCGCGCGTAGGATCGCAGCGATGAAACTAGCTGGGTGATCCTGGTTGAGGCAGAACGAAGGTTGCGCAGCCCAGTGCCAATAGAAGCAGCCTGGCGGGCACCATCAAGGGAGAGGTTCGAACGGGATGTCAGTCGTTTTGCCAGATCAAGGTCCCGGATACCTGCCAGAGCCAGCTGCTGAGCAACTGCGGGGTCACCCGTAACCTTGGTTAGGTCACGACGCAATTGGCGCTCGGCGCGCGTTGATAGGGATGGCGCTTCCACTCCGCTGCGCAGGGCTCGGCCGGCGAGATCGGACCACTTCTTGTTTGGGGCAGTCCCTACCAGTCCGAGGACGTCGTCACCCAGGTGTTCACTGATTCTCTGAATCGCTGCCATCGGGTTGTTCAGTTCGTGGGCGATCCCCGCGGCGAGGGTCCCCAGGGAGACAAGTCGTTCTTGGGCTGACAGCTCCGTGCGGGCTTCCTCCAGGTTCGTGAGGGCTGTTGCCAGTTGCGATCGTTCAGTCTCCACCTGTTCGGAGAGTTCCGCGTTCTCAATGTGCAGTTCTTCGGCTCGCCGCAAACGACGGTCCAGGGAGCGAATGAAGAGGGTCGCCACCAAGAGGACAATGTCCGGGTGTCCTTCAATGGAAGAGTTTAGCTGCTCGACGGTCAGACGAACTCCGGTCACCGGGCTGGTAGTGACTGCATTCAACAGGGCCTGACGGCCTTCGGATACCGCCAGCAACCCGATTATCCGCCCTGTCGATTCCTCATGCATGACGATGTCGCCGCCGGGGCTCTCATGGATCAGGGCGACGGATCCTTCAAGGATGATGGTGACTTCCTCTACCCAGGCTCCCTTGGTGGTGAGGCGTACCCCAGCAGGAAGTGTGATGCGTGGCTGCGCTCCGAGGGAGAGCTCAATCCGGCGCAGAATCTTCTGAATAATCTCAGAGTCGGTGAAGGGCTGATCAAATAGCGAAGAAACCTCTGGGGTTGCTCCAATCTTCTGATGCTCATGGAACAGTTTGATTTGGGCCCGCATGCTGTGCAGGAAGGCCTCGATGCGCAGATCCTCTGTGAACCCAACCCAATCCAGGTTGCCCGTGTCGACAAGCCAATCAACGCCCTTGATACTGAGGCTTGTGGAAAGAACGACGATTCGGGTCTCACGGAACGCCTCACATCCCGAGAGCGGTCTGATCAGTTCGTCCGCCGGAAGAGTATCGTCTCCGACCACCACAACCAGCAGGGCAACCGGCTCTGTGGAACAAGCCGTATCGGCGCCTGCCACACACCCAAAAGCTGCTGCTGCCTCACCCGTGTTCGGGTACGCGACCGTTTGACATTGGTCGCCAAGATTCTCACGAAAGAGGCGAGCCAAACTTGCCGGATACTCGCCCTCGCCCACCATTACTGCAAGGGGCAGCACCTAAACCAACCCCATGATGTTCCACAGTGGCGGCATCGCGAGGGCTAGGAGCAGTGTCGCAACGATGCCGACAATGACCCCCACTATTGCCATGTTCTTCACCGAAACCATGCCGGTGGAATACGCGATGGCGTTCGGTGGAGTTGAGATCGGTAGCGACATCCCCAGCGAGGTCGCGATTGCCACAACCCCCGCGATCATCATGGTGTTGGTTCCGGGCAGCGCCACCGACAGCGAAATAGCCAGCGGAACAAGCAGGTTGGCAGCTGCCGAGTGAGACATGACATTCGCAAAACCCAGACCGACCATACACAGGACCACGATGACTCCAACTCCACCCAGCGCGTGCCACCCGATTGAGTTCACCAACCAGGCGTCAAGCCCGGTTGCTCCCACCCCGGTGCCGAGGGCGATACCGCCAGACACCAGCCAGAGAACGGGCCAGTCCAGCTTCTTGACGTCTTCTCCGTCCATGACGCGCAAGCAGAGAAGTAGAGCCACCGGAATGAACCCAACCGTATTGGATGAGATCCCGTGTACCGGCTCAGTCATCCACAGGATGATCGTTAGGGCTGCGACCGCGTAGAAGATTTTGGCCTTGTTCGTCATGTTCCAGTCGGCTTCAACCTCGAGGTCGATCGTCTGCCCGCGAGGGATGAATAGGAGACAAATCAGCATCCACGACGCAACCAGGATCACGATGGCAAAAGGGGCCGCCATCATCGTCCAGTGAGCGAATGAGACATCAATTCCCTGCGTGGAGAGAGCACCGATCGCAATAGCATTCGGTGGGGTACCCACGGGCGTGGCGATTCCGCCAACGTTGGCGGCCAACGGAATCGCGAGTGCGACGCCGGCTCGTGCCTTGGGGTCCTTTATGGAACTCAGGATGGGGATCACAACTGCGAACATGGTCGCCGTGGTGGCGGTGTTTGACATGAATGCGGAGAGAATACCGGTAATCAGCATTAATCCAAGCACTGTGGAACGCGCTGAACCCGCAAACGGTTTGAGCATTACGGCCGTGATGTTCTTATCAAGCCCGTACTTCTCTGCTCCGTCAGCGATCATGAATCCGCCGAGGAAGAGGATAATCACCGGGTTGGCAAGAGCCGCAAAGTAAGTGGAAGCCGGAAGGGCCGCCTCGATAAGTTCGGGGTTGCCACCGGTCGGGTCCCACAGGGCACCTTGGGCGACCAGCAGCACTTCCAGGAGAATGACGAGGACGGCGGTTGCCGTCAGGGGGACCGCCTCGGTTACCCAGAAGACGATGGCGAGCAGGAAGATCGCCAACATCCGCTCCCCCGGTGCATCCAGGTTTGGAATATCAACGATGAAAGGAACGAAGAAGGCTGCGATACCAAGGACGAGGCCGACCTTTTGGACGGGCTTCAACCCGGGAGCAGTCCCGCGCCCAGTGCTGCCGCGCCCAGCCCTCCTGCCGCGCCCGGTCTGCCCCGTGCCGCCGCCCCCAGCCATCCTCGCACTGGTCCGTCCAGCGCCAGCGCGCTCGGTCCGCCCAACGCCAGCGCGCCCGGTCCGCCCCGTGCTGCCGCGCCCCGCGTGAGCGCGCTCTGCACGCCCCGCGCTGGCCTGTCCCGCGCCAGCACTGCCAGCGCCAGCGCGCCGCGCACTGCTCTCGCGAGACTGCTGCCTTTCCGATTGCTTGTCTTGCGTGGGCCGTGTCGCGCCAGTGTGCACGGGTGTTCCCGAGGATTTCTGTGGTGGAGACGAGTTCGTAGCGCCATCGTCAGAGGGACTCATA
>RRZT011350321.1_pt1 | contig 19060 bp, 19 predicted proteins | sample 2165551 | NCBI WGS metagenome assembly RRZT01 (sample SAMN10456910, study PRJNA506462) | wastewater metagenome | biome: wastewater; feature: sludge; material: wastewater sludge; isolation source: wastewater sludge with Escherichia coli K12::gfp cells carrying plasmid... | place: USA: Moscow, Idaho... | reverse complement strand
TGGTAAGGCAGAGGCCTGAAACACCTCTATGCGGCAGTTCAAGTCTGCCCGGTAGCTCCAAAAAAACCTCAATCAGGACCGATTGATGCCTTATGTTTTATGTGGTATTGTTATTAAATAGATTATTTAATAATAGAGGGTGGTTAGTGAAAAAGAAAAAATTATTGCTTGCAATTATAATTTGTATATTAGTCATCATAGGAATAGTTGTATGTGGATTTTATTGGTCTTTTTTTGATATTCAAAGCATACAGGGAGAGCAAGTAATTAAAACCATCTCTTCACCAGATGGCAACTATACCATTACAGCTTTTCTTAATAACGGTGGAGCGACTGTGGATTTTGCGGTTTTGGCTCAAGTTAAAAACAATAAAACAAATAAATCTGAAAATATTCATTGGCAATATAAGTGTGAGACTGCAACTATAGAATGGATTGATAATGAAACCGTAAATATAAACGGGGTAAAGCTCAAAGTGTTTAAAGATATTTATGACTACAGAAGAAACTGATAGCTGCCTATTATGAGCATTTTGTGTGGTGCAGGTTCAAATCCCTCTGTAAAAACGCCCTCACATCCACAATTACCAGCCCACTCAAAAAGCACCAATCAGAAATGATTGGTGCTTTTTTGTCAAATATATCGATTACTTAATAACCAACAGGCTTAAATTTATAAAGCAAATGTTTGTTGCAGCACCGCAAGCGCCATGTCTTCGTCTTCGGCACGCACCAAAAGCGATATATCCAAATCGGATGTGGTAATCATATATACATCCACATGGGCCTTGCAAAGGGCGTCCAGTGCGTTTGCTGCAACGCCGCATGTATGTGCCATTTCTTCGCCAAATAAATTCAGCTTGGTGTATCCGCTGCTGATCAGCGGGGGAGAAGCCTTATAACCGGATATGGCTTGCAATACAGCGTCAAAAGCGGTGTAAGACGCAGTAAAGCTGTAGTCTATGGCGTTGCCACGCGGCGCGCTTTGGCAAATCATGTCTACAACCACGTGATGCTTTGCACAAGTCATCAAAGTAGCAGAAAGTGGCATCGTTTGCGGGTTTGCATCTGTAAAGGAAACTAGCATTACACCTTGTTCGCTGCTGATTTTACTAACACCATCCATTTGCATTACCATTCCTTTCAATCTAAACGTAAAAACTCGTTGGAAATTGTGTCGCTAAGTATTTTTTCAATATATGCGCGGTTAAAGGTAGGAAAGCGTGCACGCGTGCCATGCACTGCCGCAAGCGCATTCGTATAATCGCGATACAAATATTCGCGTATGTTTTTATAATTGGCATCATAGTGCGTGATAACAGGCGTTGCCGTAGGGTTTAGGGCATCAAAGCCACCGGCTTCGTTTTCTGTAATTTCAAAGCTGAACACAAGCCCAATCATATTGGGCGCGGCGGCTTGCGAGGACACAAAATTGCCCAAAGAATATGCCACGGGCACACGGCGGCCATCTGATGCATCTAACCATTCTATCGGCTGCACAACATGCGGATGCGTGCCGATAATAGCGCCCGCGCCCCATTCGGCAAATTTTGCCGCCAACGCGCGCTGCGCGTCTGTGGGAATGTGTGAGCCTGCATTGCCCCAATGCACACCCACCACAACAAAATCCGCTAGGGTTTTTGCCCTGCGTATTTGACGTTCCAGCAGCATTTCTTCGCTTGTCATAATTACATGTGCTTCGGCGCCTGCTGGAATCGGTATGCCGTTGGTGTATTGTGTATACGCCAAATACGCAATGGTAACGCCATTCACTTCATGCATTGGGATATTGTCGTAGTCGGCTTCGCCTTCAAACAATCCTGTAGTAAGCGCATCACTTGGCATTTCGCCCCAAAAACGCCTTGTGGCGGCAATGCCAAGTGCGCCTTTATCATAAATGTGGTTATTGGCAAGCGAAAACACGCGAAACCCAGCGTCATACGCGGCCTTTCCTAGTGCTGCGGGGGAGCAAAAGGTTGGATAAGAGGAGGGGGGCAGCTCGTCCGTAATTAATGTTTCTTGATTAATCCAGTTTACATCAAATTGCTGATAAAAAGGCGCTACGTTTTCATACAGCGCTGTAAAATCATATCCCTCGCCGCCGGCACGGCTTTTTGCTTGCAAATAGATGCCGTCGTGAATTAAATTATCGCCGGTTGCAGAAAAATGCACGCTGCGCATAGGAACAACGGGGGGAATAGGCGGCTCGATTTCTTCCGACGGCGCAACCACCTCTACCGACGGGGTAGGCGCAGGCGGCACTTGTTTCTGCGTACAGGCACAAAAAAACAAGGCAAATCCTAGCATCACTAAACAGCCTTGTTTTTTCATCATATATTCATACCTTTCTTTGCGGCACTTTCTGTTTTGCATTTTGCGCTTGTGGCGATGTCTTTGCAAGCGAACACAAAAACGGAATTTGCAGCCTATGGCTTTTTTGTTTTACCGCATCGGTTATTTTGCAGCAGCAATCATCTCTTTCATATTATATAGCCCCGGCGCTTGATTTGCAAGAAATATTGCCGCGCTTACCGCCCCGCTTGCAAACACATCGCGCGATAAGGCACTGTGCGACAGGGTAAGCACTTCGTTTTCACCCGCAAAAATTACATCATGCTCGCCCACAATATTGCCACCGCGCACGCTATGCATGCCAATTTCGCGCACATCGCGCTTTGCGCGCGTAGCATACCGATCGTATATATAATGATAATTCTCTTTTGTATTCAGCGCGTCTGCCAACATCAAAGCCGTGCCACTGGGTGCGTCTACTTTGTTATGATGATGCTTTTCCACGATTTCCACGTCGAAATCAAAGCCCAGCACATCGTTTGCTTTTTGAATCAGCTCCAGCAAAAGATTAACGCCCAGTGACATATTGGCGCTTTGAAAAACGGCAATGTCTTTTGCGCATGCCTCGATATTCGCTTGCTCTTGTGCCGAAAAGCCCGTTGTGCAAACCACGCAGGGCAGATGCCGCGCCGCACAAACAGGCAAGCTGGCCATTGTAGCCGCAGGCGCTGAAAAATCAATCAGCACATCCGCTTGGACATCCACTTGCGCAAGCGAGGGAAAAACAGGTATTGCCGATGCTTTTGCTGCCGCATCAACGCCAGCAACCACCGTGCAATCCTCTCTTGCCGCAATTAAACGGCAAAGCGTTTGCCCCATGCGTCCGTGAATACCTTGTATGATTATTCGCACCATTTTCTCATCGTTCCTTTCAAAGGGGTATCGCGCCTATTTTACAGGCCGTAGGCCGTAAGCGTGCTTTGCAGCTTTTGCGCGGCATGCTCGCTCATAATGCCCAGTGGCATTCTGCATTCTCCCACCGACAGCCCCATCATTTGCATGGCTGCTTTCACGGGAATGGGGTTTACATCGCTGAAAATTGCATCTACAAGCGGCAAAACCTTTAGCTGCAAGGCAAGGCTTTCCTGTACTTTGCCGTTTAAATATAGCGCACAAATATCATGTGTTTCGCGCGGCAAAATGTTTGATAATACCGAGATAACACCCTTTGCGCCAAGCGCCATCAGCGGCACAATTTGATCATCGTTGCCGGAATAAATGGCAAGCGAATCCCCGCAAAGCTGCGCCGTTTTGGCGATAGCACTAATATTGCCGCTGGCTTCCTTTGTGGCAACAATATTGGTGTGCTTTGATAGCTCTAAATATGTTTCCGGCTGGATGGTCATGCCGGTGCGCGAAGGCACATTGTATAAAATAATGGGGATATCCACCACATCGGCAATGGCAGTAAAATGGCGCACAAGGCCGCTTTGATTGGTTTTATTATAATACGGTGTCACTTGTAAAAGCGCATCTGCACCAAGCGCAGCGGCTTCTTTGGACAGATTGCAGGCGTGGCGCGTATCATTAGAGCCAGTGCCCGCCACAACAGGCACACGCCCGCGTGTTGCTTTCACTGTGTATTCAATCACCGAAAGATGCTCCTCGTCATTCATCGCGGACGCTTCACCGGTGGTGCCGCAGGCGATGATGGCATCGGTGCCGTTTGCAATTTGATGCTCAATCAGCTTACCCAAAACTGCAAAATTCACGCTGCCGTCTGCAAACATCGGCGTAACAATGGCAACGCCAGCACCGGTAAAAACCGTTTTTTTCATGATACAAACCTTCTTTCGTTATTCAAGATAGCCTTTTGCGGCCAAAAGCTCTGCCAAAAGCACCGCGCCGCCAGCCGCGCCACGCAGCGTATTATGGGAAAGGCAAACAAATTTGTAGTCGTACTGCGTATCCTCGCGCAGACGCCCGATAGAAACCGCCATGCCGTTTTCTACATTGCGATCCAGCTTTGTTTGCGGGCGATTTTCTTCTTCAAAATAATGTAAAAACTGCTTTGGCGCACTGGGCAAAGATAAGTTTTGCGCTTCGCCTTTGAATGTGGCCCATTTGGCTTTTATTTCTTCGATTGTAGGCTTTTTATCAAAACTGACAAATACCGCCGCCATATGCCCGTCGGTGCACGCTACGCGCAAGCATTGCGCCGTAATGGCAGGGCCATCGGCAGGCACAATTGCGTCGCCTGCAATTTTGCCCCAAAGCTTCAGCGGCTCTTTTTCGCTTTTTTCTTCTTCGCCGCCGATAAACGGAATGCAGTTATCCATCATTTCGGGCCAAGTTTCAAAGGTTTTACCTGCACCGGAAATGGCCTGATACGTACAAACAAGGCATTTGCTAACGCCAAAATCCTGCATTAACGGGTGCAGCGCAGGGACATAGCTTTGCAAAGAGCAATTGGATTTTACCGCGATAAATCCACGTTTTGTACCTAGCCGTTGTTTTTGCATAGGGATAATATCGGTATGCTCGGCATTAATTTCGGGCACAATCATGGGCACGTCTTTTGTAAAGCGATGCGCGCTGTTATTGGAAATAACAGGGCACTCCGCTTTAGCATATGCCTCTTCCAGTGCTTTTATTTCTTCCTTTTTCATGTCAACTGCGCAAAAAACAAAATCCACCTTAGCGGCCACGCCGGCCACATCGGATGCATCCATTACAATAAGGTTTTTTGCCGCATTTGGCATCGGCGTGGGCATTGCCCAGCGCGCGCCAACCGCTTGCTCATAGGTTTTGCCTGCACTGCGCGGGGATGCCGCCACTGCAACAAGCGTAAACCACGGATGATTTTCCAGCAGCGACACAAATCGCTGGCCCACCATACCGGTGGCGCCCACCACACCAACATTATACTTTTTCATTAATCCCACTCCAATTCTGCTGATTCTGATAATATCTACACGCAAAAAATAATTTTTTTTACGCTTTTGCCACAAAATAAAATAGCCGGCTTGCAAACCGGCATGTAATGCAATATAATTAAATACTGCACTGTTAGAATAAAAGCGCTGGTGAAAGGCTTTTATTCTCGTGCAAACTGCGATATTGCAATTTGCATCACTTGATGCGCTTTCGCGCGGCAAGTGATTGTACAGCGCACCGTATAATATTATACGACAGTTCAAAACCTTTCGGCGTTTGAACCAGACCGATACCTGCCGAGTATCGTCTTCGGCGGTGTTGCCCTTCTGCAATGCGCGCAAGGCTTTGGCAAGCCGAGCGCACGGCATACTCATCAAAACCGCGCCTCTGTAATTCATATTCTATTTCAGTATAATATACCATTGCCGCAGGGTAATGTCAAGGAGAAAGAAGCTTGAAAGGCAAATCTTTCAAGCTCAGGTTTTGCGGTGTTTTGTCTAATTTGATTGATAAAACGATTCTGCCGAATGCGGCGCGCAAAACCCAAGAAAGGAAGTACCAAATTTGCAAAACATGCTTAAAAAAGATTTTGATTATGATTTGCCCAAAGAGCTGATTGCGCAAGAGCCCTGTTGCCCGCGCGATGCCGCACGCTTATTATGCCTTACGAGCGAAAATGCCGAAATGCGGCACGATGTGTTTAAAAACCTGCCGGATTTATTAAATGCAGGCGACCTTTTAGTGGTGAATAATTCTAAGGTTTTGCCCGCGCGTTTAATTGGGCACAAGGAACCCACCGGTGCAGTGTGCGAGCTTTTGCTTTTACGGCAAATACAAGAAAGCGTTTGGGAATGCCTTGCAAAGCCCGGAAAGCGTTTGCACATCGGCAATACCATTACTTTTGGCGACGGCACCCTACAGGCCGAAATCCTTTCAACTGCCGAGGACGGCAACAAAACAGTGCGCTTTACCTATAATACCAAAACACTGTATGAAAAGCTGGACGAGTTTGGCAAGATGCCGCTGCCGCCATATATACAAACACAACTGGACGATAATACGCAATATCAAACCGTATACGCGAAAGAAATTGGCAGCGCGGCGGCCCCCACGGCTGGGCTGCATTTTACAGAGGAATTATTTGCCCGTTTGCATAAAAAGGGCATTCGCACAGCAGAAATTACCTTGCATGTCGGCCTCGGCACCTTTCGCCCGGTAAAAGAGGACATGGTGCTGGATCATAAAATGCACAGCGAATGGTATAGCGTAACCGAAGAAACCGCAGCGCTCATTCGCGATACAAAGGCGGCAGGGAAACGTGTAATCGCTGTGGGCACCACAAGCTGCCGCACGCTGGAAACCATCGGCAGCAAATACGGCACTGTGCAGGCTTGCAGCGGCGACACCGACATTTTTATTTATCCGGGTTACACCTTTACAGTGCTAGATGGGCTTATTACCAATTTTCATCTGCCAGAAAGCACATTAATTATGTTAGTAAGCGCATTTTATGGCTATGATAAAACAATGGCCGCATACAAAGCTGCTGTTGCGGAGCAATACCGCTTTTTCAGCTTTGGCGATGCCATGCTGATACTTTAAACAGAACAGGGAGAAACGATATGTACAAGCTTTTACAGCAGCACGGCAAGGCGCGCAGAGGCCGCTTTACCACGGTGCACGGCACTGTGGAAACGCCGGCATTTATGAACGTGGCAACAGCAGGTGCCATTAAGGGCGGGCTTTCCGCTTTCGATTTAAAAGAAAACGGCTGCCAAGTGATGCTGTGCAACACCTATCATTTGCATCTTCGCCCGGGCGATAAAAACATTGCACAATTCGGTGGGTTGCATCAGTTTACACGCTGGGATGGCCCTATTTTAACCGATAGCGGCGGGTTTCAGGTGTTTAGCCTTGCCAAACTGCGCAAAATCACAGAAGAAGGCGTTACCTTTGCATCCCATCTGGACGGCCACCGTATTTTTATGGGGCCGGAGGAAAGCATGCGCATTCAGGCAAATTTAGGCTCAACCATTGCGATGGCTTTCGACGAATGTATGGAAAACCCGTCAGAACATGAGTATGCACGCCGTTCCTGCGAGCGCACGGTGCGCTGGCTAAAGCGCTGCAAGGCAGAATTAGACAGGCTAAAAGCTGAGGGGATTGCCGTTAATCGCCAGCAAATGCTGTTTGGCATTAATCAAGGCTGCTGCTACGAGGATTTGCGTGTAGCGCATATGCAGGAAATTGCCGCGCTTGACCTTGACGGATACGCCATCGGCGGCCTTGCCGTAGGCGAGCCAAAAGAAGAGATGTATCGCATTATTTCGACTGTAGAAGAATATATGCCAAAAGACAAAATACGCTATTTGATGGGCGTGGGCACGCCCGGCAATATTTTAGAAGCGGTCAACCGCGGTGTGGATTTATTTGATTGCGTTATGCCAAGCCGCAACGCGCGCCACGGACATTTATTTACATGGGCTGGCATCATCAATATTAAAAATGCAAAATACGAGCTGGACGAAAGCCCCGTGGATAACCAATGCGATTGCGAATGCTGCCGCAACTTTTCTCGCGCTTATATACGCCATTTGATTAAAGCCGATGAAATCCTCGGTATGCGCCTTGCTGTAATTCACAATTTGCATTTTTATAATAAGCTGCTCGAAAAAACGCGCGAGGCGCTTGATAGCGGCACATTTTCTGATTTTTACACACAATATGTGGACCAATTGGATACAAGAATCTGAATTATCCGTGAAGATTCTAAAAAGCACTTGCAACTTGTGCACTTTTTAGCTATACTTAATGGGTAACTATTTTAGGAGGTTTCAAAATGAATTTTATGTTTTTAGCTGCTGCACCTGCAGCCGATTCTATGGGCATGGGCAGCACGCTCGGTTTAATGTTGCCAATGGTTGGCGTGTTTGTACTGATGTATTTCTTGATGATTCGCCCGCAGAAAAAAAAGGAAAAGCAAGCCACCGAGATGCGCAATTCCATTGAAGTAGGCGACGGCGTTACCACCATTGGCGGTATTGTAGGCCGTGTTGCCAGCATCAAAGAGGATGTGTTTGTATTAGAAACTGGTACAGACCGCGTAAAAATGCGTTTTAAGCGCTGGGCCATTCAGGATGTAGAAAAGCTTAACTTGGATGCCGCTACGCCCGCAGCTACACCGGATGCTTCTTCCGGCAAGTAATATGTACTAAATAAACACCCCCGCGCATACTATTGCAGTATACGCGGGGGTGTTTTATAATGAATCTGCCAAACAAACGGCAATCCGGCGATACCAAGCATACTTTTATCCATTTGCTTTTATCTCTGTGCGCGGCGCTTTTGGTAACAGCGGCGCTTTTGTGCGTGTTCAGCTCCTTAATGTGTAAGGTGGATATTCCTTTGTACATGACAGTGCCTATCGCCACAATCTCCATTTGCATTGCCATTTTGTTGGCTGCTATTTTAATGGCATATTTACAAAAGGAAAAGGGGCTGCCGTTTGGCGTGCTAATCGGTGCTGTACTATTTGTGGCGGTATGGATTAGCGCACTCGTTAGCGGCAATACGGATTTTACCAGCCTTGCCACCTTAAAGCTGATCGCCTTTTTGGCGTCGGGTGCCATAGGCGGCACAGTTGGCACGGTGTTAAAAGAAAGACAGCGCAAAATCCATTAAGCATTTGTACAAGAAAAGCAGCAGTTCGGTAACGCTTTGTGTTTTACAAGGCGCTGGTGAACCGCTGCTTTTTCGTTTGTATTTAGTATTGCAGCAAAAGCTTTGATTGGGCTGTGCTTTTATATGCTATTCAATCCCCAAAATTGCCACGCCCACCATTACCACCGCAATAATGGCGTAGTGAATTTTGGAAAGCTTTTCCTTTAAGAAAATGCGCGAAAGCAGTACAGATAAAATACTATACGAGGAAATGGCAGGTGCAGCCACAATTGCGTTAGCCGAAATGGCGAATACATAGGTAAATTGCCCCGCGGTTTCGCATAAAGCGCCAGCCAGCTTCGTTTTTTCGTTCCAAAGCACAATTTTTTCTTTTTTGATAAAAATGATATAGAACAGCGCGCAAAGGCCCACGATTAAAAAGGTGAATTCATACGCAATGTTTGCTTGCAGCTCTGGCACGATATTGCCAAGATAAAACGAATCGGTAAACGTGGCAATGCCGTCGATGATGCAATACAAAATCGGATATAAAACCGCTAATAAGCTGGTAGAATACTTTTGAGGCACCTTTTCGCCGGCATTGGCAAGCACCTTATCGGCCTGACGCTTTTCAAGCAGCGACATGCTTACAACGCCTGTGCAAATCAAAATAATTGCCAAAAACTGCAAGCCTGTCATCGTTTCTTTTAAAATCAAAAAGCAGAGCAGGGAAGTGACGGCCCCCGATGAATTGCAAATAGGCGAAGATATCGACAATTCGATATAACGCAAACCCATATATCCAAACAGCATGGAAATGATGTACATCGCAGAAACCGGCAAATAAGTAAGAATGGTCATCGGCGAAAACTCTACACCGCTTGCCACTTGCACAATTGCGTGCGTGCCCATCACAAGGCCAACGGCCACTACAATTTTCCAATGACTGTTTTTGTCGTTTGCGCGCGAACCCATTTTGGAAAACAGATCAGAGCCAGCCCACATCAAAATTGTGAACAACATGAAAAAGAACCACATAACAATTAATCCTCCTAAACAAAATCCGTTTTATAGGATACCACATTTGTATAAGAGGATGCAATATAAATAATCTGGTATCCAGATTATTTATTGCGCATCGGCCTATGGCCGGCGCATTTTGATCTTATGGCCGTGGCAAAGCCACATGGCCAATTTATATTAGCAAAGCTAATATAAATAATCTGGTATACCAGATTATTTATTGCGCATCGGCCTTTGACGGGTGCGTGTTAATCAAAAGGCCTCGGTAAAGGCAGCTGCGCAATTATATTGCGTCTGCAGCTTGCATAAGTTAAAAAAAACAGGTAAAATAATGCATATCAACAAGAAAAGCGAGGAATAGCAAATGTATGAAATTGGGTTTATCGGCTTTGGTAATATGGCAAAGGCTATTTGTGCAGGCCTATTAAAAGCCAACCTTGTAAAGCCAGCGGATATCTGCGCGTATGATGTATTTGATGGCGCACGCGAAAGCGCTGCGGCACTGGACATTGCCGTATGCAAAAGCGAATCAGACGTGGTTTCTAGCGCCAACTATGTGTTTTTGTGCGTAAAGCCACAAAGCTTTACAGAAGTGTTAAGCGCGATTAAACCCTATGTAAATTTGCAAAAACACGTGTTTTTAAGCATTGCCGCGGGCATCACAACGGCCTCGATTCAACAGATACTCGGCGAAGCTGCGATTATTCGCGCTATGCCCAATACGCCGCTTTTATTGGCCAGCGGCACAACCGCGCTATGCAAAACCCCTACGGTATCAAACGCGGCATATGCCTTTATCAAGCGCATTTTTGCAAGTGTGGGCACCGTGTATGAACTGCCTGAAAATAGATTTAATGAAGTAATTAATGTAAACGGCAGCACGCCCGCCTATGTATATTTTATCGCTGACATCGTGGCGCAGTATGCGCAAAAGCACGGCATAGCGTATTCTGTGGCGTTAGATATGTTTTGCGATACATTAATCGGGTCTGCACAAATGATGAAAGAAAGCGGTAAAACGCCGCAGGAATTAATGGACATGGTATCTTCAAAGGGCGGCACAACCGCGGCAGCCTTAGATGCCTTTCGCGAAAACGGGCTTGAAGCCGCATTATCCGCAGGGATGGATGCCTGTTTAAAGCGCGCGTATGAATTAAACCTTTAACACAAACAGAATAAACCCCTTATCTGCGGCATAAGCTTGTACAAAGATGTACAAGGAGGCGCACAGATGAGGGGCTTTATTTTACCCAAAATGCAGGAGCAAAGAAAAAGCAAAATCTTGGTTTACACCGTCGGGCTAGGCTGCACCATGCTTGCGGGCGTTGTAATCGGTGCCATGATCATGAATCGTGCAGGCCAAATCAACAATAAATACTTATCGTATCTGATGGAAAGCTTTTTGGATGGGCATAAAAATGGCAGTTTTGGCATGATATTATCGTTTGCGTTTTTATCGTGCATTTCATTGCAAATTTTAATTTTTTTGTTTGGATTTTCTTCGGTGGGGGCGCCATTTGTGGTGCTTTTGCCGTTTTTGCGCGGCATTTACACAGGCGTTGTGTCGGGTTACTTATATGCAGATATGGGCATAAAGGGCGTTTTGTTAAATGCACTTTTATTTTGGCTGCCGCAGGTGCTGCAAGGGGTTGCGATGCTGATATTCGCAGGGCAGGCGCTGGATATGTCGATATTTCTTTTTGCATCGTGCTTTTTTGAGCCACAGCCAGGCACGCGTAATCGCGCGCAAAAACATGTAAAGTTATTCATCTTTACATCTATTTTTCTGTTTATTATCGCCATTTTTGAAAGCATGCTTTCTGGATTGTTGGCACCTGTATTATTGTAAAAAATAATAGGGAAGAGCTAATCTTGCTCGGCTTTTTTAAATTGCACATTGGCAAGTGGCGTAGAACGCGCCGCTTCTTCCAGCTGTTTATCCGCAATATGCGTATAAATTTCGGTTGTGGATACATGCTCATGCCCCAAAATTTCTTTCAGCGCCAGCATGTCTACATTACCAAAACGGTACATTAAAGTTGCGGCCGTATGCCGCAGTTTATGGGCAGAATATCCTTTGCCCGAAAGGCCGGCCGCCTGCAAACATCCTTCCACAATTTGCTGTATACGGCGCGCAGACAGGCGTTTTCCTGTTTTACGAGAAACAAAAAGCGCGTTTTTGTCCACCAAATTTGGCATGGCTGCGCGTGCATCACAAAACGCCTGCAATGCCGCAAGGCAAGCATTATTTAAATAAATCAGGCGTTCTTTGTTGCCTTTACCGATAATGCGGATTTGCGCTTCTTTGATATCCGATAAATTAATCCCAACCAGCTCCGACAAGCGCATGCCACAGTTTAAAAACAACGTTATTATGCAATAATCTCGCTCATAAAAATCGGAATTTACATTTTTTAGCAGTTCCAAACTTTCTTCAAGAGAAAGATATTTGGGTAAACGCTTTTTCAAAGTGGGCGTGTCAATATCATCGGTTGGGTTCGATTTTAATAGATTGGCCTTTGTGCATAAATATTTAAAAAACGTGCGTAGAGATGAAAGCTTGCGCGCGCGCGTAGCAGGCGCATTTTCGCGCGTGCGCATTACATAGTGCAAAAATTCGTAAATTTCGGCCTTTGTAATTTTTTCAATAAATGCAAGGTCAATATCATGAATGTCAATGGATTCAAAATCTACGTCACTGGCAAGCCCGCGCAAGGTTTTAATAAATTTAAAAAATGTGCGCAAATCAATATAATATCCGTTTACAGTGCGAGGAGAAAGATTGCGAATGGTTTCACAATAATATAAAAACTCCTTTGCACAAACAGGACAATCGTTGTAATTGTTGTGTGCACCTGGTTTACGTGTATCAATATATGTACTAATGATATTTGCAAGTAGCAATACACGGATGCGGTTTTAATGCGCATAGTATTTAACTGCAATTTTCTGTTTATTGCTCCCCTGTATTTCGCTAAATTTATATTTAGCGAAATTGCATGTTTTGTTAAAACAGTAAACTGCAATTAAATATAATCCTAAAACCTTATGCCCCGATAACAATATTGCTCTTTGCGCCCCTCCCTTCGTTTTGATAAAGCACGATGCGTGGCAACTAAATAGCTATAATTGATAAATTAGCCTGCACGGCAACTAAAAGTTTATAATTGACAATGCAAATCATGTCGATTTATCAAACAATCAATGTAACGGCATCTTTTACATAATTTACGCCGCAAAGCTTTAACTTTGGGAAATCGTGTGTGTTTACTTGCGAAAGGCTGTGCTTTGGCACAATGGCGCGCGTAAAGCCCATGCGCTGCGCTTCGCGTAAGCGATATTCCAAATTGGTTACATTGCGCACTTCGCCGCCAAGCCCCACTTCGCCAATGGCAATTGTATCATCGGATATCGGCTTATCCATAAGGCCGGACACTACCGATAAACACACCGTTAAATCGCACGCTGTATCGTCTAGTTCTAAGCCGCCTACAATATTTATATACACATCAATATTGCCTAAAAAGTACCCTGCCCGCTTTTCAATCACTGCAAGCAAAAGATTCATACGGTTAAAATCGAAGCCGGAGGCAGCGCGGCGCGGAGTGGAAAAGCCCGATTTTGTCACCAATGCCTGCACCTCTGATAAAATTGGGCGCGAGCCCTCCATTGTACAAGCCACGCAATTGCCCGAAACACCCAGCGGGCGGCCTTCTAAAAGCAGCATAGAAGGATTTTCTATCGGTTTTAGGCCTGTTGCCGTCATATCAAACATGCCAATCTCATTGGTGGAACCATAACGGTTTTTGGCTGCGCGCAAAACACGGTACGGCAGCGTTTTATCGCCTTCAAAATACAATACGGTATCCACCATATGCTCCATCACCTTCGGCCCAGCAATGGCGCCATCTTTATTCACATGCCCTACAATAAATGTTGGTATTTCGTAAGTTTTTGCAGTTGTAATTAGGTGCGCGGTGCATTCCTTCACTTGCGACACGCTGCCTGCGGATGAGGTAATATCTGTACAGTGCATGGTTTGTATTGAATCGATCACCACAAGGCCAGGCTTTGTTTGCGCAATTAAATCGCAAATAGAGCCGATATCCGTTTCAGCCGCAAGCGTAATGGTGTCCTCGCGCACTTTTAAGCGCGTGGCGCGCAGTTTAATCTGCCGCGTGGATTCCTCACCAGTAATATATAAAACCGATATTTCCTCGGAAATACCGCCGCAAATCTGCAAAAGCAAGGTGGATTTGCCTGCACCGGGCTCGCCCCCAAGCAGAACAACACTGCCCAGCACAATGCCGCCGCCCAATACACGATCCAGCTCGCCAATGCCTGTGATAATCCGGCTGCGTTCCTCAGTGGTGGATATTTCGCTTAGTTTTTTTGCGCTCACAAGGGCATTTCCGCTGCCGAGGCGCGATGTGCTGGGCGCAGCTTTCACCTTTGTGTCGCGTACCACGTCTTCCTGCATAGTGTTCCATTCGCGGCATGACGGGCATTGCCCTAACCAGCGCAGGCTGGTTTCTCCGCATTCGGTGCAAACATATATGGTTTTTACTTTATCCTTCAATGGCTTTCCCTCTCGTTTTTCGCAAACTTTGTTATCATTATTATACGCTCTATATTAAAAAACGGCAAGAGCCGAAGCCCTTGCCGTTTTTGCATATTTGCCATTACAGAAAGTGTTACTAAAACGGCATATTGGTATCGTTTTAATAAACAGACTTTAAAAATTCTTGCAAGCGAGGATTTTGCGGGTTTTCATAGATTGCCTCGGGCGTGTTTTCTTCTAATATTTTGCCCTCATCCATGAAAATTACTTTTGTGGAACATTCGCGCGCAAAGCGCATATCGTGCGTTACAATCAGCATGGTAATTTTTTGCTCCACCAGCTTTTTAATGGTGTTGATTACCTCGCTGGTGGTTTCGGGGTCTAGCGCGCTGGTTGGCTCGTCAAATAGCATAATCTGCGGCTGCATGGCAAGCGCACGCGCAATAGCCACGCGCTGCTTTTGCCCACCAGAAAGCTGCGATGGATAGCTATCGGCTTTTGTAGAAAGCCCCACTACCTCTAAAAGCGCCCGCGCAGTCGCCTGTGCCTCGCTTTTGCTTTTTTTAAGCACTTCGATGGGCGCCATCGTGATATTTTCAAGGCACGTCAGATGCGCAAACAAATTGAAATGCTGAAACACCATCCCTGTTTGTGTGCATATGCGGCGGATTTCTTTTTCCGGCGGATAAACGGCAGCGCCGTTTACGGTGTCTACCAATACATTGCCGCCAATGGTGATTTTGCCGCGGGTAACGCGTTCCAAATTATTGATGCATCGTAAAAGCGTGCTTTTACCGCTGCCAGAGGAGCCGATAATTGCCACGGCCTCCCCTGCTTTTACCTCCAGCGAAACATTATCCAGTGCTGTAAAGCTGCCAAATGTTTTGCTAAGGCCGCTAATCTCTAAAATACTCATGCAAAATTACCTTTCCAAATTGCTTTATGCAAAGCATTATGCCTCTTTGCGTTCATGCCGCGAATAGCGCTTTTCCAGCTTTTGCGATAAAACGGTTAAAACGAACGTAAACGCAAGATACAAGATTGCCGCCACAAAAAAGGCGCTGGGGTTTACATCGCGGTTATTTGCGTCTTTAGACGCTTTTAAAAGCTCTGCCACACCGATAGAGGCCGCAAGCGCGGTATCCTTAACCAATGTGATTACCTCGTTTGAAACAGGCGGCATAATGCGTGCAATTGCCTGCGGTATAATGATAATGCGCATTGTTTGCCATTTTGAAAGGCCCAATGTGCGCGCAGCCTCATGCTGCCCACCATCGATGGACTGGATGCCCGCGCGATAAATTTCGGCAAAATAGGCCGCATAGTTTAGCACAAAGGTAACAATGGCCGCCGTAAAATGCGGCATGCGAAAGGCTGGGCCAAATAAAATCGGCAGGCCATAGCACACAAAAAACAGCTGCAACAAAAGCGGCGTGCCCCTAAAAATCCACACGTAGGTTTTCGATAAAAAGCGCAGTGGCCAAAAGCGCGACATGGCCGCAAAGGCAAATGGCAAGCCCAGTGGCAAAGAAAAAATCAGCGTGAGAAAAAAGAGCTTTAAGGTTTCCCATGCGCCACTTAAAAGCGAAGGCAGAATGGCGCTGATGTATTCCATATCCATCATTACGGCTTTACCACGATATCCGCGCCAAACCATTTTTCGCTAATGGCTTTGGCTTTGCCGTTTTCGATTAAAGTATTCATAGCGGTGTTGATGGCGTCTGTAAGCTCTTTATCGCCTTTGCGTAAGCCAACTGCATATAAATCGTCGCCAAAATCCACCGGAGATACTGTGTATGGATTGCCCATTTTTGCGTTTTTATAGCTGCCAAACACTTCGTCGATAATCATACAATCAAGCCGCCCGGCTTTCATGTCTAAAATTACTTCATCATAGGTGGGATACTCGGTGATTTTATCCTTTAGTTCGGGATAGTTTTCATCCGCCATAACCACTTCCAGCGCGGCAGAGCCTGCTTGAATGCCGATATTGTAATCTTTCAGCGCTTTTTTATCGCTAATGGTAACGCCTGTGTTTGTCATTACAATAATTTTGTTATTTAGATACGCCTGTGTTAAGCTCATGCTTTTTTGGCGCTCTTCGGTAATGGACATGCCATTCCACACGCAATCGATATTGCCGGAAGCCAGTTCCATTTCCTTTGCGTTCCAGTCAATGGTTTTAAAGTTTGCTTTCACGCCCAAGATTGCGCAAACCTCGTTTGCTAAATCAATATCAAAGCCCACCAAGTCGCCATTGGCTTCACGAAAGCCCATCGGTGCAAAGGTGTCGTCAAGGCCAATCACCAATTGCCCGTTTTTTTGAATGTCTTTCACATTGGTTGCATAGGTTTTTGCTCCGCAAGAAGTAAAGACGGAAACCGCCATCAGTGCGCATGCCGCAAGTGTAATTATCTTTTTCATGTAAATGCCTCCTCATATTTGCCGTTTGGATTTGACTATAGTATAGCACGATACTTTGCTATAGTAAAGTGCTAAATTAGTAAATTACCAATCTTTGTATATCTCGACAAAAATGAGAAGCATTTAAAATGCAAAACTATAATAATCCACCTGAAACGCAATCGTAAATCCGCATTTTTGGTAAAGATGAAAAGCGGCAGGGTTATCCGAATCCACATCCAGCACCAGCTTTTCTTTTTGCGCAAGGCCAAGGCGCAATGCATGCTGCACAAGCGCCTTGCCATATCCCCTGCCGCGATATATTTCCCTAACCACTACACCATATAAAAAAGCATCGGTTTCGATATTGATATTAAACGCGCCCACCACATCTGCGCCATCATATAAAAGATAGCCGTGCCGCGTGGGCGATTCGAGCACTGTTTGCATAAAGTTCTCGTTTTCTTCTTCGTTTGGGAACGCCTCGTTTTCTAATTGCGCAAAAATGTCGATATTCTCATGCGTAACGGGTTGTATAGCTAGAGCACTCGCGTTTATTGCGCCATTGCCCATGTGCTCCATGCGATATTCCGAGCGTTCTAAAACGGGGTTTGCGATGCTTTGTAGCGTGGCTGTACCTGTTTTGCTTTTTGTTTCTATCGCAAACAAAATTTTGTGGATATTTGCCGCAAGTAGGTCTTGTTGTGCGGCACGTAAAAGCGCAGTAAAATAGCCCTTGCGCCGTGCATCGGGGCACGTGAAAGCCACAATTTCGGCCACATCGCTGCTGGGCATAAATGTAGTAAGAAACGCTTGCAGCGTGCCATTTTCATAATAGCGGTAAAAGCAAGGCAATGTCGTGTCAAAATTAATCTCATTCGACAAAAACGCTTCGTTTTCTAATCCCTCCGCTGCCAGTGATAAAGCCTCTGCGGCACGTATTTGTGCGATTTCTTCTTCGGTTAGTGTGGCGCTTTTCATGATGTTCATTGTTTTTACTCCTTGCGCAAAGCATAATAGTGTAACCATAATAACACAAACGCGCACAAAATGCATTGTGCGCGTTTGTAAAAAACCAAAAAATCGCTTATTGGTGATTGTTTATATAACCAGTTTGGGCATGACCCATGCTCCCGCTTGGGGCATGCTGGTGACGGCGCATCGCTCGGTTACACCATGCAATTACAGCGAAACCTTATGGTATACCTTTTTGCCTTTTTTAATCACGATGCCGCTTGTGAGCTGTTCTGCACACACAAATGCGTTTGCGTCGTCCACCTTTTCGCCGTCCACGGATATGCCGCCCTGTGCTACAAGGCGCCTTGCCTCGCCTTTGCTGGGTGCAAGGCCAGCCGATACAAGCAAATCCAAAACGCTTATTTTGCCATCTGTGATTTGCTCTGCGGCCAAAACAGTGGCGGGCATATGCTCGGCATCCATCTCGCCAGAGAATAGGTTTTTGGCGGTTGCCAGCGCTTTGTCTGCTTCTTCCTTGCAATGAACAAGGCTGGTAAGCTCATAAGCAAGGCGCTCTTTTGCTGCGTTGATGGCAGGGCCGCTGGTCATGTCGATGCTGTCGATTTCTGCAAGCGGCACATCAGTTAAAAGCTTTAAGCAATTTTGCACCTCTGCGTCATCAATATTGCGCCAATATTGAAAGAAATCGTACGGAGTGGTTTTCTCGGGGTCAAGCCAAACGGCGCCCTTTTCGGTTTTGCCCATTTTTTTGCCTTCTTTTGTGGTAAGAAGCGTGAAGGTAAGGCCGTACACATCCGCCTGATCGCAGCGGCGGTTTAGCTCTACACCGCCGATAATGTTACTCCATTGGTCGTTGCCGCCAAACTGCATTTTGCAATTATATTCGCGGCGCAAACGCAAAAAGTCATAGCTTTGCATTAGCATATAGTTAAACTCGATAAACGAAAGCCCTTTTTCAAGGCGCGTTTTAAAGCATTCTGCACTCAGCATTTTATTTACAGAGAAATGCACGCCAATTTCGCGCAGAAACTCAAGATAATTTAACTGTAAAAGCCAATCGGCATTATTGACAATCAGCGCTTTTCCCTCGCCAAAATCGATAAATTTGCTCATTTGCTTTTTAAATTCATCGGCGTTGTGCTGGATTTGCTCTTGCGTCAACATTTTACGCATATCGGTTTTGCCTGTAGGGTCACCCACCATAGT
>RRZT010113806.1_pt1 | contig 19064 bp, 18 predicted proteins | sample 2165551 | NCBI WGS metagenome assembly RRZT01 (sample SAMN10456910, study PRJNA506462) | wastewater metagenome | biome: wastewater; feature: sludge; material: wastewater sludge; isolation source: wastewater sludge with Escherichia coli K12::gfp cells carrying plasmid... | place: USA: Moscow, Idaho... | reverse complement strand
TTGTTTTATCTGTGTTAATACAGAAGAAGGAATAAATTTATTATCCGTAAATATAATGGAGATATGTTTGCAATAAAAAGGTGTATTTCCTAATTTTGAAAGTTGTTGTTCAATATTTGGTTGCTGATCTTTTTGTGCTTTGTTGTTATCAATATGTATTTCCCTACATGCTTTATTCATGTTTTCATCACAAAACTCAATTAAATACCCCTCATTTGTTTCTTGTATTGAGATAGAAATAGCTATTTTTCTATTTGCTGATTTTGCATGGAGTAATTTTGAAAAAGCAAAATCAGCATTTCTATATATTTTGGTTCCAATAGGCATCTGTAGCATTTCGGATGGATAAATGCGGTTTCCAATAACTTTGTTTACTCTGAATCCTTCCAGTAGTTGTTTTGTAGATATATAGCAAAATCCATCACCATTTGCTATGGATATAGTGGTATCAACTACAAAAAAATCTTTCTGTATATCAATTATGGTACCAATATATTCCCCAGTTGATTTTGGAGTTAAAACTGAAAATACTGATTCAGTAGGTTTGTGAAAAAAATAGGATGTAGTACTTCGTTGGAAGGTTTTCTCTGGTTTAGGTTCAAATGTGTAGGTTGATATGCCAGATGATGAGCGTTTTAGATTATTATTTTTTGCAATAATTGCATCTATTTTTTGTCTGTAGTAAGCCGTAATATTTTTAACATATGCAGTATCTTTTAATCGTCCCTCTATTTTAAACGAATAAACTCCAGCGTCAATTAGTTCTTCAAGGTGATCAGACAAATTTAAATCTTTAAGCGATAAAAGATGCTTATCTTTTGCAATTATTTTTTTATTAGCATCTAATAAGTCGTATGGAAGCCTACATAATTGAGCACACTCACCTCGATTGGCACTTCGCCCATGCAAAGCTTCGCTTATATAGCATTGTCCGCTGTAGCTTACACATAATGAGCCATGCACAAATACTTCTATTTTACTAGAGCTATTTTGAGCAATATGTTTGATTTGTTGTAACGATAATTCTCGTGCCAATACTATTTGGTCGAATCCTACAGACTCTAAAAATGCAACTTTAGCTAATGTCCTATTATCTGTTTGTGTACTAGCATGCAACGCAATAGGCGGTATGTCAAGTTCCAAAATGCCCATATCTTGTATGATAAGTGCATCTGCATTAATTGCATATAAAGAGTGAATTAGATCTGTAATTTCTTGCAGCTCATCATCCTTAATTAATGTATTTAGTGCAATATATACTTTTGCATCATATATATGAGCAAATTCGATAAGTTGAGCAATATCTTCTAGCGAATTTCCAGCAGCAGCCCTTGCTCCAAATTTTGGAGCTCCAATATAAACCGCATCTGCACCATGTAATATGGCTTCAACCCCACTTTCCTTGTTCTTAGCAGGGGCAAGAAGTTCGATGGTTTGCATGATTACTTAATTTTGTCTATATCGTAAGGTGTTTCTTGGTACACAAAATAATTTAACCAATTAGTAAACAGTAAATTACCATGGCTTCTCCAACGAACATTAACAGGATTGTTTGGATTATTGTCAATATAATAATTTTGCGGTAAATCAATAGGTAATCCTTTCTCTATATCTCGTTTATATTCATCATCTAATGTATTAGGAGAATACTCAGAATGACCTGTTACAAAAAATTCTCTGCCGTTACGAGCCATTACCATATATACTCCGGCTTCTTTCGACACGGATAATAAGGTTAAGGCGGGATGTTTGAGAATATCTTCTGCTTTTACTTCGGTGTGTCGGCTATGAGGCACAAAGAAGCTGTCGTCAAATCCGCGAAATATAGGATTAAGTTTGTCTAATGCTGTATGTTCAAACACACCAAATACTTTGCTTGGTTTTTCATATTTAGGTATGCCATAATAATGATACAAACCAGCTTGTGCCGCCCAACAAATAAAGAGGGTAGAAGTAACGTGCGTTTTAGCCCAATCGAGTATTTCAGTTATTTCATTCCAATAATTTACTTCTTCAAAAGGCATTAATTCTACTGGAGCCCCAGTGATAATCATTCCATCGTATTTGTTCTTTTTTATTGCATCAAACGTCTTATAAAAAGCCATTAAATGCTCTATAGGCGTATTTTTGTGTGTATGACTTTTTATTTGCAAAAAATCAATTTCTATTTGCAATGGCGAGTTTGACAATAACCGAATTAAATCCGTTTCGGTTGTTATCTTAATAGGCATTAAGTTAAGAATCACTATTTTAAGTGGTCTAATTTCTTGGGTTGATGCACGTTCATCGTCCATTACAAAAATGTTTTCTCCTTTTAATGTTTCTATTGCGGGGAGTTTTTTAGGAATATTTAATGGCATGATGTGTTTGTTTTTTTAGTGATACATTAATTTACTTTTTGCAGTGCTTGTTCAATATCAGCAATGATATCTTCTACATCTTCTATCCCTACTGAAAGACGAATTAAGTCAGGCGCTACACCTGCTTGTTTAAGTTGTTCATCAGACAATTGACGGTGTGTATGGCTTGCTGGATGTAGCACACACGAACGAGCATCTGCCACGTGTGTAACAATAGCTACTAATTGCAAGTTATCCATAAATGCGATAGATGCCTCTCTTCCAGCCTTTAATCCAAAAGATAATACACCACACGAACCTTTTGGTAAATATTTTTTAGCTAACTGGTAGTATTTATTCGAGGGTAATCCACTATAATTTACCCAAGCGACTTTGCTATGATTTTCTAAAAATTCTGCTACTTTTTGTGCATTTTCGCAATGTCGAGCCATGCGTAGATGCAAGGTTTCTAATCCAATGTTCACTAAAAAAGCATTTTGGGGCGATTGACATGAACCTAAATCACGCATTAATTGTACCACAGCTTTTGTAATATAAGCTCCTTTGCCAAAAGCTTTGGTGTATGTTAATCCATGATATGAATCATCAGGTTGTGTTAATCCCGGGAATTTATCAGCATATGCATCCCAATCAAAATTGCCACTATCTACGATGACACCACCTACTGCGGTGGCGTGTCCATCCATATATTTGGTAGTGGAATGGATAATAATATCTGCTCCCCATTCGAATGGGCGACAATTGATAGGTGTTGCAAATGTATTGTCAATAATTAATGGCACACCATGTGTATGTGCAATTCTAGCAAACTTTTCTATATCTAAAATTGCATGAGCTGGATTAGCGATTGTTTCAGCAAACAAAGCTTTTGTATTTGGTTTAAATGCTTTTGCTATTTCTTGTTCATCTGCATCTAAATCAACAAATGTTACTTCAATACCCATACGCTTGAGTGTAACAGCAAACAAATTGTATGTGCCTCCATAAATGCTAGAAGTACATACAAAATGATCTCCAGCCGAACATATATTTGATATTGCGTAAAATGATGCAGCTTGACCTGAAGAGGTTAGCATAGCAGCTACGCCACCTTCTAAGGCAGCTATTTTTGCAGCTACTGCATCGTTGGTTGGGTTTTGTAAACGAGTATAAAAATAGCCACTTTCTTCCAAATCAAAGAGCTTGCCCATTTGTTCGCTCGTTTCATATTTAAAGGTAGTACTTTGTATGATAGGTAGTACACGCGATTCTCCTTTTTTAGGACTCCATCCGCCCTGTACACATATAGTCCCAATTTTTGTATCTTGTTTCATTGTTATTCTTTTGTTAATAATTACGAATTAGTTGTTCCTAGTATTTCCAATGCTTTTTCTTTATCTTCTTCAAAAACATGCAGTTTAACTCCACCAAAAGGAGAAGAAAACATTGGATACAGATTTACCACACTTTCGTCGCTCAAGAAACACTCAACTCCTGCATCTTGCAGTATGCCGTGTTCTAAATTTGCAATGGCTGGGTTATCGTACGATTTAAGAACGATTGTTTTTTTATTGTTATTGTTTTGTATTCCATCGACCATCAAAAAAGCTTTGAAAGCAGAAAATTCTTTGCTCATTGGTTCAACCTCTTTTTTTCCTTTCATAAACTCTTGGAGTTTTTCAGGAATTACAACTTCTTGTTTAATTATATTCTGAACGGTTTCAAGAAATTTAGCTGGATGAGCTGTTTCCAAGAAAACTCCAATTTCATTTTCTTTTATCTGTTCTGTAAGAGCACGGTATGCACAAGCTCCATGAGGATCAAGCAAATAATCGTTTTGCTGATAGCATTTTTTTAACGTATCGGTTATTTCTTCATCTGTATAACTTGATCCACTAATGTCAGCACAAATAGTTTCGTGTGAGTTCTTATACAAGTCAAGGATACGTGCAAAGTTACTTGGGTCGCCTACATCCATTGCATTGGCTATGGTGGCTACCGATGGTTTTGGGGTGTACACACCCGTTTGTAAATACTGTAAGAATATATCGTTACGATTGTTCGCTGCAATAAAACGCTTGATAGGCAATCCCATTTTTTTTGCAAACAAACCTGCTGTAATATTACCAAAATTACCGCTTGGTACACATACAACCATGTTTTGTTCTTTCCCAATCTTTTTCAACTGAGCATATGCATAAAAGTAATAAAATGCCTGTGGCAAAAAGCGTGCTACGTTTATCGAGTTTGCTGATGTAAGTTTTAATGCTTCATTGAGTTCTTTGTCCATAAAAGCATTCTTAACCAATGCTTGGCAGTCGTCAAATGTTCCGTCTACTTCTATGGCTGTAATATTTTGTCCTAATGTAGTAAACTGACATTCTTGAATAGGGCTAACCAATCCTTTAGGATACAGCACATATACATGAATACCTTTAACACCGAGAAATCCATTAGCTACAGCACTGCCTGTGTCGCCAGAAGTGGCAACCAATACTTTTACATTTTTTTCTCCTTCTTTTTCAATAAAATAGCCAAGCAAACGCGACATAAAACGTGCACCTACATCTTTAAAAGCCAAGGTGGGTCCGTGGTATAATTCTAAACTGTAAATAGTTTCGGTAACAGGAACCAGAGGTACGTCAAAGTTTAATGTGTCGTACACAATTTGCTTTAAAGCTCCCTCCTCAATGTCTTCTCCAAAAAAAGCATGAGCCACTTCGTAAGCAATTTCTTGAAAAGACATACTATCTATGTTGTCATAAAATTGCGGAGGTAATAACTTAATAGTTTCTGGCATATACAAGCCTTTGTCTTCAGCTAAGCCTTTTACAACTGCTTTTTGTAAGGTAGCTATAGATGCATTTTTATTGGTGCTGTAATAATTCATATTGACTATATAGGTTTATTGTTGTAATAATAATTGCATAAATTCTTGTTCTCGAATTTCTCCGTATCCCCCTTTGCGTGCAGCAAATTCATCGTACACTGTTACATCATCTTTTTTTCCATCAGGTTTATAAATAACAAAAGGGATGGGGTCTGTTGTATGTGTTTTTAAAGCACATGGGGTAGGGTGATCGGGTAAAATAGCAATGCATACAGGTTCGCTCCAAGTGCTTACTTCTTCTAATATTGTTTTTACAATTCGTTGGTCGAGGTATTCAATGGTTCTTACTTTTAAGTCAACATCCCCTTCGTGTCCAGCTTCATCGCTTGCTTCGATGTGTAGGTACACAAAATCATCAGTGCGTAATGCTTCAATTGCTGCTTGTGCTTTTCCTTCGTAATTTGTGTTGTATAAGCCAGTAGCCCCTTCTACTAAAATAACTTTTAAGCCAGCGTACACGCCAATTCCACGGATTAAATCTACCGCTGATATTACTGAGCCACTTTTTAAATTATACAGTTCAAGCAGGGTTTTCATTTTTGGTTTGTATCCTGGCGACCACATCCAAATACTATTTGCTTTGTCTTTCCCTTGAGCCGCTCGTTTTAGGTTAATTGGGTGGTTCTCCAAAATTGCTTGCGATTTTAAAATTAGATCGTTTAATAAGTCGGCTGTTGGTTGTGCCTCGGGCACATTTGCCTCAATCATAACAGTAGAAAAAGCTGTGCCTGGTACATCATGCGGAGGAGTACAAGTGATATTTTTATTTCCTCCTTTAATTTTTAGTAAATGACGATACGATACACCTGCATAAAAACTCACCACATCATTGCCCAATTCTTTTTCTAAATCAGCAATCAAAATCGCCGCTTCTTCGTTGCTTATATGTCCAGCAGAGTGGTTCTTGATAATGCCATTTTCTATACAAATAAGGTTGCAACGCATTGCCATTTCATTATTTTCAATGTCAACGCCCATACTAGCCGCTTCTAACGAACCTCTTCCTTCAAACACATCAGCCACCTTGTATCCGAGTACGCTTAAATTGGCAATTTCGCTACCTGGATGAAAGCCATCAGGTATGGTATGTAGCATGCCACTACAACCAAGTTCAGCTACTTTATCGATATACGGAGTATTTGCAAATTGCAAGGGTGTTTTGTTTCCTAATTTAGCTATTGGCTCATCAGCCATTCCGTCTCCAAGTATGATAATATATTTCATGCAAGTATAAGTTTATATTTCTTTATTATTGTTATTATTATCGACCCATTCCTGATAAAATGCAGGTAATATAGATTCAATATACGTAACTGTTTCTTCGATTGTACCTAAACCTTCACCCCCAGAGGCATTTAAATGACCACCACCATTAAAATAACGGTTGGCAAACGTATTGCTTGGAAAATTACCTTGCGAGCGGAACGACATTTTTATAGTGTCTGTTTCTTCTTTCAGAAAAATAGAAAATGTGATGCCATGTATGGATAATGGCAAATTAACAAAACCCTCGCTATCTCCTTTTTTGTGGTGATAGGTTTCTTGTTCTGCCAAAGACAAAACCATGATTGCAGTTCCGTATTCAGCATAGATTTTCATTTTTTGCGACAATAAATATCCCATTAATTGCATCCGTTGTGCTGAATAATTATTATATAATTTTCTGTGTAATGCATCTTTATCAACACCCTTTTTTATCAATTCTGAAATAATGGTATAGATTTCGGGACTATTGGAATTGTACGAAAAAGCTCCTGTATCGGTCATAATACCTGTACAAATGCATTCTGCTGAATGAATGTTCATTTCAGTGAAGTATCCCATCCTACAAATCATACGAAAAATTAACTCACTTGTGGAGGCAATTTCGGGATGTGATATAGTAATGTTAGCAAAGGTATCTGGAAATGGGTGATGATCTACTAATATTTTTGTTGCTTTGCAATTTTTTATTACATCTTCCATTGCACCTACACGTTTTAGTTGATTAAAATCCAGACAAAAAACTAAATCGGCAGATTCAATTAAGTCGATAGCTTCATCTTGATAATCGTCATATATCAAGATATCACTACTGTCGGGTAAAAAGTTAAGGAAATTAGGGAAAGAATTTGGCATAATAATACGAGTTTCTTTTCCCTGAGAAAACAAAAAATGATACAGCCCTAAAGAACTACCAATGGCATCTCCATCAGGGTTGACATGAGATACAATCACAATACTAGTGGATTTATCAATTGCTTTTTTTGTTTGTGAAATTAAATCTTCGAGAATAATTTTTGATATCATATTATCACTATTAGTAAATCTACTGCAAAAATAGTAATACTTTGTTATAGTGGAAGTATAAATGCTCCTTTTTCGTACAACGAATGATAGTTAATGCTCTTTTTTTCACATTCTTCTTTCAATATTTGTAGCTGTTTTCCATTTATATTTTCTCCAAATACAATGTAGGTGGGAGATACATGGGACGTAATTTCTGTTACATGACACATTCTTTTTTCATATACAAAAACAATATCTACTGGTATAGATATGTCAATGGGTTTCCATTTTGTGGGGTTGGTATACACAAAGTAAGTGAGTGTATCAATACAACCAAAAGAATTCTTCATATCGATTTGTTCGAAACGTGCTGGATTCAAGTGTTTCTTATGGGTTACTGTATTCACATACTGTTCGAGGTTTGCCTTATATATAGTATCTGCTAACAGTGTATTTGATTCTCCAGAAATAATATGTATATTAAAATTCGTTTCTGAAGGGTTGTTTGCATAGACAATTAGTTCTTTATTTTGCAATGTTTGAAATCTATTCCAGATTGCAATCGAAATGGATAAAATAGATAAATAGAAGATTAAAAAGAAATATCTTGATCGCTGAGTGCGAATAAAAAGTATGGTACTAACAAGTGATAAAAAAACGATAGGCATAAACCAAATCGGAATCCAAATGTCAGGTATGCTTGCTCCTGGTAAATGCTCAATAAAATGTATCCCAATTGAAATAATTTGCACACAACTTTTTAGTAACCATGCAACTATTAATCCAATCTTTACCCAAGAAGAAAGCAATAAAAGTACTATAGAAAGATAAATAATAATTGTAGCAGCTGGAATGACTATAATGTTTGTAAGTAAAAAATATGTTGGAAAGTTATGAAAATAATATAAACTAATAGGAGCTGTTCCAATTTGTGCTGCAATAGAAACTGCCGTCAGACTCCATAACCATTTGATTACTATATGATTGGGGGAAAATATGTTATTGATACGAGGCTGAAAATACAAGATACTTAATACAGCCATATAGCTTAATTGAAAACCTACGTCAAATAAGTATAACGGGTTGTAAATCAGCATACAAAACCCACTAACAAATACAGCATTGTATGTAGCCGATTTTCTGTTCAATATTTCGCTGATACAAATTAAGGATATCATGATTGATGCTCTTACAACTGATGGAGGAAGACCGCAAATAAAAGCATACGCCCAAATACTTGCTATGAGTATAATTTGTTTGCCTACTATCCCTTGTTTGCTTTTTGCCATAAATCCAAGCATAAACCCAAGTGCAAGATAAATAATACCAACATGTAAGCCGCTTACAGCTAATACATGAGAGCCTCCAGTAATCGAAAAACTTTGTTTTGTCTCTTTAGATAATCCTTCCTTATATCCCACCGTCAGTGCTGCAACAATACCAAATTCATTGTCTGTTATACCATATTTTTTATAGATATTGAGCAATTTATTGCGGGTATTGATAGCATGCTTCGTAACTGAAAAAGAGGATGTTTTTTTTATTTGTTTCCAACTTCCTTTATTGATGTATGATGTGGCAGTAATGCCTTTGTGTAATAAAAATGTTGAATAATCAAATTCGTATGGGTTTCCTGTATTTCGCGGTTTTTGGAGTAGTGTGTTCACTAGCAGATAATCACCATATTGTACTGTTTTCGATGCACTGTCTTTTTCTAGGTATAGTATAGCTCTATGTGTTTTATTTATTTCTGGAACTGCTATTGTAACAACCGTCATTACTGATTTTGGCTTTTCGATAGGAGATTCACTAATTGTGGCAATAAATGTCTTTTTGTTGTCAGGAAGTTCAAGACTTAATTCTTGTATTTTGTGCTGGTATAAGAGCATTCCAAGGCTCATAAATATTCCTATAATGGATACACCATATATCCACCGAAAAGAATAGCTCAACGTTTTTCTTTTGTCTATTACGTTGGAAATAATCACTCCGATGATTGACAAAAAAAGCAATATGTAACCAATAGTGAGGCTTAAGGGAACTACAGAACTTATAAATATGCCGATAACGAGAGCTGATGTAAGTCTAAAGAAAGGGATTTGATGAAACAAAGGAGTAGATGACATTACCTAGCATCAAAGTTTTTTTAATTCAGCAATAGTTTGTAAAGGATTAGTGGAGGCAAAAACAAAACTTCCAGCAACTAACACATCCGCACCTTGTTCAACGAGTTGCCTACCCGTAGTAAGATTTACTCCTCCATCAATTTGAATCAAAGCTTTAGCGTTTTTTTTCAGTATCAACTCTTTTAAATCAGCCGTTTTCTGTAAGGTATTAGTAATAAATTTTTGCCCACCATATCCTGGATTTACTGACATCAATAGTACCATATCTACATCTTGAATAATATCTTGTAAAACACAAATAGGAGTATGAGGATTAAGTGTTACAGCTGCTTTCATGTTGGCTGCTTTAATTTTTTGTATCGTGCGATGAAGATGTGTACATGCTTCATAATGAACATTTAGCATATATGTGCCCACAGTAGCAAAATCGGCAATAAATTTATCTGGCTCAACAATCATTAAATGCACATCTAATGGTTTTTGGCAGATGTCTTTAATGCTTTCTATAACAGGAAAGCCAAAAGAAATATTGGGAACAAATACCCCATCCATAATATCCAAGTGTAACCAATCAGCAGTACTTTGGTTAATCATTTCAATGTCTTTTTGCAAATGAGCAAAATTGGCAGCTAATAATGATGGAGCAATAAGTGTAGCCATAATGTAAATTTTTACACTACAAAATTAAATAAAATAAATGATAAGCTCACTGATTTTTCCAATCAGTTTAGAATAATTTCAAAAAAACTGCCATTATCTATTTTTTGAACATGGTAACATGCTGCAAACATAAGAATTTTGTTTACCGTTTCTGCCTTGGGTTGCATAAGGTTGTTTTCTTGAGATACTTCTTTTTTGTGTAGACGGGAGGTAAAATGATTCATAGGCACGCATTTTAGATTGTTCATAATCTTAGAACGTACCAATCTCTAGTTTATTGTACAGAATAATCTTAATTTTTCAAAATGAAAGTGTAATATTGTTTTCTTCAGCTAATTTTCGCATATTAAGTAGTGCATACCTCATTCTGCCTAATGACGTATTGATGCTTACACCTGTTTTCTCAGCAATATCTTTAAAACTACAATCGTTGTAAAAACGCATTTTGATTATTTCTTGTTGATTAGTAGGTAACATATTAACAAGGCGTTCTATTTCGTTAAATGTTTGCTCCTCAATTAGGTTGTCTTCTACATTTTTATCACAAAGAGAGATAGAATTTAATAAGTTAAATTCTGTATTATCTGCTGATACGGTATTGTTTTTTTGATTGTAACGTAGTGTATCCATACACAAGTTGTGGGCTATACGAGTAACCCAGCTACAGAATTTACCGTTTGCTGTATAACTTTCCGTACGTATACAAGTAATTACTTTAATAAAAGTTTCCTGAAAAATGTCATCACTCATATCATGGTCACGCACCATATTGTATATATAAGCGTAAACTCTATTTTTGTGACGAAGTAAAAGTACCTCGAAAGCTAGGTTATTGCCACTTACATACAACCCAACCAACTCATCGTCAGTAAGTTTCTTTAGTGTTTTCATTACTCTTTATTTTAGTGTTCTAAAGTAAAATAGGGCAATAGGCTTTCGATTTTAAGGATTATACAACTGCAAATAAAATAATAAAATTTAATACAACAAAATTTTATTCAATATTTAACATAATTTCCTACACAATAAGTATCTTGTTGTGTAATACAATTATTCCTTTATAAAAATAATTTATCAATAATCGGTTTATATCTTTCAAGAATAATGGGACGTTTTACCTTTAGTGTAGGAGTTAAAATACCATTTTGTTGAGTCCACTCATCTGCAATAAGTTCAAATTTTTTAATTTGTTCATAGTCACCAAAATGAGAGTTGTATTTTTTTATTTCTTTTTTAAATCTCTTTTTTACATCTTCATTTTGAAGCATTTCTTCATTGGTAGAATAGGGGATATGGTACCTTTCGCACCATAATTTTAAAAATGTAAAATCGGGAATAATAATGGCAGCAGCAAATTTTTGATTTTCTCCTACTACCACAATATTTTCTATAAAGGGAGATTGTACAAATTTTTCTTCTATTAAAAAGGAGTTTACATATTTACCAAAAGAGGTTTTAAAGATGTTTTTTAATCTTCCTGTAATTACCAATTGCCCTTTTTCTGTAAATTTACCTGTATCTCCAGTATGAAACCAACCATCTTCGTCAATTACTTCTTTTGTAAGAGCTTCATCTTTATAATAACCGAGCATAACGTTGTGTCCTCTACAGACAATTTCATTTGTTACAGGGAGTATTTTTACTTCTACTCCTTCTAACGGAAATCCTACTGTTCCAGCACATCTGCCATATTTGGCTCTCGAACTTACCGCTATTACTGGAGAGGTCTCTGTTAATCCATAACCTTCAAATACGGGCATACCTATAGCTGAAAAAAAACTTGCCAATCGTTTTTGTATGGCAGCTCCTCCAGACACTACAATGTCAAAGTTTCCTCCAATGGCTTGTCTCCATTTGCTATAAATTAATTTGTCAGCAATTTTGTGTTTTACAGTATACCAAAGTGTACGATTTTCAATATTGTAATCAAAGGCAACATTTATTGCCCAGAAATATAGTTTTTGTTGGAAAAAAGGTAATTTACGTCCAGCACTTTCGAGTTTGTCAAATATTTTCTCCAACATACGAGGAACGCAAGTCATCATGGTAGGATGTATTTCCTTTATATTTTCGGATATGGTAGCTAAACTTTCGGCATAATATACAGACATTCCCAAGTATTGATAGAGATAAACTATCATTTTTTCGTATGCATGACAAATAGGCAAAAAACTAAATGCTGTATCGCTCCATTTCGCTGGTGTATTTTGCAACATTTTGAGTTGCATTGTAATATTTTGGTGGCTTAGCATTACTCCTTTAGGATTTCCTGTAGTACCAGAAGTGTATATCATACAGGCTACGTCATTCGGGGTAATTGTTGCTTTTATTGCATTGATTTTATCAATTTCGAGATTTTCCTTTCCTAAGTTTATTAATTGCTCAAAATAATGAAAACGCCCTCTGTTTACAAATGTATAAATTCCTTTTAGCGTAGGTATTTCAGGAACAATATGTTCTATTTTGCGTAATAATTCTTCTCCTTCTAAAAATATAAACGTTATTTCGGCATGGTTTAAAATATATCGATAATCAGATTCACTAATGGTAGGATAAATAGGGACAGGTATTGCTCCAATTTGCATTGCAGCCATATCTACAATATTGTATTCAGCTCTATTAGAGCTTATTATAGCAATGGTGTCTCCTTTTTTTACCCCATTGTATAGCAATCCTGCTGATATTAAATTTGTTTGGTAGATGTATTCGTCAATACTGTATTTTATCCAGTTGTCTTCTTTTTTATGTGCTAGTGCTATAGGTTGGTTTGGTTTTATAATTTTATAATTTTCTAAAATATCAAAAACTCTAGTTATTTCCATTGTTTTCAGTTTAGTGTTAATCTTGACGTAAAGCCTCAGATCCTCCTACAATATCTAACAACTCATTGGTAATAACTTCTTGTCGTTTTTTATTGTATTGTTGAGTTATTGTCTTAATCATTTCTTCGGCATTTTCGGTAGCAATTTGCATTGCAGTAGTTCTAGCAGCATGCTCGGCTGTAAATGAATCTAAAAAAGCAGCATATAATTTGATTCGAATTAATTTCGGTGCTAGGGCATTAATAAATTCTTCTTTAGAGGGTTCCACAATATACAGCGGTTGAGATTTCGTAGTTCTTGTAAGTTGCATAGATGATAGTGGAAGGAGTATTTCAGATGTAGGTGTTTGGCAAGCAGTGTTTTTGTAGTGATTATACAATAACTCTACACAGTCTATTTGTTTTGAAATAAATAGTTCAGTCAACATATCGGCCAATTTTACAACTTCATCATAACTAGGGTTATCTAATAAATTATTGTAGTGGGCATGGATAGGGTACTTGAGTTTTTGCAAGTAGTCAGTTATTTTTTTTCCAATAGTATAAACATAAATATTTTCTTTTCCTAAATAAGCGTATTGATCAATTTTTTCAGATGCTAATTTTGCAATATTTGTGTTAAACGTACCACATAAACCTGAATTGGAAGAAAAACATATAATTGCCATACGCTTAATTGGGCGTTGTTCAGCTACTTGAACAGATATTTTTTCGTCTAATGAGTTCAAATAGTTAGCTAAACTTTCACACAAAGCATTTTTGTATGGTAAAAAATTAAGGCACAATGTCTCTGTTTTATGCAATTTCGATGCAGAAACCATTTTCATTGCACTGGTAATTTTTTTCGTTGATCTAACAGAAAGAATCCGTGCACGTATATCTTTTAAAGAAGCCATTATTTTTTACTCACAATTTTTAGATTATTCATATTGTTTACAAAGTGTAAAAGCGACATCTTTAATTTTTGTTAAAACATCTTCTGTCAAATCGCCCTTTTGTAGTATGTCTAATACATCTTTTTTATATTTAGCTTCAAGAATTTCTAACAAGTTATTTTCAAATTCTTGTACCTTATTTAGTGGTACATGACACAAATACCCGCGTACCCCACAAAGTATAATTGCAATTTGCTTTTCCACAGGCATTGGTTGATGAAGTTTTTGTTTTAATATTTCAACATTTTTACTTCCTTTATTTAGCACCAACTTGGTACCAGCATCAAGATCTGCTCCAAATTTTGAAAAAGCTTCTAGTTCGCGGTACTGAGCTTGGTCAAGTTTGAGTGTCCCTGCAATCTTTTTCATTGCTTTTATTTGGGCATTTCCGCCTACGCGTGATACAGATATACCTACGTTAATTGCAGGACGAATACCTGCATTAAACAGACTTGTTTCTAAGAATATCTGTCCGTCAGTAATGGAGATGACATTGGTAGGGATAAATGCAGAAACATCTCCTTCTCGTGTTTCAATAATTGGTAAGGCTGTAATAGAGCCTCCTCCTTTTACTAAGTGTTTGATGGAATCTGGCAAATCATTCATATTACGTGCCACAACATCATTTTTAATGATTTTAGCTGCTCTTTCTAACAAACGTGAATGCAAATAAAAGATATCACCAGGATATGCTTCACGACCAGGTGGACGACGAAGTACCAACGATACTTCACGATAAGAAACTGCTTGTTTTGATAAATCATCATAAATAATTAATGCATGACGACCTGTATCTCTAAAATATTCAGCAATGGCAACTCCTGCATAGGGAGCATAAAATTGCATTGCAGCAGGGTCAGAGGCTGTTGCAGATACCACTATGGTATAATCCATGGCACCATACTCTTCGAAGGTTTTTACAATGCCAGCTATGGTCGACCCTTTTTGTCCTATACCCACATAAATACAGTAAATAGGATCTCCTGCTAAAAAATTACTACGTTGATTGATTATCGTATCAATGGCTATTTCTGTTTTACCCGTTTGTCTGTCTCCAATGATTAACTCTCTCTGCCCACGTCCAATCGGAATCATAGCATCAATGGCTTTAATTCCTGTTTGTAGTGGTTCGTTTACGGGTTGTCTAAATATTACACCTGGAGCTTTCCTTTCCAATGGCATTTCAAATAATTCGCCTTTGATTTCGCCTTTTCCATCTATAGGTTCGCCCAATGTATTTACTACACGCCCTAATAGTCCTTCGCCAGCTAAGATAGAAGCAATATTTCCTGTTCTTTGTACAGTATCTCCTTCCTTAATTCCATGGGTAGATCCCAATAAAACAATACCTACATTGTCTTCTTCTAGATTTAAAACTACTCCTTTTGTGCCATTTTCAAAAAGTACAAGCTCATTCGATTGCACCTTAGTTAATCCAAAAACCCTTGCTACACCGTCACTTATTTGTAACACCTTGCCTGTCTCTTCAAATTTTAGTTTATCACTAAAACCTTCTAGTTCCATTTGTAGCAGATTCGACACTTCACTTGCTTTTATGCTTGCCATAATTGGATATATTTTTAGTATACTATTTTTCTAATATTGTTTAATTTTCCTTTAATACTCGCATCTAGCCGTTGGTTGGCAATATCTAAAATAAACCCTCCTATTAAGTCGGGATCTATTGTACTGACTAGTTCTACAGATGCATCAAACGTTTTACTTGCAAACGCTTTTATTTTATCTAATGTTTTTTTGTCTAATTCTTTAGCACTTATTACATTGCTAATGATAATATTGTGTTCTATTTGATATAAAGTTTGATACATTAATGCAATGCGTAGCATAAATGAGCTTCTTTTTTTTTCCACAATAAAATCAATAGATTGTGATGTAAATGATGAGATGGTATTACCAACAGCAAGTTTAAACAATCTTTTTTTGTTTTCTTCGGTTATGTCAGGATGGGCAAAAGCGGTTTTAAAATCTTTTGCGTAATGAGTTAAGTTGTCCGAAAGTACAAACATTTCTTTGTACACAGCATCCTCAATGCCTTTATTTTTAGCTAAATTAAGGATTGCTCTAGCATATCTAACTGATATTTTACCTTCGTTCATGTATAATTCTATGATTGAGACATTGACATATTATCTAATAACTTTTCTACATACTGGGTATGAGCTTTTTTATTTTCGAGTTCTTTTTCAAGTACCTTTTCTGCAATAGACAAGGATACCTGAAGTACTTCATTACGTATATCAGATAAAGCTGTTTCTTTTTCTTTTTCAATTTGAATGCGAGCATTTGCTATAATGTTATCAGCTTCCTTTTGTGCTTGCATTTTAGCCTCTTCAACTAATTTCTTTTTTAACTCTTGAGATTCTTTAACTATCATGAGTTGTTGTTGTTCAGCATTGGCAATAATTTCTTTCCCTTTGTCTTCTATTTCTAGGAGTTTTTGTTGAGCCTCATTAGCCGCATCAAGCGATTTGATAATGTACTTTTCTCGTTCATTAATAGATTTCAAAATAATAGGGAACCCAAATTTTGACAAAATAAAAAAGACGATACCAAAGGCTATGGTCATCCAAATTACCAATCCTGATTCCGGAAGAAATAAATCCATAAGACTATTTATTAAATTTAAAGGTATTTATAGTGGCAATTTACTTAAATAAGAATAGCCAAAGCACATACGATAATTGCAAATAAAGTAACCCCTTCAATAAGAGCTGCTGACACAATCATATTTGAACGAATATCACTAGCAGCTTCTGGTTGACGAGCAATGGCTTCCATTGCCGAGCTACCAATTTTACCGATACCTAAACCAGCTCCAACTACAGCTAATGCTGCACCTAAACTTGCTCCTAATTTTGCCAAAGAGGCTGATGCTACTGCTTGAAGAATAATTGATAATAACATAGTTTTTTTTGTTTTAAGTGAATGATTTATTTTAATTTATTTCTTTTTTAGGATGATGATGAGGTTCTACTCGAGATAAACCTATAAAAATAGCTGACAAAGTAGTAAATACATACGCTTGTATAAAAGCCACCAGTAATTCGAGCATAAACATAAATATGGAGAATCCGATTGAAATAATAGAAACTCCATATCCAACGCCTGGATTGATGCTACCGAAAATAAAAATTAAAGCCATTAATACCAAAATAATCATATGACCTGCAAATATGTTAGCAAACAAACGCACAAGTAAAGCAAATGGCTTTGTAAATGTAGATATTAACTCTATTAAAGGCATTAAAGGTAAAGGAAATTTCAGCATAACAGGCACATCTGGCCAAAAAATTTCTTTCCAATATTCGCGAGATCCAAAAATATTAGTAATAAGATAGGTGAAAATAGCCAATACCATGGTAACGGCAATATTGCCAGTTACATTCGCCCCAAAAGGAAAAAATGGAATAAGACCCATTAAATTGGTTATCAGAATAAAGAAAAAAACTGTAAGCAAGTAGGGTGAATATTTTGCGTAATCCTTTCCTACTGAGGGTTTTACTACGTCATTTTGGATTGATAGAATGACGATTTCTAATAAATGATTTTTTTTAGTAGGAACACCCAAAGGATTCTTTTTATATGCATTGGCTGCAGGAACAAATAGAGCAATTAATATAAAGATAGAAAGCAAAATAGAAAATACATTCTTGGTTATGGATAAATCAAAAGGTCTATGTATTTCTCCGTTGGATAGTGTCTCTACAATTTTCCCTTTATAATTTCCTTCTTTTTGGATATAATAACCCTTGTAGGTATCTCCATGTGTTATTCTGTAGGAAGGAAAAACAGACCACCCATTTTCTTTCCCTTTTACAATTACTAATAAAGGTACAGAAATATGCTTATGTCCTACTGACGTAATATGAAAGTCGTAAGCATCTGCTATATGTCCAAAAATAAATGTATTGGCATCAAAGGGTTTCTCATCTTCTTTATGGTTATTCGCTGCTTGCGTGTAGCTAACAACAAACAAGAGAGTAAAACATAGCAATATGTATTTGAAATACTGATTCATTTTCCTTTTTGTGCTTTTTGGTAATCTAAGAATATCCAAGTCTCAACAAATAAAAACACTAGGTATACCACACCAAATTTTAATAAAAATGCGATTGCTTGTGTTTGAATTGCAAGTATATAAAGAGCTGCAAGAATAATTGATAATAATAACTTTCCTAACTTAAAAATAACATACCAATCTAATTTTTGTTTGGCTACATAAAACCGTTCCAATAATTTACAAAACACTATCTCAATTGCTAAAAAATAAATAGGGATAAGAAAAAAATTGGTATCCCAATATTCAGGTAAAAAAAAGGTAAATACCAACCAAATTATTAGTTGAGATACAATTACACTCGTAACAATGATTTGGTAATATTTTCTCATGCTATATTTATTTTTTATTAATTTCTACACAAACTTTTACTATATTATTATTTACCTCTACAAAACCGCTATCAATACTAAAAGAAATATTTTCTTCATTCTTTTTTGTAAGATAGATATTTCCTTTTCCTAGTACAGAAACCAGTGGAGCATGGTTATCAAGTATCGCAAACTTACCCATTTTTCCAGGTAAAGATATTGCTAATGCATTGCCAGAAAAAAGTGTTTTATGTGGTGCATAAATTTCTACTATCATATGTATTTAGTTTTCTCCCCTCAAAATAGCTTTCCCTTTTTCTATTGCATCCTCTATGGTGCCTACTAAGTTGAAAGCAGACTCAGGGTATTGGTCAACTTCTCCATCCATAATCATATTAAACCCACGAATAGTTTCTTCTATTGGTACAAAAACACCGGGTATCCCTGTAAATTGTTCAGCAACGTGAAATGGTTGAGATAAAAATCGTTGTACTCTTCTTGAACGATGTACAATTAATTTATCTTCATCAGATAATTCTTCCATTCCTAAAATAGCAATAATGTCTTGTAACTCTTTGTTGCGTTGTAATAGCTCAACTAGCCTTAATGCAGTTTTGTAATGTAATTCGCCTACAA
>RRZT011304581.1_pt1 | contig 19068 bp, 17 predicted proteins | sample 2165551 | NCBI WGS metagenome assembly RRZT01 (sample SAMN10456910, study PRJNA506462) | wastewater metagenome | biome: wastewater; feature: sludge; material: wastewater sludge; isolation source: wastewater sludge with Escherichia coli K12::gfp cells carrying plasmid... | place: USA: Moscow, Idaho... | reverse complement strand
GCGATGTCGTCGCCGATGGTTTCGACCTTCCACCCAGGAATGGTCGGCCGCAGCATGGCCAGGTTCGTTTTGCCGCAGGCCGATGGGAACGCGGCGGTCAGGTGATAAACCCGGCCGTCGGGGCCGGTGATCTTCAGAATCAGCATGTGCTCGGCCAGCCAGCCCTCGTCGTGGGCCAGCACCGACGCGATGCGCAGTGCGTAACACTTCTTGCCCAGCAGCGCGTTGCCGCCGTAGCCCGAGCCGTAGCTCCAGATCTCGCGGGTTTCGGGAAAGTGGGTGATGTACTTGTCGTCGCTGCACGGCCAGGGCACGTCGTCGCGGGTGTTGCCGTCGGCGTCGACCAGCGGGTAGCCCACCGAATGCACCGCGGGCACCCAGTACTCGCCGGCACCGATGCGGGCCAGCGGCTCGGCCCCCATGCGGGTCATGATGCGCATGTTCACCACAACGTACGGCGAGTCCGTGATCTCGATACCCAGCTTCGAGATGTTGCCGCCGAGCGGGCCCATCGAAAACGGAATCACATACATGGTGCGGCCGCGCATGCTGCCGTCGAACACCCCGGCCAGGGTCTGCTTCATCTGTGCCGGATCGGCCCAGTTGTTGGTCGGCCCGGCGTCTTCTTCGCGCTCGGAGCAGATGAACGTGCGTGACTCGACGCGGGCGACGTCCGAGGGCGCCGAGCGGGCCAGAAAGCTGTTGGGACGCTTCTCGGGGTTGAGCGCGATGAACGTGCCCGACTCGATCATCTCGGCGCACAGCCGGTCACGCTCAGCCTCGGAGCCGTCGCACCAATACACGGAGTCGGGCTGAGTCAGTTCGGCGACTCCGACCACCCAGTCGACCAGGGCCTTGGTGGTATCGGTGGGGGCGGCGGCGACGATGTCTGCGGCCTGAATCGGCATGGCGGATACTCCTTTTCGACCCGCGTCGGTGCAGGGTCGTGCGCTGTGCTGGTTCCATCCTGCCTCACCCGCAGGGCCCCTGGTGGCAAAGCGAGTTTGGACGCCGCGCGCTCGATGAACTAAAGTCAGACGCCGGTGCTTCGCTCACGTGAAGCCCGACCCGAGCGCCCGTAGCTTAACGGATAGAGCATCTGACTACGGATCAGAAGGTTGGGGGTTCGAATCCCTCCGGGCGCGCCACAGATGACCGCTCAGTGTCGCGATCAACCCACCATGAGATCCCGACTGAACAAGCTCTCTCACTGTCAATACCCCGGCCCGTGGTACACATGGCTATGCCAAGGGTCGCCCCCGCCCTGCTGGCCGTCTGCCTGATCGCCACGGTCGTAGTCCTCTATGTCGTCATCAGAGTGAACGCTCTTAGGCGACGGGATGCCCGACTGTTCGAGTCGTGGGGCTGGGCCCTTGAAGCCCAGACGAGGGCGGACGTTCGGATCGCCCACGTGGTCAACAGCTACCAGCGTGCCCGGCGCGGAACCAAGGCCGTACTGGAATGGCCGAACGGAGCTCGGCAGGACGCTTGGGTTGAGGGAGCCTGGTTCGGGACGGGCTGCTACCTCGTCGTGCGGCACAGTTTCAGTGCGTACGGCCCGCACAATCGAAATCCCAACGTTTGTTACACCGGGCATCCCATGATGGTGCTTCCGCACGACGCCCCGCAGGCATGGCAGCGACACAAGAACAGGCTGGAGCGGCAATCCAACTAGCCAGGCAGTTCGTTGAAACTCGGCTGTCTTGGTTTGATCAGAGCGAACGCCGTCCGAGCCGCTGGTCGGCCCTTTTGTCGAACGAAACCACCGCCGTCTCGACAACTAAATGCCCGCTCACTAGGGTCGGTTGACGTGGCTGCTCCCGTTCAGGTTCCCGAGTGGATGCGGCCCGTTGGACTTCCAGAGCACCGCATGCCGTCAGGGCAGGCCCTGCAGCGGCTTCACGCCGGCAACGAGCGCCACGTCAAACGGTTGAGCGGAGACGCGCAAGCGCCCGGGGATCCGACCAGGGCTGCCTTTCCGTTCGCGTTGGTGGTCGGCTGCTTCGAGCCGGACGCCGCCGGCGAGCACCTGTTCGCCGAGAAGGCGGGCGCCGTCCAATGCGTGCGCACCGCCGGCCCCAGCCTGGGTGCCGACACGATGGCGGCGATCGAGTACGCCGTGCTGGTGCAGAACGTCGGCGTGGTGCTGGTGTTGGCCCACAGCGGGTGCGGCGTGCTGACGGCCGCGGCCGACGCCCGGGCTGCGGGCCCAGTACCCCTGCCGGGCGACCTGGCCGCCTGGGTGCCCCTGGCCGCGGCCGGCACCCGGCTGGGCAAACCGGCCAGCGGCCACGTGCGAGCGCTGCGGGCCGCCCTGCGTAATGCCGACTCGCTGCTCACCCTCACCCGCTCGGGCCAGGTGAAGATCGCCGGTGGCGTGCTCGACGCCGCGACCGGAGCAATCGAGTTTCTGCCCGACGAGCCCGATGAGGTTGAGGACGACACCCCGGGCTTCGCCAGCACCCCGGTGCGCTACGGCAGTTGACGTGCCGCTCGTCAGCCGGCACCGCCACCGGGCCGGCCGTGAGCGCCTGCCGGGCACGCTGTGACGCCGCCGAGGTGCCGGCTGGCTCGACTCTGCCGAGTGTGGTGATGAATGCGCCATCGGGGGTGGTCAGACGAATGTTAGCCGTACTGCATTTAGCGCCTGCGGGCCGGACTGTGCACTCGGGGACCTTCGGCCCGCCACCTCTGGCAAGGCACTGGCTAGGCCAAACGCCGCACGTCGTCGATGGTGTCGGCCTGGTCGGCGCTCTTGTCGTCGCGGTAGCGCAACACCCGGGCGAACCGCAGCGCCAGGCCGCCGGGGTAGCGGCTGGAGCGTTGCAGCGAGTCGAACGCGATCTCGACCACCTGCTCGGGGCGCACGTAGACCGTCCAGTCGTCGTGGTGGGTCTGCAGCTCTGTGAACCGCTCTGTTTGCCAGGCCAGCATCTGGTCGGTCATGCCCTTGAACGTCTTGCCGAGCATCACGAACCCGCCAGTGGCAGGGTCACGGGCGCCCAGGTGAATGTTCGACAGCTTGCCGCGGCGCCGTCCAGAACCCCACTCGACGGCCAGCACCACCAGGTCGAGGGTGTGCACAGGCTTCACCTTCACCCACGACGAACCGCGCCGGCCGGCCTCGTAGGGGGCGTCGAGCGCCTTGATGACCACGCCCTCGTGACCGGCCGCCAGGGTTCGCTCGGCGAATGCCTGGGCCTCGTCGACATCGGCGGTGACCAACCGGGCGACCCTTGAGGCCTCGGGAACGAGCTGGGCGAGCCGACTGCTGCGTTCACGGGCCGGCAGGTCGAGCAGTTCGTCGTCGTCGAGGGCCAACAGGTCGAAGAAGAAGGGGGTGAGCGAGGTGTCGGCGGACGCGGTGTCTTGAAACATCATCGGACGGCCGTCGGCACCGAGCGACAGCGCCTCACCGTCGAGAATCGCCCGCCGCACCGGTAGCGCAGCGACCGCGGCGACCACCTCGGGCAGCCGGTCGGTGATGTAGTCGAGGCTGCGGGTGAACAGCCGGACCACCTCGCCGTCGCGGTGGGCCTGAATGCGAATGCCGTCGAGCTTGGCCTCGACCGCCACCTCGCCGGGCAGCGCGGCCATCGCCTCGGCGACCGTCTTGGCGCTGGCGGCCAGCATGGGTCGCACCGGACGGCCCACCACCAGACCGATGCCCGCGATGGCGTCCGCGCCCTGGGTGAGTGCGGCGTGGGCCACGGGAGGGGTGGCGCCGGCCAGCATCACGGCGCGACGGATGTCGGCGGGAGGCATACCCGAGGCCTTGGCGACGGCGTCGATCATCAGCCCGTCCAAGGCGCCCTGCCGGGTTTCGCCGGTGATCAGGCCGGCCAGCCACTGCTGTTCGTCGGCCGTCGCTTGGGCCATCAGGTCGTCGAGTTGGATCTTGCGGGCGAGTTGTGAACCGCTGCCGGACAGGCCGGCCAGAGCCTCGAAGACGGCGTCGACCTCGGTGACCGTGAGGCTCGGTTCGGACGCCGGCGGCACCGTCGCCCGGGCTGAACGCCAGCCGACGCCGGTGCGTCGCTGCCGCAACGAGCCAGACAGGTACGAGGTGACGATCTCGATCTCGTCAGGTGCTGCCGCAGCCAGCGCATCGGCGAGCGCGGCCACCTTGGCCAGCCGTGAACGGGTGGCGGCCACCCTGTGTGAGGTGACGACGAGCTCGGCGAGCAGCATGGCGTCCATTCTGCCGACCGGCACCGACAGATCGACGTAGCTGCCTTTGTGACACTTCGCTGCCCGCCTGCAGGCAGCGACGTGTCACACAGGCAGCTACGTGGTGCTGCCTGAAGTGTCCGCAGCCGCGGGTAGGTTGACCGGGTGCAGCCCATCGTGCGTGAGTGGCGACCCGACTGGCCGTGCCCGGTCGGCCAGATCTGGGCGACCTGGCGCAAGGGGGCGGGCGACCCGACCTACCGCGTCGATCGTGGACGGCACTGGCGCGGCATTCGCACTCCGCTCGGCCCCGCCACACTGGCCGTTCAGCCGCTCAACATCGAGGGCGTGATCGTCGCCGAGGCCTGGGGCGAGGGTGCCGAGTGGGTGCTCGACCAGCTGCCGGCGATGCTCGGCGCCGACGACGACCCGTCGGGTTTCGTGCCCCGGCACCCGCAGCTGAGCCAGGCGCTGCGTGAGCATCCGCACTGGCGCTTGGGCCGCGGCAACCTGGTGTGGCAAGCGCTGTTGCCGGCGGTGATCGAACAGAAGGTCACCGGGCAAGAGGCGTTCGGCGGGTTTCGCCGGCTGGTGCACTTTCACGGCGAACGGGCACCCGGGCCGGGGCAGACCCTGCACCTGTGGGTGCCGCCCGGGCCCGAGATCGTCCGCATGATTCCCTCGTGGCAGTGGCTGAAGCTGCACATCGACCCGGCCCGGTCACGCACGCTGGTGCGCTGCGCGCAGGTGGCCGACGCGCTCGAACGCACCCTGCAGGTGCCCCTCGATGAGGCCGACACCCGACTGCGCTCGATCGCCGGCGTCGGGGTGTGGACCTCGGCCGAGGTGCGCTTCCGGGCGCACGGCGACGCCGACGCAGTCAGCTTCGGCGACTACCACATCGCCAAAGAGATCGGGCACGCGCTTCTGGGCCGCGACATGGACGACGCCGAACTGGCCGAGTTGCTCGAGCCGTACCGGCCGCACCGACACCGCGTGCAGGCGCTGCTGGGCATGCGACGCTGGCGCGAACGGCACGGGCCGCGCATGGCGCCCCGTACACATCTGCCGGCGAACTGACCGGCGGGTCACCAGACTCGTCGCACCTCTTGGGGCCAGCCGCACCCCTCGGCGACTTTCGCCGCCCAGTACTTGGCCGCCTCGTCGTCGTCGACCCGCACGATGGCGAACCCGCCCAGATGGTCGGGTTGGTCGACGTAGGCGCCGTCGGTGACCGCCACCTCGTCACCCTGGGTGGGGTCGGCGGTATAGATCGGCCCGTTCTCTTCGACGCCGGCGGCGAACACGTAGACGCCGGCTTGTTTCATCTCTTCGACCACCGCCGTCGAGGGCGCGACCCGTGAGCGGAACCACTCCTGCGTGTGGTCGCCGACCCATGACTGGTTGAAGTAGATCAGGTACTCGGGCATGACACTCCTTGGTACGGGTACCCCCCTTGTGGTCTTGGTGGCTACGGGCGTCGCCGCTTAGGGTGCTGGTCATGCTAGCGACATTGGCACTGCCCGCGTCCGACTGGTTGGGCTGGCTGCACGAGCACGGCGAGGGCGAACTCTCCGCGGCCCGGCAGAGCGTGACCGAGTTGTTGGCACTGCCGCGCGGCGACGCGGGCATGCTGCCCTTGTGGAACGACGCCACCACGGCGCTGCGCAACGCCGGCGCGTTGGCCAACCTGCTGGCCTCGGTGCACCCCGACGAGGCGGTGATCGAACGGGCCGAGGCGCTCGAAGTGGCGGTGCGTAGCTACGAGACCGACCTGTACCTCGACCCGGACGTGTATGCCGCCCTGGCGTCGGTGCAGCCCGGCGAACTGGACGACGGAGCCGCCCGCCTGCTGACCAAGGTGCTGCAGTCGTTTCGCCGCTCGGGCGTCGATCGCGACGAGCAGGTGCGCGGCCGGGTGCGTGAGCTCGAGGCGCGGCTCACCGAGCTGGGCCAGACGTTCTCGCGCAACATTCGTGACGGCCGGGCGATCACGCGGGTGCCGTCCAGCGCCCTGGCCGGGCTGCCCGCCGACTACGTGGCGGCGCACCCGGCCCACGACGACGGCATGGTGAGCATCTCGACCGAGTACCCCGACGTGCACCCTTTTCTCACCTTCGCCACCGACGCCGCGGCCCGCCGGTCGGTGGCACACACGTTCTTCAACCTGGCCTGGCCGGTCAACGACCCGGTGCTGGCCGAGTTGCTGAGCCTTCGGCACGAATTGGCGAGCCTGCTGGGCTATGCCGACTGGGCCGACTACGACGCCGAAGTCAAGATGATCGGCAGTGGGGCGGCGATCGCAGAGTTCATCGACACCGTCAGCGCCGCCGCGCTGCCGGCCGGCGAACGTGAGATCGCCGTGCTGCGCGAGCGGGCCGTCCAAGACGGCGAGCGCGTCATCGACGTGTCGAACTGGCGGTACTACACCGAACTGATCAAACGCGAGCGCTACGGGGTGGACGCCACGCAGGTGCGACGCTACTTCGACTTCACCAAGGTGCACGACGGGCTGCTCGAGGTGACCGCGCGGCTGTTCGGGCTGCGGTTCACGCCGGTTGCGCCGTCCGACGCCCACGCGTGGCACCCCGACGTGACCACCTACGACGTCAGCGCCGCCGATCACGGCACCCCGTTGGGCCGGATTCACCTCGACCTGCACCCGCGCGAGCGCAAGTACAACCACGCGGCCAACTTCGACATGGTGCCCGGCGTGCTCGACGCGCAGTTGCCCGAGAGCGTGCTGGTGTGCAACTTTCCCCGTGGCCTCATGGATCACCGCGACGTGGTGACCCTGTTTCACGAGTTCGGCCACCTGATTCACAACATCGTCGGCGGCCAGCAGCGGTGGGTGCGCTTCTCGGGCGTCGCGACCGAGTGGGACTTCGTCGAGGCCCCCAGCCAGCTGCTGGAGGAGTGGGCGTGGGACGCCTCCGTGCTGCGCACGTTCGCCACCGACTCCGAAGGGGTGCCCATTCCGGTCGAGTTGGTGACGGCCATGAAGGCGGCGGACGAGTTCGGCAAGGGTTTCTTGGCCCGCACGCAGATGTTCTACGCCGCGCTGGCCTACCGGCTGCACGTCGAGCGTCCGGCGGATCCGACGGCGCGCATGCTCGAACTGGCGGCGGCCTACAGCCTGATCGAACCCCTGCCCGACACCCACTTCTACGCCGGGTTCGGCCATCTCGAGGGGTACACGTCGGGCTACTACACCTACATGTGGAGCCTGGTCATCGCCAAAGACCTGTTCAGCGCCTTCGATCGTGACGACCTGTTCGACGCCGAGGTGGCGACGCGTTACCGCGACCGGGTGCTGCGGCCGGGCGGCAGTCGCGACGCCGCCGACCTGGTCGAGAGCTTTCTCGGCCGCCCCTACGACACGGCGGCGTTCGAGGCGTGGCTGAACAGCTGACCGCCACGCCCCTTGCCCGAAACGTCGCACGGGGCAACCATGGGCGTATGCGGGCATCGGGGCCGCTCCACGCGGCAGTCATTCTGGCGGCAGTCACATTGACGGCGTGTGCAGGGCCGGTGGCAACCTCGCCCGAAGTAGCCGGCCCGGCCCCCGCGGCCACTGCGTCGTCCACACCCGGTGCGACGCCGTCGAAACCGACCAAACCGCCGCTGGTGGCCGACCTTGCCGGCGGCACGCCGGTGCAACTCGGCCCGGCCGGGCACTACGCGATTGTGGGCGCACGCGCCTTCGTGGCCGACCCTGACGGCACGGTCACCGCCCTCGACCTCGGCACCGGGCTCACCGCGTGGCAGGCCCAGTTCACCAAGGGCACGCCTTGGGACGCCCGGCCCACCGTCGGTCTCAGCGCCGACGGGCGCACGGTGGTGGCCGTACGCACGGTGGACGTCGACAGCGTCGGACGGCTCGACGTGCTGCTGATCGACGCCGCGACGGGCACGGTGCAGGCCGAGCACGTGGTCGGCGATTCGGCGGGCAAACTGCGCGTCGACCTGCCGCCGCTGGTCGTGGCGGCCGACCAGACCACCATCGTGCTGGCCGACAACCCCGAATCGGGACGGCAGACCGCGGTGGTGCGCACGTCGGACGGCGTGCTGGCCTGGGTGGCCAACGACCAGGCGGTCGGAGCCACGTCCACGATGGTGATCACCCGCAGCGGTGGGCGTGACCGTGCGAAGGGCACCGTGCGGTGGAAGGCGTCCAGCTCGCTCGGGCCGCTGGTCGCCCAGCGCGGCAACGTCGTGGTCGTCAGGCAGGGCACGAAGGCGGTGTGGTTGTCAGCCACCACCGGCCGCCGGCTGGCCCTGACCGGCAAGCTCTCCACCGACGAGCCGACCTACGCAGCCACGCGCAACACCGTGGTCTACCTCACCACAGCCGGCTTGAGCGGCCGTGACCTGGCCACCGGCAAGCGGCTGTGGCATCGCGCCGGCAAGGGCGTTGCGGTGGTCAGCCTGCTCGACTGGGCGTATGTGTGGCGCAAGGGCACCCGCGGTGACGTGCTCAAGGCCCGCACCGGCAAGGTGCTGGTGACCAACAATGTGCTGCCCTCGATCGTCTACGCCAACGACAGCGGAGTGCTGGTCAGCGGCGCCGACGGCTACCGCTGGGTCGCCTTCTATTAACACCGTTGGTCGAGCTTGTCGAGACCCGCTCTGTCCGACCCGTTGGTCGAGATTGTCGAGACTCGCTCTGTCCGACCCGTTGGCCGAGCCTATCGAGACCCCTCTGGTCAGGGGTTTCTACAAGCTCAACCAGCGGCGTTCGCCCGATCAGCCGGCCAGTACCGCCTCGCGCAACACGCTCAACGGCAGCGAACCGAGGTTGAGCGCCTTGGTGTGAAACGCCTTGAGCGAGAAGTCGTCGCCCGCCTGCTCGGCAGCCTCGGCACGCACCTGTTCCCACAGCCGCTGGCCGATCTTGTACGACGGCGCCTGCCCCGGCCAGCCCAGGTAGCGGTTGAGTTCGAAGCGTAGGAACTTCTCGTCCATGTTCACGTTGGCCTTGAGCAGCTCCCACGCCTTGTCGGCGTTCCACGTGCCGCCGCCGTACTGCTGCGGTGCTCGCTTGCCCAGATGTACGCCGATGTCGAGCACCACGCGGGTGGCGCGCATGCGCTGACCGTCGAGAAGGCCCAACTTGTCGCCCAAGTCGTCCATGTAGCCGAACTCTTCCATCAGCCGTTCGGAATACAGCGCCCAGCCCTCGCCGTGGCCCGACACCCAGCAGACCAGCCGGCGCCACAGGTTCAGCTCGTCGCGGTTGTAGACGGCCTGGCCGATCTGCAGGTGATGGCCCGGGACGCCCTCGTGGTACACGGTGGTCTTCTCGCGCCAGGTGTTGAACTCTTCGACGCCCGGCGGCACCGACCACCACATGCGGCCGGGGCGGCTGAAGTCGTCGGACGGCCCGGTGTAGTAGATGCCGCCGTTCTGGGTGGGGGCGATCATGCACTCGATGCGCCGCATCTGTTCGGGAATGTCGAAGTGAACCCCGTTGAGTTCGCCGATGGCCTCGTCGGCGGTGCGCTGCATCCACTCTTGCAGGGCTTTCGTGCCGTGCAACTTGCGCGCCGGGTCGCCGTCGAGCACGCGCACGGCGTCGTCAATGCCGGCGCCGGGGCCCGCGATGGCTTCGATCACGGCGTCTTGTTCGGCGCTCACCCGGGCCAGCTCGTCGAGGCCCCACTCGTAGGTTTCGTCCAGATCGACCGCGGCGCCCAAGAAGGTGCGCGACCAGAGCTGGTAGCGCTCGCGTCCGGCGGCGTCGTCGGCGGGAGCGTCCGCCTCGAGTTCGCGCAGAAACTCAGCCAGCAGCCCGTACGACTCGGCGGCCGCCTCGCCGGCGCGAGTCAGGTCTGCGCTCAGCGCCTCGGACTGGTCGCTCTCGCGGTGAAAGGTGGTGAAGAACGACGTTTCGGGCTCGGCGAGTTCGGCGGCCTGCGCGATGCCTTCGCGCACCTGCAGGGCCGGCGGCAGCTCGCCGCGCCGGACGCCCTCGCGCAGACAGGCCAGGTAACCGGTGACCGCCTGGGGCACGCCGGCCAGCCGTGAGGCGATGTTCGACCAGTGCTCTTCGGTGTCGGTGGGCATCACGTCGAAGATGTCGCGAAAGCCCTGCAGCGGTGAGGCGATGTTGTTGAGGTCGCGAAACTGCTCACCGGCGGCGTGCAGTTCGAGGTCGAGGCCGAGGCGCTCGTTCATGGCGGCGACGGTGACCCGGTCGACCTCGTCGCGGGGGGTGAGGGTGGCCAGTTTGGTGAGGGTGTCGCGGTTGAGGTCGGCGATGGCGTCGTGCACCTCGGGGCCGGTTTCGCCCATCAGGTGGTCGTAGCCCGACAGGCCGATCTCGGTGGCGAGCACGGGGGACAGGTCGGCCAACGAACGGGTGTAGTCGTCGGCCAGGGTGTCGATGTCGCTGGGTGTGCGGTTGCTCATCTGCCGCAGCGTACTCCGGGGCTGCGACACTCGCCTACGGCGTGCGGCTCGTGCCCCGTGAGCGGTGATGTGACAGGCTGGACGGGCCAACCCCGGGTGAAAGCGAGCCGACGAGAGGGCGTGACATGCAGATCTGGGCACACCGCGGAGCCAGTTCCCGGCAGCCGGAGAACACCATCGCCGCGTTCTCGGCGGCGATGGCCGCCGGTGTCGACGGCGTCGAGTTCGACGTGCAGCTCAGTTCTGACGGCGTGCCCGTGGTGATTCACGACGAGAAGGTCGACCGCACCCACGCAGGCACCGGCTGGGTGGCCGGCCAGACCGTCGCGCAACTGCAGGAGTTGCCCTCTCTGCTGAAGAAGAAACCCGACCCGCTGACCACCCGCATTCCCACCCTGGCCGAGGTGCTCGACCTGCTGGCCGCCGGCGACCAGCTCATCAACATCGAGCTCAAGAACAGCGTCAAGGCGTACAAGACGCTCGAGTCGAAGGTGCTGGCGATGGTGGCCGAACGGCGGCTCGCCGACCGGGTGGTTCTGTCGTCGTTCAACCACTACTCGCTGCAACGGCTGCGTGAGAAGGGCTGGACGGGTGAACTGGCGGCCGTGCACGACGGCATGCTGCGCGAGCCCTGGCGCTACTTTCGCGAACTGGACGTGCAGGCCGTCCACCCGCCCCGGCACGTGCTGATGGTGCCCGGGTTCATCACCCGGGCGCATCGAGCCGGCTTCGCCGTGCGCGTGTGGACGGTGAACAAGGCCGCTCAGCGGCAACGATGCGCCCGGCTGGGGGTCGACGGCATCTTCACCGACGTGATGAAGCCCGGCCCCAACTGGTGACGTGGGTGGCGGTAGTTGGGGACGGTTCCCCTCTCGCGCCACCTGGGTGCTGAGGAAGCGCTGGTTTTCGCTGGTCGAGCTTGCTGGGACCCGTTGCGGCTAGGGGTTTCGACACGCTCGGCCAACGACCCGCGCGTTGACCAGCGGTTCCCCGACCGTCGCGCTCCCACTGGGGTTGAGGCTGCGCTCGACGGCAACGGCCCAGCGGTCGAGGTTTCGGCGCAGGGAGAGGTGCCGGCCCAGCATGCACACTCCTTCGTCAGCCCCCAACGACGGCCTGCCCAAGCGAGCATCACGGGCCGCTACGGTTGGGGCCATGAGCAGCCCGTGGCGTCCGGAGTTGTGGCACGAAGTGCCGGGGTTCGGGTTCACCGACATCACCTACCACCACGCCAACGACGTTCCGGCGGTGCGCATCGCGTTCAACCGGCCCGAGGTGCGCAACGCGTTTCGGCCGCAGACCGTCGACGAGCTGTACACCGCGCTCGACCACGCCCGGCAATCGGCCGACGTGGGGTGCGTGCTGCTGACCGGCAACGGGCCGTCCGAAAAGGATGGCGGCTGGGCGTTCTGCTCGGGCGGCGACCAGCGCATCAGGGGCCGTTCGGGCTACCAGTACGCCGAGGGTGAGACCGCCGACACCGTGGACGACCGGCGGGTGCGGGCCGAGGGTGGCCGGCTGCACATTCTGGAGGTGCAGCGGCTGATCAGGTTCATGCCCAAGGTGGTGATCGCCCTGGTCAACGGGTGGGCGGCCGGCGGCGGGCATTCGTTGCACGTGGTGTGCGATCTCACCATCGCCTCGGCCGAGCACGCGAAGTTCAAGCAGACCGACGCCGACGTGGGGTCGTTCGACGCCGGGTTCGGCTCGGCCTACCTGGCCCGCCAGGTGGGGCAGAAGGTGGCCCGCGAGATCTTCTTCCTGGGCCAGACCTACGACGCGCAGCGGGCCTACGAGATGGGCGCGATCAACAAGGTGGTGCCGCACGAGCAGTTGGAGGACGTCGGGCTGGAGTGGGCGGCCTTGGTCTGCGGCAAGTCGCCGACGGCGCAGCGCATGCTCAAGTTCGCGTTTAACGCGATCGACGACGGGCTGATCGGCCAGCAGGTGTTCGCGGGCGAGACCACCCGGCTGGCGTACATGACCGACGAGGCGGTCGAGGGGCGGGACTCGTTCTTGCAGAAGCGGGCGCCCGACTGGTCGAAGTTTCCCTATTACTTCTAGGACGCCTGTTTCGTCATCCCGGCCGACGCCGGGATCTCCAAGGCCACGCCCGCCGCAGGGAGTTGTCCACAGATTTCGTACGGCGGCTTCCTTCGCCCGGCTGACTGTCGGTGGTCGGGCCTAGGTTGGAGGCCATGACCGCACTCACCGCTGCCCACGAGGCCGTCGTCACCCGGGTGATCGAAGCCCTGGCCGGGCCCGGCGCACGCCTGCGCGACGACCAGCGAACGGCCGTCGCCGCCCTGGTCGAGCCGGGTTCGCGGGTGCTTGTGGTGCAGGCCACCGGGTGGGGCAAGTCGGCGGTCTACTGGTGCGCCACGGCGCTGCACCGGGCCGCCGGCCGCGGGCCCACCCTGGTGGTCAGCCCGCTGTTGTCGCTGATGCGCGATCAGGTGGCCGCCGCCGCGAAGGCCGGGCTGCGGGCCGCGACCATCAACAGCTCGAACGTGGGCGACTGGTCGGCGATCGAGGCCGACCTCGCCGCCGACGCGCTCGACGTGGTGCTGGTGTCGCCCGAACGGCTGGCCAACCCGGGGTTCGGTGCCCGGGTGCTGCAGCACCTGGCCGGACGACTGGGCCTGCTGGTGATCGACGAGGCACACGCCGTGTCTGACTGGGGTCACGACTTTCGTCCCGACTACCGGCGGGTGTCGGACGTGCTGCAGCAGCTCAACCCCGACACTCCGGTGCTGGCCACCACGGCCACCGCCAATGAGCGGGTCACCGACGACGTGGCCGCTCAGCTCGGGCAGGCCACGCTGGTGCTGCGCGGGCCGCTGGCCCGGTCGTCTCTTGAACTGGCCGTGGTCGACCGGCTCAGCCCGATTCAGCGCTACGCGTGGGTGGTCGACCACCTGCCCCGGCTGGCCGGGTCGGGCATCGTCTACGTGCTCACCGTCGCCGACGCCGAACGGCTGGCGCAGGCCGTCCGGGTGGTGCACGGCGACGCCGTGGCGGTGGCGGCCTACACCGGCCAACTCGACGCCGAGGTGCGGCACCGGCTTGAAGACGACCTGCAGGCCAACCGGGTCAAGGCGCTGATCGCCACGTCGGCGCTGGGCATGGGCTACGACAAGCCCGATCTGGGGTTCGTGGTGCACGTGGGCTCGCCGCCCTCGCCGGTGTCGTACTACCAGCAGGTCGGCCGCGCCGGCCGCGCCATCGACCACGCCTCGGTGGTACTGCTGCCCTCGCCGGCCGACGAGGGCGTGTGGGACTACTTCGCCACCGCCACCATTCCGGTCGAGGCCGAGGTGCAGCGGCTGCTGGCCGCCCTCGAAGCCTCGGACGGCCCCGCGTCGGTGCCACAACTCGAGGCCGAGACGGGGCTGCGTCGCACCAAGGTCGAGCTGTACCTGAAGCAGTTGGCCGTGGCGGGCGTCACCGAGCGGGTCGCCGACGGCTGGCTGGCGACCGGGCAGCCGTGGGTGTTCGACGCCGAGCACTACGACGGCGTGCTGGCGGTGCGGCGTCGAGAGGCGGCGATCATGCGCGCCTACACCCGCGGTGAGCGGTGCCTGATGCAGCTGCTGCAAGAGTCGCTGGACGATCCGACCGCCGCCCCGTGCGGGCGGTGCTCGGTGTGCCGCAACACGCTGCCCGTGCCGCTGGAGCCCGAACCGCGCACCGAGACCGTCCGAACCGTCGCCACCGGGCTGCGCGGCACGGCCCAGCAGCTCGACCCGCGCAAGATGTGGCCCGGCGGCGAGTTCGGTGCCCGCGGCCGCATTCCGCAGGGCCTGATGGCCGAGGTGGGGCGTGTGCTGGTGCATGCCGACGCGCCCGAGTGGGCAGACACGCTGGCCGGTGCCGCCGCTGGTGAGGCCGCGGCCGTGCACGAGTTGGCGCACGGCTGCGTCGGGGTGCTCAGCCGGTGGCGCACCGACTGGCCGGCTCGTCCTGAGGTGGCGGTGGCGCTCGACACCGGGGGCTACCCGGGGCTGGCGGCTGAGGTCGCAGGGCATCTGGCGAGGGTGGGCCGGCTGGCGTCGGCTTCGGTCGAGGTGGCGCCGGGCCCGGCGCCCGACCGTGATGTGCCCAGTGATCGCGAGGCCGCGCACTGGCGTGAGGTGCTGAGCGTGCCCGAGGCGTCCGAGGTCGAGGGAAAGGTGGCGCTGCTGGTGGTCGACGCCACCCGTAGTCAGTGGCCGGTCACGGTGGCGGCGGCCAAGCTGCGCGAGGCGGGGGCAGCGATGGTGCTGCCTCTGGTGGTGCACCGGCAGGTGTGAGGCGGCGATCAGTGCTCGCTGCGCAGAGACAGCGACAGCGTGCGCGGTGACGGCCGCGATGCCGCCGGGGTGGCGGCTTTATCCGTGTTGCTGCGCACGGTCTTGGTTGCCCCCGTGGTTGGCGTCGTACGAATCGAGCCGCTTGAAGGGCGTCGGCCCGGGTGCCGTCTCGCTGCACGGGCCGCGCAGCCAGCTGCGGCAGGATGTCGCCCATGAGCGACACCTCCGTCTTCGGCCGTCTGCACGCCGTGCCGGCCGCCGAGCGTCCTGACCTGCTGGCCCCACCGGTGCTCGCCGCCATCGGGCTGATACCTGACGCGCTGGTCGCCGAGATCGATCCCGCCTACGCCGACACCGAGCAGCTCTGCGCACAGTACGGCGTGCCGATGGATGCCTCTGCGAACGCCGTGATCGTGCGGGGCACCCGCGCCGGGGTCGACAAACACGCCTGCTGCATGACGCTGGCGCACCGCCGAATCGACGTGAACAACGTGGTGCGGCGCCGGTTGGACGCCCGCAAGGCGTCGTTCGCACCGATGGACTACGCGGTGGAGGCCACCGGCATGGAGTACGGCGGCATCAACCCCGTCGGGCTGCCCGAAGGCTGGCCGATCTGGGTGGACGGTGCCGTCGCCGAGCGTGACTGGGTGTGCATCGGGTCGGGCGTGCGGCACTCGAAGCTCTTCATTCCGGTCGCCGGGCTGTTGGCGCTGCCCGGCGCCGAGCGGGTGAACGACCTGGCGCGCGAAGTCGGTTGAGGTTGATCCACGATGAGCACCGCTAGCGGTACCCGAAGTGGATCAACCCAACACGGCGTCGGTGGGTAATGGGGACGGTTCCGATTACCGTTCACACCGAGTTCTGGCGGTAGTTGGGGACGGTTCCGATTTCCGTTCACGACTGGACGACGCCGCCGCGCTGCACCTCCCGGGGCATTGGGCTGCATGCTTGGGCGGTACGTTCACCATCTATCGTTCTGCAGGCGCCCAGAGTCTGTGACTGAACGGTAATCGGAACCGTCCCCATTACCCACCAGAGGCTTGAGGATGTGGCTGAACGGTAATGAGAACCGTCCCCGTTACCCACCAGAGGTTCGGCGGACCAGGGCGGCGAAGGCGTCCACGTCTTCTTCGGCGGTGTCGAAGGAACACATCCAGCGCACCTCGCGGGCGGCGCCGTCCCAGTCGTAGAAGAAGAACTGCTTGCGCACCGCGTCGGCGACCCCGGCGGGTAGCCGCACGAACACGCCGTTCGCCTGCGTCGGCTGGGTGAACTCGACCCCGGGCACGCCTTCGAGTGACGACCGTAGCCGGGCAGCCATCGCGTTGGCGTGGCCGGCGTTGCGCAGCCAGAGGTCGCCCTCGTACAGGGCGATGAGTTGGGCCGACAGAAAGCGCATCTTGCTGGCCAGTTGCATGTTGGTCTTGCGCAGAAAGCGCAGTCCCTCGGCCTTGTCGGGGTCGAGCGCCACGATCGCCTCGGCCCCCAGCGCGCCGTTCTTGGTGCCGCCGAGGGTGAGCAGGTCGACGCCGGCGTCGGTGGTGAACGCGGCGAACGGCTCACCCAGCGCCGCCGCGGCGTTCGAGAGCCGGGCGCCGTCCAGATGCACGATCATGCCCCGGTCGTGGGCGTGCGCAGCGAGAGAAGTGATCTCGGCGGGCGTGTACAGGGTGCCCAACTCCGTCGACTGGGTGATCGACACCGCCAGCGGCTGGGCGCGGTGTTCGTCGTCGAACCCGAACGCCTCGACGTCGAGCAGGTCGGGGGTGAGTTTGCCGTCCGGCGTGGGCACCGCGTACAGCTTCAGCCCGCCGACCTTCTCGGGCGCACCACCTTCGTCGACGTTGATGTGCGCGGTCTTGGCGCACACCACCGCCCCCCAGCGCGGCAGCACCGACTGCAGAGCCGTGACGTTGGCACCGGTGCCGTTGAACATCGGAAACGCCTCGGCGCGGTCGCCGAAGTGGCCCTGCACCACCTGCTGCAGCCGGGCGGTATAGGCGTCGTTGCCGTACGACGACTGGTGCCCGTCGTTGGCCGCGGCGATGGCCGCCAGCACCTCTGCATGAACACCGGAATAGTTGTCGCTGGCGAAGCCTCGGCGAGCAGGATCGTGAAGTTGCACCCGGCGATTATTCCACCCGCCGTGAATGGGACGTGGGGGGTTCGGCTTGTCCCGAACCCCCCACGTCGTGGTGAGGCTCAGCGCCGCCGGCGCGCGGCAAGCAGAGCCCCACTGCCCATCACGACCAGCAGCAGACCGACCCCCGCGCCCAGGGCGCTGGCGTCGATGCCGGTCTGCGGCAGTGACGTCGTGGGCGTGGTGGGGGTTTGGTCGTCGTGGTCATGCTGGGAGTCGAGGTGGTGGTGGTCTCAGCGGGCGTCGGGTGCGAGGCGGGAGTGGTCTCGGAGGGGGTCGGGGTCGCGCTGGGGGTGGTCTCCGTCGGGGTGGGCGTGGAGGTCTCGCTGGGGGTGGTCTCCGTCGGCGTTGGGGTGGCCGTCGCGGTGGTCTCGGACGGAGTCGGCGTCGGCGAGGGTGTTTCGCCGTCGCCCCCGGCGCCGCCGCTGTAGACGATGGCGGACGCCTGCACCGGCTGCGTGACTCCGCGTTGGGTGATCGTGCCCTCGTCGGTGTACGACGTGCGGGTCTCGGTGGCGATCGCCGTGCCCAGCACGCGGAAGTACTGGCCCGCCCTGGCGCTCGTGACCGTCACGGTGAGGGTGCCGGCGGTTTCGTCGCACGTCACCGAGTCGGGCGTCCACGTGTCGGTGAACTGAATGTCGCCCCACGCGTCGATGGTGTCGGCCTCTTGCACCAGGACCGGCGTGCAGTTCAGTCGCTGGCACCCAGCGAGTCGGTGAACACGACGGTCTCGTTGGCACCCTGTGTGACCGCGCTGACCAGGCCGAACGTCACCATGTCGGGATCGCCGTCGGTGAAGTTGGCCCACTTGCCCGGCCAGGTCTTGGGCGCGTCGCAGTCGGGGCACGCGGCCGTGGTGACCGGGGTGCGCACCACCGTGGCGCCGACCTTCCACTCCAGGTTGGTCCCCTTGAGCGGTACTCGCAGGGCGACTGCGCCGTGGTTGAGCGCTGCGTTACCTAGTGTTCTTCAGTTATTTCATAGGGTCACTAAAGGAATTGCGTCGCAGAGCACAACTCGGCGCCGTCACCCACCGGGGGGACTTCGGGAATCGGCCGGCCAATAGTGGTCTGATAAGCGATTTCGCGAGTGTCGGGTGCGCTGGGCGGAGTCCGAGGGGTGGGCCGGGTCTAGCCGAAAAGGCCGGCCAGGGTGCGTCCCAGATCGCGCACGTGCGTGTGCCGGCTGAAGTCGCGTTCAGGTTCGGCGGCCACGTCGGCGTCCGAATACAGGGCCATCACGCGTTCGACGTGCACGCGTCCCGCGCCCTTCTTCATTGCATCGCCGACGGCCAGCAGCCAGGTCTCGGCGGCCGCTTTGGCAGCCAGGTAGTTGGCGTTGCCGGCGGTCGGCTTGGCCACGCCGTTCTGCGACACGATGGCGAACACGCCGGCCGGTGAGGCCGCCACGGCGGGCAGAAACGCCCGGGTCGTGTTGCGCAGCGTGCCCACGATCATGGTCTGCAGCCAGTTCCAGTCGTCGTCGCTCTGGGCGGCCAGTCCACCGCCGCCCCGCCAGCCACCGACCAGGTGGATCACGCCGTCCACGGCGCCCAGCCGCTCGGCCAGCGCCTGCACGGCGGCGAAGTCGCGCAAGTCGCACTCGTCGGGCCCGATCTCGATCGCCTCGTGCCCGGCTTCTCGCAAAGCCGACGCCGTGGCGTCGCCCAGTGCGCTGCCCGAGCCCGCGATGACGACCCGCATCAGGCGGACGTTCCGGTGATGCCCGAAGTCGATGCGATCACGTCACGCATCTTCTTCTCGAACGCCTCGTAGAACATGCTGAGCGGAAACTCGTCGTCCATCACGAGGTCGGTGAGTTCGCGGGGCAGGCCTTTCAGCGGCAGGTCGCCCGCCTTCCAGGCCGAGGCCGGGTGCGGTTCGACGGTGCCGGCCACGAGTTCGTAGGCGGCCAGCCAGTGCGAGATCTTGGGGCGGTCGATGGAGCGCCAGTAGAGGTGCTCGATGGCGGCGCCGAGCTCGTTGACGCAGTCGGGCACCCGATCCCACTCGAAGGCGAGCTGGGTGTCGGTCCAGTGCAGCACGTGGTGCT